>Ga0256914_1003796_pt1 | contig 11742 bp, 8 predicted proteins | sample HulkmetaG_FD_191571 | JGI IMG/M metagenome (GOLD analysis project Ga0256914, IMG submission 191571) | Hydrothermal chimney microbial communities from Main Endeavour vent field at the Juan de Fuca Ridge, Pacific Ocean - Hulk | ecosystem: Environmental > Aquatic > Marine > Hydrothermal vents ...
TATCATCTCCTGCGTACCTGGAAAAGTGATGATGCATGGTTCCGCGACTATGAGAACGCTTATCTGGGTCGTCTCATCTATTATGGCATCAGACCCCAGGACCATAAGGTGGCTCGTGCCTTTGCCGACCGTGATATGCCGCGGCCGGGTGAAGAGCGCTTCGAAAGAATGAAGGACAGCCTCATCGCCATCAAGAACTTCAGTCAGGGTGCCGGCATGATCAATAACTCGGCTTTCTATCACGTCGATGCCGCCTATCATCTGGGGAGTCTCTTCCCCTGGGTCGACCTGGAAGCGGGAGGGAACTACCGCTATTACGCTCTCGACTCACGGGGTACCATTTTTCCCGATACCGCCGGGAATGCGATCTCATATTACGAGTACGGAGGTTACCTTTCCGCCACCAAGGAACTGATGGAGAAGAAACTCAAGGTCAATGCCGCCTTGCGTTACGACCGGTCGGAACATTTCACCGGCCACTTTTCTCCCCGTATCTCTGTTCTTTATACGCTGAACGACCGCCATTTCTTCCGGGCATCCTACCTTCGTGGTTATCGTAACCCCGGAGCCAAGGAACAGTACATCAACCAGGATCTTGCCACGGCCCGCCTCCTCGGAGGATTGCCCGGGATCTATGGGCATTACGATATTCCCGGCAACGCCATCTATCTGCAGAACGTCCTGCAGTTCAATGATTCGGTGCACTACTGTTTCCGCGAGGCCGATCCACCTTACGGTCAGGAACAAGCGCGCATGGCTAACCTCGATATCCTGAAGGCAGGCATCGTCGACCGCGGCCAGCTGGGTACCCTTCGCCCCGAATCGGTCAACAGCTTCGAGGTAGGGTACAAGGCGGATATCTCTCATCTCATTTTCTTCGATGCAGTGTACTATTACAGCGTATACAGGGATTTCATCGGTCTTATCCGGATGGTGAAAACCCGCACCTCGCCACGGACCGATCTTTATATGGCCTCCACACAAGTGAACAACACTTCCATGCGCGAGCTGTATTACATCTATACGAACTCGCATGAGAAGGTCTCTATCCAGGGGTTCTCGTTGGGCTGGAAGTGGCTGACACCGCTGGGGTCCATCGTCTCAGGCAATCTCACCTGGTCGGATCTCAACAGCCGCATCACCGACCCGGTGGTCCCCGGTTTCAACACGCCGCCGTTCAAGATGAACGTCTCCCTGGCCAACCGCAAGCTCGACCGGATGGAGAACAATCCCGGATTCCGCAACGTGGGCTTCAAGGTCAACTGGCGTTACCAGAGTCGTTTCTACTGGCAAAGTCCTTTCGGCGACGGATGGGTGGATCCCTATAATACGTGGGATTTCCAGGTGTCCTACCATTTCAGGAAACCCCGTTCCCTGCTGAAAGCCGGCGTCAACAACTTTTTCAATGTACGATATACCAATACCTTCGGAGGTACCCAGGTGGGGATCTTTTATTACATATCTTACCGGATCGATGATCTGCTGGGAGGGATGTTCTGATGAGAAAGATCATGACATATGTTCCTCGGTCCTTGCTGCTGGTGTTTCTGCTGACAGCAGGGGGCTGTTCCTATGATTTTCCGGAGGGGAAAGAGGAATACACTGCCGGTGAGCTGGACCTCTCCTCGTTTGTTGTGGTGGGTGACGATCATCCGGCAGGCTTCATGGATGGGGCGTATTATCTTGCCGGCCAGCAGCACAGTCCGGGTGTCATTCTTGCCTCCCTCCTGCAGCAGGCGGGTATGGGAATGCTAGAGCAGGCGGTCATCCCCTCGGTGAACGGCCTCAACGTGTATGAGGACAACAGCCATGGCCTGAAAGGACGGTACGAGCTGGTCTATCCCGACCGGGAGACGGAGACACCTGTGATCGTGCCCACCGCGGGAGAGTCGATCCCTCCTTACGAGGGCGATCCTGCTGCTGTCCGTGATCTGGCCGTGCCTTTTCTCACAAGCTGGCAGCTGGACGATCCTGTTGCACTCATGGCCAATCCCTACTATACCCGGATGGCCTTGGGTCATGACCAGGAGACGCTGATCGCCCGTGTCCGGTCGCTGCATCCCACTACCTTCCTGCTGTGGCTCGGCATGAGCGATATCCTGGGCTATGCTGCTTCCGGCGGTGAGGGGGATACCCTCCCGACAGGGAAGGTGGGTCCGACCGACCTGACCCCCGTGCCCCTTTTCGAGGAGAAGGTGACCCGTCTGGTGGAAACCCTCCTTGAGGACCCCCGGGCCAAAGGTGTGATCATCAATCTGCCCCGTTTCGATGATCTGCCCTATTTCTATTTCTATTCCTACGATTTCATCAAGCTGGAGAGCAAGATGGTGGCCCTGGCCAAGACGATGTACCGTGATTTCAACGATGCTGTGGCGGCCAACAACAGCGACCCGAACAATCCCAAGCGTCCTTATATCGACTTCAACGACAATGGTTATACGCTATATCCTCAGCGGGTGGTGGTGGTCGACACCACTCTGCCGGATGCTTATTATCCTGACGGGAGACCTCTGGAGAAATACCGGCAGCTGGAAGAAGATGAGCTGGTGTTGCTTAGCTTCCCCACGGAGATGCTGAAATACGGTATGGGATCGCTCATTCCCCTGCCGGAGCGGTATTATCTCCGCCGGTCACAGGTAGCAGCCCTTGCCCGGCGTACCGAAGCTTTCAATGAGGTGCTGCGCCGCCAGGCTGAGCAGCATCCCGGCAGGTTGGTCCTGGTTGATATCGCCACACCCCTGCATGCCATAGCCATGACCGGCAAACTCAACGGCTGGGGTAAACCGGCCAGTGACGCTCATTATGAATGGGACGGTGTGCCCCTGACGGCAAGACTGGGGCTTTACAGCATCTTCTCCCTTGACGGTATCCACCTGAACAAAAGAGGCAACGCCTGGCTCGTCACCTACGTGCGACAGGCGATGCTGGAGGCTTTTGCTACAAGGCTGCCCTCCGTCGATGTCAACAACCATCCCGGGAACATACCAAGGTACCCGTGATAGGACGGAGGTGAAGAAAAAAAGATGCTATTTCACCAGTCCGAACAGCCGGGGCAGCCACAGGCTGATGTCGGGGATGTAGGTGACCAGCAGCAGGACCACGACCATGGCTGCGAACATGGGCAACAGAGGGCGGATCACTTTCTCGATCTTCACCCCGGCCACACTGCATCCGATGAACAGCACCGATCCCACGGGAGGGGTGCACAGCCCCACGCTCAGGTTCAGCACCATGATGATGCCGAAATGAATGGGGTCGAGCCCCAGCTGGTCCTGCACCACCGGCAGGAAGATGGGCGTAAAGATGAGCACTGCCGGGGTCATGTCCATGAAGACCCCCACGAACAGCAGGATCAGGTTGATGATCAGCAGGATCACAAAAGGACTGTCGCTGATGCTCAGCAGTCCGTCGCTCACGTTCTGGGGGATGTTCTCGTAAGCCATGATCCAGGAGAGGCCGATGGAGGTACCTACCAGCAGGAGGACGATGGCGGTGGTCTTTACCGATCGGAGGATGACGCCGGGCAGGTCGCGCAGCCTCATCTCACGGTAGATCAGGGCGAGCACCAGGGCATAGAGGACCGCCACGGCCGACGCCTCGGTGGCAGTGAAGTAGCCGGCGATGATGCCTCCCACGACGATCACCAGCAGCAACAGGCTGGGCAGGGCGTCGAAGAAGGCTTTGATCCCCGCGACGGCACGCTCACGGTGTTTCACCGTGCGGTAAAGGACCCATCCGGCCAGCAGCCCGCCCAGAAGCCACCATGACAGATGCAGCAGACGCTGCGAGCCCTGCTCAGCCAGACGGGCCAGCAGCATCACCACCCCGGCGATGACCAGAAAGACTGCGAAGATCTTCAGCAGGGTGGTCATCACACCCCGCACACCTTTGTTCTTGTAGATCAGCATCGACATGGCCGTGAGCATCAGGGCCACTCCGGTGAGAATACCCGGCAGGTAGCCGGCAATGAAGAGGGCGGCTATCGACGCTCCGCCGCTGGCCAGCGAATAGACGATCAGCACGTTGCTCGGTGGGATGGAAAGACCGGTGGTGGCCGAGGTGATGTTGACGGCCGCACTGAAATGACGGTCGTAGCCCTCTTTCCGCATCTCCGGCTCCATGATGCTGCCGATGGCCGAGGCCGAGGCGGCCGCCGAACCGGAGATGGCCCCGAACAGCATGTTGGCGAAGATGTTGACGAAAGCCAGCCCCCCGGGGATGTTCCCCACCAGGGCACGCGCCAGATTGATCAGACGCATCGCTATGCCTCCGCTGTTCATGATGTTGCCGGCCAGGATGAAAAAAGGAATTGCCAAAAGTGCAAAGCTGTCCAGCCCCGTGGCCATACGATGCGCAAAAGTGGTGAAAGCCGGTAAAGGTGCGATCGTCACCATCATCGTCAGGATGCCGGATATGCCAATGCTGAAAGCGATGGGAACGCCCAGCGACAACAGGACGATGAAACTGACAATCAGGACAGCGATTCCCCAGATATCCATGATGCGTTATTTTTGACGGAGCAGGATCCGTATGTTGTCAATACCGTAATAAGTGATCAGCAGACCGCTCACGGGTACGACCAGGTAGACATAGCCCAGCGGCAACTGCAGGTCGGCCGAACGAACATCGAGCAGAAAACGGGTATACACCAGCCAGCTGCCTCCTACGGTCATCACAAAAATGCTGAACAGGATGATCAGGAGATTGATCGTCACCTGCAGACGTCGCCGTCGGACCGGGGAAGAGCGCTGCAGCAGCAGGTCGATGGCCAGGTGCTCGTTCCTGCCCGCCACATAGGCTGCCCCCAGGATACCCACCCAGATCATCAGGTAACCGGCCAGCTCCGTGGTGAACGAACTGGGGTTCACCAGGATGTATCTGCTGATCACCTGCCACAACACGTCGAGCACCAGCAGGCTCATCAGCACCACCAGGAATGCTTCCAGTGTTTTGTCCGTTCTTTCACGCCATGTCATGACAGCTCTGTTTATTTGAGGTTCTGTATCCTTTCGATGTATTTATTGATGATTTCGTCCTTACGGTACTCCTCGTACACGGGCGCCACCTTGGCCCGGAAAAGACTTTTGTCGGGACGGTAGATCTCCACACCTGCTTTCCGGACAGCCTCAAGCGACTCTTTTACACTTGCTGCCCATAGCTTTCGTTGTACTTTCACCGACTCACTGGCAGCCTGCTGGAGCCAGTGCTGCTCCTGCGGCGAAAGTTTTTTCCAGATCTTTTCGTTGATGATCAGTACATCGGGTACGGCCGTATGCTCATCCAGGGTATAGTATTTGCACACCTCGTAATGATGGGAGGTATAGAAGCTGGGCGGGTTGTTCTCCGCCCCGTCGACGACTCCGCTCTGCAGAGCCGTATAGAGCTCGCCCCACGAGAGCGGTGTGGGTGACCCTCCCATCGCCCGTACCATCTCCAGGGCGGTCTTGCTCTTCATGACACGTATCTTCAGCCCCTTCAGATCCTCCGGCTTGTGGATGGGCCGGGACACGGTGTAAAAACTGCGGCTCCCCGCATCGTAGAAGCACAAACCCCTGATCCATACATTCTCGGTGCTTAATAAGATGTCACGACCGATCTCACCGTCCTGTACCTTGAATGCATGTTCCTTGGAACGGAACAGATAGGGGAGCCCCAGCACCTTGTAGTCATCAGAGAAACTTTCCATGACAGCTGCCGAGACTTTTGTCATGGCCAGGCTGCCGATCTGTACCAGCTCAACGCACTGTTGCTCCGAGCCCAGTTGTCCGCTGGGATAGATCTGTATGGTCAACCGTCCGTCCGAGAGCTCCGCAACACGCCTGGCCATGAAAGCCATCGCCTGGTGAACGGGATGATCCACAGGAAGACTGTGTGCCAGCTTCAGGACTTTGTGCTGCTGATGACTGCAAGAAATGAACAGGATCATCAGAAACAACAGGATAATCCTCACAATCTTGGGTGTTCTTCCCCCGCATCGTGTGCACATACTACGGAAAATAAAGAATTAGTAGCCTAAAAATATAGCAATCCTTTCAATGAAACAAACGTTTGAGTAGAAATTTGTGTTTGAGTATCCTTATTCCGTTACCATGGGAGGCAGCCACATCGTCACGTTCACCACGATCATGCCTGCACGTCGGGCTGCCTCCAGTCCCCGTTCCGCATCTTCGAACACAACACATCTGTCAGGGGGCACTCCCATGTGCCTGGCACACTCCAGGAAAGTGTCCGGCTCTGGTTTATGACGTGTTACATCGTCGGCGGTGATGATCACATCAAAATACTTCAGCAGGTCGAGGTGCTCGAGAGTGGCTGTCGTGGAAGAACGACGGCGGCCCGTACCCACCGCCAGGGGAAGCCTGCCTTGATACCGCCGGACGATCTCCAGAACCTCGGGTACCGGCTTTACCATCTCTTCCACCCTGAAGAATTCCTGTTCCTTCCTGGCCGATAGTGCTTCGGGATCCACTTTGCCTTCCAGCCCGCTTTGTCTGATCAGATCCCGGGCGATGTGCAGGGAAGACAGCCCGGCATAGTAATAGAATTTTTCCTTTGGATATTTCATGCCGAAAGCTTTGCAGGCACGGGTCCAGGCTTTCAGATGGGCCGGGTTGGAATCGGTGAGGGTGCCGTCCATATCGAAGATGAGGCCGCGGGCCTGCTCGTCGATCATACGGTACACCTCGTCAAGGGTCATCATACTTCCTGGATTATTTGCCACAGGATGGATGCAAAGCTACGCGAATTTTCCTAATTTTGAGAAAACACAAAGATATGAACAGGTTCATCGAACGTTTACGGCGCAGATCGGTCATCCTCAGCGACGGCGCGTGGGGGACGATGCTGCAGGCACGGGGGCTGCCTCCCGGCGAGTGTCCCGAACGCTGGAACCTCACCCGACGCGACGAGGTGCTGGCCGTGGCCCGCGCTTATGCCGAGGCCGGCTCAGAAATGATCGAGACCAACAGTTTCGGCGGCAACAAGATCAAACTGAAGGAGTGCGGTCTCGACGACCGGACCTTCGAGATCAACCGCCTGGCTGCTGCCATTTCGCGTGAAGCCATGGGCGACGACGGCATCGTCATGGGGTCTATGGGACCTACAGGCAAGATACTCATGATGGGCGACGTCACCCCCGGAGAGATGTACGAAGCCTTTGCCGAGCAGGCCCGCGGCCTCGAAGAAGGCGGTGCCGACGTGGCCATGGTCGAGACCATGATGGATATCGAGGAAGCCCGTATCGCCCTGCGTGCCGTGAGGGAGAACACCTCTCTGCCGGTTATCTGCTCCTTCACCTTCGACAGGACCGGCATGGGAGAATACCGCACCATGATGGGCCACTCCCCGGCCGAGGTGGTACGTGCCATGAAAGAGGCCGGCGCCGACATGGTCGGGGCCAACTGTGGCCACGGCATTGAACAAATGGTCCCCATCGCCCGCGAAATGCGAGAGACCGACCCCGACATACCCATCCTCGTCCAGGCCAATGCCGGCGAACCCCACGTGCACGGCGACAAAACCGTCTTCGACGAAAGCCCTGAGGTGACCGCCTCCTGGGTACCCCAACTCCTCGACATCGGCATCGACGTCATCGGAGGATGCTGCGGCACCACACCCGAACATATCCGTGAAATACGAAAACAGATTGAAGCCTTCAACAGATCATGAAAACCCCGATCCTGCGATCCTCTTGGCTGGTGCCGGCAGCACTCCTTTTTCTGACTGCCGTCGCCTGCAGGACTAAAACGAAAACAACGAAGAACGACATGCAACAGCAAGAGATCTCACCAGGGACCTTCCTGTACGATGTTCAGGCCATGGAAGGACACAAGAGCTACCACATCCTGAAAGATGCTACGGGCCAAAAGCAGGTGCTTGTCTCGGGAGACCTGCAGGGACGTGTCATGACCTCCAGCCTTGACGGCCCTGCCGGCTACAGCATCGGATGGGTCAACACCGCCTTCATACAGCAAGACCGGGTGCAGGAACACTTCAACCCCTGGGGTGGGGAGGAAAGGATCTGGCTGGGACCCGAAGGGGGACAGTTCTCCCTCTTCTTCAAAAAAGGAGATCCTTTTGACCTGGACCACTGGTATACCCCTTCCGCTTTCGATACCGAACCTTTTGAGACCGTCTCCCAGGATGATACCTCCGCTCTCTTCCGTAAGGAGGTTACCCTGGTCAACTATGCCGGAACGGTATTGAAGATCGGGATCTCCCGCCGTATCAGCCTGCTGGGACAAAAACAGTTGATCGGCCTGCTGGGCGATACGCCGCTGCCATCGCTGAAATGGGTGGGCTATGAAAGCAGGAACACTCTCACCAACCTCGGTGAGAACGGTTGGGATGAGAAGAGCGGAATGCCTTCCGTCTGGTTGCTGGGGATGCTCAATCCCTCCGACCGTACCACGGTCGTCATCCCTTTTCACGATGATCCCGGCATCGCGGAGCGAATCGTTAACGATGAATACTTCGGCAAGATCCCGGCCGACCGTCTGAAGATCGCCAATGGTGTCATTTTCTTCCGTGCCGACGGCAAGATGAGGGGCAAGATAGGCCTGGGACCCCACAGGGCCAAAGAGATACTGGGCAGCTATGACGAAGAGCACCGTCTCCTCACCATCGTTTGGTACAATAAGCCCCGAGGGGCCACCGAGTATGTCAATTCGATGTGGCGCCTCCAGGAAAACCCTTTTCAGGGTGACGTGGTCAATGCTTACAACGACGGTCCCCTGCCCGGGGGCGGACAGCTCGGACCTTTCTATGAGCTGGAGACCTCTTCACCGGCAGCCCGTCTGAATCCCGGTGAACAGCTCACCCACATCAGCCGGACCTGGCATTTCACAGGCGACGAACCTGACCTCGATACCATCGCCCAATATCTCTTCGGCGTGGGAATCGGCGAGATCAGAGCAGCCTTCTGAACACTCCGGCACCGTCGTGAATTCTGTTGAAAGTAGTAGGACTTTTGCCTTTTTCTGCTTATTTAGAATAATTCTTATTAACTTCGCCCGGAACAGAGAGGGAAGGTATGGAAGAAGAAGAAGGATTGTCATTTGAAGAGTTCCGGTTGAGGGTTCTGCAGGACTATCGTCTGGCATGGCTGAGCCGTCAGCTCAGCATCCTGGGGCGTAAGGAGGTGCTCAACGGTCGGGCCAAGTTTGGCATCTTCGGCGACGGGAAGGAGATCGCCCAGCTGGCCCTGGCCCGTCAGTTCCGGGAGGGCGACTGGCGGTCAGGCTACTATCGCGATCAGACCTGGATGCTGGCTGCGGGCATCATCACCCCCGAGGATTTCTTCCATCAGCTCTACGGGAACACGAATCCTGAACTGCAAACCGGCAACGGAGGGGTCTCCTTCAATAACCATTTTTCAACCCCCAACATCCATCCTGACGGCAGCTGGCGCGACCTGACGTCCCAAAAGAACAGTTCGGCCGATATCTCTCCTACGGCAGGTCAGATGCCACGCCTGTTAGGTCTGGCTTACACCAGCAAACTTTTCCGGGAGATCAGGGAATGGCAGACCTATACCTCCCTCTCCCGTCAGGGGAATGAGGTGGCTTTCGGTACCATCGGAGATGCCAGTACTTCCGAAGGACATTTCTGGGAGACGCTCAACGCCGCAGGCGTCCTGCAGGTGCCCATGGCCCTCACCGTCTTCGATGACGGCTACGGTATCTCTGTCCCCAGATCCTCTCAGACCACCAAAGGGAATATCTCCGAGGTGCTGAAAGGATTTGAACGTGACGATGACCAGACCGGGATCGTTATCTTCAGGGGAAAAGGATGGGACTATCCCGGTCTTTGCAGGATGTACGAGGAAGGGATCCGTCTCTGCCGGGAAGAGCATGTGCCCGTTCTCTTCCATGTGGATGAGATGACCCAGCCCCTGGGTCACTCCACTTCGGGATCCCACGAACGTTATAAGTCGAAGGAGCGGCTGCGCTGGGAGGAGGAACATGATCCGATCCCAAAGATGCGGGCATGGATCCTTGCCAAAGGCCTCGCTGACGACCGGGAGCTTACCACCCTCGAAGAGGAAGCTGCGGAAGAAGCACGGCAGGCCAGAAGAAAGGCATGGAAGGATTTCCAGCAGCCCATCCTCGAGCTGCGTGATTCGCTCATCCGGATCATCGACAACCGTTCCTGTATGTGCCGTCACGACCATGTGGACAAGGTGGGGATCATCACCGACCGGCTGAAGCGTATCCCTTCTACCGTCCGGAAAGATGTCTTCAGCGCCGCCCGGCAGATCCTCCGATGGGTATGTGCCGACTGTCCCATGCGCGAGAGCCTGCAACGTGACCTGGTGCAGTGGATCGAAGAGAATACACACGACGCCTGGCGCCGTTACAATGCCCATCTGTACAACGAGACCCCTACCTCTGTGCTGCAGGTGGAACCCCTCCCCCCTGATTTTGATGAAGAGAGCGAAAAGGTGCCGGGACGGATGATCCTGCGGGATAATTTTGACAGGCTGCTGGAACAGTATCCTCTCCTCACCATCTTTGGGGAGGATGTGGGCCGTATCGGAGGGGTCAATCAGGCCCTGGAAGGCCTGCAGAAAAAATACGGTCACTGGCGGGTCACCGATACCGGCATCCGGGAGGCGACCATCGTGGGGCAGGGCATCGGCATGGCCCTGCGCGGGCTGCGGCCCATTGCCGAGATCCAGTATTTCGACTACCTTCTTTATGCCCTGCAGACCATCAGTGATGACCTGGCCACCACCACCTACCGTACTCGCGGGACCATGATCGCACCTCTGATCATTCGCACGCGTGGTCATCGTCTGGAAGGGATCTGGCACTCCGGCTCTCCCTTGAGCATGGTCATCAATTCCATCCGCGGGGTGTATGTTTGTGTCCCGCGCGACATGACGCGGGCGGCGGGTTTTTACAACACCCTCCTGGCCGGCCAGGATCCTGCCCTGGTGATCGAGCCGCTCAACGGCTACCGCATACGTGAACGACGTCCTGCCAACCTCGGTGTGTACCGCATCCCCCTCGGCGTGCCGGAAGTGCTGAACGAAGGCAACGACCTGACCCTCGTTACTTATGGATCGTGTGTACGGATCGCCTCCGAGGCGGTGGAGCGCCTGGAAGAATTCGGCATCTCCGTAGAGCTCATTGATGTGCAGACCCTTATCCCCTTTGACCTGCCCGGGATCATCCTTGAGTCGCTGAAGAAGACCAGTCGCATTCTCTTCTTTGATGAGGATGTGCCGGGCGGCGCTACCGCCTACATGATGCAGAAGGTCCTGGAAGAACAGGCAGGCTGGCAATGGCTCGACAGCCAGCCACGAACCCTTACTGCCCGGGAACACCGCCCCGCCTATGGTACCGACGGCGATTACTTTTCCAACCCGAATGCAGAGGATGTTTTCGACACCGTGTATGAAATGATGCACGAAGCCGATCCCGAGAAATTCCCCGACCTTTTCTGATCCCTCCAGCTAACAAAATCCCGATCAGGTTGTTCTGAGATTGCATTTTCGCCTTCCCGCCCGGCATGCGGAAAAGCGAAGAAAATAGGGCATATCTCGGGAAGAACTATTAAAAACTTTTATTGTCTGAATTGTATCAGAAGGCTTATTATGTCCTAGTACTTAGAAAAAATAGTGAGAATGGATTTGTCTATTTCTACGTAGCGAGTTACGTAGTTTGCTACGTAGATATTCTATAAAGTACTGGTATGTAGCATGATGCAGGCGAGATGACAGGGAGGTTCTCTATTGCA
>Ga0256914_1003797_pt1 | contig 11741 bp, 10 predicted proteins | sample HulkmetaG_FD_191571 | JGI IMG/M metagenome (GOLD analysis project Ga0256914, IMG submission 191571) | Hydrothermal chimney microbial communities from Main Endeavour vent field at the Juan de Fuca Ridge, Pacific Ocean - Hulk | ecosystem: Environmental > Aquatic > Marine > Hydrothermal vents ...
TAGGGGACATTTTTGAGAAGAATGCCTCCGAGGCGCCCTCCTTGGGGAAGGGGCACAAGATGGCCCTCTTCAAGTACTCGAATAGTGATCTGATAAGGAGCGGAGTTTCCATAATCCCTTACCGCCCAGAGTTGCAAGCCAGCTACAGGAGGCAAATCATACAATAGATGCCGTCTTCCTTCTGTGCTTGAACACTGGCGAGAGTAATTAAATTTTTTTCCTTGAGTTTTCCGTGACGAAATTCTCCTGAGGCCTCAAGATAAATCTCTGTCTCTTCCGGGATCTCGACCAAAAAGCTCAAATATCGATCCTGAGGATATTCCGGGTAAAAGTAGAATTTCTCACCATCTTCTGGGAGGGTAATGGTGAGGCTTTCACCGGGATGCACCACCCGCTGCCTCACGAGGATCAGGGCCGGACTCGCTTGCTGAAAACGCAGCCATAAGTAACCATCAGGTAGGGCCTTGCGGGCCTCCACGGTGTACTCAGAGACGGTAAGTTCTTTAAAGCCTAAGGAGGAGAGGTGTTTACGAAACTCCTCCGGGCTAAGATTCTGGTTTTGGGACGCACACTGCCAGAGCTCCCCGTAGACCTTTTCCCCAGCAAACTCGTAGTAATCAAGCTGGTACGACACTTCTCCCTGACAGAGCCCTAGGGCCTGCCATTTCTCCAGCAGCGGAGGCTCTTCGGCCAAGACCTGAAAAGGACAAAACAAGACCGCCAACACCACAAAGAGCCATCTCTTCATAGATCGCTCCTTTGTTGTAGAAGGGATATTCTTCCCTGCTATTCGGCAAGGGAAGAATAATTTTTAGAAAATCAAAAGTAAATGTTTTAGCGTGGAAATAACAAATTTGGGGGATGAAATATCGAATCTCTAACAGAAAATAGGCGAGGCCAGGCCTCGCCTATTTTCTTTAAAGAGTGGCTAATCTTATAATGCTTCTATAGGTCCGGTCTCTTCTATCTCAAAGGGGATATCCTTCAGTTTTCGTCGGAGTTTCTCCACGAGATCCTGGCTGCGCTTGGCAACAAAGATCCTTACTCCTTTCTGGGGCTCGGCAGGGATTTCGTATCCCTCTATCAGCCCCCCTTCCAAAAGATCCTGAAGAATCATTTCTAATGCTTCTCTCATGTTTTTAACTGAATTCAAAACGGACCCCAGGAATAAAGATACAATCCGGTCTCCGAAAGGAAAGAACGGCCAAGGTACCGCTCCCTTCGGTTTCTACCCGTAATTTACAGGTGACCATGGCAATTACCCACTTATTAGCCCCCACAGCCATGGGGTCGGAATAAAGGCTCTGAGACTGATCTATGCGATTCGCCTGATTAATGTTCCTTCCAAAACGGCGAAAGATCCTTCGCTCTTTTGATGCCCCCCAAAAGTTTTGGAAAAGCCTTACCGAAAAGGTGACTTCAGTCTTGGCCTCTTTAGAATTCCACCATTTATCATTTGACCTGATCTGATACCATCCTCTGCTAACAAGCGGGACATAGACCCGAACCGTCCCGATCTTTCGGGGCCAAAAGCCGTAAAAGAATCTACCATAGACGGTAACATCGTTGTCATCGGTAATGCCCAAACCATCACCTCGGGCCTTGGCGTAAAGGAACATCTTGCGTTCGGACCGATTAAGCTGTACCGACCCCAGCGTTACCCCTCCTTCGTTGTGGCGGTGTACCGCCCCCCAAGCATGATAGGGATGAATATCCCAATAATGCCCGGGCTGCCCGCCGCCTACCAGTTGAGTTTCAAGACAAAACTGGTCGAGGACTTCGTCCCCGATTACCTCTACCTCAACTTCCTTGAGCTGAAATCGCTCTTCTGCTTCCCTGGCCACGATCTCGGCTTGCTCGTCTTCCTTTTGATTCTCTGCCTCCATGGCCTCGGGCTGAAACTTCAGGTGCTTAATGAGTTCACGCATCTCTGCTTCGTTTTCTTGGGCCATCTCTTTACTTTGGGCGATGGCCTCCTCAATCAAGGTCATTTCTTCGGCAGCCTGTTGTTCGGCACTTTCGTCGAGAAAACTTTTATCAATCAATTCCATATCGTCCTCCTTTTGTTTTGATTGCCTTAAGAGGTAATAAGCCTTACTCCCAGGGCGATTAACACGTTATGAATATTGTTATGGATGGTGACCTTAGAAGATCCGGCAAAGAGAAGCCCCACCCCGTAACCATCAGAGGAGAGAAGAAGTGATCCAGAATCTCCGCCCCTAGACATGTTACTGGTGAGGATTTGGTTGCGAAAATAAGCCACCTTTCCTCCGCCATAACGAACGCCTACGGTAACACCAACCCCCCTCACTCTTCCCCGGCTAAATTGGGTAGTACGTCCGAACTTAAAGACCTCCATTCCCAAACGGGCTTGTCGAGTGCCGCGAGGCAGGGACCCATTAGGTAAATAAGGGATAACCAAATGGTAACTTATGGGCAGGGCCAAGGCGGCATCGACCAGATTATAATTTCCGGCTCCGAATCTGATGGGTACATAAGCCGCGAGTCTGGCGATGACCCTGGGCTGACAAGGTTTGTGGTCATAGGGCCCGGGTTGAAGGATAGAGTCTCCAATGCGGGCCTGGTTGGAATTAGCCAGGACGTGATTGTTAGAAAGGATATATGTTCGACCACAACAGCACCCCCTTACCAAACAACCAAAGGTCCCGGCCGTAATGCGATAGTGGCCGATGCTATAACCCGGCCTGGCCGGACGAACGCAAGCGGTGTAAGTCTGGGCCTCGATCACCCCCACCTCTATCACATCGGTGGGCAGTCCCTCGACTGTCTCTGGGACCAAAGCTTCAGGGGCGAGCTCGGCCTTGGGTAATTTCTTTTCCACGTACACATGAAGACATAGATCAGTAGTCTCTTTACCCCCTACCTCTTTGTAGCCTACCCCAACCCCTACCACGTTGGTCCTTCCCAGGAGATCTTCCTCCACTTCGGTCTGGATTTCCTGGATTTTGAGAACCATTTCTTCGACCATGGAAGTCTGTTCCATTTGACCCTCCTTCTGAAGATTTGTTTTTCTTAAGGAGAAGATAGGCAGGAGGGTGCACTAATAATTCACCGATGGCTCACCAATGACTCACGAGACACAACAGCGCTTCAATTTGGCCTCTATTTCAAGGGCCAAGCGCTTGAGTTTGGAGGAAGGTTCGATCTGATAATGGGTCTTGAGAAAGGTGGCCAATTGCTGGTAGGCCTTACAGGCCTCTTCTAGACGATCATTTTGAATCAAGGCCTTGATCAGGAGCTCACAGGCCCCTTCATCCCCAAGATCAAGCATCCAGGCCTTTTCATAGAGGAAGATACCTTTTTCAGGAAATTCTCTTTCGACTAGGCCGGCGGTCCGTTGGAGGAGAGAAATGGTTCTGGACTTCAGCCATTCTCGCTCAAACAAGACGAAGGAGTAGTTAAATCCGGGCAAAAATTCCCCGTAAAGGGCCAAAACATCCTCGGCCAAGAAAAAACTTTCGGTAAGCTTTTTTTCGGCAAGGGCCCTCTCCAAACGATTTAGTTTCCTTCTCAAATCCCAGAGGTCCACGTATAAGAGATCCTTCTTCAGGGTGACCTGGCGACCTTTACTGAAGATGATGTCCTTTTTGAGGATCTTGCGTAGACGATAGATGGTACTTTCCAGGGCATGATAGGCGGTATCTGCTTCCTGCTCAGACCAGAAAAGATCAAGAAGTCTCTGTTTGTTAAGCTCTCCACCGGCAGCGATCAGGGCCAGGAGTACGGCCATCGGACGGGCTGGACCCTTTCTGGAAAGACTGAGCCGATCCTCGTCTATCGAGATTTCCAAGCCACCAAGGGTATTTATCCTCACCGGATAGGGCCAATTTTTAATCACTCTAAAAGTAGGCGGGGGAGTTAGGTGATGTTTGAGAATGAACTGGCGTACGTAATCCCCGTCAAATCCTTCTTCCAGCGCCCGAGCACAAAGATAGGCCATCATCTCTCGATTCCACCACCACAGGAGATTGAAGTAATTTTCACGATTCCCCAGACTGATAGCTCGAGAGAGGAAATGTCTGCCGAAGAGGCGATCTCCAGAAAGATAAGCAAGATAGGCCCGGAAGAGTAGACACATAAAAATAAGCATTCGGCTCCTGGTCTTTTGGGCAAAGGCCTCACATTCCTCAAGGGCAGCCAGGGCCTCGGGCAGGGCCCCTTTTTTGAAAAGGGTTTGGGCCAGGGCAAAACGCAAGAGGTAACACGGATAAAGATAGCCTGTCTCCGAAGCGATCTGAAGGGCCCTTCTCAGGGCAAGTTCTGCTCGGTTGAAGTCTTTACGGACGAAGGCTGTCCAGGCGGTAAGATGAAAGAATTGAGAACGGGCGTGACGCCCTGTCTGCGCCAACGAAGATTCCATTTTGGTCAGACGCCTTGAGGCCTCCCAATGATCTTCACGCACCAGGGCACAGACCACTCCCAAGGCCCAAAGGATATGATTCCATAGGGAAAGCCCCTTTTCTTGAGCAAGTTTGCAGGCCTTGGTAAGCTCTGCTTCGGCTTCTTTGAGATCAAAATGGACCCATATATCCTTCCCCGCCCGGATCCAGCCAGTAATCAGGGAACTATAAGGGGCAACTTGTTCGGATTCTCGACCAAACTCATCGATGATCTGATCAAGATACCCGAGATCTCCCTGCCAAAAGGCACGTACCGAAAGGAAAAAGAGGCCGTCTACACGTACGCTCTCCCGTCGGCAGTCCTTTAAGGCGGAAAAGAGTTCGCGTTCAAGGACCGGTAACTCTCCGGCCTCTGGCCTCCGGAAGACCAAGGCGGCAAAATAGGCCCCGAGGAGAGAGGCCTGGATGTCCGGAATCAGGAGAAAACTCTCTGGAATCCGGTTGTCCTGATACCAGCGTAAATATTCATCTAACAGGTGGAAGTCATCCCAACTGAGGATGATGGCCTTGATGAGTACCGGCCAGACCAAAAAGGCTTCTACCCGATCACCCCGGTGAAGACAATGTTTAAAGATGGTGATTAATCTGTCCCTGGCGTCCCGCGGATCTAAAAGGAGTTCGTCTTGATATTTCTCCAGGAGTTCCCAGAAAAATTCTGACTTTTCCATATAATCTAGATTATATCAAATTGATTTTATAAATAGATTACTATTACCAAATTTTTTTAATTAATCTGCTATGCCTAGCAAACGAGAAACTTTGGCTTTTCTAAGGGCCTGATTCCGGTATATTCCTCATCTATGAAACCCAAAATAAAACGCCTTTTTCTCGACGCCTCGATAGAAAAACACCCTTATACCCGCGAAATCCTAGAAAAATTAAGAGAGGCCTCGGTAGAAGTTTTACCTCCGCGGGAAAAACCGCGGCCTCCCCTGGCCCCCCTCGCTGAGGTAATGAACTGGGGGAAGGAAACCCTGTTCTTGACTAGGTTCCCGGGAAAATTTTTCAGACCTTGCCCAGGGACCAAGGCCTATCTCTGTTGCGGTTATCGAATCTTTCATATTGGCTTGGGCTGTCCCCTAAACTGCACCTACTGCATCTTACAGGCCTATTTAAACGAACCCTGGCTGGCCTTCTTCGTAAACGTCCTTGAAAAGGGATTTTCCGAGCTAAAAGAAATCTTGAACTCCCTTGAGCCTGGTCGAGTCTTGAGGATAGGAACCGGGGAATTTACCGACAGCCTGGCCCTTGACCCCATCACTGATCTCAATCGTAGGCTGGTTGAACTCTTTGCCAGGCAAGATCAGGCCGTCTTGGAACTGAAGACCAAGACCATCCACATCGAGCCTCTGAAAGGGCTTCCTCATCGACGACGAACGATCCTCTCTTGGTCCTTAAACACAGAAAAAATCGCCCTTTCTGAAGAATTAGGCGCCCCTACCCTGGAGGAACGTCTAAAGGCAGCCCAAAAGGTCTCTTCCTGGGGCTACCCGGTAGGGTTTCATTTCGATCCCATTATCTATTACCCCGGCTGTGAAGAGGAATATAGGCAGATAATAGAACGCCTCTTTGAGTTTGTTGAGGCAGAAAACATCGTTTGGATCAGCCTTGGGACCTTGCGTTACATGCCGGTTCTAAAGGAAATCGCCCTTTCCCGTTTCCCTAAGACCAAAATATATAGCGAAGAATTTATTACCGGCCTTGATGGAAAGAAACGCTACTTCAGGAGCCTACGGGTTGAACTTTATCGCCACCTTTATCAGGCTATCAGAGAACACTCTTCTAGGGTATGTGTCTATCTGTGCATGGAAAGTCCAGAGGTATGGCGGGAGGCCTTGGGCTTTGTCCCCGGAGATTACGGAGGGCTGCCTCGGCTCCTTGATCAAGCGGCTATTCGCGTCTGCGGTCTCCGGGGCTAGATTGTACAGTTTAAGAATTGTGTTTAAATGCAGGCAACAAATAGATGCCTCTTCTCATGAAAAAGATCTTTTTATTTCTATTTTTGCTTGTCCTTGTCGCCTGTAACTCTTCTCCCCAAACTTCTAAAAAGAAATGCACCGACTGCCATCAATTTCATCTTGACCCAAATCATCGATTCTCTTGTCCTCGATGCCATCAGGGGCACAGCCCGGCCACGGATAAAGAAGAGGCCCATCAGGGTCTGATCGCCTCTCCGGCCTCACCAGAAAATATGGAAAAGCTTTGTGGCCCTTGCCATGCCAAGGAAGTAAAACGTCTCAAGAAATCCCTGCACTTCACCCTAGCCGGAGAGGTCAATTTAGTACGAGGAATATTTGGGCTTTCTCCGGTGAAGGCAGCCGTTGACCTCCCGACGCCCTCAAAGATCACCACCCTCGACGATCTGGTCTCGGATCTCTTGCGCCGACGATGCCTTCGGTGTCACCTCTTCTATCAAGGGGATGACTACGCCGAGACACGCCGAGGCAAGGGTTGTGCAGCCTGCCATTTATTCTTTGCCCAAGGCCAGCTCCAAAGACACGAGTTTTTAAAGACTCCTCCTGATCGTCTGTGCCTCCATTGCCACTATGGAAATCACGTGGGCTGGGATTATTACGGGATGTTTGAACACGACTATCCTTATCAATTTCGAAGCCCCTTGATCGAAGGCAAACTACCGCCAAGACCTTGGGGCATTGAGTTTCACGAACTCACCCCGGATGTACACCTAAAACACGGAATGAGTTGCCTGGCCTGCCACCACCAGGAAGAAATCATGGGCGATGGTCATTATTATCGTGATCAAAGCCAGGCGGTAAAGGTCCGCTGTCTGGACTGCCATCAAATAAAAGATGAACACTCCCCTTATCATCACCCCAAGGTCCTTTCTCAGGCCAGGTGCAGTACCTGCCATGCCCTTTGGAGCTTTCAGGATCAAGGGTGGCATCTAATCCTCACCGAAGATCCTGATTGGGATGAATGGTCGGAGTTTATGGTTCAGGGCCCTTCGGAGATAGAGAGTTTGATCATTTCCTATCTTACTACAGGGCAGGCCCGGGCCGAAATGAAAGACAAGTTTACCGGGACCCAACGCCCAGGGGTGTGGTTTTTGGCCTTTGGTTGGCGGCAGTTTGAAAAGGTCCCCTTTGGACTTGATCAAAAAGGACGACTTGCCGTGGTAAGACCTCTCCTTGATCTCCATCTCTCTTACGTAAATGCCGAAGACGACGTGATCTTTGATAACTTTTATCCGGCGTCACTAAAAAAGACCCCGCAAAAGGCCTATGTAGCTTACGGGCCTCATACTATCGGGCCGGGAGATACCTTTCGGGCCCAAGAGGTACTCAAGCGGCTCGGTCTCTTCCATGAATTCTTTGGTGTTCGCCGAAGATGAAGACCATCTTTCTCAAGCCCCAAGGGGTCAAAAAGATCCTTTCTGGCCGCCTTTGGCTGGAAAAAAGGGATTTGATGGAAATTCCTGCCTTGGAACCAGGAGAATTGACCCGCCTGATGACCAAAGAGGGCCAGTTTGCTGCCCTGGCCTACGTCAATCCGAAGAGCAAGGTGATGGCCAGGATTCTTTCCAGAAGAGAAGAAAGACCGGATAAAAATTTCTTCTTACAAAGATTTAAAATCGCCTTAAAACATCGTCAGGCAGCTTACCCAAACGAGAAATGTTTTCGTCTTATCCATGGTGAAGGGGATCTGCTCCCCGGACTCACCGTTGATGTGTACGAAAGGGTCTGTGTCGTTCAACTTTCAACCGCTGGGATGGAAGGCCTTAAAGGAGAAATATTTAAGGCCTTAAAGGACTTGCTAGAACCCGAGGCCGTTGTCTTCAAGAACGATCTTCCAGCCCGCAAAGAAGAAGGGCTGCCCCTTTACGTAGATTTAAAAGGCAGGCTTAACCCTCCGATCAAGGTCAAAATCGACGGCCTTTCCTATCTGATCGATCCTCTTTCCGGGCAAAAGACTGGTTTCTTTTTGGATCAGCGCGAAAACAGACGGCGCTTGGCCCGATATGTCTCGGGCAAGATCGTCCTAGATCTCTATTGCTATACCGGGGCCTTTGCCCTCACCGCCGCCATGGCCGGGGCCAAAAAGGTCCTGGCGGTTGATCGATCAGAAGGCGCTTTAGCTCTGGCTCAGGAAAACGCCAAGCTCAACAGACTCGAAGAGAAAATAATCTTCCTCCAGGACGAGGTGGAGAAATTCTTGTCTTACGCCCCGGAAGCAGAGGTAATCATCCTTGATCCCCCGGCCTTTATCAAACACCGGCGACATTTCCGCGCCGGCTATAATCGCTATTTGCTGATGAATCGTTTGGCTGTGGTCAAGTTAAAGGCTGAAGGAATCCTTTTTTCTTCATCTTGTTCTCAATTTTTGAGTTTAAACGACTTAAAAATTATTTTGCAGCGGACAACGGATGAATATCAACGTTATGCCCAGATACTAGAGTATGGTATTCAAGCTTTAGATCACCCCACCTTGCTAACGATGCCGGAAACAATGTATTTGAAAGCGCTGTTTACACGGGTCTTTTAAGATGTCCACCGTACTGGCACTGGACGTGGTCATTGTTGGCGGAGGCAAAGGCTGTCATGCCATCCTTCAACTTTTTGAGGAATATGAGCCTAAGAACGTAAAGCTCAACATCCTTGGGGTGGCTGATATTAATCCCGAGGCCCCGGGGCTTAGATATGCCAAACAAAAAGGGATCTATGTCGTCGACGATTTCCGAAAACTCTTCGAAAAATTCCCTCACATCGACCTCATTATCGAGCTCACCGGCCTAGACGAGGTCTTAGAGGAAATCTTCAAATACAAACCAAAAAAGGCCAAGGTGATCGATCACGTAGGGGCCAGGCTCTTTTGGGAGATCATCGTCCTCTTTAGGGAAAAGAGCTTTTATGAACACAAACTGGCCCATATTGAATCCCTTAACGTCACCATGGAATTGGTTTGTCATCTGGCCCATGAACTGAGAAACCCCCTCACCATCCTCGGGGGCCTCATTCGACGCATGGCCAAATATCCCGATCTACCCAAGGAGCTCGAGGAGCACGTTCGTATCATCTGTGATCAGGTAGACCGCCTGGAACAGGTGATGAAGGAACTGACCCGGGTAACCAAGCCGCTTAAATTGGAATTCGTCTCCACCAATCTCAACGAGCTGATCAAAGAAGTCTGCCAAAGCTTTAAGGCCCAACTGCCACCTACTATCAGACTAGAAGTGCGCTTAGATCCGGATATTCCGGATATGTATATCGACCCAAGCCTACTGAGAGAAGCCCTCTGGCAACTCTTGAAAAACGCCTACGAAGCGGTTCAAGGCAAGGAAGACGGCTATATCATTGTGGAGACCAGACTTTGTTATGACAGCTTGGCCATTGTCGTCATTGACAACGGTGTAGGCATGACCAAAGAGGTGCTGGAAAAGGCTACTCTGCCCTTTTTCACCACCAAGCCCCGGGCCTCTGGGCTTGGACTTTACCTGGTACAGAAGATCACCACGGCCCATGGTGGGAAACTTTTCATCCACAGTGAACCAGATCATGGCACGGTGGTGGCCATGGAACTACCGGTGCGTTTCGTCGAACTGGTCGTCCCACCAGTGTAATGGCCGCCCTTATGGCTGCCTTAAAAAGGCGGGATCAGATCCCGCCCTGCTTATTTGATAATCCCAGCAATATAGTCTTGAACCGCCATATCGGACTTGATCTTTTCCGGGATACCGGCCACCACCCGCACCCCCATACGATCGAGTTGATTTCGGAGTTCTTCGGAGAGCTTAGGGGTCAGGAGGTGGGTGACCACCTGCTCCTTAAGCCAAAGATCAAGAGGGGTATCCTCTGGACGTTTAATCACGTCTTTCACCAGGATCTGTCCCTTTTCTATGTCGTAGATGGCAAACATAGGGGCCGAATCTGCCTCTGGAGAGACCGTGGGGCCATCGACCGGGATGGCCAGACGCATATAACGCCCTTCTTCCACGTCTCGGTAAAGTTCTTCGGTCGCTGCCACCACGTTACGGACGATTTCTTCAAAGGCCTCGGCGGTCTTTGACTCTGGATAAGCGGCGATCATCGGTTTACCAGCGTCACCGGCAAAGACCACCCGTGGGTCAACGGGAACACGCCCCAAAAAGCGAATACCCAGTTCCTCGGCTAGGCGTTCACCACCACCCCGTTTGAAAAGATCGACCTCCTTGCCGCAGTGCGGACAGATAAAACCACTCATGTTTTCCACCAACCCCAAGATGCGCATCTTGACCTTCTTACAGAAGTTATAGGACTTTTTGACGTCGATAAGGGAAACCTCTTGCGGGGTGGTGACCAAAAGGGCATAGGCATCAGGAATAGTCTGAGCCACGGTAAGGGGTTCATCGCCGGTGCCTGGAGGGGCATCAATGATGAGATAATCAAGCTTTCCCCAATCTATATCGGCGATAAATTGACGGATGGCCGAAATCTTGAGCGGCCCACGCCAAATGATGGCCGAATCTTCACTGGGCAACAGGGGTTCGATCGAAAGGAACTTCAAGTTAGGGGAATACACAATGGCCCCAATCCTCCCGTCAGGGCGCCGTGGCAGACGCCCTCGGCGTAAGCCGAGCATCTTCGGGACATTCGGCCCATGAAGATCAACGTCTAAAAGACCGACCATAAAGTCCTGCAGGGAAAGACCTATGGCCAGATTCACCGCCACCGAACTCTTCCCCACGCCCCCTTTGCCAGACATGACCATGATCTTGTGTCGAATCTTCTGGAGCTGTTCCTGAAGGCGACGATCCTGATGTTCGAGGACCACACTTTTTTCTTGATCCAATCCCGCCGTCTGTTCCGCCATCTCTAACCCTCCTTCAATTTTCGGGCTACACGTTACCAAGGAGATGGGCAAGCGGCAAGCGGTATTGAGACTCAAATATAATAAACCTCACCTTCATGGAAAAAATATTCTAGACTTCCCAGCCTCTGAGAGTGCGGTTTTAATAAATAAAAAATTCGACTGGTATGGCTTAACGATGCCCATTTTTCAGCGCCATCACTTTGCCCGCCTCCTCACCCTGGCTGAAAAAGGCCGTATCGCCCCCCTTTATCTCTTTCAAGGTGATCTCGGCGTAGCCAGGGAGTTGGTGCGTAAGTTGGCCAAGGCCTTGGTCTCACAAGGGGCCCTGATCGAAGAATACGACCTGGCTGAAGAAGATTTCCAAAAGATCAAACTGAGCCTTACCTCTCCGGCCCTCCTCGGACGAAAGGTAGTGGTCGCTGGTGGTCCTCAGGAAAAATTGATCGAAGAGGTCTCTCGAGAGATCGTCGCCCTCCTTGAGATCGGAAAACAAAACCAAACCTTGATCCTTTC
>Ga0256914_1003798_pt1 | contig 11738 bp, 13 predicted proteins | sample HulkmetaG_FD_191571 | JGI IMG/M metagenome (GOLD analysis project Ga0256914, IMG submission 191571) | Hydrothermal chimney microbial communities from Main Endeavour vent field at the Juan de Fuca Ridge, Pacific Ocean - Hulk | ecosystem: Environmental > Aquatic > Marine > Hydrothermal vents ...
GCGAAAGTGTAGAGAGAACCTCGGCGCAACCGTGAACAGAGACTGCACATGGTCTTTCCCTCGGGGACGATGCGCTTTACAACACTATATGTGTCCTGCTCGATGACATGGAAAGGAACCCCCAACTGCGCCATGTACTCCGGCAGTACATGGGCTGGAAACCCCGGCTGTTTCTGATCCAGATTGACCGCCACCAATTCGAATTGCACTGGCGCACTACGCTGCAAACTGAGCAAGATGTCCAGCATGGTGTAGGAGTCCTTTCCCCCGGAGAGACAGACCATTATGCGGTCTCCCTCCTCGATCATATTGAAATCCTCGATAGCTTGCCCTACCTGACGACGCAGCCGTTTGCGCAATTTGTTGAATTCAGTGCGTCGTTTCTTCTCCATCACCACCGCGTTGCTCATAACGCATCCCGGACGCGCTCGAGCCGGGAGCGAACTTCTCTCGCCAGCGCTTCGATGCCCTTGGCACTGGTCAGGTTAAGCACCGCCACGGGATCCATGAAAGCCACCGTTACCGAACCATCAGCTTCCTCTCGCACCACGACGTTGCAAGGCAGTAACAGGCCGATGTCGGAATCCGCCTCCAGTGCCTGGTTGGCCAGCGCCGGGTTGCAGGCCCCCAGAATCCTGTAAGGACGCTTGTCGATCCCCAGCTTCTCTTTCATGGTTTTCTGTATGTCGATCTCTGTGATGATTCCGAATCCCTCGGCCTTGAGCGCCTCGGTAACCTTCCCCAACACCTCGTCAAAGCTACCGGAAACCTGTCTGGCAAAACTGTACATGATGAGATGATTCCTCCTTTCAGAAACAAATGCGGGAGCCGGGTTCTTTTTCAGAGTTCCGGCTCCCGCTGGATCTTACCAGTAAACGATACCTTTCGGTCTCTTCGCTACGCCACCTTCCTGCCATAGCGCTCCAGTACTGCTGCGGAATCCCCCAGATACTCCCCATTGACGAACACCTGGGGCACCGAATCACTGCCAGTAGCTGCACGCACCGCACGGATGCTCACGCCATTACCCAGCTGAATCTCCTCGAATTCCACCCCCGCCTCGCGCAGGATTCCCTTTGCCTTGGCACAGAACGGACACCCGGCCCGGGTGAAGATCACCACGTCATCCGGCTTGACGGCATGCGGGTTGATATATTCCAGCATGGTATCTGCATCAGAGACCTCAAACGGATCACCCGGCACCTCCGGCTCGATGAACATCTTCTCGATCACCCCATCTTTCACCAACATGGAGTAACGCCAGGAACGTCTGCCGAATCCCAGGTCGTTCTTCTCCACCAGCATCCCCATCCCCTCAGTGAACTCTCCATTGCCATCGGGAATGAAAGTGATGTTGTCCGCCTGCTGGGTTTTCTTCCACTCATTCATGACGAAAGTGTCATTGACCGACATACAGATGATGTCGTCCACACCATTTTCCTTGAGAACTCCTGCCAACTCATTGAAACGGGGCACATGACTGCCCGAGCAAGTAGGGGTAAACGCTCCGGGCAGTGAAAAAACAACCACTGTCTTACCTTTGAACAGGTCATCAGTGGTCACATCCCGCCACTCTCCCTCTTGGCGGACACGAAAGGTTACTTGGGGTACATGACTACCTTCACGGTTTTCAAGCATGGATTGACTCCTTCTTTAGGTTTATCGAAATGTCACGATAGATATTACGTCATACTCTAATATTTCTGAAATCAATTGTTTTTATATATATAATAGAATAAAGCTATGACACTTACAGAACTTCGCTATATCATTGCCGTAGCCCGGGAACAGCACTTCGGGCGTGCCGCCGACTCCTGCTTCGTCAGCCAGCCAACCCTGAGCATGGGGGTAAAAAAATTGGAGGAGGAGCTAGGAGTAATTCTTTTTGAGCGGGGCAAAGGGCCCATTACCCCGACCCCAGCAGGTGAACGCATCGTCGAGCAGGCACAGCGGGTCCTGGAAGAAGCAGAGCGAGTCAAGCAGATCGCCGTTCATGGCAGTGACCCTCTAAGTGGCCCGTTGCGGCTGGGCGCCATCTTCACCATCGGCCCTTACTTGTTGCCCCATCTGGTACCGGCGTTGCACGAGGCAGCTCCCCAGATGCCGCTACAAGTGGATGAAGACTATACAGCCGGTCTGGTGGAAAAACTCAAGCGGGGAAGTATAGACGTTGCGATTCTCTCTCTCCCTCTTGAGGAACCAGGAATCGTAACTTGGCCTGTATACGATGAACCCTTCGTCATTCTGATCCCCGCTGATCATCCATGGAAGGAGAAGAAAGCGATCGGCGCCAGACAGCTGGCCATCGAACATCCGCTGATGCTGGGACCAGGTCACTGTTTTCGTGATCAGATCCTGGAAGTGTGTCCAGGCTGTATCCGCTCCAGTGAGGAATCCCAGGGAGCCCAGATTGGCAGCTCGCTGGAGACCATCCGCCACATGGTAGCATCTGGCCTGGGGGTCACCATCCTGCCTTGCACGGCAACCAGCACGGGACACTATACCCAGCAACTGACACGGGTAAAACGCTTCGAAGAGCCGGTCCCAAGCCGACGGGTCGCCCTTGCGTGGCGCAAAAGCTTCCATCGCGTCAAGGCGGTGCAAGCAGTGCATGACGCAATCCTCACCGCCCCACTGAGATGTATCGAAAAGCTCGATCAGCCGCGGCCTCAATCGAAGGGATGACGGAGAACAATGGTTTCACTGCGCTCCGGGCCGGTGGAGACGATGTCGATGGGAACCTCCACCAGCTCCTGAATCCGCTCCAGATAAGCCCGGGCATTGGTGGGTAACCGGTCATAGCTCTTCAATCCCACCGTTGACTCCCGCCAGCCTGACATCTCCTCATAGATGGGTTCACATTGCAGATACTCTTCCGCTCCAGCGGGAGGCGTGGTATGCACCTCTCCATCGATGCGATAACCGGTGCAAAGCCGAATGACATCCAGCCCATCCAGCACATCCAGTTTAGTGATGCAAAGCCCGGTGAGACTATTGAGCTGACGGGCGCGGCGCAACGCCACAGCATCGAACCAGCCGGTGCGTCGAGCCCGGCCGGTGGTGGAACCAAACTCGTGCCCACGGCGGGCCAGGTGCTCACCCATCTCGTCGAACAATTCCGTGGGAAATGGCCCGGAACCAACCCGCGTAGTATAAGCTTTGGTGATTCCCAGTACATAATCCAGACTGCAGGGCCCCACTCCGCTGCCACTGCCAGCTCCACTGGCAGTGGTGGTGGACGAGGTCACGAAGGGATAGGTACCATGATCGATGTCCAGCAGGGTTCCCTGGGCCCCTTCGAACAGCACGCTCTCCCCCTGTCGTTGCAATCTGTCTAGCAGCTCGGGAATATCGGCAACCAGTGGACGCAACATTTCCGCCCTTTGCAGGGACTCCTCCAGGATCTGCTGAAAATCCACCGTATCAGCATGGAAATAATGCTGCAACACAAAGTTATGATAATCCAGCAGCTCCCCCAGCTTTGCCGCAAAACGCTTGCGATGGAACAGGTCCTCCAAACGCAGCCCTCGGCGTGCCACCTTGTCCTCATAGGCCGGCCCGATACCACGGCCGGTAGTTCCGATAGCAGCATTTCCCCGAGCCCGCTCTCGGGCGGCATCCAACGCCACATGACATGGCAGGATCAAGGGACAGGCAGGACTGATCCGCAGTCGCTCTTGAACCGGAACATCTCGCTGCCGCAGCATCTCTAGCTCTTCGAGCAGCGCTTCTGGAGAAAGTACCACGCCATTGCCAATCAGGCACTGAACCCCTTCGCGCAGGATCCCTGACGGGATCAAGTGAAGGACGGTTTTTTTTCCGTCGATCACCAAAGTATGACCGGCGTTGTGCCCCCCCTGAAAACGCACCACGGCGCCCGCGCGATCGGTGAGCAGATCGACGATCTTGCCCTTCCCTTCGTCACCCCACTGAGTGCCTACCACCACAACATTTTTACCCATGGAATCCACACACCGCTCGTTACCCATATCTGCGCCCTACCCCTTTTGCTAGCTGGGTTACAGAGGGATCACTCGCCATTCCCCTCCCTGATACACCAGTCTGCGATCACAACCCAACTCCCGCTCATCGCCGGATTGTCCCGGCAGATATTCGATCACCCGTTCCCCTGTTTCGCGCAACTGCTTTATTCGTTGGCGTAATTCTGCTGATTCAGCATCCACCGGTGCAAGAATTCCTCCCTTTTCCGGCGTGCCACTGTTAGTGGAACCCAACATCACCAGCGTCTTGAGATCAGTGCTAAAGCCGGTAGCCGGTCGCGCACGGCCAAACACCCGACCTATATCATCGTATCGCCCTCCCTGGGCCACTGCCTGGCCGTGGCCGGGGACGTAAACGGCAAAAACCGCACCGGTGTGGTAACGATAGCCACGCAATTCCGCCAGATCGAAATGAAGCGCGAGCTCTGGCAGATGACTATGCAGCTGCTGAGCGATGGCTTTCAGGCTCAACAGTGCTGCTTGAAGGTCGTTGGAGCCATCCCGAAGGTGTTCCCCTGCCAGCTCAAGGACTTCTAACCCTCCATTTAGGGTAACAAGGGAGGCAAACATTTGTGACAGGGAGGCCGGAAGCTTCAGCTCCTCCAAGTATTCCTCTATCTCTGGCCTCGCCTTGCGCTGCAGAGCATCAAACAGAATGGACTCCTGTTGGGGATCGAGTTCAGCTTGCCTGGCCAGGGCGCGAAAGATGCCCACATGGCCGAGATCCAGGTGTAGCTGCTCAATACCACTGACGGTCAGGGTCTCCACCATCAGACGCAGCACCTCAACATCACTGGCAACGCCCGCATGACCATACAACTCCACCCCTACCTGCAGCGGACTACGCGACCCGCCGATACCCGCCGGGCGAGTACGCAACACTGTTCCCATGTAGCAGAGCCGGCTAGGAGCAGATTTCCGCAGGTATCGGGCCTCTATACGCGCCACCTGGGGCGTCATATCCGCGCGCACCCCCATCATCCGGCCCGAAAGCTGATCGGTCAGTTTGAAGGTCTGCAAGTCGAGATCATTACCAGTCCCGGTGAGTAACGTCTCCAGATACTCGATGAACGGTGGAACAACCAGCTCATATCCCCAGCCACGATAGAGATCCAGCAGCTCACGGCGCAACTGTTCCAGTCGCGCCGCCCGGGGGGGCAACAGCTCCTCAATGCCTTCCGGCAGCAACCAGCGTTCATCGGGAAATGTCATCAGAGGGAACTCAATTGCGGATCAGGAAAACCAGCGCAGTACCCAACAGCATGCTGAGCAGGCCGCCGATACGCAACATACGGTCGTCCAGCTCCGCCATAGATAAAATGGCGCGTCGGTAACCTTGCGGGTTGACAAAGGGCAGGATCCCCTCGATAACCAGCACCAAGGCCCCTGCTGTCAACAGATCCTGCCACATACCGTGCTCCCCCTCGGCTACTGCTCGGCTGGCTGTGCCTTGTTGAAATACTTGAAGAACTCCGAGTCTGGTTCCAGGATCAGGATGTCATCCTTGTCGCGGAAGGTTTTCTTATAGGCATCCAGGCTCCGGTACAGAGAGTAAAACTCGGGGTCTTTCTGATAGGCCCGGGCATAGATCTCCGCCGCTTTGGCATCCCCTTCACCCCGGATCTGCTCGGATTCACGATAGGCCTCGGCAAGAATTACAGTACGCTGACGATCAGCGTCCGCTCGAATCCGTTCCGCGGCCTCAGCCCCCCGGGAACGCAGCTCTTTTGCAACCCGCATACGCTCGGCACGCATCCGCTGATAAACCGAATTGCTTACCTCTGGAGGCAAATCGATACGCTTGATACGCACATCCACCACTTCGACACCAAAGATTGCTGCCTGGCGGTTGGCCATCTTCTGCACGATATCCATTATCTTTGCCCGCTCACCGGAGACCACCTCCTGTATGGTTCGCTTGGCAAACTCGGCCAGCATTCCGTCATTGATGATCCGCGAAAGACGTTGCAGGGCCTGACTCTCCTGGCCACCAACAGAGGTGTAGTAGCGACGCACGTCTTTGATCCGCCACTCCACGAAATAATCCACATTGACGTTCTTTTTCTCACTAGTGAGAAAGAATTCAGGCCGGGCATCGAGCACCAGCACACGTCGGTCGAATTTACGGACGTTGTTAATGAGTGGCATCTTGAAGTGTAATCCCGGCTCGTAATCGGAGCGGGTAATCTCGCCGAGGCGGAACAGGATGGCATACTCTCGTTCGTTCACGGTAAAAACCGACATGGAGAGCAAGATGCCCGCCGCCACGAGCAGGATCAACGATGGAGTCTTCAGGGAACCCATTATCGCACCTCCCTGCTGCGTAGGTTGTCTCGGATACGTTTACTACCCTCTTTGACAGCAGGGGAGGAAGAAGGCAATAGCGGCGGTGATGGCAAAGTCATTCCATTTCCATTGAAGCCACCCAGCGACTGATGACGCTTCATGATCTGGTCCAACGGCAAGTAAAGCAGATTATTGCTGCCTTGCACATCCACCATCACCGTACTGCTTCTCTGGAACACCGATTCCAGAGCATCGATATAGAGACGCTCACGGGTCACCAATGGGGCCTTTTTGTACTCTGCCAGCACGCTTTCAAAACGACTGGCCTCACCCTCGGCCTCCGCAATCACCTTGGACTTGTAGGCATTGGCCTCCTCCACCAGCCTCGCCGCAGCACCGCGGGCCTTGGGAAGGATGTCATTGGCGTAGGCTTCCGCCTCGTTCTTCAGGCGCTGCTCATCCTCCCGCGCTTTGACTGCATCGGCAAAGGCGTCCTGTACTTGCTGGGGTGCCTGCGCTTTCTGCATGTTGACACTGGTCAGTTCCAGCCCTACCCGATAACGATCCAGGATCTGTTGTAGCAGTTTCATGGTGTTGGCAGCGATCTCGGTACGGCCGGTAGTGATCACTTTGTCCAAAGTACTCTTACCCACTACTTCGCGAATGGCACTCTCCGCCGCCTGGCGTAGCACCGCGTCGGGATCACGCACGTTGAACAGGTAGTCACGCGCATCTTTCACCTTGTACTGGAGAGAGAATTTTACCTCGATGATGTTCTCATCCTGGGTCAGCATCACCGACTCACCAGTGTTATCAAAACCCAGTTCAACGCTGCGGATCTGATCCACATTGACCTTTTCCACCTGCTGGATGAACCGGGCATGCCAGTGCGGGCCGGGACCCGTAGTATGATGATAGGCACCGAACTGGGTAACAACCCCGCGCCACCCTTCGTCGACGATATAGATACCGGACAGTGCCCATATCAATACTATTCCGCCGACAACGATACCAATGCTTTTGGGCCCGGCCTGGGGGATTCCACCACCCCCACCTTCGCCCTCACCACGACCTCCACCAAACAGGCCACCAAACTTCTCTTGCAGTTTCTTGAAGATCTCGTCCAGATCGGGCGGGCCCTGTTCGCCACCCCCACCCCAAGGGTCCTTCCCCTTGGAACCTCCCGGTTCATTCCAGGCCATTACAAACTCCGCTCATTTGATTTGAATTGACACGGCTTCTCGCAGATTTCTCTTGCCGCCACACGTGGCCCCGAGAGTATCATCAAACAATCTCCACATTCTCAAAGCCATCCTGCATCTTCAGCAATCCTCTCTGCCTTTCATCCACCTGGATCAATACCAGCCAGGATCCAGAGCTATCGACCCGCTCCTCAATTACGGCGCCCCATTCGTGAAGCAAGGCACGCAGCTTCCCCTCCTTCGGCAGAAGCCGCAGCCTCATCTGTATTCGATCAGCAAACAGGGTCTCCGTGATGGCTTTGCGCAGCAGTCCCATTCCTTCACCGCTCACCGCTGATAACCACACTCGCCGCACCCTACCACATTCATCGCGCTCCAGTGAGGGCGTCACATTATCCAGCAAATCGATTTTATTATAAACCTCTATCTGAGGCACCCGCTCAGCTCCAATCTCTTTCAGCACCAGATTAACCTGCGCCGTTTTCTCATGGCGCTCGGGATCATTGGCATCAATGACATGCAGCAACAGCTGCGCATCGCGGCTCTCCTGTAGCGTCGAACGGAAGGCTGCCACCAGATCATGGGGCAAATGGCGAATGAAGCCCACAGTGTCTGCAAGTACCACGGAGCAACCGTTTCCCAGCTCGAGCTGTCTCAGGGTGGGGTCCAGGGTAGCGAACAGCTGGTCTGCCGCATAAACCTCGGAGCAGGTAAGCCTGTTGAACAGGCTGGATTTCCCCGCGTTGGTATACCCCACCAACGAAACGGTGGCCACTTCTGCCCGACGGCGCGAACGACGCCCTTGCTCCCGCTGATGTCTGACCTTTTCGAGGCGCCGCTTGAGATGCTTGATTCGTTCTGCGAGCAAACGGCGATCGGTCTCCAATTGGGTCTCACCCGGCCCACGTAGCCCGATGCCTCCTTTCTGCCGCTCCAGGTGGGTCCATCCCCTGACCAAACGAGTAGACATATGCCGCAGCTGGGCCAGTTCCACTTGGAGCTTACCCTCATGGGAACGTGCCCTCTGAGCAAAAATGTCGAGAATCAGGGTAGTACGGTCAAGCACCCGGCAGCCGAACAGTCGCTCCAGATTGCGCTCTTGGGCTGGGGTCAAGGCATGGTTGAAAAGCACAACCTCAATGTTCCCTTCAGCCTTGATGACTTGCTGAATCTCTTCCGCTTTGCCCTTGCCAACAAAGTATTTAGGATCAGGGACGCGGCGGCTCCCGGTAATTACCGTCACCGGCTCGGCGCCGGCCGCCCTGACCAGCTCCCGGAACTCTGCTAGCCCTTCCCTTTGTGCTTCGTCAGGAAAGTCGAGGTGAACCAGTATCGCACGTTCACCTCCATCAGGCCGCTCGAACAAAGGCGCAGCGCCTTAGGAGTTGCCGGGCATGGCACCCCCCTCCTCGGAAGGCGCCACCGGCAACCGCACATTTCGCGCAGGAACCACGGTGGAAATAGCGTGCTTGTACACCATCTGATTGACAGTGTTTTTCAGCAGGACGACGAACTGATCAAACGACTCAATCTGCCCTTGCAGTTTGATCCCGTTGACCAGGTAGATAGAAACCGGTACCCGCTCCTTGCGCAGAGCGTTCAAATAAGGATCTTGTAATGCTTGGCCTTTAGCCATGCGAGTACTCCTTTTTGTTATCATGTTCAAATAAAGTTGGTAAAAATTACTCCAGCTGCCAGAGATAACCCTGGGTGCCAACTGTCCCTGTAAAATTGGCAGTATAGCATATTCACTTTGCCGACAACCCTCTCTCCGCTAGCCATTCCAGCAATGCTGGATAGATATCGGCACCCGGAAACTCCAACCAGAAAACCTGGCTTTCGGTGCGCAACCATGTCATCTGCCGCTTTGCTAGTTGTCTAGTGGCAACAATGGCACGCTCCACCATCGTACGGTAATCGTATTCTCCCGCGAGATATTGCCATACCTGACGATATCCGACCGCACGCATGGCAGGAAGTTCTGGAGAGAGGTCACCACGTGTGAATAGTCGATTCACCTCATCGACAAATCCCTGCTCAAGCATATTGTGGAAACGCTGCTCAATCCGCTTATGAAGCATCGTTCTCTCACTCGGTACCAAAGCCACTTTGAGCAAACGAAAGGGAAGGCTTTCCCTCCGCTGCATCCTGAAATGTTCACTCAGGCTGCGCCCCGTCAACTCATAAACCTCGAGCGCCCGCTGGATCCGTTGTGGATCGTTAGGATGAATACGCCCCGCTGCCTCGGCATCCACCTCCTGCAGACGAGCATGCAACGCTGCCCACCCATATCGAACGGCTTCCTCTTCCAGTCTGCGTCGCACCTCGGGATCGGCTCCCGGCAGTCCGGAAACTCCATGCTGTAAGGCCCGGAAATATAACATGGTCCCCCCCACCAGCAAGGGAATCTTTCCGGCAGAGCTGATCTTTGTCATCTCCCGCTGTGCGTCTTCCCGGAAACGGGCTGCAGAATAGCTATCAGAAGGATCGCAGATATCGATAAGGTGGTGCGGGACCCGCTGCAAGATTTCCTTATTCGGCTTGGCAGTGCCGATATCCATGCCGCGATAGACCTGCGCGGAATCCACGCTCACGATTTCACAGGGAAGATCAGCCACCAAACGCATCGCAAGTTCGGTCTTCCCGGAGGCCGTGGGACCCATCAGGAATATGGCAGGAGGCACGGATTCAACCATAAGAAGGTAGCGTTGGGCAAACTGTCGGTAGCATGAACGCTTTTGGATAAGTAACACGTGCCAGATAGAGGCCAAAAGGCGGCGCGGTCACCCCCCCTAACCTGCGCTCCCGACTCTCAAGTATTTCCCGGGCCCATCCCGGGGGCCGTTTGCCCGAGCCAATCGTCATCAACACCCCCGCGATGTTGCGTACCATGTGATGAAGAAACCCGTTGGCTTCGATATCGATATATACCATCTCCCCCTGTCGGCTCACCTCCAGCAAATAGATGGTCCTGATCGGGCTATGGGCTTGACAGGCAGTTGCACGATAGGCATTGAAGTCATGTTCTCCGACCAGATTGATGGCGGCCTCTCTCATTCGCCTTTCATCCAGTGGGCGATATTCCCAAGTGGTACGTTTGGCCAGGAAGGTGGGCCGAACGGATCGATTGAATATCACATAACGGTAGCGTCGCCGAATGGCACTAAAACGGGCGTGAAACCTCTCCGGCACCGCTCTTGCCCATAAAACCACCACCTCTTTCGGCAGGTTGGCGTTGGTACCGAATATCCAAGAGCGTTCGCTTCGCCGAGCCGTAGTATCAAAATGAATTACCTGCCCTGAAGCATGCACCCCAGCATCCGTCCGCCCGGCGCAACAAACCTGCACCGGGTGATCGGCCACCTTCGACAGTGCCCGCTCCACTACTTCCTGCACGGTACGCTGCCCGGGTTGGAACTGCCACCCGGCAAAGTCACTGCCGTCATATTCGACACACAGCGCCAATCGCATCTCAGATATCGATATAGGAGACGCCCCCAAACAGGAGCAACAGGGTCAGAGGCAAAAACCATTGATGGGCAGGCGGCCGGCTCCAATCCGCCAGTTCGATAGTACGTGCAGATATGCTTTCTGCTCTGTCGGTCACCGTTTGAAACAGCTCGCCCACTGCAAATGCAATCCGGGAAATTCCTTTCTCCCCATTGGAGAACTCCACTATCTTCTGACGTAACAGAAGCTGGATTTCTTCCACACTATCCAGGATCAGAACCAAACGCAGGGCAAGACGATCTCGGTCAAGGCCGAGGATGCGCAACGGTGCAGCAAGCCAACGAATGGCGGCCACCAGCTCCCCCCGAGAGGTGGTCTGCAGCAATACGCCCACCTGAGCAGCGATAAGCATCAGGGCCGCCACGCGCAGCCCACCGCCCGCCATTCCCTCAACAGTTGGTGAATAGTACCCCAGAAGAGGCAATAAGGGCGTTCCTGGGGTAAACCAGAGATAGGTAATCAGAATGGAAACGAAAAGCCAGCGCATCCGGCTCAACATACGCCACACCGGCGCCAACTCAAACCGGGTACCCCACAACCAGAAACAGAGTACCATCAATGACCCAATGGCAATCCCATATAGCTGGGCGCGGGTCAGGAACAGCGCAACGATCAAAAAACTGACAATTTTGATAACCGGATGCATCTACCGGAGAATATCATCCCGGCCACGAGAATCAACCAGCACTCGCTTTACCCACGCCTCACGTGCCACTCCAGCAAACACAGGGCCGCTGCA
>Ga0256914_1003799_pt1 | contig 11736 bp, 11 predicted proteins | sample HulkmetaG_FD_191571 | JGI IMG/M metagenome (GOLD analysis project Ga0256914, IMG submission 191571) | Hydrothermal chimney microbial communities from Main Endeavour vent field at the Juan de Fuca Ridge, Pacific Ocean - Hulk | ecosystem: Environmental > Aquatic > Marine > Hydrothermal vents ...
TTCCCGAATACGACACGGTGATGGTGAAGGTCCGCCCCTTGTCGTAGGCCTTGTCCAGGGTGATGCGGATCTTGTTGTAGGGCCTGGAGAAGGAGAGGGTCTTGGAGCCCGCCTTCACCCAGAAGACCCGCATGTTGGAATAGAGGTCCAGGTCGATGGTGCGTAGCCCCCGGACCAGGCTCTTGGCGGTCATGGTGTTGGTGCCCGACAAGGTCCGGGCGGAGGGATCCACCTTGATGTCCAGCTTGTAGTGCTGGACGTCGAAACTGGAATTCTGGGCCGCCCCGGGAAGAGCGAGGAGGAAGAAGGCGAGAAGGGTTGTGCTTGCGCGCATGGGGCGCCTCCTGGTGCAGGTTCTAGGAAGGAAAAAAAGGAATCTTCCGAGAAGAGAGGGAAAGACCGGCGGGTCTCCTCCCCCGGGGGCCGGGGGAGGAGACCCTTCTCAATGTAAGCCCCGGGCGGCCCGGGGGCGAGGTCCTCCCCGGCCCGGATGGATCGTTCCGGCACACTTTTCCGGCGGGGCCTCAACCCTTCTCTTTGGGGATGCGGAGCCCTCCTGCGCCGGGGTGGGAGTAGAGAGGGGACTGGATTCGGGGAATCCGCTCCAGGTATTCCCGCTCGGTGATGGAGGTCTTCCAGCCTCCGAGAAGGGCCGCGCCCGCCGTGACGCCGGCGTAGAGGGCCAGGGCCAGGAGGACTCCCAGGGCGGGACGCAAAAGGGGGGCCTTCCCCCCGGGAAGGGAGAGGGCCAGGCATCCCTCGACGGGGCAGGAGACGATGCAGTCCTGGCAGGCCGTGCACTCCAGGGAGGTGACCCGGTCCTTCTCGTGCACCTGGATCCGGGCCGGGCAGGCCTCGGTGCAGGCCCTGCAGTCGGTGCAGGTCTCCTTCTTCCTGGTGACCTTCCAGGGGGAGACCAGGCCCAGGATCCCCAGGAGGGCGCCGTAGGGGCAGAGGTAGCGGCACCAGAAGTCCCGGACGAAGAGGGAGGCCAGGACCAGGAAGGCCAGGACCAGGAGGGTCAGGTTGGAGGGGCGGGCGAAGAAGAGCCACATCTTCACGTCGGCCACCCTGGCGTAGGGGCTGTCCAGGAAGGCCGCCACGTCCTGGAGGCTCATCTGCCACCAGATGGCCCAGGTGAAGAAGGCCAGGAGAAGAAACTTGATCGACCGCAAAGGGACGTCCAGGAGGGCCGGGAAGACCAGGTTCCTTCCCAGGAGGCGCCTCCCCGTCCTCCCCAGGAGTTCCGAGAGGAATCCGGCGGGACAGAGGTGGGAGCAGAAGGAGCGGGGCAGGAAGAAGGACATGGCCAGGATGCCGAGGAAGATGGCCAGGCCCGCCGGGTGCACCGGGTCCACCTCACCTGTCGCCAGGAGGTGGCGGAGGGCAAGGAAGGAATTGATCGGAAGGAAGGCCTCCACCGATGGGGGACGGGGCACGGAGGAGGGCCGGCCTTCCAGGTAGGGAAGGACCCAAAGGGTGAACTGGCCCCCTACGAGGAGGACCAGGAAGAAGGCCGCTCCCTGGAGGAGCCGCCTGGATGCGGGGACTCTGGGAAGAGGTTCCATGAAGGCCATGGTTGGGGGGAAAAGGGCCGGCACTCAAGGCGTTTTTCGGCCTTCTCCTCTTTCCCTTCCGGGAGAGGAGGAGAAGGCCTCTTCGGGAAGGCCGCCGGGAAGGACCCGGGCTTGGTCAGTCCTCCATGCCCGAGGCCCGCATGGCCGCGTTGAGGAAGGGGAGGAAGGCCCTGGTCACGGCCTGGTCGCCCTCCTTGGTGGGATGGGAATCCGTTCCGGAGCGGTATTCCTTCCTCAGCATGTTCGGCTCATTCGGATCGGTCGGCGGGTTGGCCAGGATGTCGAAGAAGTCGAAGGCGATCACGTTGGGGAGCATGGCCGAATACTCGTATTTGAGCCAGTTCGCCAGCCTCCTCGCCCGGGCGGCGTTCTCCTTGGTGGTGGAGGCCGGGTTCAATGGCGGGGTGGTGAAGGGCACGAAGAGCACTTCCGGGTGGGCCTTGAAGGTGGGGAGGAGGCTCAGGTAGTCCTTCTTGAATTCCTCCAGCCTGGCTTCGCTCTCGATGTTGGAGTTGGGGAAGCAGGACTTGAAGGCGATGATGTCCTGGTGCCCGCCGGCCTTCAGCTCCCAGGTGTACATGACCTGGAAGTATTTGGGGGTGTTGAAGTTGGTGGGCCAGTCGGGAATGTCCGTGTGGTCCCCGATGACGTACCCGTCCACCTTTCCCTCGGTGTAGGTCATGTCGTAGGGCATGTAGTTCTGCTTGTAGAGCTCGACGATGAGGGGACCCCGGATCCAGAGGTTCTGTCCCACCGAGTGGTGGATGAAGAAGAAATTGAATCGCCGGGACTTGGGGGGCGAGGTGTCCCATGGGGCCTTCACCTCCAGGGTGAAGATCCACTCCATGCTGTTGCTGGAATTCTTCGTGTCCTCCACGACGGCGTGGAAGACGAAGTTCCCCTCGGCCCGGGGCTTGCCGTAGACCAGGCCCGAGTTCTCGTCCAGGTGCAGTCCCTGGGGGAAGTCCCCCGAAACCAGGCGGAAGTGGAAGGGGCCGGGGCTGTTGGGAGTATCCAGGCGGGCCGCGTAGTTCCAGTCTTTGTGGGCCTCGGGGAGAGTGGCCTTCGGGAGCTTGAGTGGCGGGGCCTTGGGAGTCCCGCCGCCTCCTCCGCCTCCGCAGGCGGGGAAGGGGAGGAAGAGAAGGAGCGCCGAAAGAGAGAGGACCCTTGCCAGGAACATGGATGTACCTCCGGATTTCCCGGGAAAAATCGACCCGGTCACGTGATCTACCCCTTGAATGGATTCGCCCTCCCTCCTCGCCAGGCCGGGAAGGCCTCGGCCCAGGGAGAAAGGAACATTTTCCCAAGGATACCCCCCTCCGGGGTTTCCCGCTATTCCACCCCATCCAGGGGGAGGACCGCCCCGGCCCGGACCCAGACCCGGACCGGCACACCCCCCTCTCGAAGCGGGGCACCTTCCCCCAGGACCTTCCTCCGGGTCTCCCGGGAAATGTGGGCCGAAAGCCTGGGCCCGGCCGTGGCGAGCTCCAACTTCTCGTAACCGCCCCGGTCCTCCACCCGGGTAACCCGGGCTTCCAGGAGGACACCACCCCGGCGGTCCTCCCTTTCCGCCCCCGCCGGTAGGATCTCCAGCTCCTCGGGGCGCAGGGCCACCTGGAGGGGGCCTTCCCGTTTCCCCGCAAAGAGGAGTTCCAGGCCTTCCGCCCTGAAGAGGCTTTCTTCTCCCCCCGGGAGGGGGGAGGCCTCTCCGGCCAGGATGTTCTCGCACCGCATGAACCGGGCGGCGAAGAGACTCCGGGGCCTGCGCAGGAGATCTCCCATGGTCCCCACCTGGAGGAACCTGCCCCCTCCCATGAGGCCTGCCCTGTGGGCCACGCCGAAGGCCTCCTCCAGGTTGTGGCAGACGTAGACCATGGTGAACCCCAGGGCCCTTTGGAGGTCCCTCAGCTCCCCCAGGACCTTCTCCCGGGTTGCCTCGTCCAGGGCGCTCACCGGTTCGTCCAGGAGAAGGATGCCCGGCCGGCGCGCCAGGGCCCGGGCCAGGGCCACCCGCTGGCGTTCCCCTCCGCTGAGCCCCCTTACGTCCCTGCCCAGGAGCCCCTCGATCCCAAGTAGCCCGGCCGTCTCCAGGGCCTTCCTTCGGGCCTCCCGGTCCCTTCCCCCCCTCCGGCCCAGGCCGAAGAGGATGTTCCCCTCCACGGTGAGGTGGGGGAAGAGAGCGTAGTCCTGGGGCACGTATCCGATCCCCCGTTTTCCCGGAGGGACGGCGGTGACGTCCTTTCCGGAGATGCGGATCCTTCCCGACTCGGGGCGGAGAAGGCCGCAGATGCATTCCAGGAGGAGGGTCTTTCCCGAGCCGGGCGGTCCCAGGACCACGAAGGCCTCGCCTTCCTCCACGGCGAGGTCCAGGGGGCCCAGGCGGAAGGACCCGATCCGGAAGGAGAGGTTTTCCACGTGGAGACTCACCGGAACAGGGCCTTTCCAGTCAGGAGCCTGATGGCCAGGAGGGCGCCGCCCGCCACGGCGATCAGGAGGAGGGATACGGCCAGGGCCACTTCCAGGTGCCCGATGGACTGCTCCAGGAAGACCGTCGTGGGCAGGACTTCCGTCCTGCCCCTGAAGGAGCCGACGAAGATCATCAGGGGACCGAAGATGCCGAAGGCCCTCGCCCAGGTCAGGATCCCTCCGGCCAGGATCCCGTTGCGGGCCAGGGGGAGGGCCACGCGGAAGAAGGCTCCCCAACGGCCCGATCCCAGGGTGAGGGCCACCTTCTCGAGCCGGGGGTCGATCTCGTCGAAGGCGGCCTTCACCGTGCGGATGGCGTAGCTCGCCGAGACCAGGACCTGGCAGAGGACGATGCCCCTGGGCTGGAAGACGAAGGTGAGGCCCGTGCTTTCGATCCACCTGCCCAGGGCCGTCTGGGAGAAGAAGACCAGGAGGGTGAGGCCCGCCACGAGGGGAGGAAAGACGATGGGGAGGTCCACCATGGTGTCGGCCAGGATCCTACCCGGGAAAGAATAACGGCTCAAGGCATATCCCATGGGGAGGGCGAAGAGGAGGGAGATCGCCACGGCGGCCGTGGAGGTCCAGAGGCTCAGCCAGAGGGCGTGGAGGATGTTGGGATCGGAGAAGACCGTCTTCACCGCCGGCATGTCCACGTAGAGGACGTCCGCCGAAAGAAGGAGCACTCCCGCTCCGAGGAAGAGGAAGAGAAAAAGGAAGATCGTTGCCGTGAAGAACCGGCTCTCCAGGCCTCCTACGGCGGGCGCCTCGTGTCGTTCCATCGCCGTGTCCTTCCTCAGAACCCTTCGAAGGCGGCCTTCCCTTCGGGGGAGGCCGCCGCCCGGAGGAGCTTCCGTGCGAGCCCGGGGAACTTCGAGAAGGACAGGACCGCCAGGTCCACCGTGGAGACCAGGTTCTTTTCGGGCGGAATGGCGATGGTCTCGCCCCACCGGGCGAACTGGCGGGCCGTGGCGTCCCATACGATCACAGCGTCCAGGGAGCCCGCCTGGACCTGGAGGGCCAGTTCGTTCACCGTGAGCGAGAGGAAATCCACCCCCTTCTTCACCTTCTCCCAGGGAATGCCGTTCTTCTCGAAGAGCCGCCTGGCAGCCTTGCCCACGGCGCAGGCCCTGGGATCGCCCAGGCCCAGGCGGACCTTTTCGGTGGCCAGGTCCTCCAGGTCCTTCACCCCCGCCGGGTTCCCCTTGGGCACGAAGATCACGAGCCTCCACTTGTGGAGGCTCTTCCGGTCCGCCACGAAACCGGCCTTCCGGGCCTGGTCCACGTACCGGGCGTCGCCCGGCATGAAGAGATCCCCCTCCCGGTGGAGCTTCAGCCGGGAGAGTAGGACCTCCGATCCGGCGTAATCCGTCCGGATGCGCACGGGAAAGCGGCTCTCGAAGAAGGAGATGAGCTTCTCCGCCGGGTCCCTGAGGCCGGCGCCGCAATAGAAGACCAGTTCCCGCCTCGGGGCACCGCTCCCGGAGGGGCCCTTCCCGCAGGCCGGAAGGAGGAGGGGCGCCAGGAGGACCCCCCGGAGGAAGGCGGAAGGTCTCATTTCACGTACCCGTGGGAGGCGAAGGCCTTGGGTCCCACTTTCTTTGCGATTTCCATGAAGCGTTTCATCAGCTCGGGGTGCTTGGAGTAGTTCAGGCCGATGACATGGACCCGGATCTCGTGGTCGTATTCGTAGGGCGTGGGGACGATCTGGGTCTTCTTCCGGAAGAGCCAGGCCACGCCGTTCCACATGACCACGGCGTCCACGACCCCCGTGACGAGGAGTGTGCCGAGCCGGCTGTGGCCCTTCGTGAGCCTGTTGCCCACGTTCTTCATGACGGCGTCGTAGATCCCCTTCTTTTTCAGGAGGCGCGCCACCATTTCGCCGCAAGTGGAGTACTTGGGGTCGCTGAGGGCCACCTTGATCCCCGGGCGGGCCAGGTCCTCCAGGCTCCGGATGCCCTTGGGATTCCCCTTGGCCACCACAAGGACCGGCGCCACGAAGCCCACCTGGACCGAGTCGGCCAGGGCTCCGGCCTTCTTGGTGTAGTCCAGGTAGGGATCGTGGGTGACCAGGATGTCGCCCACGCTCTTGGTCTTCACCTGGGGGAGGAAGTCCTCGCTCCCGGCTATGGTGGTCTCCACGTGGGCTCCCGTGGCCTTCTCGAATTCCCGGCAGATCTCCCGGGTGGGTTCCACGAAGGAGCTCCCGCAGAGAAGGACCAGGTCGGGCTCCTTGGCCGTGCAGGAGGAGAGGACCGCCGGCAGGGAGAGGGAGAGGAGAAGGATCGGGGTTCCGAGGCGGGACAGATGGTTCATGGGCCCTTCCTTTCGTCTTTGACCACTCTCTTTCTTGCCCCTCTTGGAGTCGGTCTTCAAGAGCCGGGACCCGGGAAGGGTGGGGTCCGGGGGATAGGGTTGGGAGAGGAGAGGGGGAAGATCAGCGGTTGTAGTGCCGGCAGAGGGCGTCCTTGTCCATCTTCATGATCTTCCGGACCCGGCGGGCGTCGTCCTGGATCTGCGGGTCTCCCTGGAGGGAGCGGGCCGTCCATGCCAGGGCTTCCTTGGCGGTCCCTTCCGGGGAAGCGGGGATCCTGAAGAAGCGCCACCGCCCCTCTTTTCTTTGTTCCACCAGGCCAGCCGACTGGAGGAGGGACATGTGCTTGGAGATGGTCGAGGGGGCGAGACCGAGGAGATCGATGAGCTGGCAGAGACAGAGCTCACTCTGCCGGAGAGCCATCAAGGCCCGGACCCGGGTGGGATCGGAAAGGGCCTTGGCCAGGAGGAGGAAGTCCTTCATGGCGCCTATGGAAGCACCCGTGGCGGAATGTGACAAGAAGGAAGGGGGACCCGGCTTCGGACCGGGCCTACCTTCCGGGTTCGGGCCGCCCGGGGTCCGCCGGGCGGTGGTGGGGATATCAATACCTGCGGAAACGGCCTCCGCCGCCGCCCCGCCGGTCGTTGGAGCGGGGCCTGGCCTCGTTGACCGTAAGGGTCCGGCCGCCCCATTCCTGGCCGTTGAGGGCGTCGATGGCCGCCTGGCCGTCGGCGGCGTTCTCCATCTCGACGAAGCCGAATCCCCTGGAACGCCCCGTGTCCCTGTCGGTCACGATGTTGGCCCGGTTCACCTGGCCGTACTGGCCGAAGAGCTCCTCCAGCTCCTGCTCGGTGGACGTGTAAGGAAGGTTCCCGACGTAGATCTTGAACATCGCGAAAGGCCCCGGCCCGCTTGACTTGCCTCAGTCTCCAAACGTGATCCACGGGCCGAGATTCGCGCTGGATCCCCGCGGGCTTCCGGTTTCCGCAAGGCGCGCGGGGAGACGTTTTCACCTTGCGGACAGACGAGAAGAGCTTACCCGGGCTGGGGCAACGTAGCAACCTGCTTCAGCGAGTCCCGGGGGGGATTCCTCCTTCCGGCCTCCCGTCCCTTTTCACTCCTTCCGTGCAAGGACGTAGAGGCCCAGGTCCCCCGTCCTGCCGTCGCTCCGGAAGACCCGGCCGACCCGGAACCCCGCTTCCCGGAGGAGCTTTTCCAGCTCCCCCTTGTCGAAGTGGTGCACGTACCGCAGGGCCTTCCCGCCCCTTCCCCAGGGGAAGAGGAGGTCCCCGGGCTCCAGGTCCCCTTCCTCCAGGCCCGCCTCGCTCCAGGGCAGGACCTTGGCGGCCAGTTCGGGGACGTGGAGGAACTGCCAGACCGAGAGGGCCAGGGCGCCGCCTGGGGGAAGGAGGGAACGGGTCTCCTCCAGGAGGCCGAGCCTGTTCTCCCTCCCCGGAAGGTGGTGGAGGACGGAGAAACAGACGACCGTTTCCACGGGAAACCCCAGGCGGCGGATTTCCCCGCTCCATCCCGGCCGGGCCAGGTCGGCCTGGAGGAAGCGGAGGTTCTCTTCCTCGGCGGGGGCCAGGCCCAGGAGGGCCCGGGAGAACTCGATGCCTGCGTAGTGGGTGATCTTCCCGGGGATCTTCCCTTCCTTCCAGGCCCGGGCCAGGCGGCCGTGGCCGCACCCCAGGTCCAGGAGTCCCCCCGAAGGCCGGAGTTCCAGGAAGGTCCTCTCCATGCCCGGATGGAGCCTACCCCGGGAGGAGGCGAACTCCCCGCCCCACCCCTCGTAGAAGCGGCGGTTGAGCTCAAGGAGCCTTTCGGCGATGGACCTTTTCATGGATTCCCAATATATCCGGGGGTATGCGATTCACCCACGAGCCCACCCGGGAGGAGCTCGAGGCCCTGGCCGGCCCGGCCCTTCCCCTGCTCCGGGAACTCGCCCTCCCGGCGGGAAGGGCGGAAGAGGCCCCCTTCGATCCCTCACCCCTCTTCCGCAGGCATCCCCTCCCCGGGGGGAGGCTCTTCAACAAGGCCCTCCTCCTTCGGGTCTACAGGCACCTTGTGGCGACCGGCAGGATCGGGGAGATCCCCGGCCTGGAGGCCCTTCTCCAGGTCAAGAGGATCCGGACCCTCTCGGGGGTGGCCCCCGTGGCGGTCCTGACGGGGCCTCACCCCTGCCCGGGGAAGTGCCTCTTCTGCCCCAGTGAGCCCGGCCTGCCCAAGAGCTATCTTTCCGGGGAGCCCGGCGCCATGCGGGCCCTCCGGTTGGGTTTCGACCCCTTTCTCCAGACGCGGGAGCGGATCCGGGCCCTCTCCCGAAACGGCCATCCCGTGGACAAGGTGGAGCTCCTGGTCCTGGGAGGCACCTGGTCGGCTTATCCTTATTTATATAGGCGGGATTTCCTGAAGCGGTGCCTGGACGCCATGAACGGGGAGGAGGCCTCCACCCTGGAGGAGGCCCAGGCCCTGAACGAGAAGGCTCCCCACCGGGAGGTCGGACTCGTGGTGGAGACCAGGCCCGATATGGTCACCCCGGAGGAAGTGCGGCTTCTCAGGGAGGAGGGTGCGACCAAGGTCCAGCTCGGCGCCCAGGCCCTGGACGACCGGATCCTGGAGATCAACCGGGTGGGGTATTCCCTGGAGGACATACGCCGGGCCGTGACCCTCCTCAAGCGGGCCGCCTTCAAGGTGGTCCTCCACTGGATGCCCAACCTGCCCGGCTCGGACCCGGCCCGGGACCTGGAGGACTTCGGGCGTCTCTTCTCCGATCCCGCCCTCAGGCCCGACGAGCTCAAGATCTATCCCTGCACCCTTGTGGAGGGGGCGGAATTGAAGGAACTCTTCGCCCGGGGGGAGTGGAGGCCCTACCCCGAGGAGCGGCTCGTGGATCTCGTGGCCCGGTGCAAGAAGGAGGTCCCCTCCTATTGCAGGATCAACCGGGTCTTCCGGGACATCCCTGCGCCGGCCATCCTGGCCGGATGCAGGAAGGCCAACCTGCGCCACCTCGTCCAGGAGCGCCTCGCCCAGTGGGGCCGGGCCTGCCGTTGCCTCAGGTGCCTGGAGGTCCGGTCCCGGCCCAGGGATCCGGCAGGCCTGGAACTGGTGGACCTGGTCTATTCATCCCGGGCGGGGGAGGAACATTTTCTTTCTTTCCGGACAGGCGAGGGAAGGGTGGCCGGTTTCTTGCGACTCCTCCTCCCTTCGCCCCAAGGGCCCGACCCGGGGATCCCGGAGATCCGAGGAGCCGCCCTGGTCCGGGAGGTTCACGTCTACGGTCCGGCCCTTCCCCTGGGGGGAAGGAAGGAAGGGGCGGCCCAGCACCAGGGACTGGGCCGCCGGCTCATGGCCCGGGCCGAGGAGATTTCCCGGGGTTCGGGTTTTCGCCGGGTCGCGGTGATCGCCGGCGTGGGGACCAGGCCCTGGTATGCCTCCCTGGGATATGAGCGGTCCGGAACTTACATGATGCGCAGGATTTTTTGATTTTCTAGCAAGCCCGGTTTTTCTGGGGGACTCTTTGTCTCATTGGGATCAGGGAAAAGAAGAAGTCGGAATTTTTCCGGTCTACCAGGGAACCTTCTTGGCCTATGCTCCGTCAGGACAGTCCGGAGTTGGCCCGGCCCCGGTGGAGGTGTCCCCGGGGGACGAACCGAGCGGGGGAGAAAAGGGTGTTCCCTTTTCCGACCTGGAAACTCAAATGAAGATAAGCTTACTTTGGCCCAGAGTCCTGAAGAGCCTTTCCCGCCTTGGTGGGAGAGGTAGGCTTCCTCTCCAGGGCCGTTCTCTATTTTTATTTTTGTGAGTCCCAGTTCCTTCCAGGCTGAACGCAGGAGGTATTTCACGATGAGACACATTGGACGAGTTCTTGCCATCGCGTTGATGGCTGCCGGGGCCACGGCCCAGACCACCCTGGTCTCTCCCGGGATCTTCAAGGACCATGCGGGAAACACGAGCAGGTCCTACATCTTCCGGCCCAGCAGCACCGCCAGCTACAGGCAGGCCCGGTTCATGCAGATCCACGATCTGAATCTCTCCAAGGCCGGCACGATCAAGGGCATGGCCTTCCGGTGGTATGCGGGTTCGAACTATTACTACCACCTCCCCTTCCAGGCCACACTGGAGTTGACCCTCTCCACGGCGCCGACCTCGGCCTCCTCCATTTCGCCCACCTTCGCCAGCAACGTGGGCAAGGACGCCACGGTGGTGATCTCCAAGAAGGCGGTCAACTTCCCGCCAAAGTTGACCTACGGCTCCTTCCCCAACCCGTTCATGTACAGGCTCCCCTTCGATTCCGGCAAGAGCTTCACCCTGGCGGCGGGCAAGAGCCTTTGCTGGGACATCAAGGTCTACGACAACGACCTCTACGCCAAGGGGAACCCCTACATCTACCTGGATGCTTGCTATCTCTCCAGCTACTCCACGGCCTACATGGACTACGGCAAGGGGAGTGATTGCGGGAACCCGAGATATCGGTACTACGCATACTTCTACGACAGCCAGAGTACCACCGTGGGGCACAGGATCTACGGTTCCTGCTACTACGGCCCGGCCTTCGGCAAGGCCTTCGCCGTGATCGGCCTGGACAAGGCTCCCGGCGGCGGGCTTCCCATCGGCCCGGACGCCAAGCTCTATATCCACCCGGGCAGGATCCTGGCCGTGAAGGGCCCCTACAACCTGAACTACTACGGCTACACCTACATCTCTTCCTCCAACCCGATCCTTACGATCCCCGGCAACCCCCAGGTTCTGGGCATGAAGCTCTACTGCCAGTTCGTGGCCCTGGACAGTGGGTACAAGAACATCTACTCCACCCATGGCCGGATCATGCAGCTCCCCCTGTGGAGCACCACCACGGGGAAGACCCTGAGCGTGAGCTATGTCTACAGGACCGGCTCCTCTGCCCTCACTTCCCCGACGGGATACAAGAGGACCAACAGCGGGGTCATCACGCAGTTCGGCTTCTGAGATCCCAGGCCTTTCGGATGTGAAACAAACCCGGTTCCCCCCCTGGGGGGACCGGGTTTCTTTATTCTGCATCGTTTCCCCGGGCGTCTCGGGCATGTCACTTCGTTCCATGCCCGAGCCGGCCGGGGCTGACGTACAAAAAAAACCGTTGGCCCCCTGCTTTTTTTCGCTAGTCCCTGCTTTTTTCGTTAGCCCCTGCCGGCGGGGATGTGCGGCTCGAAAGAGCCGCAACATTCCCGACGTCAGGGGGGTGGGTTTAAGTTTTTTGGGGGGGGAAGGTATCGGGGTTGATGCCACTCCCCGGGCGTCTCGGGCATGTCACTTCGTTCCATGCCCGAGCCGGCCGGGGCTAACGTACAAAAAAAATCCGTTAGCCCCTGCCGGCGGAGGAGACGATCCGAAGGATCGTCTCTG
>Ga0256914_1003800_pt1 | contig 11732 bp, 8 predicted proteins | sample HulkmetaG_FD_191571 | JGI IMG/M metagenome (GOLD analysis project Ga0256914, IMG submission 191571) | Hydrothermal chimney microbial communities from Main Endeavour vent field at the Juan de Fuca Ridge, Pacific Ocean - Hulk | ecosystem: Environmental > Aquatic > Marine > Hydrothermal vents ...
ACTATGACCTCACCACGGGCCTTGTCACCACCCAAGCGCCAACGACCCATACGGCCACCATCCAAGTAAGCGACCCCGACGGCGATTCGGTCACTGTAACCTCCCTGAGTGCAGATAAGCCGGCATGTTTGCAAACCTCCTACAGCGGCACCACAGCCCAACTGACGCCCCAAGGCGCGGTTACGGGCCAAGCCTTCCCACCGCTGGCCGAGCCACGCCGCGCGGCCCTTGGGCACGCGGCCGCGGGCTCCTACCTGCCGCTCTCACACAGAGACACGGAGAACACAGGGGGAAGATGTTTTCGCCCCTGCCCCCCACGGCCGCCGGGCGAGGCAGGGCCTTGCCCCTCCCTGCGCCCGCCCTCGGGCGACCGCCGGGTCGCCCCTGCCCCCTACCCGCTACCCGCTGCCTGCTCCCCTGCGCGTTCAACGGTATAATCAGCCCGTGCACAGGTTTCGGTTTATGCCATCGCAAGGAGAGTTGCACATGGACCCTATTCGCGTCATCATCATGGGCGCTGCCGGCCGGGATTTCCACAACTTCAATGTCGTGTTTCGTGACAACCCCCGTTATCGGGTCGTCGCGTTCACCGCGACCCAGATCCCCAACATCGAGGGGCGGGTTTATCCCCCCGAACTCGCGGGCGCGCTCTACCCTGAGGGTATTCCGATTTACCCCGAAGCCGAGTTGCCGCGTTTGGTTCGGGAGCACCGGGTTGACCAGGTCGTTTTCGCATACAGCGATGTGTCACACCAATATGTGATGGATCGGGCCTCGTTGGCCCTGGCCGCAGGCGCGGACTTTCGCCTCCTGGGCCCTGAGGCCACCATGCTGCAGGCGTCCAAGCCGGTGGTGGCCGTGGCCGCGGTGCGCACCGGGTGCGGCAAGAGCCAAACCACCCGGCGGGTGGCCCGGCTGCTGCAAGACTGGGGCCACAAGGTCGTGGTGGTGCGCCATCCCATGCCTTATGGTGACCTGGCGGCCCAGGCTGTACAGCGCTTCGCGACTTTCGAGGACTTGGACCGCCATCGCTGCACCATCGAAGAGCGGGAGGAGTATGAGCCGCATTTGCGCAACGGCATGGTGGTCTACGCGGGTGTAGACTACGAGCGCATTTTGCGCCAAGCCGAGGCCGAGGCCGATGTGATTCTCTGGGATGGCGGCAACAACGACGTGCCTTTCTTCCGCCCCGACGTGCACATTGTGGTCGCGGACCCGCATCGGCCCGGCCATGAGCGCACCTATTATCCCGGCCAGGTCAACGCCCGCATGGCCCACGCGTTCGTCATCAACAAGGTCGACACCGCGCCCCCCGAGGGCGTGCTCACCGTGCGGCGCAACCTGCGCGCCCTCAACCCCCAGGCCATCCTCATCGAAGCCGCGTCGCCCATCTTCGTCGACGATCCCGAGGCCATCCGAGGCCGCCGGGTGCTGGTCGTTGAAGACGGCCCGACCCTGACCCACGGCGAGATGGCCTATGGCGCGGGCTTTGTGGCCGCGCAGCGCTTTGGCGCGGCCGAAATCGTGGACCCGCGGCCCTATGCGGTAGGCTCCATCCGCGAGACCTATGCGAAATATCCCACGACCGGCACGGTCTTGCCCGCCATGGGCTATGGCGAAGCGCAAATCCGTGAACTCGAGGCCACCATCAACGCGGCCGACGCGGACTTGGTCATTGTGGCCACGCCCATCGATTTGACCCGCCTCATTCGGGTCAACAAGCCGGTGCAGCGGGTGCGCTACGAGTTGCAAGAGATTGGGCAGCCAACGCTGGTCGATGTCTTGGCCCCCCGCTTTGCCCCTGGGGCATAGGCGTCGGACGGCTCGACTCACCGACGGCTGCATGAGCAGGATGAGGCGTCGCATGGGAAGCCGCGTGCAAGGCCTGAGGGCCTTGAATTTGTGGGGGAACCGGCTCCGCGAACGGCCGGCGCGCGCGTTTATGGCTCGGCTGGGCTTCGCGGCCTGGCTGGTGCTGCTCGTGCTGGCCTTGGTCGGATGCCAACGCGCCGTGCCCGCGGCGTCGGCGGGCCCCGCGCGGAGCCCTTCCCCCAGCCCCACCGCCATGGTCACACCCACCCCCACCGCGTCCCCCACGCCCAGGCCAACGCGCACCGCGACCCCGCGGCCCACCCCCACACCCGAGCCACCGCGCCTTACCCTGCTGTTCACGGGCAACATCGTGCCCGCGCGCTGCGTGCAGGCGGCCATCGACGCGGGCCAGCGCACCCCCGACGATTTGTACGCCGAGGTCGCGCCCATCATTCGCCGCGCCGACGTGGCCGTGGGCACCCTCAACGCCGCGCTGAGCGACTATCCGCCCATGCGGGGGTGCGTGCGCACCTTCGTGTTGGTCGGACGCAGCGAACACGCGGCAGCGCTGGCGCGCGCGGGCTTCGACGGCATGAGCGTGGCCACCAACCACATCAAAAATTGCGGGCTGCTGGATTGCGGTGATCGGGCCTTTTTCGACACCCTGGCCCATTTGCGCGCCGCGGGGCTGTGGACCGTAGGCGCGGGGCCGAATTTGGACGCCGCGTTGGAGCCCGTGGTGGTCGAAGTGCAAGGCCTGCGGGTGGCTTTCGTCTCGCTGGGCTACATCGAGCCGCGCGCGTACGCGGGGCCCGAGACGCCCGGCATCGCGGTGCTCAACGAAGCCAACTTGGTCGAAGCCATGCAGCGGGCCCGCCGTCATCACCCCGACATTCTCGTCGCGTTGCCCCATTGGGGGCCGGAGTATGACCCCACCCCCAATGTTTGGCAGCGCGCGTTCGCCCGCCAGTTCGTCGAACAGGGCGCGACCGTGGTGGTGGGCAATCATGCCCACGTGGTCCAGGGCATGGAAGTGCTGGATGGGGTGCCCGTGTTCTACGGCTTGGGAAACTTCATGTTCGACCAAGATTGGTCGCGTGAGACCCGTCAGGGCGTGATGTTGGTGCTGCATTTTCGCGGCGCGCGGCTGGAAGGCTGGGAATTCATTCCGACCGTGGCTGATGGCGATGGGGTGGTCCACCTGGCCGGTGCTGAAGATGCCGCGGCCACCCTCGAACGCATTTGGCGCGCGTCGCCGCGGGGCTTGCCGCCTACGCCGACCTTGGTCGCGCCGTTGGCATCGGCGGACCAATAGCGCTGCTCAGGGCGGGATGCGCGGGCTCGTTCTCGTGTTGCTGTGAGGGGGCGCCGGGGCCTGGCCGTTTTCCCGACGCGGGGAAGGGGGCCGGTGGGCGGGGCCTGAGCCCTGTGCCGAATATAAGGAGGTTGTAATGCGTATAGCCAAAATTTTCCTTCTCGTCAGTGGGCTGCTCTTCGCTGTGAGCGCATGCCGTTCCAAAGTCTCCCTGGCCCCTGATGCCGATCCGGCCCACGTGCCCTCTTTGGGTGGCGACTACCTCCTCAAGGGAGAAGACCCCTACGAGCAGGGCAAATATGGCGGCCGCATGGTCATCGAGCCTGGTCCTGAACCGGGCACTTATCGCCTGACTTGGTTGATTCGGGAGGCCTTCTTGCAAGGCGAAGGGCGCATCGAAGGCAACCAACTCATCGTCACCTGGCGCACTGCGCCTGGCTCCGCGCGGCCCATGCAGGGCACGGCCAAATATACCATCACCCAAGCCGGCCAACTCTACGGCCATCGCTGGATCGAGGGCTTGGAGCAACCCGCGTATGAAGAAATCTACCCCGATACCCGCTGAGCGCGCGACTTGGGCCGTGATGGGCCTGGCCGTTGGGGTCTGGGCGGCCACACTGTGGCGCCCGAATCGCGCGCCCGTATGGGGTACCGCGTCTTTGCAGTTCATCCCCTGGCGGGCCGCGGCCTGGCAAATCTGGACGACCCAGGGGGTCTGGCCGTGGTGGAACCCTGGTTTGGGCCACGGTGCACCCCTCATCGCCAACCTCCAGATGGCCTGGTTTTATCCGCCCACGTGGTTGCTGTGGGCCTTGGCTGCGGCCGGCGGGCAGGCCGCGCTGGCGTGGGGCCATGGCCTGCTGATCGGGCTGCATTTGCTTTGGGCCGCGGTCGGCATGTACGCCCTCGCGCGGCGCTTGGACCTGGCCGCCCCTGGCCCCGCCGTGGCCGCCTTAGCCTACGCGTTGTCGGGCTACTTGGCCACGCGTGCAGAGGTCTTCTTGAGCATGAACGCGGCCACCGCGTGGGTGCCGTGGATCTTATGGGCCGGCCTGGGCTTGCTTCAGCAGCCGGGGCCGCGCACCGCTGCCCTTTTGGCCCTGAGCGTGAGCCTGCAGATCTTGGCTGGCCACGCGCAAACCGCGTGGTACACCCTGGTTTTGTTGGCCTTGTGGGTGTTTTTCTGGGGAAAAGGCTCCGCGAACGGCCGGCCGCGCGCCCCATGGCGAGCCTGGCTACCCTGGTTGCTGGCCGCCGCGGGGGCCACGGTTTTGATCACCGCGGCCCAAGTCGTGCCCACGGCCGAATATTTGCGCCTGTCAGCCCGAGCCACCGGCGTCGAACGCGACTTCGCCTTCACCTACTCGTTGTGGCCATGGCGTTTGTTGGGGCTCGTAGCACCGAACTTGTTTGGCTCACCCGTCACAGGGGATTATTGGGGCTACGGCGCGTACTACGAAGACGCGCTCTATATCGGCCTGTTGCCTTTGGCATTGGCCTTGCGCACCTTGCGCTGGGCATGGCGCGGCCGGGGTGGACCGTTCCCCGAGGCCGCGGGTTTGGCCCGCTGGGCGTGGTTTGTCATCGTCGTCGCGCTGCTTTTGGCCCTGGGCCGCAACACACCCGTGTTCCCCTGGCTGTATGCGCACGTGCCCACCTTTGCCCTGTTTCAAGCCCCTACCCGGTGGAGCCTGCTGGCCGTCTTCGCCTTGGCCTTGCTCGCGGGTTTGGCCGCCGCGCATTGGCCGCAACCCGGACCGCGCGGCCGCTATTGGCTCAACCTGGGCTTGGCCGCCAGCGGGGGCGTGGCGCTGCTGGCCGCGGTGGGCGCGCTGCTGTTGACCGACCGCGGGCACACCATCGCGCGCGCGTTGGCCTGGGCCGGCCTGTGGGCCATGGGCGCGGTCGCGCTGGCTCGATGGGCGCCGGCCCCGAGCGCACCCTCGCGCGGCCGTTGGGCCGTGCTGGTGGTTGCCTGGGTGGCCGTGGATTTGGTCGTTAGCCATTGGGGGTGGACCCCCACTGTGCCCGCGCGGTTTTATGCCGGCCCTGGTCCGGCCGATATGCCCGCGGGCCGGGTGTTCTTCCCCTTCGACGACGAGTACGCGTTCAAATTCGACGACTTCTTCCGTATGCGCGACTTGCGCCCCGCACGGCCTTGGGAAGACCTGCGCGCCATTGGCTTGCCCAACCTGCGCTTGTTGGACCGCGCCGCGACCTGGAACAACTTTGATCCGCTTTTGCCGGCCCGCTACACCCGCTTGCGAGACGCGTTGGAGACCGCCCCGCCGGGGGCGCGCGAGCGGGTGCTGGACCGGCTGGCCGTGGTGGCTGAGGTGGTGCGCGCGCCCGAAGCGCGCCATGGGCGGCGGGTGCTGCCCCGGGAGCCCGAGCCATGGGCCCAATGGTTCCCTGACGCGCAGGTGGTGCCCGATGCTGAGGCCGCGTGGCAGGCCTTGTGGACGCGAGCCTGGCGCGGCGGCCCGGCCTGGGATCGCACCTTGACCATCGAGGCCGTGCCCCTGGACACCGCGACGCGCGCGTGGTCGGGCCAGCCTGACGCCATCCCCGGGCAGGTGCGCTATTCGACGCGCGGGGCCTTGGTGGCCGTGCGGCGGGCGGCGGCCACTCAGGTGCAGGTGTGGGTCGACGCGTCCTCCGATGGCTGGCTGCTGCTGGCCGAGCAGGCCTATCCGGGGTGGCGCGCCGCGGTCGATGGCGAGCCCGTGCCTGTCTATATTGCGGAATACGCGCTCATGGCCGTGCCCGTGCCCGCGGGCGTGCATACCGTGACTTGGGTGTATCGGCCGTTTTGGTGGCCCGCAGCGGGCTGGCTGAGCGTGGTGGGCATCGGGCTTCTGGTCTTTTGGACCCTACCGCGAGGGGCAAGCCGGCGTGCTCGGCACTAATGCCGGCCCTCACCCACGCCCCTCGGCGACGGCGCGGAAAAACCGGGGCCGTTTTCTTGCCGCGTTCATGAATTTGCATTGACATCGTTTTGAAGCGCGGTATAATAAGGCTGCCAGTGGCCCGTTAGCTCAATTGGGAGAGCAGCGGACTCTTAATCCGCGGGTTGCAGGTTCGAGTCCTGCACGGGTCACCAAATCGACAAGGGCGGGCACAAGCGCCCGAACGGATACAGCGGCCCCGGCTTGTTCCCGCCGGGGCCGTTGCGCATCGTTCCATCGTGTTGCCGGGGAGCCTGGGCCCGCGCCCCTGGCGTGGGTCTGTCGTGGGGGGTGGGAGTGTGGTTCGGTGTTTGGATGGCAGAAGTGGAGTCTGGTCGCTCGGCAATGGGCGCTCACCCTCGGCGCGGTGGCGTTGCTGATTGGGGGCATTGTATATTTGAGCGGTCAAGTCGCCGAGCAAGTACGCTACTGTCTGGACACTGAACTCTACCACCAGGCGGTGGCTTTGCACGCGCGCTTCGTCAACGAAGGGTATTATTTGCGTGACGAAGCCCAACTCTTGGCCCATTACGAAGAAATTTTCACCTGGCTGGCCGAGGGGGACACCCAACGCCTGAAGCGTTTGCTCTCGCTGCATCAGAGCGCGCACGAGGCGGATCATGTTTACTTGGTTACCGCGCAGGGCCAGGTCTACACGGCTGCGGCCGAGCCTCCTTTGGACCCGGCCGTGTTGCCGCACTTGGAGATCGTCCGCTTGGGCTTTGGCGGTCAAGCCCTGGCCGAACTGACCACGGTTGACGATCGCATTTGGCTGGTCGCTGTCGCGCCGCATACGAATGCCGAGGGCGTCAACGACACGGTTGTGGTCATTGCCCACGAGATGGACGCGGTCGCACTGGAGGCCCTGGTGGGCGGTTTTCACGGCCTGATCGTGCTGACCGACGGTACGCGCTGGGTGGGGCCGGCCGAGGCTGATTTGCCCCCGCGCGTGTTGCACGATTTGCGCCGCGCCGCGCGGGCCCCCACGGAGGAGATCCTGCAACCCTATAGCGTGCGTCATGAGGGCACCACGTATGAGGTTTTGTTGGTGCCCTTAGGGGCCACCCATTCGGGCTCGTACGCGTTGGCCTTGGTCAAGCAAGCCACCGTGTTGGATGCCACCCGCACGCGGGCGCTGGTGGGCGCTGCGCTGTTGGCTTTGGCGCTTGTGGGCATGGCCTTGTTGGTGATTCACTTCCATAAGCGTGAGATTTTTCTGCCGCTGCGCGCGCTCAATCAAGTGGCGCAGCGCATCGCCGCGGGCGACTTGGATGTCGCCATCGCGCCGCGGGGTATGCGCGAGATTCACGAACTCGCGGCCAGCATCGAGGCCATGCGGCAGCGGGTCAAGTCGCTGTTGGAGCAAGAGCAGGCCTTGCGGCAACAATTGGCCGCCCGGCTGGAAGAACAAAGCGGCACGCTGGTGCAGATGTGCCGCGAGCGCGAGCAACTGCTCACCCGCTTGATCTCGGCCCAGGAAGAGGAGCGCCGCCGCGTTTCGCGCGAATTGCACGACGAGACCAGCCAAGAACTGGCCAATCTCATCGTGCGCTTAGGGGCCTTGGCCCGCACCGTGGACGATCCAGAGGTGCTGCAACATTTGCAGCGATTGCGCCAGCACGCGGCGCGTACGCTGGAGGGGGTGAATCGCATTGTGATGGATTTGCGGCCGGGTTTGCTGGATGAATATGGCTTGGTGCCCGCGGTGCAGTGGTATGCCGACAGCCGCTTGAGCCCCTTAGGGGTGCAGGTCAAGGTCAAAGTCCGTGGCACGCCCCAGTCGCTCTCGCCTTATGTGCAGGTGAGCGTGTATCGAGTGTTGCAAGAGGCCATCAACAACATTGCCCAGCACGCCCATGCCCGACAAGCCACGTTGTTGTTCGAATGGCAGCCCGACGCGTTGCAGGTGACAGTCACCGACGACGGTCGGGGCTTCGCGGTCGACGAAGTGGCGCGCAACGCCACGCCTCATTTTGGCCTGCTGGGTATGCGCGAGCGCATTCACTTGATCGGGGGAGAATTCCAAGTCGAATCGGCACCTGGCCAAGGAACGCGCATCCGGATCCGGGTGCCTTATGAGGCTCATGCAGGGGTAGAGCGCCATGTCGCAGAAGGACCGACGAAAGCCGATCCGCGTGCTCCTGGTGGATGACCACGCCATTCTGCGGGCTGGTTTGCGGGCTTTGCTGGAAACCTACGACGACATCGAAGTGGTGGGCGAAGCCGCCGATGGCGAGGAAGGCATCCGCAAGGCCCGCGAGTTGAAACCAGACGTCATCGTTATGGACGTGATGATGCCGGGCATGAACGGCCTCACCGCGTTGCGTTATTTGCTGGAAGAAAACCCCGACGCGCGAGTGCTCATGCTCACCCAATATGGCAATAAAGAGTTTGTGTTGCCCTTGTTGGAGGCCGGGGCTGCGGGCTATGTCCTCAAGCAAGCCGCGGACACTGACTTCGTCAAGGCCATCCGCGCGGTCCATGAGGGCAATTCTTACCTCTACCCGCCCATCGCCAAACTGGTGCTGGATGCCTTCATGGCCGGCGAAGACGCCACTGACCCAGACCGCCGGTTGACGCCTCGCGAGCGTGAGATCCTCATTCTCATCGCCCAAGGGTACACCAACAACGAAATCGCCAAGATCCTCTACATCAGCCCCAAAACCGTGGATGTCCATCGTACGCGCTTGATGAACAAATTGAATTTGCACAATGTGGCACAAATCGTGCGCTACGCGGTGCGACGGCGCTTGATCGACCCCTGGGACGATTAGCCATCCCGCCGGGATGGGAGGAAAAAAGCCGGGCCCAAGGCCCGGCTTTTGGTTTTTTGGGGCCGGTGAGCGACTTTATTTTCGGCTTCCTTTCGGAAAATCTCAAGATAAGGCCTTGCCCTGGCCGCGGGTAAGGTTTTTCCCTTATAGCCCCGCGGCGGGGCGGATGCTATGATGAGGGCGAAATCAGATTGTGCCGTTTTTCACTTTCGCGGGTAGAAGGGGTGAACCTTAAGATTTTGATCGCGTGCGGTTCGGAAGAGGTCGGACAAACCCTCGCGCAGCACATCGCCCGATGTCCAGGAGTGCGTATCGTGGGTTGGGCCTACACCGACGACGACATGGTGCAACGCACGCAACGCTGGCAACCCGACTTGCTGCTGTTCCACATACCCAGTCGCGGGTATCCGCAGGGCACGCTGTTTCGGCGGTTGCGCGCGGTGCAGCCACGCTTGCGCACGCTGGCCATCGGATGCGATCCCCGCGAGGTGGCCGCGTATTTTCTGGAGTTGGCCCCGTGGGGTCTGAGCGGTTGTGTTTGTGGCGAAAGCGGTCCCGAACTGCGCGAGGCTGTGCAGGTCTTGGGCCGGGGAGGCACGTTGTACTTGTGCCCCCAGGCCAGTCAGGCCTTGATCGATGCGTATCGTCGTCAGAGTCGTGGTTGGAGTCGAACACGCGTATGAAGAAGGAACGTTTTCGGCCTAACTCTGGATACAGGCGTCACCGGGTGCGTCGTAGCCGTGGGACCAACCCGCGGGCACGCGCGCTTTGGCTTTGGAGCCTGAGCGGGGCTTTGTTGTTCGCGCTGGTCTGGGCTGTGTCCCTCGCGAGCGCGGGGGGAGACGCCACGCGGGGCCTGGAGACCACGCCACCGCCCGCCGAGGAAGGGTCCCCCGACGCCAATTGTCAGATGTGCCACACGAATCACAATTTCCGCGGCCGCTTTCAAGACGGCGAAATCATCAGCCTGTATGTGGATGTGGGTGAGTTCGAGAACTCGGTCCACGGCCCCGCGGGGTTGGAGTGCATCGCCTGCCATCCGGATACGGAGCGCTATCCGCATCAGCCCAGCAATCCGCAGATTGATTGCACCACGTGCCATTTGACCGAGGACGGGCAAGTGGGGGCTGTGGTGCGGGATGTGGAACTCACGGTGGATTTGCCATACGCGGATCGTCGCGAGATGACCGTGGCCATCAATGCCGCCTGCGCCACGTGCCACGAGGAGGCGGAAAAAGAGGCCGTGGACAGCATGCATGTGCGGGTCATGGAAAGCGGCAACCGCTACGCGCCGCTGTGCGCAGACTGCCATGGCAGCCACGACATCACCACGCCGGGGCAGCCTCGGGTGCAAATCACGCGGATTTGCGGCCGCTGCCATCAGGCGGTGTATTCCACCTATCGCACCAGTGTGCACGGCGCGGTGCTGGCGCAAGAGCCCAACAACCCCGATGTGCCAACGTGTGTGGATTGCCACGGCGTGCACAGCGTGCGCGGGCCGCGCTCGACCACGTTTTCCAACGACAGCATCGCCATTTGCGGCAATTGCCATGCTGATCCGGCGCGCATGGCGCGCTATGACGTACCCACCCGTGTGTATCGTACGTATCTGGAGGATTTCCACGGCCGCTCGGTGAACCTGGCTCGTCTGGCGCGCACCGGAAAGCCCAGCCCTGAGGCCAAGTGCGTCCATTGTCATGGCACGCACAACATTCAAGCGCCCGATGACCCGCGCTCGACGGTGGCAGGCGAACGGGTGCTGAGCGCTTGTCAACGCTGCCATCCTGGCGCGAGCGAGCGCTTCCCCGATGCGTGGATGCGCCATCGTGAGCCGACTTGGGAGGAAGCCCCCGTGATCGCTGCGGTGAACATGGCCTATGGCTATGTGCTGGTGCCCGGTGTCATTGGCGGTTTTCTGCTCTACATCGGGCTGGATGCGCGCAAGCGCTGGCTGGAGAAGCGCTCTCAGTTGCGCCGGGCCATTGCTGAGGCCGAGCAGGAAATCGAGGCCGAATTGGGAGTGGACTATGACTTCTTCGAAGACGAATGACCATCGTGCGCGGCGGTTGCGCGTTGCCGTGGCGTCCAAGCCCGCGGTCGAAGAAGCGCCGGTCGATCGGCTGGCCATCAAACGGCGCTTGCTGCAAGAGCGCCTGCGCGCGGCCGAAGCCCTGGCCGCCCGAATGCAGGTGTTGCCCGATGGGCGCCGCGTGTTCCTGCGCTTCGATTTGCTCACACGCATCCAGCATTTCATCTTGATGACCACGTTTTCAACCTTGGCCGTGACCGGACTTTTGCAGCATTTCAGTGGCCATTTGTGGGTCGCGTGGGTGGTCAACGCGTTGGGTGGGCCTCAGGCGTTGCGCATTGTGCACCATGTGGCCGCCGCGCTGCTTATGGCCGTTTCGTTCTATCACTTGTGGCAGATTCTGGAGACCTGGTTTGTCAAACGCACGCGCGGCGCGATGTGGCCCCGTTGGCAAGACTTCAAAAATTTGTGGCAAACCATTCGCTACAACTTGGGCTTGTCGTCCACCCGGCCCCTGCACGATCGTTTTGCCATTGAGGAAAAGATGGAATATTGGGCCTTGTTGTGGGGGCAGACCTTGATGATGGTGACCGGCCTCATCATGTGGTTCCCCGTGGCCGCGACCAAATTGTTGCCCGGCAGTGCGGTGCCGATCTCGCGCGCCCTGCACAGTTGGGAGGCCATTTTGGCCACCCTCGCGATCTTGACTTGGCATCTGTACCACGTGCTGATCAAGACGCGCAATTGGAGCATGTTCACCGGCTATTTGTCTGAGGAAGAGATGCGTGAGGAGCACCCGTTGGAGTATCAGCGCATTCTCGCGGCGCACGTGGTCGCCCAGCGCCTGCGACAAG
>Ga0256914_1003801_pt1 | contig 11731 bp, 10 predicted proteins | sample HulkmetaG_FD_191571 | JGI IMG/M metagenome (GOLD analysis project Ga0256914, IMG submission 191571) | Hydrothermal chimney microbial communities from Main Endeavour vent field at the Juan de Fuca Ridge, Pacific Ocean - Hulk | ecosystem: Environmental > Aquatic > Marine > Hydrothermal vents ...
GTTTTAAACTCCTCTTGGCCAATATTTATCTACGAATTCTCTTCCAAGAAGCGGAAAACATTCGGCGTTTGATAAGCCCTGGAGGTTATTTAATCTGTGCCGGTTTTCTGGTGGGTAACGAAAAAAGACTTGAAGAAAAATATATCGATTTTCGGGTAATAAAACAGGCCCAGAGAGAAGGCTGGGCAGCCTTACTCTTAAAAAGAGAGAAATAATCTTTTCTCAACAGAATGTTTGAAAATCTTAGCATATTTTCTCGATTAGTAGTCGGTTTTGTTATTGTTTTGCTTTTAATCTTGTTTGTAAATATATATATATTATTAAAATTTCGACATTTTAAATATTTTTCACATGCTTTAGTGGTAGAAAATAAAATTCTTTATGATCAAGAAAAGATGTTTGAATATTTTTCATCAATGTTGAGGAATGAAAGGCAATATTTATATCTTAAAGATAAAACTTTTTATCAATATTTTGTTAAGGCCGAAGAAAATTTTAAGAAATGTCTGTTAGATGCTATTAATCTAACACAAGATGAAGAAATAAAAGATTTACTAGAAAAAATTCAAGAAATCGAGGAATCATATTTGGCCTTGTGTCATGAAGAATTTAAAAATTTTAAAATGACTTCTTTTGAAAAAAACGACTTTACTGAAAGGCGAGCGGAATTTACAAGTTCATTACTAAGCTATTTAAGAGAACTAAAAACTTTACTTCGTAAGAGTATAGACAATAAAGTAATGGAATTAGATCGTCAAGGATCTACTAGTATTCAAGCTCTATTTTTTGCTACGATTTTTGCTATAATTTCTATTTTAGTTGTTGCTGCCTTTCTTACCAGAAATATTACTTATCCTTTATCAATTATTATTCAAAAGACAGAAAATTATGCCAAAGGAAATTTTAAAGAAAAAATAGACATTAAATCTCCTCCTGAAATTAAAAAGTTGGCAGATTCTTTAAATATTATGTCGGAAAAGTTACAGGAAATTGATAAAATGAAGTCTGAATTTTTTGCTCTTATCTCTCATGAATTAAGGACACCTTTAACGTCTATTAAGGAAGGTGCCAATTTATTAATGGAAGGAATTGGTGGAAGTTTAACCCCTAAACAGGAGAGAATCGTTGCTATTATTAAAGAAGAAAGTAATAAGTTAGTACAATTAGTCAATGATATATTAGATTTGAGCAAAATGGAAGCTAACATGATGTCTTTTAATTTCCAAAAAAGTGATATCTCTTTAATTATTAACAAAGTTTGTAAAGAATTAGAGCCCATTTTTGAGGCCAATAAAATAAAAATTAAAAAGATAATTCATAAAGATTTGCCTTTGGTTAAAATTGATATAGAAAAAATAGAACAAGCCATTAAAAATCTTCTTATGAATGCGGTTAAATTTTCTCCACCTGAAAAAGAAGTTATATTAGAAGCTAAACCTTTTGAAAAGGGACTTCTAATTTCTGTAACAGATTTCGGGCCGGGGATATCAAAAGATCAACAGGATAAAATTTTTAATAAATTTGTTCAGATAAAATATGGTAACAAAGTAGTAAAAGGTACAGGTTTGGGTTTATCAATAGTTAAGCACATAATAGAAGCACATGGAGGGAGGGTGTGGATAAAAAGCGAGGAAGGCAAGGGGTCTACTTTTTATTTATTTTTGCCTGTATAATTTTAACATCATGCGCTCTAAAATCTCCTACTTCTAAATTACTAAAAGAACAGAAGGAGCTAGTAGAGTTAAGGAAGAGTTTATTGCATAATAGATTCAAAGAGGCAGAGGAAAGGGCTTTAGCCTTGGTGAAGAACTACCAAGGTAAGCCAATAGATGAATGTTTATTTTATTTAGGTCTTATCTATGCAAATCCAAATAATCCAGGTAGAGATTATAAGAAGGCCATTAAATATTTTCAAGATTTGATCAAGAAATATCCGAATAGTATTTGGTCATACCAAGCTAAGATTTGGCTAAATACTTTAAATTTTGTAGAAGAATTAAAGAAGCTCAATATTGAATTAGAAAGTACAAAGGAGAGGTTACTAAAAGAACAGAAGGAGCTAGTAGAGTTAAGGAAGAGTTTATTGCATAATAGATTCAAAGAGGCAGAGGAAAGGGCTTTAGCCTTGGTGAAGAACTACCAAGGTAAGCCAATAGATGAATGTTTATTTTATTTAGGTCTTATCTATGCAAATCCAAATAATCCAGGTAGAGATTATAAGAAGGCCATTAAATATTTTCAAGATTTGATCAAGAAATATCCGAATAGTATTTGGTCATACCAAGCTAAGATTTGGCTAAATACTTTAAATTTTGTAGAAGAATTAAAGAAGCTCAATATTGAATTAGAAAGTACAAAGTAGAGCCGTAAAATGAACGGAGAAAGATTTAAAATTTTAGTTGTTGATGATGATAGGAGTATTCTAACCGTTTTATCTATGCGTTTAGAAAGTGCAGGGTATGAGGTTATAACCGCCACAAATGGAGATGAAGCCAAAAGAGCCATTAAAGAAAATAGTATTGATTTGGCCATAATAGATCAAAAACTTGAAAATGAAGATGGTATCGAGTTAATGCAAGAAATCCATTTAATCATTCCAGAATTGCCGGTTATTATTCTTACAGCATATGGGACGATTGATAGTGCTGTTGAAGCTATCAAGAAGGGAGCTTATACCTATATTACTAAGCCTTTTGATCCTCAAAATTTATTGATGCATATTGATAAGGCTTTAGAAAGTAGACGTTTGACTTTTGAGCTTGAAAATTTGCGTCAATTACTACATCAAGAATATAGTTTTTCTAATATTGTTGCCAAAAGTGAAAAAATGAGAGAGATCCTTAAATTGGTATCTCAAATCGCTCCTACTGATTCTACTGTATTTATTTATGGTGAAAGCGGGACAGGAAAAGAACTAATAGCTAAAGCTATTCATTTAGCTAGTCATCGAAGCAAGGCCCCTTTTGTAGCGATTAATTGTGCAGCTTTACCAGAAACACTTTTAGAAAGTGAGCTTTTTGGTTATGAAAAAGGAGCCTTTACTGGTGCCATTAAATCTACAAAGGGTATTTTTTCTCGGGCTCATAAAGGAACAATATTTCTAGATGAAATAGGTGATATGTCTCTTTCTGTACAGGCAAAATTTTTGAGAGTTTTACAAGAGAAAAAATTTTATCCATTAGGTAGCGAACATCCCATAGAAGTTGATGTACGAATTATTGTCGCTACCAATAAAGATTTATGGAAAGAGGTAGAACGGGGGAATTTTAGAAGAGATCTCTTTTATAGAATACATGTTATTCCTATACATTTGCCACCATTAAGGGAACGCAGAGAGGATATTCCACTATTAGTTGACCATTTTATCAAAAAATATTCTAAAAAAATGTCTAAGAAGATTAAAAAAATAGATCCTAAAGCCCTTAAAAAATTAATGCTTTATGATTGGCCGGGTAATATTCGTGAATTAGAAAATGTAGTCGAGTATGCCATCGTCATGACCGAAAGCGAAATAATTAGTGAAGAACATATTATCTTACCTGAAGATGTGGATTCCAAAGTGAAAACGTTTAAAGAGGCCAAGGCCGAGTTTGAGAAGAATTATCTCCGTACGGTCTTAAAGATCACCCGAGGCAACGTGAGTCAGGCGGCGGCCTTGGCTGGTAAATATAGGGCCGATTTTTACAAGCTTCTCCGAAAATATAACCTCGATCCCAAGTCCTTTAAGGAAATACACTAGTTCGAATTGGAAGCACCTTTTTTTCGGTGCCTCCTCATTGATAATGAGTTAAAATTACTAAATGCCTCTGTTTTTAAGAGAGGTATTCCATCAACGCTAGACTTGCGCATTTATGATCATGAAGGACTGGCGGATCGCCGTAGCCACCTTGGGCTGTAAGGTGAATCAAGTGGAGACCGCGGCCCTTTTAGAAGAATTTGGTCGCAGGGGGCTGAAGGCTGTCTCCTTCAAAGAAAAGGCGGATCTCTACCTGATTAATACCTGTGCGGTCACCGCCAGGGCTGCTTACGAGAGCCGTCAACTCATCCGGCGCGCGCTGAAACGAAACCCCAAGCTTGTGGTGGCCACTGGATGTTACGTCCAAATAGGACATGAAGAAATCCTGGCCTGTGTCAACGGGCCGGTCTATTTAATCGGAAACGATCGCAAACCAGAGATCCCCGAATTGGTGGCTGATCTTTCTTTACCACTCAAAAAAGCCGAGGTTCTGGTCGGTAACGTCTTGGCCCAACGTCGGTGTAGCCCGTTTTTGATCCATCGTTTTTTTGATCATAGCCGAGCCTTTGCCCGGATTCAGGACGGATGTAGTGCCTTCTGTAAATATTGCGTGGTCCCTTATGCCCGCGGTCCGGCGAGAAGCTTGCCAGAAGACCTAGTATTGGAGCAGATTAGGCGTTTTAAAGAGGCTGGTTATCAAGAAATCGTCCTTACTGGTATCCATTTAGGGCTCTGGGGGAGGGATCTTGATCCGCCGAAGACGTTATTAGACCTCCTTCAAAGGATCGAAAGACTAGATCCCCCTCGTCTCAGGTTAAGCTCTTTGGAGCCCATGGAGCTCCACGAGGAATTGCTGCTCTGGGCCAGGTCCTCTCCGATTTTCTGTCCCCACTTTCATTTGCCCCTTCAAAGCGGAGATGATGAAATCCTGGAAAAGATGGGACGTCCTTATCGGGCCAAAGATTTTGAGGATTTGGTCTGGGAGATTAAACGACTCTTTCCCGAAGCAGCCATCGGAGTGGATGTATTGGTTGGTTTTCCCGGGGAGGGCGAGAAGGCCTTTGAACACACCCATGAGCTCTTAAAGCGTTTGCCGGTCACTTATCTCCATGTCTTTCCCTATTCTCCGCGTCCCTTGACCGAGGCGGCCAAATGGCCACAGGTCTCTCCGAGCCTTATCACCCAACGGGTCCGCAGGTTAAAAGAACTCTCTCAGGCCAAACGCAAGGCCTTTTATCTGGAACAGGTGGGCAAGATTTTGAATGTTTTAGTCCAAAAAAGAGATCGTGCCACCGGGCTTTACCGGGGGCTTTCAGAAAATTACGTCCCGGTCTTGTTCGACGCCCCTCAAGGATTGGAAAAGAAGATCGTGCCAGTCATGGTAGAACGGGTAGTCCATGAATTAGTGTTAGGGAGGCTTGTTTCTGATTTTTCGATCCCTTAGCATGGCCTGAAGGCCTAGAAATTTTTATTGCTTATCATCTTTCAAATAGCTATATAGTGGAGGGGGGAGGCAAACAGGTGTTAAATCCTCTGGCAGCCCTTGGGGCCTATAGTATTCGTTCTGTTCGTGAAATGGGGGGCATGGCCCTGATGTTTGTCCGGGCCATTTGTTATTCCTTCCTACCACCTTACCGTCTACGGCTCATCCTAAAACAGATGGAGTTCATCGGGGTCAAGTCTACCATAGTGGTCATCCTCACCGGGCTTTTTTCCGGCATGGTCTTGGCCCTCCAGGGTTACTATGGCTTTCGTAAGTTCGGCGGAGAGTCTCTGCTCGGGGCCACGGTGGCCCTCTCCTTGGTAAGAGAACTTGGTCCGGTGCTGACCGGGCTCATGGTCACTGCTCGGGCTGGTTCGGCCATTGCCGCAGAGATAGGGACCATGCGGGTCACCGAACAGATCGATGCCTTGATCGCTATGGGGGTCAATCCCATCCATTACTTGGTCTCACCGCGGCTCTTGGCTGGGATATTGATGGTCCCCCTCCTGACCGGCTTGACCGATGTGGTGGGCATCGGTGGCGGTTATTTCGTCGGGGTGACTTTGCTCAAGATAAACTCCGGGGTCTTTGTCTCTAAGATGCGGGAATTGGTGGAACTGAGCGATATCTTAAATGGCCTGTATAAGGCCTTTGTCTTCGGAGGAATTTTGACCTTGGTCGGTTGTTACAAAGGGTATAATGCCCGTCGTGGCGCAGAAGGAGTAGGACAAGCGACGACCGAGGCCGTGGTTATCTCTTCAATCAGTATCCTGGTGGGTGATTATATCCTGACCTCCTTGCTCTTTGGTTAAACGCTCATGATCAAAATCGTCGATCTTCACAAAAGCTTTGGGCCGCAAAAGGTCCTTCGAGGTGTGAACTTGGAGATTCCCCAAGGGAAAATTACCTTTATCATGGGTCGCAGCGGGACGGGTAAGAGTGTCCTCCTCAAGCATATCATCGGCTTGATAGAACCTGATCGTGGCCAGATCTTGATCGATGGTCAAGACATTACTCAACTCAGCGAACGTGAATTAGCCCGCATTAGAAAGCGCATGGGTGTTCTCTTTCAAGAAGGGGCCCTTTTTGATTCTATGACTGTGGGTGAGAACGTGGCCTTTCCCTTGCGCGAACACACCAATCTCTCTCCAGAAGAGATCCAGGTCCGGGTGGAGGCCAAACTGGCTCAAGTTGGGCTCTTAGAAGCCATCAACAAGATGCCCTCTGAGCTTTCTGGAGGGATGAAGAAACGGGCGGCCTTAGCCCGTGCCCTGGCCCTTGATCCAGAGATCATCCTCTTTGACGAACCTACCACCGGCCTTGACCCGATCATGCAAAAGACCATCTCCGATCTCATCAAAAGGACCCAAGAACAGCACCAGTTGACCTGTGTAGTCATCAGTCATGATATACCCGTGGCCCTGGCCATTGCCGACAAGATCGCCTTTTTACACGAGGGGACTATCATCGAAGAGGGCAATCCAGAGGAAATAAAAAGTTCCTCACACCCGTTTGTGAGGGAATTTTTGACTTCCTTACCAACGGGGTAAAGGGGGTAAGAGGCATGAAAAAGTCAGATACAGGGACCGAAATAAAAGTGGGCATTTTTGTCCTAATTGCCCTGGCTGCCCTGGGCTACTTAAGCCTTCGCCTAGGGGAAGAGACCATTTCTGCTAAAAAGACCTATCCTTTAACCGCTGTCTTTGATGATGTTTCCGGCCTTACCCCTGGGGCTACGGTAGAAATGGCCGGGGTAGAGATTGGTCGGGTAGCGGAGATCGGTTTAGTTGACGGCAAGGCCCAGGTGAAGATGAAGATCTTAAACTCGGTCAAGATCAAGAAAGACGCCGTGGCGGCGGTGAGGACCAAAGGAATGCTTGGTGATCGGTTTATCGAGATTCGTCAGGGCAAAGAGGCCGAATCTTTGCCCCCCGGAGGCCAGATTGCCAAGACCATTACGCCCATGGATCTGGATCAAATATTGGCGGAGGTAGGCCCGGTGGTGCAAGATATCCGCCAATTGGCCATCAATCTAAATCAGGCCCTTATGACTCCGGAGGGGAAGAACAACCTCCAGAAATTGGTGGCCAATCTGGCCGAGGCGGCAGAGGCCTTTAAAGTAGTCGGCCAAAAGATGGCCAAAGGCGAAGGTACCTTGGGCAAACTTCTCATGGATGATTCTATTTACCGGCACTTGAATTCCGTGGCCGTTAATCTGGATAGCATCGTTCGGAAGGTCAAAAGGGGAGAGGGTACTTTAGGACGCCTCTTGGTCGATGATTCTCTTTATCAGGAACTGGAAAAATTAATCGCTACCACTCAAGAAGCAGCTAATAGTCTTGAGAAGATCTCTTCTGACCTGGCCTCGGGGAAAGGGACCTTAGGAAAGTTCTTAGAAGATGAGGAATTATACCAGAGGTTGGCGAGTGCCGCGGAGAGGTTGGATCAAATCACGCAGAAATTGGCCAAAGGCGAGGGGACTCTGGGTAAGTTGATCAATGATGAGACCCTTTATGATGACCTCAAGAGGACGGTGACTAATATCAACCGTGCAGCGGTAGGGGTCCAAGAAGTGGTGCCGACCACGGTGATCGGGACCATTGGTTCAGCGGTCTTGCATTGAGAAGGTGAAGACCTTACTCAGAATTTTGGTTATATTCGGTGCCCTCCTGGGAGGCGGGCTCTCATGGGCCTCGGATAATTCATGGGTGCGTTATAACTACTGGCCCCTCTTTTTCTATCAAAGCTCTGCGGATAAACGGGCTTGGGAGCTGGAGATAATAGGGCCTTTTTATTATTGCTATTTCAGTCCTAAAGAAGAGGGGTCTTCTTTCAGGCCTTTAATCTCAACGGTCAGGCGAAAAAAAGGACGGGAGGTCTTTTTTCTGAGCCCCTTAGGGCATTATTTTAGCGGAAAGACCTTTTCCCGATTCCGCCTAGTCCCTCTTTTTGCCCACGATACTATTCATGATCAGGGCTCCGGAGAGTCTCACCACTCTTATGCCCTTATCTTTTGGGGAGAGACAAAGAGGGGAAAATACGGCGGTTTCTTTCCCTTCTACGGGACTTTAAAAGACTGGGGCTTTCGAGATGAAGTGACTTTTTTTCTTTGGCCCCTTTATATCCATTCCCAATATGATGGAAACGATTCTTATACCTTTCTCTGGCCCTTTTTCAATCGAACCAAAGGCCCTTCGGTACAACGATTCAAGATCTGGCCGCTTTATGGCCATCGGGTAAAAAAGGGAGAATCCGATCGAACCTTTTTCCTCTGGCCGTTTTTCTGGCATGAAAAATATTGTCTTTCCGGGGGGAAATCCGGGGAAAAGGATATGTTCTTGCCCTTCTGGATCAGAGAAAAAAGCCCTTTTTTGGAGAGATACGTCTTTCTTTGGCCCTTTTTCCAGTACAGCAAGAGCGAAGATATCGAATGGGTCAGCATCGATTTTCCTTGGCCCTTTTTCCGCTACATAGAAGGCACCTACGACAAAGAGCGTCGGTTGTGGCCTTTGATCGGGTTTACCGAAAGCGAAAGCATTACCAAAGCACGGTGTCACTGGCACTTTTTCCTTTGGCCCCTCTATTTTTACGAACGCTGTGAGATACCCAACAAAAAGCCTGAAGAGGCTTTAAAAATTGAGAATCGGCGGTTTCTCCTCTTTACCAAGTTTGAAAGGGTAAAAGACAAACAAGGCCATTTAAAATATCAATATTCACGGGTCTGGCCCTTGGGGGTGCAAATCAAGCGGGATAACGGGTTTGAGTTATTCTATTTCCCGGCCCTCCTCCCTTTTGAAGACGAAGGTATGAACCGAAACTACGGGGCCTTCCTCAGGCTCTACGAGTACGTCCAAGACCCTGAGGGTTTTACCCGTTCCAAGGCCCTTTGGGGGTTTTACCGACACGACAAAGCCCCTCAAGAAGAGGTAATCGATTTGGCCTTTCTTTTTACCTATCATCGAAAAAAAGAGGCCAAGGAGTTTACCTTTCTCAAAGGCTTGATTGGAATAGGGAACAAGAAAAACGACTATCGTCTAAAGCTTTTTTACCTAAAGATCTTCTAATTTAAACCCCAACGCTTTAATTTTTGCCGCAGGGTCTTGCGGTCGATGCCAAGGATCTTGGCTGCCTGGCTTTTGTTTCCTCGATAGCGTTTGAGGACCCTCAGGATGTAGCGTTTTTCTATTTCTTCAAGCGGGAGGTCGTCGGCAAATATCTCCTCTTCGGTCTCTTTAAAGCCGGCTAGGTGAAGATTCTTTAAGGTGATCAGGCGATCCTTGGCAAAGATGACCAGGCGCTCGATGGTGTTTTCCAATTCGCGGACATTACCAGGCCAAGGATAAGAGGAAAGGACGTCTAGCACTTCCGGGGCAAAATCTTCCACCGGTTTACGATGTTTGCGGGCAAATTTCAGTAGAAAATAACGGGCCAGAAGCGGGATATCCTCCGCCCGTTCGCGAAGAGGGGGGAGATGGATGGAGACCACGTTTAGGCGATAGAAAAGATCCCCGCGGAAGGTCCCTTTTTTGACCTCTTCCTCAAGGTTTTTGTTGGTGGCGGCAATAATGCGGACATCGACCCGGGCGATCCGATGGCTACCCACCGGAGAAATCTCTTTTTCCTCCACGGCCTTTAATAATTTGGCCTGGATATCGGTGGAGATATTGCTGATCTCGTCAAAAAAGATGGTCCCTCCGTTGGCCAGCTCAAATTTACCAATCTTGTGGGTGGTGGCCCCGGTAAAGGCCCCTTTGACATGACCGAAGATCTCGCTTTCAAAGAGAGTAGGGACCAAGGTGCCGCAATCAACGGTGACAAAAGGGCCGTTTTGACGGGGGCTCATTTCGTGAATCTTTCGGGCCAAAAGACCCTTCCCAGTCCCCGACTCACCAGTGATAAGCACGGTGGAGTCGGTGGGGGCCACCATCTGGGCCAGTTCTAAGACGTGTTGAATGGCCTTGCTCTTTCCGACGATGGTCACGCTTCCTTCTTTTTCCGCCAAGGCCCGCCGGAGATAGAGGTTTTCCATGGTAAGTCGCCGGCGCTCCAAGGCCTTACGCACGGCCAAACGTAGTTCCTCCGGTCCAAACGGCTTTTGGAGGAAGTCTCCGGCCCCAAGCTTCATGGCCTCCACTGCGTTTTGGACCGTGCCATAGGCAGTAATAATCACCACTTCCACCTGGGGGTAGGATTCCTTGATCTGCCTCAAGAGCTCAAGGCCGTTCATTCCGGGTATCTTTAGATCTAGGAGGATGGCGTCGAATTCAAAGTGGGAGACGAGGTCAAGGGCCTCTTCTGGAGTAGCGGCTAGATCGGCCTCGTACCCACTTCTGGTCAGGACTTGGAAACAGGCATCTCTAATGGCTGGGTCATCGTCAACGATTAAGATGCGTTCTTTATTCATTATTTTCTTCATGCACCCTAGGGAGCTTGACCCTAAACAGGGCCCCTTTCCCTGGTGCGCTTTCGACTTCGATCTTTCCGCTGTGCCTCTTAACTATACCGTGACAGATGGCCAAGCCCAAGCCGGTGCCTTTCCCGCCGGTCTTGGTCGTAAAGAAGGGTTCAAAGATATGGGGCACGATCTCCGGAGGAATACCCGGACCGTTGTCTTCTACCTCAAGGACCACGGTTTCGTTCTCGGTATCATAAAAGGTCCGTAAGGTAAGGCGTCCTTGGCCGTTTAAGGCCTCACCGGCGTTGATGATCAGATTAAGGGCCAGTTGTTCAAGCTGGCTCCGATTCCCTTGGACAAAGGGAAGTTCTAGGGCTAGGTCCCATTCGATGTCAATATTTCGAAAAAGACGATGATCTTCGATGAGGGAAAACATGTCGGTGACTACCCGGTTTAGATCGACCCATTCCTCAAGACCGTCTTCGGGGTGGCCGAAATTCAAAAGGGCCTTGGCGATGATCCGGCATCGGGTAGCCAGTTTGATGATCTTTTCTACTAATTCGAATTGCGGGCTCTCTGGAGAAAGGTCTTCTTTGAGGAGGTTTCCGTAAAGGAGGATGCCCCCTAAGGGGTTATTAATTTCATGGGCTATTTCACCGGCAAGCTTACCCATGGCCGTTAATCTCTCTGACTGGAGCCACATCTTTTCTACGGTCCGTCTTTCGGTAATATCCCGTACCAATATTTGTTTTAAAGAATGGTTATAGGGGAGGATGACCACCTCAGCCTCAAAGAGCGAGCCATCGGCCCGTTTCCCCTTGGTCTCAAAATAACCAAAGCCTTCGGGCAAAGACTCAAAGAGCTCCGAGAGGGGAGGTAATTTTCCTTTGAGGCGAAAGAGTTTCTTAAAGGTCGGATTTACGTAAACCGCCTTCAGGCCCTCAAAGATGGCCACAGCATCTTTGATCCCTTTCAATTCTTTCATCCTTTTCAAAGGAATCCCTTAGAGGTTATTCGTCAAGGGAGATCAGACTGGCTCCTTGTTAAAGGGATAAATATTACTTAATTTCTCTCAGGAAACCGAATTTCCCTCTAGGGATGAGATAATTTGTGACGA
>Ga0256914_1003802_pt1 | contig 11729 bp, 11 predicted proteins | sample HulkmetaG_FD_191571 | JGI IMG/M metagenome (GOLD analysis project Ga0256914, IMG submission 191571) | Hydrothermal chimney microbial communities from Main Endeavour vent field at the Juan de Fuca Ridge, Pacific Ocean - Hulk | ecosystem: Environmental > Aquatic > Marine > Hydrothermal vents ...
TTATCGCATTCCTGTAGTATATCCTCGCAAAGGACTTCGCAACTATAGCACCTATCTGCAACGCCTTAAGGGCAGTGGCAGCCTGCTCTCTCGAGCTACCACAACCAAAGTTCTTACCCGCAACGATCACATCGCCCGGCTTTACATTGGAGGCAAAGTCAGGGTCAAGGTCCTCCATTGCGTGCTTCGCCATCTCAGAAGGTTCCAAGACTGTGTATGTGTACTTTCCCGGGAATATCACATCTGTATTTATGTCGTCCCCGTACTTCCACACCTTCCCCTTTATAATCATAAGAGCACCTCCCTCGGGTCAGTAATGTAACCCTTCAGTGCAGAAGCTGCAGCAGTTGCAGGACTCGCAAGGTATATGAAAGACTCCTTGTTGCCCATCCTACCCTTGAAGTTCCTGTTCGCCGTGCTCAACGCCACCTCTCCGGGTGCAAGGACGCCAAGGTGGTTACCCATGCACGGACCACAGCCCGGGTTTGCAACAACAGCACCCGCTTCTATGATATCGGCAAGGTAGCCCTTCGCCATCGCCTCTCTGTAAACCTTCCACGACGCAGGTATAACTATCATCCTGATCTTGCTGCTTATCTTCTTGCCCCTAAGTATGCCTGCTACCACCTCGAGGTCGTCCAGCCTCCCGTTGGTACATGTGCCGACAAAGACTTCATTTATCTTTGTGCCTTCTACCTCTTTCACCGGAGAGACATTGTCAACCGTGTGCGGCTTTGCAACAACGGGAACTACCTCGGAAAGGTCGTAGTGCAACACCTGTTTGTACTCGGCATCCTCGTCCGCCCACACGACCTCCCAATCTCCCTTTGCAACACCCTTCAACCACTCAAATGTCTTTTCATCTGGTTCAACGACGCCGTTTTTAGCACCCATTTCTATGGCCATGTTGCAGAGCGTCATTCTCTCAGACATCGACATGTTTCTCACACCGTCACCCACAAACTCAACCGAGCAATAATCCGCCCCATCTGCACGAATGTCTCCAATGATGGTAAGGATCAAGTCCTTGGCAAACACACCGGGTTTAAACTTACCAGCAACCTCTATCTTTATGCTCTCAGGGACTCTAAGCCATATCTTACCCGTAGCCCAAACAGAAGCCATCTCACTTCTCCCTATGCCCGTGCTGAACATGCCAAACGCCCCGTAAGTGCAAGTGTGGGAGTCGCTACCAAGTGCAAGCTGCCCCGGAAGGGCAAAACCCTCCTCACAAAATATCTGATGGCATATACCACCGCTGCTGTTGACATCGTAAAAGTGCTTTATACCCTGTTTTTCCACGAACTCTCTTATCTGCTTGTGATTTGCAGCATGCTTATCAGTGGGAGCAGGTACGGCATGGTCGAGGATAAAGACGAGCTTCTCCGGGTTCCAAACCTTCTCTATCCCTATGGAGTAAAATATCTTGGATATAGGGGCAGCGTTGTCGTGAGACATCACCCAATCAGGCTCAACCGTAACGACCTCCCCCGGTTTAACACTCTCTTTGCCGGCTTTCTTTGCCAGGATCTTCTCTGCAAATGTCATACCCATACTACTTCCCCTCCCCGAGTATGCCTTTTAATACCTCAAAGTTTATAAAGTCAACCCTGTGTACTATCTCGGACTCAGGTGTCCTCTTCACACGGTCACCCTCGTGGGAGTGCGTAGCTATGATGTGAGATACCTCCGGTGGAAGTCCAAACTCGTCTGCCAACATTGCACCGGTAAACGGATGCCTCAGCATCTTTCCAAGCCTCGTCTGAGCAAACTTGCCACCCTCGTCCACCTCGTATTCGACAAACTTCCCTATGTCGTGCAAGATAGCACCCGCTATGAGGTAGTCGTGATTCAGAGGAACAAGGTCCCCGTAGATCTCCTTGAACTCCTTATAGACTGCTTCTGCCATCCTCGTAACAGCTCTTATGTGGTCTATTAGACTCACCGGACAGTCTTTAATCAGAAGCGTAAACGGTATCTCTTTGGTCTTCTCTATGCTCCACTTACCCCTCTTCAGCGCCTCTTCCCACACCTTTAGAACCTTATCCTTCAGCTCCCCGTCAGATATCCAATCGATCTCAGGTAACAGTTTCAAGATCTCCTCACCCACTCAAAAACACCTCCCCCTTTGTTACTCACCGGGTTCTATAAGCCCGTAATTCCCGTCCTTCCTCTTGTAAACCACATTTACCTCGTCCGTCTTATCGTTGGTGAAGACGAAGAAGTCGTGGCCAACCAACTCCATCTGCAACACTGCCTCCTCCGGAGACATCGGCTTAAACGAAATCTTCTTCACCTTAACTATCTTGGGCTCTTCCTCCTCAGCCTTCTCAGACGGGGTAATGTCCTCCCTTATGTCATCAATAGAGACTGCAGGTTGCTCTGGCACTCTCATCCTGTACTTCTTTACCAGTTTCCCTTTAAACCTCTTGAGCTGGCGTTCTATCTTGTCCATAACGGCATCGGTAGCCGTCCTGAAGTCTGCTGCAGCCTCTTCTCCCCTTATCATCACCCCGTTGGCATTCAGGGTAACCTCAACGAAATACCTGCCTCTCTGGGTAGAGAGTATCACCTGTGCCTTAAGTATTCTGTCAAAGTACCTCTTCAGCTTCTCCACCTTTCTGGAGATGTAGTCTTTCAGAATGTCGGTTGCATTAACATTTCTCTCTACTATCTGGATGTCCATCAACAATCCCTCCCACTAATAAGGAATCTCACTAATGCGCATCAACTTGTCCGCACGATGGATAGAATTTATGTACCTCACCGTCCCAGACTTCGACCTCATCACTATGGAGTAAGTTCTTATGGTGTTTCCATCATACTTAACGCCCGAAAGCAGCTCCCCATCCGTTATGCCAGTAGCCGCAAAGAAGACATTGTCCCCCTTAACCATGTCGTCTATAGTAAGAACAGAATCGGGCTTTAAGCCTATTTCCTCCGCCTTCCGCATCTCTTCTTCGTTCTCCACCCACGGTGCACACTGTATATCCCCACCAACGCACTTCAGCGCACACGCAGCGATTATAGCTTCTGGAGCACCTCCTATCCCCATGAGCATGTCAATACCAGAGTCGTCCTTCGCAGTCATGAGAGCACCAGACACATCTCCATCGGTTATAAGTCTTATCCTCGCACCAACATGCCTTATCTTTTCCACGAGCTTCTGGTGTCTGGGCCTATCGAGGACGACAACAGTCACATCGTCTATGTCTTTATCCAACGCCTTAGCGACATTCCTTATGTTTATCGCAACTGGTGCAGTTATGTCAATCACGCCCCTCGCACGCGGTCCAACGGCTATCTTGTTGAAGTAAAACACATGACCGGGATTAAATATGCTCCCCCTTTCGGATACACCGACCACCGAGATGGCACCGGGTCTGCCCAAAGACAAAAGCCTCGTTCCATCAATAGGGTCAACTGCTATGTCCACCTCCGGAGGAACCCTCTTGCCAAGCACTTCACCGTTGTACAACATAGGAGCCTTGTCCTTTTCACCCTCACCTATCACTATCACACCGTCCATGTCCACCGTATTGAGCATATACCTCATCGCATTCACGGCAGCCCTATCGGACTCGTTCTTGTTACCCTTACCCATCCACCTTGCCGCCGCCATCGCAGCGGACTCCGTAGCACGCACCAACTCCAACCCAAGATTCCTATCTGGTGCTTCTGTCATGTTCACATACCCCCAGCTGAGAGATGTAGGAGCTTCCACAAAGATTATACCAAACGGACACAACCCAAACAAGGTGGATATGTCTTTAAGGTACAAAAAAGCATAGGATAGTCAGAAAAAAACGCATTTAGCAACAATTGACTATCCCACGGTCGGACTTACCTATCTCTTGAGAAACAGCGGATAGATGTCTTCAAATCTGGGATATCTTGCCTCCTGCCTTTTGGTTATTGCATAAGAGGAGTAAAAGCTCGCAAATGAAACTGCTTCTGAATAGCTCCACCCTTCAACGATACCCCTCAACAGGGCAGCGTTGAACATATCACCAGCGCCTACGGTGTCAACAATCTCACCAAACCTGTAAGCAGGAGTAGAAACATCTTCCTCTCCTACGAATCCTCTTGCACCATCACCCCCCAACTTCACGATGCAACCGTTTAGTCCCTCACTCCTGAAATACTCAAGTGCACTATCCAAAGCGCTCGTCCTGGATATAGCAAGTGCTTCGTTCTGATTCGGCAGAAATATGGCGCTTTTCCTTGCTATATCCACTACGAGGGCTGTCTCCTTATCACCCCACCCACCCGGAAACCACCCGGGGTCAAAGAGGATCCTGTTACCGTTCCAAACGAGGTGTTCTATCACATTCAAAAAAGAGTCCTCTTGAAACGACGGTATGAGGTTGAAACCGCACACCACCACCCACGACTCTTCTATGTCGCTTATGCTCTCCATCAGAAAGCCCCTATCCATAAGCCCCAAGCTCCCCAGGTAGGTAAAAAAACTCCTTTCACTGCTCCTCATGGAGATCCCCACAGAAACAGATGTCTTCTCTGGCACAACTCTGCACTTGGAGACATCTATACCTCTACCCCTCAGATCACCTATAAACTCCCTTCCGAAGGTGTCATCACCAACGACCGATACAACGGCAGTGTCAAACCCAAGCACACGCAAGGCATTCGCCGTATTGCCTGCAGCACCAGTGTACCTAAAGTCAAAAAAATCACCTATCACCTCAGTGCCAACCTCAGGCCAACCATCAAAGTAACCAACAATTATGTCAATACTGAGATTTCCCAACACATACACCTTAGGTAACATAACTGTTCATCATTCCTCTCTGGTAACTTTGTTTATCATCTCAAACTCCTCGTCACTGATACCCTTGGTCTTCCTTACACGATAAGCAAAAAGCTGCATATACACGAGGAACAATAGACCCTGCAGATACTCAGGAAGATCCGTGTTCACAATGTCCATAAAGACGCTTCCAGATTCCAGTCCCTCCGTGTCAACGAGACTGCTGGCAACGATCCAGCAGAAGGAAGACACCGGACTAACCTCCCTGCATAGCTTCACCAACAACTCCTTATTTGCCGAATCAGGCACAAAACAGATGATCCCCCTTCTCTCCACCATCATCTCCATTGGGCCGTGTCTGAGCATACCAGCAGAGATCGGCAGGAGGTTGAGACGAGCTATTTCGCCAAAGGTCAAAGACGCCTGATACACCATGCTCATACCAAATCCCCTCGTGGTAATCACACCACCGTCGGCAGAGCTGATAACCTCCCGGGGGAGATCATCGACGGAATCCCTTGCGAGCTTCAACACCCGAGCAAGTTCGGACGGCAACGCCCTTAAAGACTCAACTTCACCATCTAACCTTCCAACCAGCAACAGGGAAAAGACTACAAGTGCAAGCACAGAATTCGTATAGCTCTTCGTAGAGCCCAGAGCCTTCTCTTCTCCAGAAAATATGTCAAAGCAGAGATCCACCCCCTTGGCAAGCGCACTTTTGAGGTTAGATGTAAAGCCCACCTTTACGGCGTGAGAGCCCTTTAATCTCTCAAGCAACCTCAATATCTCAACGGTTTCACCAGAGTTAGAGACAAGCACGACCACACTCACATTATCAAACCAGCCATTGGAGATATACCACAAACCCTCCGAGGCATCGTAGGCATCTGCGTCTATCCCATACATACGAAGCAGATAGGTTGCGTGCACAGAGGCATAAAGCGAACTCCCCATTCCAAAGAAGACCACCCTCTGAGACGGCAACGGAAAAAGTCCCCTGACCTTCTGTCTGTAGTACTCAACATTTGCAAGCAGACTCTCTACTGCCTCAGGCTGTTGAAACACCTCATCGTAGAAAGCTGACAACTCCACCACCCCTTTAACCTACTTTATAGCACCAGATGTAAGTCCTTTAATAAGCCACTTTTGGAATATAATACCTATCAACAGAGGAGGAAGAGCAGCCACAACGCCACCTGCCATCATCAGGCCAAAGTTCATCATGTGATGGGTAACGAACTCGGATATGGCAACCGTGACCGTCTTGGCACGCGGGGAAGATGTGAGTATCAACGCAAACATAAATTCATCCCACGCCGTCAAGAACGAAAATGTTGCAGTGGTAGCGAGTCCGTTTACCGACATGGGTAACACTACCTTTAGAAAGACACCGTACGGAGTAGCACCGTCGATCAACGCTGCCTCCTCTATCTCCTTAGGTATGGTGAGGAAAAATCCGTGCATCATCCATATCACATACGGCAGGGTAAAAGAAGAGTACACCAGTATCAATGCCCACCATGTATCGTATATCCCAAGTCTTATGGTAAAGGCATACATTGCTATGGAGAGTGCTATAGGCGGAAACATGGAAAGTACGAGCACACCTTTGAGATAACTTTTCTCAAAGCGCGGCTTGAAGCGTGCCAAGGCGTAAGCAGCCAGCGAGCCAATGGCAACACATATAGCAGTCGTAACGGCGGCTATGCCAAAGCTGTTCTTCAGCGCAGAAAGAAATATCGCAACGCCCATCGACTCCCCCTTCCCGGTAAAGAGGCTAATGAAGTTTCCCATCGTTGGATGTTCAGGGAAGAGGTGTGGTGGCGTACTTATCAACTCACTCATGGGAGATATAGCAGAGACGAACTCCCAGTAGAAGGGGAGTAATATCACGACACTCGTTACGACTGCTCCAAGGTAAAGTCCAAAACTGTTTCTCCTCATAAGCGCACCTCACATATACTCCACTTCGGAGTACATAATCTTTATGAGTATGAGTGCAAACACGAGGGTAACACCCGTCATCAGCACGGATATCGTAGCCGCACTTCCAAACTGTAGCCTCTGAAAAGCATTGTAGAATATGTAATAAGACAGCGTTTGTGTTCCATTGGCGGGTCCACCCTGAGTTATCATGTAGACTATGTCAAAAACCTGAAACGCCTGCGTTATTCTCATAACCAGGGAGACGAGTATAGCAGGCTTCAAAAGGGGTATGGTAATGTGCCACAAGGTATACCAGAAACCACTTCCATCTATCTTTGCAGCTTCAAAGTAAGAATCCGGTATGGTTTGAAGTGCTCCCAGAAGCACGATAGTGAAAAATCCCCAGTTCTTCCATATATCAGCCAGTATAATCATGTTCAGCGCAGTAAACGGAGACGCTAACCAGCTATGATAGTGAGATATCAGACCAAGTCTGTAGAGCACACCGTTCAAGATGCCAAAGTTCCCGTCGTATATCCACCGCCACATGACGCCGTTGACGACGGTAGGCAATGCCCACGGCAGGATTACCAAACTCCTCACGAATGCCCTCCCGTGAAACTTTCTGTTCAGCATAAGAGCGGTAAAGAGCCCTATCACGAGCTCCCCACCCACGCTAACCACGGTAAAGTAACCACTTATCCAAGCCGCATACCAGAAAGACCTGCTCGTGAGCATCTGGATATAATTGTCAAGCCCAACCCACCTATTGAGGTATTTCATGAGGAGGCTGTAGTGGAAGAAGCTTATAAATGTATCGTAAAGAACAGGATATACCAGCACTATCCCAAGGACCAGCGTCGCAGGGAGCAAAAACACTGCAAGGTGCCTCATACCACCGTAGCCAAGAATCCTTCTTTCCACTACCTCCACCTCCTCAACTGCCTACTCTCTTACCTCTTCAATCCAGCTATCTTCTTTGCAGCCTCGTCGAGTGCTGCTTTAGGCGTCATCTTCTTCGTCAAAGCCTTCTGGAGTGCCACCTGAAGTATGTGAGAAAATTCCGTGTAGTAAGGAACTTGCGGTCTGTTGAACGCATACTTCAACTGTTCAACCATCACTCCAAATTCTGGGTGATGCTTCAAGACTGCAGGAGACTTGTAAAGGGACTTCCAGATAGGCATTGCACCGTACTCTACCGACTGCTTTATCTGATTCTTCTTCGACGCAAGGAAGTTTATGAACTTCCACGCAGCAGCCTTATGCTTGGAGCCAGATGTAATGGACAATCCCATAGGACCCGTAGTGGTAGCACTCGGCAAACCCTTCACATTAGAAGGCACCAAACCTACCCTTATTTTGCCCTTAACCTTGGACTGCTTTGGATCTTCAAACACTCCCCACGCAAACGACCACTCAAAGCCAAAGGGCACTCTACCAGAGGCAAGGCTGTGCAGTATGTCTCTATCAGTTGCAGTTATGGAGTTGGGATCAACGACCTTCCACTTGTATATGGAGTCAACCATCCACTGCAGAGCCTTCAACCCCCCTCCCTTGTTAAACGCCGGCTTACCAGATTCGAAGAACTTTCCACCAAACCCATGCAACAGCGCACCGTAGTAGCAAATCAAACCCTCATTCTGAGACCATCCCCATATACTCCCGTAAGGTGCAACCTTCTTCTGCTGTATAATCTTGGAGTACTTAACGAACTCGTCCCATGTCTTCGGAGGTCTGGAGAGTCCAGCCTTCTTCAGCATGTCCACATTATAGTAGAAGAACAGCGCATCGTGGAACATGGGCATGACATACAGATGTCCCTTGTAGGTAAATGTGTCCCGCAGAGACTTTATAATCTTGCTCCTCTCAGAAGGCGGTACATACCCATCAAGGGGTTCAAGTATTCCCATATCAACATACTCAGACACCCATATACAGTCAACATCTATCACATCGTAGGCACTACGATCTGCAGACAGCGCAGTCAACTCCTTCTGCAGAAGGTTGTCATACCCCACACTGGAGAAGTCCACCTTTATGTTAGGATAAAGCTTCTCAAACGCCGGTATAACAGATTTACGGAAGGGTGCAAAGTCATCGCTAGATATTACTCTTATAGTCACCTTTGCAGCCGCCAGAGAGGTCCCCATCACCACTAACAACGACAAAACCACCAAAATCCCCACAAGCCGTCTCATTTCCTACCCCCCTTTTCGTTTTTACTGTGCAGAAACAGACTCAAACGCATTCACTCCCTCCTGCACACCACCTCCTTCTATTAAGTCGAAGAAGTACCCCCTATCAATGTGCCCGTAAACCACCTTTTTCAAGAACGCTATAACACCAACCGTTAGAGCCCCGTTAACCACAGCAAACGTTCCGTGTTTCGAAGGCGTGATCTTTACCCCGTGTAGTTCCCTGCGAGCCCCTATGTCTCCAAGCACCTGCTCCAGAACAACCCCACCACTCCCAGAGACGATAACTTCAGAGGGATCAAACAGGAGTATCAGGTTGCCTATGAGCCTCAGAACGGCATTGCCACTCCTTTCGTTCGCAGTAGAGAGGTAGTCCTCAAATGTCTCAGAGTTATCCCCGAAAAGCGGCATAAGTTTTCCTATCTCTCCTGCCTTTCCTCCGCAACCCCGGTACAGCCTCCCGTTTAAAATCAAGCCTGCACCTATGCCCCGTCCAAGGTAAAGTGCTATGAGGTTCGTTCCTTTCTCCTTTCTGTCCATGTACTCACCAACGGCAAGGGCATTTGCGTCGTTTTCAAACAGCACCGTGCAGTTCGGAAAGTGCCTGTGAAATTCACTACCAAAGAAATTGGCTGAAGACACGCCTTTCCAGTTCAAAGGGTGATCAAACGCTACATCCTCACCAGCGTCACTTACAATCCCAGCCACCGCTATGGACATGACCTCTAACTTCTCAGGATCAAACTTTCCATCATCGGCATAGTCAACGAGTCTGCTCAATATCGCCCCAGCGAGCGCATGCGAGTCCGTGCAATCAAAACCCACCTTCTCCATAACAACGATCTTTTTACCAAGATCAGACACCCCAATAGTAAAGAAATCTCTGTCAACCTGCACGGCAGCGACATACCTCGCAGAGTAGTTGAAAAACAACCTCTGAGGTTTCTTACCACTCTTGGAATCGTACTTCCCTCTGATGAGTATCAGATCCCCCACATAGGCATCGACAATGCGAGACACCGTAGGTAAACTCACATTAAGTTTAGCGGAGAGCTCTCCCCTCGTTCCCTTGCCGGCTACATATAGCGTCCTCAAAACCTCAAAAGAGTTGATCTTCCTCAAAACAGAAGGTGTCTTTTTGATCATGTTATCCCTCGTTTATTTCTAACTGTTTGAAACAAATTCTATAGATACATTTTTCAGATTGCAAGTGCGATAGAAATAAATAATATCAAATTGGATATACTTAATAGGATTAAACACCGCATTATGTTAATATATCACACGCAGATATGTGATTTTTGTGAAGACTCTCTTAATCTCTGCTAATTAAGGGCAGGCACCCTCTCCGCTTCCACTCCGCTCAAAGGCAAAGGTCTGCCTTATCCCCAAGTTACAAACAGGTAAGCAATAAAAACAGACACCGAAAACAGAGTATACATCATCAGAACATTGTTGGTGTACTCCAGCGCCTGAACATTCTCGTCTTTAATGTAAAGGGGGACTATAAAGGGGGGAGGCAAGATAAAGAGCGTAAAAAGTGCAGCCTGAAGTATCCTCTCAAGGTGCAACAGATGATCCAATAGAAAGACATTCAGAAACACGGCAAGGGGTATAAGTACCACAAAACGAACCCCCACTACGGTTAGAGCCTGCCTCACCGCAGACCCGTTTATCCTTATCCCATAACCTATAATGATAAGAATGAGTGGTACAGTTAGGCTGCCCAGTAGCCTCATCGTGTACAGAACAGAACCCGTCAGGAAAAAGCGATAGAGGTTCTCCCTCTGCCCCAATGCGTTAAACAAAAAACCCAACAGTATGGCAATTATAACGGGTGCCTCAAAAAAAGACTTCACCATATTCCCCACACTCTTGACATTGTCTCTATGTGATATGAGTGCCGCAAGGAGGATAAACCACACAAACATCTCCTGCCCAATGTCCACAATGCCGAGATACCCCACTGAATCGACACCGTACACACTGCCAAACAGGGCAACCCCAACCATGCCGTATTCAAACCCCGAAGTCAAGAAGTGAAAGTACTCTTCCTCTATACCCAGCCGCCTCTTCAAGCTCTTACCGTACCAGAACATAAAGTTCGTAACCGCAAATACCACCAGAAATATCACGAGATAAGAGACCTTGAGTCTTATATCCAAAAATGCCACAAAGAGCAGAGATGGAAGCGCAAAGTTAACCACCACCCTCTTGAGCTCACCAATAGTCGCTTCCTTCAACACCCTTTTACGCCTCATAAAGTTGCCCAAAAGCATCAAAAACAAGATGGGTAATATGCGTGAAAGAACTCGAAGAAACTCTACCGACACATCCATCATCTCCAGAGGCTAACAAAAACAAATGTCCCCCGAGCAATTTCACACTCAGGGGACAAGAAACAGACTCCAAAAGACGACTAAAATGACTCTTCGTAGATCTTCTTCAGGTCGTCAACGGTGAGGTTACCCGGTGTCACCTTTACGAGCTCACCCATGGTCCTCATCGCCTCTTCCGCAAGCATCTCAAGGTCTGCGTATTCTATCCCGATGTCCTTCAGCGTGATGTCCAGGTCAACACTCCTCTGCAACCTTACCACGAAGTCTATGGCAAGTTTAGAGAGCTCCTCCACATCCGATATTATCCCCGGCACTCCCATCGCAACGGCAACTTTTGCAAGCCTGTCTTTCACATGAGGCCTTATGTGTCTGAGGAACGCCGGACCAGTTGCACACAGTCCTACACCGTGAGTGATGTTGTAAAAACCACTGAGCGGATGTTCAAGTGAATGGTTGGCTATGCAACCAGAAAGAGACTCACATATCCCCGCAGCGGTGCTC
>Ga0256914_1003803_pt1 | contig 11719 bp, 7 predicted proteins | sample HulkmetaG_FD_191571 | JGI IMG/M metagenome (GOLD analysis project Ga0256914, IMG submission 191571) | Hydrothermal chimney microbial communities from Main Endeavour vent field at the Juan de Fuca Ridge, Pacific Ocean - Hulk | ecosystem: Environmental > Aquatic > Marine > Hydrothermal vents ...
TCTTTGGTTTGGGTGATCGCCACGCGGCTTTCTATGTGGAAATCAAGGTCGCGGCCTTGCTGCCCGATTTGGCCGTGCGGTCGTTGACCTATTCGCCCGATCCCTATGTCATCGGCCAAGAGGCTTCCCTCACGTTGGTGGTGGTCAACCAGGGCGACGGCCCGGCCGGCCCCTTTGGCGTGAGTTGGCTGAATGTCCACACCGCGCACGCGGCCACGTGCGCGTGGGATGTGAACGGCCTGGCTGCGGGCCAGCAGACCACCTTGCAGTGCACCATCCCGGTTGGCACGTATCGGAATCCGGGCGAATACACCACCATGGTGATTTTGGATGTGGGCAACCGGGTGGCCGAAAGCAACGAAGACAACAACGAATATCGTCAAGCCTACCGCGCGGTGCAGGGCGACACCACGGGGCCGAGCATCAAGGGCAGCCGCTCCAGCAACGAAATCTACTGGCCTTCGGGGTGTGGCCCCAACGAGGTCACCATCCAGGCGTATGTGGGGGACCCGTCCGGCGTGGCTTGGGTGCGGGTGCGGTACCGGGTGATCAATGAAAACAACACGGCCGGCCAATGGGTGACCCGCGACATGGCGTTGGTGGGCACGAACCAATATCAATACGTGCTCACGGGCGCGGACCTGCGGGCCAGTCTGGACCCGCCCTTGCACTACGGCCAAGGCCGGGTGGAGTACACCATCCTCGCGGCGGATCGGGTTGGCAACACCAGCGAACAGCCCCAGCCCAATCTGACGCTGTACTATTGCCTGCGCTAACGCGGTCGAGGCCGGGCCGGGGCCGCCAGCGTGTGTCCCGGCCCGGCCCTTTCTTCATCAGGAGGTGCCTCATGTCACGCGGCTTCAACGCCAAGCGCGCCCTCGCGAAGGGGTTGGTCGGCTTGATGCTGGTGCTCGCATTCGCGTGCCGAATGCCGACTCGCGTCACCATTGAACTGCAGCCGTCCGGGGGGAGTGCCGCGCGCGCCCAGGCCACCCAGCCTACGTCGGTCCCCAAAACCCCCTCGACCGCCGCGCCAACCCGCGCGGCATCACCGACCGCGACCGCGGCGCCCCTTACGGCCACGGCCAGCGCGACCCCCTCCCCATCGCCCACGGTGACGCACACCATGTACCCCGGCGAACCGGTGTATGCGCAACGCCTGTGGGATGCGACATGTGGCCAAATCGACCTCACGCGGCCGCCCATCGTGCCGCCCAGCGGCGACGATTATTTCGTCAACCTGTACGAACGCCCCTTCAACGCGGAAACCCAAGACCAATACTTCCCCGAGTTGGACATCCGCCGCGCGGACATCGGCACCGATGGAACATGGGTCTACGTATCGCTGCAATTGTACAGCCTGCCCGACGCGGGCCAGCCCCAGGATGTGACGTATGGCGTGGAACTGGATTTGGACATCGACGGCCGCGGGGAGTGGCTGATCTTGGCTCAAGCCCCCCTGAGCAGCGACTGGCAAGTCAGCGGTGTGCAGGTGTATTACGACAGCGATGAAGACGTGGGCGAGGCGCGGGCCTGCCGGGCCGATCCGCCCCAGGACGGCACCAGTTACGACACCTTGGTCTTCGACGCGGGGCAAGGTCAAGACCCGGATGCTGCCTGGGCCCGGTGGGTGCTCCGCAGCCGCCCTGAAGTGCAGTTGGCCATCAAGTATGACCTCATCCAACGAGATCCTGCGTTCATGTGGTGGGTGTGGGCGGATCGAGGGGTGCGTCAGGCCGGCTGGATGGACTACCACGATCACTTTCAGCCGGACGAGGCCGGCTCGCCCTTCCCGGCCAACCGTTACTTCCCCGCGCGGCAGGTGGCCTTGGTGGACAACACCTGCCATTGGGTGTTTGGCTTTGAGCCCACGGGTAACGAGCCGTGCATTTGCGAAGGCGACTTCCCTACGCCGACGCCCACCATCACGCCAACGCCCGAACAAACAACCCCACCCCCGCGCAACACGCGCTTGGTGGGGCGGTTCTTCAAAGACCGCGATGGCGATGGTGCGTATGATCCCAACGAGGCCGTGAGCGGCATTCAGGTGGTGGTATGGCGTGGCGGCTGTGGGAGTCCAGGGCCGGTGGTCGACAGCGCGGTCTCGGGGAGCGATGGCGCGTATACGCTGGAAGTGCCCCCAGGCCAGTGGTGCATTGTCCCTGAGCGCAACAATTTCTGGACGCCCTCGTATTACAGCGTTGAGACGCAAGGACAGGCGCAGATGGGCCCCTTTGATTTTCAATACACCCCATAGCCAGCCATCGACTTGTGGACAAATCGAGGATAGTTGGATTGGGATGTAGGTTAATCGTCGTCGTAGTCTTTGGGGAAATGTGGACAAGGGCGCGCGCGTATTAAAGAAGAGGTCGATGGTTGACCCGGCGCCCGGCCGTGCAGGGGATGTTCCCCGCGTGGGGATAACGGCGGTAGATGCGAGGATAGGTTGTCCCACGTTGTGCGTGGGTTATCCCCAATGTTGTCCACGGGCCCATATATAGGGGAGCGTGTGGGCGCGCGCCCATATTTTGGCGGGCTTAAAGGGAAGTTCTTTTGCGTTATCCACAGTCGTTGGTGGTTGTCCACAGTTTTTCCGCAGTTATCCACAATAAGAAAGCCCCGCCCATGGAGGCGGGGCCGGTTGCGGCAGGGTTGACGCGCTCAACGGCCGTTCTTTTTGCGGAAGAGGTCGACGCCCATTAGGCCGGTGGGCAAGCGCACCGGTTTGGCTGGCGCCTCTTTGCCAAAAGTGATCACCCCGTCGGGGGTTTCGGCTTCTACCGCGATGCCCAGGCTTTGCAGTTCTTTGACCAGCACCTTGAACGATGCGGGCAGGCGCGGGGCTTCGATGGGCTGGCCTTTGACGATGGCTTCGTACGTCTTGAGGCGCCCCTGCACATCGTCAGATTTGATGGTGAGCATCTCTTGCAGCGCGTACGCCGCGCCGTAGGCTTCCAACGCCCACACTTCCATTTCGCCGAAGCGTTGGCCGCCGAATTGGGCTTTGCCGCCCAAAGGTTGCTGGGTGATCAGGCTGTACGGCCCAATGGAGCGCGCGTGGACTTTGTCTTCCACCAAGTGGTGCAGTTTCATCACGCTCATCACGCCCACGGTGACCGGACGGTCATAGGGCTCGCCGGTCATGCCATCGCGCACGATTTGCTTGCCCAGGATGGGCATCGGCCGGCCGGTTTCGAGCATGACCTGGGTGGCCCGTTCTCGCACTTCGTTGGCCGGGATGCGGTCGACGTCGTCGTAGCCCAGGCTCTTCATCCACAAGCGCAGGCCCGCGTCGATGGCGCGACGGTTGTTCTCGTCCCGCTCTTGCGGCGAGAGGTCCATGTCTTCGAAGGCCAGGATCGCGTCGGGGTCATACCCTTGCTCGCGCAGCCACTCGACGAGGACCGCGCGGCGGGCGTAGGTCTCGTCGGAGGCCAGGGCGAAGATGTCGTAGCCCTTTTCGCCCAAATAGTGCTCCAGATAGAGCACCCGCACTTCCGCGTCGTCGCGCAGGTCTTCGGCCGCGAAGCCTTGTTCCGCAGCCCAGGACCAGGCTTGTTCGGTGATCTGCCGCCATGCGTAGTCGATCATCCACGCTCGGGCCAGTTCGGCTTCGACCTCCTCTTCGGAGGGGCTGTCGAACACGGGCACCACCGCGCGGAAGCCCAACTGCTTGGCCGCCCAGCCCAGGTGCACTTCCAGCACCTGGCCGATGTTCATCCGGCCGGGGACGCCCAAGGGGTTGAGGATGATGTCGACGGGGGTGCCGTCTTCCAAGAAGGGCATGTCTTCCACGGGCACGACCTTAGAGACCACGCCCTTGTTGCCGTGGCGGCCGGCCATTTTGTCGCCTGCGGTGATCTTGCGGCGCTGGGCGACCATGACCCGCACCATTTTCTCCACGCCCGCGGGCAGGTCCCGATGTTCGTCGCGGGTGAACACGGTGACATCGACCACGGTCCCCCGTTCGCCGTGGGGCATACGCAGGGAGGTGTCCTTCACGTCGCGCGATTTTTCGCCGAAAATGGCCCGCAGCAGGCGTTCCTCAGGCGTGAGTTCTTTCTCGCCTTTGGGCGTAACTTTGCCGACCAAGATGTCTTTCGGCCCCACCTGTGCGCCAATGCGGATGATGCCGTTTTCGTCCAAGTCGCGCAGTTGGTCTTCGCCCGTGTTAGGGATGTCGCGCGTGATCTCTTCGGGGCCCAGGCGGGTGTCGCGGGCCTCGACTTCATATTTCTCGATGTGAATCGAGGTGTATTTGTCCTCTTGGATGAGGCGCTCGGAGATCAGGATGGCGTCTTCGAAGTTGCCGCCTTCCCAAGAGAGGAACGCGACGACCACGTTTTGGCCCAGCGCCAGGTCGCCTTGGTCGGTGGACGAACTGTCGGCCAGCACATCGCCCTTGCGCACCCGCTGGCCTTTGACCACGATGGGCCGCTGGTCGATGTAGGTGCTTTGGTTGGAGCGCCGATAGCGCTGCAAGGGGTAGACGTGCTCTTCGCCGTCGTCGGTGCGCACCACAATGCGTTCGCCCGTGACCGAGACGACTTCGCCGTCTTCTTGGGCCAGCACCACCTGCCCCGAGTCGTAGGCGGCTTTGCGCTCGATGCCGGTGCCCACCAGGGGGGCGTCGGGCCGCAGCAGGGGCACGGCCTGGTTCTGCATGTTGGAGCCCATGAGCGCGCGGGTGGGGTCGTCGTGCTCCAAGAAGGGGATCAGGCCCGCGCTGATGCCCACGATTTGGTTGGGCGCCACGTCCATGAACGAAATCTGTTCAGGGTCGGTGAATTGGAAGCGCCCCCGATAGCGGGTGAGGATGTCATCGTGGGCGAACTCGTGGAATTCGTTGAGTGGCGCGTTGGCTTGGGCGATGTAGTAGCGGTCTTCTTGGTCCGCGGTCAGGTATTCCACATCGCGCGAGACCCATGGCACGATGGCCAGAGGGCGCTCGCCCAGGCTCTCGGCCAGCAGCGCGGCCGTTTCAGGCGAAATGCGCTCGCCTGCCCGGGCCAACACTTGGCCGTCATCGCTGACCGCGTCTTGGCGCAGGCGGCGGCCTACCAGCCGCGGGTCGTTGGCCGGCAATTCCCGATACACCCGGCGATAGGGGGTTTCGATGAAGCCATAGGGGTTGACCCGCGCGTAGGTGGCCAACCGGCCGATGAGGCCGATGTTGGGGCCTTCGGGGGTTTCGATGGGGCAGATGCGGCCGTAGTGCGAGTGGTGCACGTCCCGCACGTCAAAGCCGGCCCGTTCGCGGCGCAGGCCACCGGGGCCCAGCGCGGACAGGGTCCGCTTGTGGCGCAGTTCCGACAAGGGGTTGGTTTGATCCATGAACTGCGACAATTGGCTGGAGCCGAAGAACTCGCGCAGGGCCGCGGTGATGGGGCGGATGTTGATGATGCTGGCGGGCGTGGCCCGCTCTTGATCCCCGCGGATGGACATGCGCTCTTTGATGACCCGCTCCATGCGGCGCAAGCCCACACGCAGCCGGGTTTGCACCAACTCGCCCACGGTGCGCACCCGGCGATTGGCCAAGTGGTCAATGTCGTCGGGCTCTTCCAGTTCGTTGTTGATGGCGATGAGCCGGCGCACCATGTGCACAATGTCCCACTTGGTCAGGGCCCGGTGCTCCATGGGCACGATGCCGTGCAGGTCGAACTTTTGGTTCATCTTGTAGCGCCCGACCCGGGCCAAGTCATAATAGCGGCCGTCGAAGAGTTGGGTTTGCAAGAACTCGCGGGCGTTTTCCAACGTCGGCGGCTCGCCCGGGCGCAGCCGCTTGTACAATTCCACCAACGCGGCCTCGGCCACCGACAGGCCGTCCACATCCAAGTCGGGCTCTTGTTGGATGCTGGCCGCGATGAAAGGCCGGTCGGGATTTTTGTCCACATCCGCGAAGAGTTCCAGCAGTTCCGCGTCCGAACCGGTTTTGAGGGGCGGGTCGGGCATGCCGTCGTCCACCGCGGCCAAGGCCCGCAAGAACAGGGTCACTGGCACCGACCGCCGCCGGTTGAACTTGAGGATGATGTAGTCGCTCTTGCGGGTTTCCAGTTCGAGCCACACACCCCGGTCGGGAATGAGTTTGGCCGTGGCCATACGGCGGCCGGTGGTGCGGTCCAAGGGGGCTTCGAAATACGCGCCAGGCGAGCGGATGAGTTGCGACACCACCACCCGCTGCGTGCCGTTGATGATGAACGTACCTTGCTCCGTCATCTCGGGGAAGTCGCCCAAGAAGACGTCCTGCTTGATGGGCTCAGGCACGTCCGGGCCGATGAGCAACACCGATGCCCACAAGGGGCGGGCATAGGTCAGCCCGCGCTCCAGGCACTCTTCGATGGAGTGCTTGGGCTCCTTGAACCAGAATTTGAGCCCCCACTCCCGGGCCTCGGGCGTGTTCCCCGGGAAGTAGAGGCGCATGCCTTCGTTGTACGCGACCACAGGGGAAATTTCGTCGAAGATTTCGGCCAGACCTTCTTCTTTGAGCCAGCGATAGGAGTTGAGTTGTACCTCAATCAAGGGGGGCAAATCGAGGACGGCTTCCAAGCGTCCGTAATTTTTGATGCGCGTAGGCGTCGCCATAACTGCAAGACCTCCAACCACCGAGGGTCGCCGAACGAATAGGGCAAGGCGCAAAATTCAATTATAGTGGACTTGCTCCGTTTGGGCAAGGTCGCGGCGCAAAAAGGCAAAACACCACCTCTCGGCCCTGTCTGCATAGGGCCGCCCAGGTGGGTGGGAAGGACCTTCTCCGTTCCATCATGCCGTGTGGGGCGAGCGGGAATCGAACCCGCACGGGCAAAGCCCGGGGGATTTTAAGTCCCCTGCGTCTGCCTGTTCCGCCATCGCCCCGCGCCCTTCATTGTACCGCGGCCCCAAAGCGCGGGTCAAGACCCCGCGGCCTTGGCCCCGCGCCCAAAAGCAACGCGGGCCCGCGCCCGCGCGCGGACCCGCGAACAGGGCCCTTTCGTGCACCCGCGGCTCACGGCGGGCTGACGAATTGCAATGGGTCGACTTTGCCGTACGATTCGTGGATGAGTTCAAAGTGCACGTGCGGCCCGCTGGAGTTGCCCGTGCTGCCCAGCGCGCCGATCACCGCGCCCTGGTACACCTCTTGGCCACAGCCCACATAGATCTGGCTCATGTGCGCGTACAGCGATTGCCAGCCATTGCCATGGTCGATGACCACCACATAGCCATATCCGTAGGGGCTCCACCCCGAGTAGACCACCACGCCGTTGTCAGAGGCGAAGATGGGTTGCCCCAGGGTCCCGGCGATGTCGATGGCCGGGTGTACCGACGGGTTGTAGTAAGTGGTAATCCACGCGGACGTGGTGGGCCAGATGAACGTGTACGAGCCAATAGGGCCGTAGCCGATTTCACCGCACGCGCCTGGCCCGCTGAGCCACGAGCGGGCGATTTTGTCTCGGAAGACCGTGATGCGGGTCCAATCAATGGATTTGAGGTTGTGGGCGGGGATGAAAACTTGGGTGCCTGGCTCGATTTTCACCTCGCCCAAGGCCGCGGCCACAGGATCAAAATCGTTGGCCGGATGATTGAGCACCTCTTCGGGCGTGGTGCCGAACTGCTCGGCCAGGCTGGCCAGGTCGTCATCCTCGCCCCATTGGTACACCACACCGTCCGCGGGCGGAATGAGCAACACCATGCCCGGCTTGAGGGTGTGCGCGTCGCCGTTCAGCGTGTCCACATTGGTCCAAAAGATGCTTTCCACTTTCAGGCCGAAGTGCTCGGCGATGGAAGAGAGGGTGTCGCCGGGCTGCACCTCATACTCCACCACTTTCATGCGCTGGCGTTGGGGCAATTCGGTTTTGAGTTGCACCCGGCGGGTGATGCCGGTGACCGTGTCCTCTTGGGTGGGGGGGAAGGGGGCCAGGTTCACGGGCAGCGGCGTGGGTGTGCTCTGGGCCGCGGCTTGTACCGCGGCTTGCACGGCCGCAGCCTGCCCTGGGGTGTGCACTCCCCAACGCTGCCAAGCCAGGGCTACGATCAATACGACCGAGAAGACCGCGATATGCCCCCCCAAGCGGGCAACGACATCGAACAACCCCCATTGCCCCAGGATATCGCTCCAGGGGACCCGGGGGGTGGGCCAGGGGGCCGTAAATTCGTCTTCAGAAGCCGTGGTGGAAGGTTCGATGGAAGAAGGCCACGATGATATCGGGCTGTCTTGCTCGTTCATGGAAAAAAGTCTCCTGAAATGCAGATGGGCTCGGCCCCAGTTTTATATCACTTCCCATTAGCGCCCCCATTATAGGGAGGGGCCCGGGTTTTGTCAAGTTGGGCCGGGCGGGCCGGGGGGCGAAAGTTTCACATGCCTCTGGCGAAGGGCCTTGCGCGCTGGTGCCGCAGCCGGCGGGGGCGTTCTGCTGGCCTCACGCGCCGATGCGCACGTCGTTGTACGTCAGGTAGCGATTGCTGAAGAAGTTCCAGAACAGAATGACCACCATGACCAGGCCCAGGGCCAGATTTTCCCCCAGCGTCGCGGGCGACAAAGGCCCGGGCGGATTCCAGCGGGTCATCCAGGCCACCAGCGGGCCGCGCCACCACGCGAACAAAGGGGTGCGAATGGCCGCCCCAATGGCGTTGAGCACGAAAAATTGCAGCCCTTGCCGCCACAAGGGCTTGGCGCGCGATTCGGGGTAGGTCCAATAGCGGTTCCACACGAAGTTGTGGGTCACGGCCGCGGTGAACGAGGCCACGCTGCACACCACCGGCGAGAGAGGCGTGAACGCGCGCAGCGCGTTGAACACGCCGAAGTCCACCGCGGCGCCCATGGTGCCCACGATGGCAAAGCGCATGAAACGCTGGCGTTCTTTGGCGTGGCGTAGGAGCATGGCGGTTTCGTCCCTGCGCGAAGGTCCCCACGGGGTAGGCCGCCCAAGTATATCATCCCTCAATCTGGGCAACAAGCCGCGGCCGGGGAGCATCTTTGTGGGCCCAAGCGTGTTATCATAACCCTACACACCGTTCTTCCGGAACGGGATCTCGGTCCTGAGGATGTCCCCATGTTCGCTTTTTCCGCGTTTCGCAAGACCTGCTCGCGCCTTGTGCTGCTGGGCCTTTTGGCGGGGGTGGTGCTCGTGCTGGCCGCGTGCGCGCCACCGCCGCAAGTGATCACCCCGACGCTCGAGCGCGGCGTCGCACTGATCCAAGAAGGGCATTGTGGCGCGTGCCATGTGATTCCGGGCGTGCCCAATGCCACGGGCGAGGTCGGACCCAATCTGTGCGAGACAGCCACCCGCTACCGCCGGGGTGAAATCGACCTGGACGATGTGATGACGGACATCGCGCAGCCCAACCGTCGCGTGCACGAAGGCTATTTGGACAACATCATGCCCACCGACTACACCCAACGCTTTACCCAAGAGGACCTGCAGGCGCTGGCCGAGTTCATCGTCGCACTGGATTGCCTGGCGCCGCCCCCTACCGCGACGTTCACCCCTGGCGGAGGAGGTTGATGGATGGTGGCAACGGGTTGGCGTGTGTTTTTGGCCGCGCGGCTGCATCCGGTGGCCGCGGATGTGCTGGCTTCGGCGCCGGATGTGGCGCAGGTCACCGCGGAGCCTGACTTGGACCCGCGCGCGCTGGCCGCGCGCTTGGCCCAGGGGTACCACGCGCTCATTGTGCGTAGCCGGCCTCGGGTCACGGCGGACTTGCTGGCGGCCGCGCCCGCGCTACGGGTGGTGGGTCGCGCCGGGGTCGGCGTCGACAACATCGACTTGGACGCGGCTCGGGCGCGCGGGGTGGTCGTCGTCAACGCGCCCGCGGCGACCACTGAGGCCGTCGCGGAGCACACCTTGGCCCTGCTCTTCGCGGTGGCCCGGCGCCTCGCGGAGGCCGACGCGAGCATGAAAGCCGGCCGCTGGGACAAAAAGCGCTTCATGGGCATTGAACTCGCGGGGCGCACCTTGGGCTTGGTGGGTGTTGGACGCATTGGCGCCGCGGTGGCCCGCCGCGCGGCCGCTTTGGGCATGACCGTGTTGGGGTATGACCCCTATTTGACGCCCGCGACCCTGCGCTCTCGCGGGGCCGAGCCTGTGGCCTCGTTGCCCGACCTGTTGGCTCGATCCGATGTCGTTAGCGTGCACGTGCCCTTGACCCCGGCCACGCGGGGGCTGTTGAACCGCGAGGCCTTTGCCTATATGAAGGACGGTGTCATTGTGCTGGGCACCGCGCGCGGTGGGGTCATCGATGAAGACGCGTTGTTGGACGCCCTCCGCGCGGGCAAAGTGCGCGGCGCGGGCCTGGATGTGTTCGCGACCGAGCCCCCGGGCGCGACGCCGCTGGTTACCCATCCGCGCGTGGTCGCCACCCCCCACATCGCGGCCCAAACCGAAGAGGCCCAAGCGCGCGTCGCGCGCGACATCGCTCAAGAAGTGTTGGCCGCGCTGCGCGGGCAAGCCCTGCGTTGGCGCGTGGCCTGATACCCGCTCGCGGGCCCAAAGGCCCGTTTCCTTCCCCCCACGGAGGAGTGCCATGACCCAATCTGCTTTGCCTCCCAAACTCCAGTGGATCGACGACGAGTTGCGCAACTTGCAAGAGAGCGGCTTGTATGTGCACATTCGCACCATCGAATCACCCCAAGACGCGTGGGTGGTGGTGGACGGTAAGAGGGTGCTCAACTTCTGCTCCAACAACTACTTGGGGCTGGCCAACCATCCTCGCTTGCGGCAGGCAGCCAAAGCGGCCATCGACCGCTACGGCATTGGTCCGGCCGCGGTACGCACCATCGCGGGCACCATGACCCTGCACCGGGAATTGGAGCGCCGGCTGGCCGCGTTCAAGGGCGCGGAAGACGCCATCACCTTTCAGTCGGGCTTCAACGCCAACTTGGGCACCATCCCCGCGCTGGTGGGCCGGGGCGATGTCATCTTCTCCGACGAACTCAATCACGCGAGCATCATCGACGGCTGCCGGCTGAGTCGCGCGCAAATCATCCGCTACGCGCACAATGATGTGGACGATTTGCGGGCCAAACTGGCCGAGCATCGAGGCCAGTATCGCCGCGCGTTGGTGGTCACCGACGGCGTGTTCAGCATGGACGGCGACATCGCGCCGTTGGACAAAATCTACGACGTGGTCAAAGACTACGACGCGATTCTGATGGTTGACGACGCGCATGGGGAAGGCGTCTTGGGCCGAGGCGGCCGTGGCATTGTCGACCACTTCGGCCTGCACGGCAAGGTGGACATCGAAGTGGGTACCCTCTCCAAGGCCTTTGGTGTGGTGGGCGGCGTGGTCGCGGGCAATGCCAAAATCGTGGAATGGCTGCGCCAGCGGGGCCGGCCGTTCCTTTTTTCCTCCGCGATGACCGTGCCCGATGTCGCCGCGGCCATCGAGGCGGTCAACATCCTGGAAGAGTCGACCGACTTGGTCGACCGGCTGTGGGACAACGCGCGCTATTTCAAGGCCGAAATGAAGGCCTTGGGCTTTGACACGGGCCAGAGCGTCACGCCCATCACGCCCATCATGTTGGGTGAGGCCAAGTTAGCCCAAACCTTCAGTCGGCGCTTGTTCGACGAGGGCGTGTTCGCCATGGCCATTGGGTATCCGACCGTGCCTCGGGGCAAAGCCCGCATTCGGGTGATGATCTCGGCCATGCACAGCCGCGAGGACCTGGACTTCGCGCTGCAGGCGTTTGCCAAAGTGGGCCGCGAGTTGGGCGTAATTCGCGGGTGACCACGGGCAGGGGCGGCGC
>Ga0256914_1003804_pt1 | contig 11719 bp, 9 predicted proteins | sample HulkmetaG_FD_191571 | JGI IMG/M metagenome (GOLD analysis project Ga0256914, IMG submission 191571) | Hydrothermal chimney microbial communities from Main Endeavour vent field at the Juan de Fuca Ridge, Pacific Ocean - Hulk | ecosystem: Environmental > Aquatic > Marine > Hydrothermal vents ...
CGAACGAGACAAAAAGCAGTATAAAAACCAGAAATAGAGCTATCGGTATGATGATGGCAAGACGCTTCATAGCTCTTTGTTGATTTTCAAATTCACCGCCGTAGCTAAGGTAGTATCCTGAAGGTAACTTGATCTCTTTTCCTATTTTTTCCTTCGCGTCGTCAACGAAACTTACGAGATCCCTTCCTTCGACATTCGTTTGTACGACGGTTTTACGATAACCGTTTTCATGTTCTATTTGAACGGGTCCTTGAGTGGTTATAAAATTTATGAAATTACTAAGCGGAACGCTCGTACCGTCCGGTAGTACGTAGTAGAGGGTTTTTATTTTCGCTAGAGAGTTTTGAAGTTCTTTTTTACCTTTGACCATCAAAGGAGTGCGTCTCATACCCTCTTGGATGATTCCTTTTTGTACTCCCGTCACCATCGTTTGCAAAAAAAGACCTATCTCTTGTTCATCGATACCGTAATATCCCATAGCTTTTTTATTGAATTCTAGTTCGAAATATTCGATTCCCTCGTTCGCTTTTTTATAGACATCGCTGCTTCCGGGAATGGTTTCGAGTATCTCTTTGATTTTGACGGCTATTTTTTCTAGTATGTCGTTGTCATCACCAAAGATATCTATTGCGACATCTCCTCTTACTCCCGTCAGCATTTCGGAGACTCTCATCTCTATAGGTTGGGTGAAGCCGTACTCTATACCGACAAAATTGTCCAGTGATTTTCTTATTTTGTTTATAAGCCACTCTTTTGACGGCTTTCCCCACTCCTTTTTGGGTTTTAGCACTAAAAATGTATCCGTATCGTTTAAAGCCATAGGATCAAGACCTAATTCGTCGCTCCCGCTTCTAGCGATAATCGCTTTTATTTCGGGTACATCTTTTAGAAGTCGTTTTTGAATTTTTAGATTTAGCGCTCGGCTCTCTTCGAGGCTTATGGACGGTAGAGATTCTATACCTATGATGATACTTCCCTCATCCATAGTCGGCATGAACGTTTTACCGGTATTTGCCGCAAGGTAGAGCGAACCGACGAATAGAGCGATAACCGAAATTATAATGGTCTTGGAGTATTTTATACTCATATCGAGTACTGGTTTGTACCATTTTAAAAGATATCTCATCACGAACGACTCTTTGTCCTCTCTTTTTTGAAGTATAAACGAGCTTAAAACGGGTATGAGCGTAAGAGCCAAAACAAGAGAACTAAAGAGCGCAAAAACTATACTCAGTGCTACCGGCTTGAAGAGTTTTCCTTCGAGACCTTCGAGCGATAGCAGCGGCATAAAAACGATAATGATAATCAAAACACCTGTAACTATCGAAGGAGCCATATCTATAGCCGCATGATAGATAATCTTTAGTTTAGTTTCGTTTTTATTTTTCGCTTCGCCAAGTTCGGCCGTTATGTGCTCGACCATTACCACGGCCGAATCCACGAGTATTCCTATGGCGATGGCCAAACCTCCCAGACTCATAAGGTTTGCTGTCAGTCCGAAATATTGCATTGCCATAAAACTCATTAAAAGGGCGAAAGGTAAAATCAAAGCGACGCTAAAAGCCGAAGCGAAATTCCCAAGCATTAGAAGAAGAACGACAACAATCAAAATGACGGCTTCCACGAGCGCTTTTTTGACCGTATCCGTAGCTAGATTTACAAGATCGGATCTATCGTAGAAGATATCTATGGTTGTACCTTCAGGCAGTTGAGATTCGAGATTTTTTAATTGTTCTTTAACTTTTTTTAAAACTTCCGTCGTGTTTATACCCTTGAGCCCCAAAACCAACCCTTGTACAGCTTCGCCTTTTCCGTCTTTGGTGACGAATCCCGAACGGGTGAGATGGCCGATGTGAATATCGCTTATATCGGCAAGTGTTATAACTTTTCCTTCTACGTTCGCGACCGCGACGGCTTTTATGTCGTCAATGTTTTTTAATCTTCCGACGCTTCTTACCAGTATGCTTTCCACACCTTGAGTAACGCGTCCCGCACCGTCGTTTTGATTGTTGTTTTCAAGGGTTCGAAAGATATCGTTCAAAGATATTTTATAAGTTCTCATTTTTTCGAGATCGGGAACAACTTCGTATGTTTTAGCTTTTCCTCCCAGAGCGTTTACTTCCGCCACACCGCTTACGGATCTGATTTTGGGAGATATAACCCAGTCAAGAAGCGTTCTTTTCTCTTCTAGCGAGAGATTGTCGGATTCTATCGTAAACATGAGTATATCGCTTAGCGGGGTGCTTATCGGCGCGAGTCCGCCGTCGAGGTTTTTGGGAAGTTCCTCTTTTATGTCGTTTAGCCTTTCGCTCACCTGTTGTCTTGCCCAATATATGTCCGTACCTTCTTCAAAATCGATCGTGATGTCACAAAGTCCGTATTTGGAGATCGATCTCATTATTGTTTCATGAGGTATTCCCACCATTTTCATTTCGATCGGAATCGTAACTCGCGACTCCATCTCCGAAGGTGTCATCCCGTCTGATTTTAGAATGATCTTTACTTGTGTCGGAGAGATATCCGGAAATGCGTCAACGGGTAGTTCGTTATATGATTTGATACCAAAGCCCAGGATCACCAAAGCCAAGATCGAGATAAAGAGTCTTTGGGATAGGGCGGCTTTTATTAGGCTATTCATCCGAGCTTCCTAACATGTTTTTTAATACCGCTACAGCGCTGGTTACGATTGAGGCTTTTAATTTGGAATTTTGTTTTATATAGTAGTTTTTATCGTCTTCGCCTAAAATTTCCACGCTGACATTTTCGAACGAGTCACCCTTTTTTATAAATACGATATGTTCACCTTCCGATTTGATAACCGCTTTTTTAGGAACTTTTAGGGCTTGTTTTTTCAAAATCAAAGTGGCGTTGGTTCTAAGACCGGGAAGAAGGTCGCTCTCTTTGGGAAGAGAAAATCTAACATGACGAGTTTGATTTTGTTGATTTAGAGTCGGTGCGATTTGTAAAACTCGGCTTAAATAAGTTTTCTTTTTTATCTTCAGCAACACTTCTTGAGATTCTTTAAGCAAATCCGTTTTTGATAAAGGTAGATCGCTTTCCAGCCAAAACGCTCCTTTTTTTTGTATTACAAAAAGAGCCGAAGAGGGTGCGGTACTTTTGCCCGGATAGGCGTTTAGCTCAACTATGGTACCGTTTGTCGGACTTTTTATGGGAATATACGGGGAAATTTTGAGATTTTTAAAAAGATCTTCTATCATCTTATCACTCGCTCCGAAACTTTTCAAGAGAGCCTTTGATGCAGAAACTTTGATACGGTCGGTTTTAAGTTCGGCATTTGCCGCGATGCACTCCTTTTTCGGGATGATTTCCTCTTTGCATAGTTTGTTTTTTCTTTCCGCCGTATGAGAATGATGTCTTAACTCAATGGCATCGGAAATGGCCGATTTTTGGGCACTTATCCATTCCGTTCCAGTTACTTTTGCAAGTGGGTCACCTTTTTTTACATTTTGATAAAGTGCCGCGTTCAACGAGACTACTTGCGCTTCAAACGGTAGCGATATGGTCTGAATGAGTGTCGGTGGCGTTGTAACTTCGACAATGAACGATCCTAGCGGTACGATAGAAGCCTCTTTCGCTTTTTCGTATTGAATTCCCCAAGTAGCGATCTCTTTTTGAGACAATGTAAGTTCTTTTGCCTGCATCGAAAATGCGATCATGGATAAAATCAGTAGTTTTTTCATAGTTTATTTCTCCGTTTCTATAAGTGTATAAAGGTTAAAAAGTTTTTCGTAGTAGTTTTTTTTCGTCTCTATAAGCTCAAGTGAGATTTCAAGAAGTTTTTGTCGTCCCATCAGATACTCTATGACCGAACTCTCACCCATTTGAAAACTTTTTTCGATAAGAGGCATAAGAGTATTTTCGTATGTATCGATATTTTCTTTAAGAGCGTTTATCTTTGTAAAATCTCCTTTTATCTCCGCTTCAAGTTGTTTTTTCAGAGCAGTCTGCTCCAATAGCCATCCGTTATGTCTGAGTCTTTTCATCTCTTTTTTATGAAGGATATAGATTCTGCTTTGTTCGTTTTTCGCCGATGTGAACGATAGGGGTATTGAAAAGCCGATACCCGTTTTTTTAGTATCGATCTCGTCGTCGTAGTGTACGGATAATTCGACCGGCTCTAAAATTTTCGAGTATCTGTCGTTTTGTTTCTCAAGACTTTGCATCTCTTTTTCAAACGCTAAATTGCTTAGTATAAATGGTGAATTATCGATGGAAATATCGCTAACGACGGGAGCAAGATCGTTGCATTCAAAATCGGTATCGCTCGTATGAGCGATGGAGATTAGGTTTAAAAGAGCTTCTTTGGATATTTCATACTCTTTTTTATGTGATGTTACCTTTTGTCTTAGCAGTTTTTGTTCTAGCTGGAGTTGAAGCAGCTCTTTTTTAGAGATTTCTTGAAATTTATAGGCCTTCTCTTTTTTACGATATAATTTGTTGAAAGCGTCCAGGGTGGTTTGAAGTATCTTTACGCTCTCTTTATTCAGGCATCCGCGATGATAGAGTTTTCTAATTTCATTCGAGAACCTAAACAACTCTTTTTGTTTATATAAAAGAGCGGCTTCGTTTTGAAGATCCGCACTCTCCAACTCCAATCCTCTGGTATTTGCGAGATCGATTAGCGTTGAAGCTCCCAAGGAGTATTCGACTTGACTTTTGTCTGCGTCCGGATCGGCGTTTGTCGTGTCGAACGAAATTTCACTTGCAGGATGAGCGTAATCTGCAAGTATCTTTGCATTTAGTGCCAAACTCTCGGCCTCTAAGGCTTTGTAATTCGGATGATGAAGTCTTACTTGCGATATAATTTTCGCAAGATCGATATTTTGTGCCGATAAAAGAGTCGCACAAAATATCAGCGATAGTAGTTTTTTCATGATTAGTTTCCTGTTATTAGTGTTAATTTGTTCGGATCGAAATAGTAAATCTTTTCATTGATTTCACTTTTATAAAAGCCGTAACAGTTCTTTATGACAAATGTGATTTTCTCGATATTTAGTCGAGGATAAGCTTTTTGCAATTTTTTAAGAGCCTCCTCTCTTTTGTAAGTTAAAGTCTCTTCTCTTTGGCGTAAAATCCTCTTTTTTTGTAATTGCTTTGAGTGGAGCGTTCCACCCAAAGTGTGGCCGTATTTTGATTTCATGCACTGTTCATACGGTATTTTTACAGATGATGTTATCGCTAAAAGCGTAGTTGTCGTTAAAATTAGCGTTATCAAATATTTCATAGCGTCCTCTTTTCGATTTTTAGTCGGTAAAACGATTTACCGTTGATACATCTTGGCGGTTTGAAAAACAAACGTGACGTAAGTAAAAATGAAAGATTAAGCTATTGGAGGTCGATAAAGACTTAAGGGGGTGAAATCCGGAATGATCCGTGATTTGTATGAATTGACATAGGTTTTGCATACGGTATCGTTCATTATATCTTCATTTTGCATTTGACAACTAATAAGCGACTCATGCAAATGGTGATGTAATTTAGAAGTATCACAGATACCGTTTTGCGAAAGTTCGTTGTTTTCAAGAAGTAAAAGTTCTTGTTGAGTATCGCTATCGATACTATTTAGTACGAAATCGTGTACCGTTATAAAAACGAAGGCGTTAAGCAAAACAGCAAGTATATATCTCTTCATAATGCGGATTATATATTATATTAAATTAATTATTGCTTAATAGTTTTTTTCTTTTAGTGAGAAATTTTATACCTTGTTAATAAAACTTGAGTATCATGCAGTAATTAAAAAATCTAATATAAGGATAAAAATATGAAAATCAATAAAATTATTTTAATTTTACTAGCATTGTTGATAATGATACAGCTTGTACCTTACGGCAAGGATCATCAGAATCCTCCGGTTGTAAAAGAGCCCAAGTGGAATACTCCAAAGACAAGAGAGTTGTTTTTCAGGGCTTGCGGGGATTGTCATAGCAATGAAACGAAATGGCCTTGGTATAGTAATATCGCACCTATCTCATGGCTTGTTGCAAGAGATGTGCATGAGGGCAGAGAGCATTTTAACGTTTCGCAATGGGGCGCACAATCAAAAAACGAGGGTGACGAAGCGTACGAAGAGCTAAACGAGGGTGAAATGCCTATGAAAATTTATCTGCTTGCACATCCCGAGGCGAAACTATCCGACGAAGAAAAAGAGACTTTGCTAAACGGGCTTAAAGCGACGTTCGGCGTAAAAAAAGAGGATCATCATTAAAAGATGCATATACTCGTCATTGACGACAATAGTGAGACTCTTTTCGGTTTGAAGAAGCTTCTTGAAGATGCGAAATACAATGTCTGCGGGGCATCTTCTTTGGCCGAGGCAAAAGATTTTTTGGAGTCTCAAAATTTTGATTTGATTATTCTTGATTGGATATTGCCTGATGGCAGCGGTTTGGAGTTTTTGAAAAGGGAGCGTGATAAGTCTCTTAATACACCGGTTTTAATGCTTTCAACAAAATCCGAAGCAGTTGAAAAAGCTGAGGCTCTTGATTGCGGGGCGGACGATTATTTACAAAAACCGTTCTCTCATGTGGAGTTGAAAGCTCGGCTACGCGCACTTTTAAGAAGAGAATCGAATCAGAAAAGATCACGAATAGAGATTGATAATCTTGCGGTAGATTTGGTATCGAGAGAAGTTTTCGTCAATCAAAAGTCCATAAAATTATCGAAAAAAGAGTTCGAACTTTTAGAGTTCTTGGTCTTGAATCAAAATGTTATCTTAACCAGATATCAAATTAGCGATCACTTGATAAGGGATTTTGATTCGTTAAAATCGAGTAATTTGGTAGATGCTCATATAAAAAATCTTAGAAAAAAACTAGGTTCCGCTTCAAAACTGATAGAGACTGTCAGAGGAGTCGGTTTTACTATCAAATGATTTGAAGGTAAAAGTTGCCGTCGTACCTTTTTGGTTGCCTTCACTATAGATGGTTATATATCCTTGGAGCAGTCGTGCCATCTTTTGACTAAGAGCCAGTCCTAGTCCGCTACCGTTTTGTAGATTGTTCATATCTACGTTCGTTTGGTAAAACGGTTGAAACAAAAAGCGTTGTCTTTTCGGATCGATACCCCTACCGCTATCGGTAACTTTGAATATATAGGTATCTTTATCTTGTTTTAACATAACATCGATTTTACCTTTTCTCGTAAATTTGATCGCGTTTGAGAGAAGATTTATAAATATCTGTTTCAAAATATTTTCATCGCTTGAAATTTCGCTATTTTTAATATGGGAGGATTTGACGAGATTTAGATTTTTTTCCTGTATGAGCGGTTCGAGAATATCGAAAATTTCATCTAATACCGTATTTAGATTTACTGTTTCGCGGTGGGGAGTAATCGAGTTTGATTCAAGTTTTGAGAGTTGGAGGATATTGTTTATCATCGAGAGTAGATGTTCGGCGGAGACTTCTATTCGTCTTAGCATAGCGTATTCGTCTTCGGTGAAATTTTGGTTTATCATCAAATGTTGCGTCAAATTTAAGATCGATCCCAAAGGGGTCTTTAGGTCATGAGATATAATGGATAAAAAAGTGCTTTTGGCTTCAAGAGCTTTAGTCGTGGTTTTTAAAAGTTGTATGTGTTCAAGCTGTAATTTGATCATTTTACAAAATGAACCGAATAATTTTTTACCGATCAATCTTTCGTCAACGCCGTCAAGGAGAAAATAACCGAGTGTTTTTATCTCTTTCGTGTCGTAGTCGTACATTTTTATGGGAAAATCTTTTTTCAAGTTTTTTATGTTTTTATCGGCCGGTATGTAATTTGCGTCGGAAGCTTTTGAAAAAGTTTTTATATGCAAAAGAGCCGTTTTGATCGTTTCGTCTTCCGTTTTAGTATTGATAAGGTCATTGAAAAAATGGATAAGCTCCATTAACTGAATATGATGTATCTTCTCCTGTTTTCGAATATCTTCCATCAATTTTGCCGTTTTTATTATGAGTTTGTTGAATGAATCGCAGAGTTGGCCTATCTCGTCTTTCGAATCGATCTTCGCCTGTTTGGTATAATCTTTTGTTTTGATGATTTCCGTAACGGTTAAAGATAGTTTATTGATTGGGTTTGTAAGTCTTTTTGAAAGTAAAAATATAGCCCCTGCGAGCAAAATGATCGTAAATAAAAAAGTATAAAACAATATTTTTTGTATATGTTTTAGTGTTGAGAGAGCTTCTTTTTTCGCGAAAGAGAGATTCAATGTCCAATCTTTTAAAACGCCGTTCAATTTTTGAGATACGAAGATGGTATCCTTTACGGATGGTTTTTTAAATATATTCAATGGCTTCGGCGGAGTCAGCCATAATATTTTATTCGGATCGTCCGTTTTGAGGTTTGAAAGGTTTTTGAGAGGATATAACATCGTTATCGTTGCGATCATCTTTTTTTTGTCGAACGAGGCGAAGACCGGAGCATAGAGATAGAGGTAGTCGAGATTCGGTTTTTTTAGATTTTTCGAATCGAATCGTTTTGATGACGATGCCAAAAGAGAGTCATCGTTCATAGCGACGATGACGATATCTTCGCCAAGATCATCCGCCCGTCTTTTTAAGATCGTCGAAACTCGTTTATCAATATCTTTTGCGATTAGATCGTCCATAACTTCCAAACCGGCTAAAAATCGTGTCTCTTTTGCCAAAGATGCCATATGGGTATTTAAAAAGAGCGCTTTCTCAAAAAGTTGGCGTTTGAGATTTTTCTCCTCTTTTTCAATGAGAATCTTCGACTCAACTTTCCATATATAGGCTATAGTGATGATTTGGACGGTTGAAAATACGATCAACATCGCAACGAATATTTTATATGCGATCGAAAGACGGCTCCAAAAATTCTTCATTCGCACCTGCTTTTATAAAGAATTTTCGTCATATCGCCCTCTTTTGGGGGAGTGGCGGTATATCCGACGGCCATATCAACCTTTTGTAGATATTTTAAAAGCATCTTTTCGCTTTTGACCACTTTGGGAGGTCTTTTACCTTTGTAGTGTGCTTTTAGCCAGTATAGCTCCAACTGTCTGCGGCTTTTTTTAAGAACGGTTCTTTCAAAGCACTCTCTTAACGGATCGTTAAAAGCGTAATTGATAGCAAGGATCTTTTTACCGCCTGAAAAACGCTTTTTATCTAAAAATATTGCTTTTACGGCTTTTGGTGTCAAGTCGTTTTTTGGAAATCTCTTATTTGCGACTATAAAGATTTCCCAAGGATAAAGACAAGTCGCCACAATCAAAACGAATATAATCTTTTTCATGACTAAAACATTGCCGATATTGAAAATACAAAACGATTTTTTGAAAGTTTTGAATGCCTTATATATTCCGTTTTTATCGAAAATGAAGGCATCGGTCTGAAAGTATATCCCAAAAGAGAAATATTTTCTTTTATTTTCATACTCTCGTCGTTATAAAATTCGCTACGAAATACCAGATCATGCATATAGAACATATGCCATGTCAGTTGAAGATAACCGTCATATGGGATATCTCTTTTTTTCTCTCCTCTTTTTGTGAAGAGTTCGCTCAAAAGAGTATAGTTCAAAAACTCTTTTCGGATTCCCGCACCCGCATAAAAATAATCTCTGTTATCGACGCTTTTGTAATAACCGCCGCTAAGACGCCAGACAAATTCGTCCATAGTATCTTTATAGCCTAAAGAGTAGTGTCTATCGACTATGATGTTGTTGTAATGTTTGTCTAGGTCGTTATTGTGTTGAATCGTAAGAGAGATTTCTCTCTCTCCTTCTTCAAAACTTTGATATATGGAAATTCCCGTTGTAAGTTTCGGGAAAATATTTTCCATAATATGAGGATATGTCGTAGTATCTTCGAGTATATTTATGGGTATTTGATTCCAAAAGCCCGTATTTGAGTTGAACTTTCCCAAATAAAGAGTTGTATCATCATAAAGATAATAAGCAATACGAAATCTTTCGGTATGGATTCTAAGCGCTTTTTTCTTCAGAGGAACGTCTGAAATTTCTATCTCTCCCAATAGGTCGAACTTTTCATAATTGCCATAAAAAAGAAGAGCGATATCGTCAAAAAGTAATTTATCTTCTCTTTTTCCGTCGTAATTCGCCGAAATATAACCTCCTACATATAAAGGAGTTTGCGGAATATTATAACCGGGTATCAAAGTGTCGTCCGCTTTTAATATAAAAGATAAGAGATACGATAAAAACAGTATTTGTTTGAGTTTCATTTTCGTTCTTTTTCTGAAATTCTGGATAATATTATATCCAAAAGAGAATGGTTTTTTAAGCGCTTACGCATATAAAAAATGTTATTTTTACTCATGGCGAAAATAAAAAATCGTATGGTTGTGTGATGGATATCGTTTTGCTTTGTACCGCTTTCAACTCTTTGACACAAGCCGTCTATACGACCTTAAAAGATAAAGGATACGATCCTAAGGTTTTGTATTCTGTCGATATGGATAAAATCGTATCTTTAAATCCTCAAATGATACTTTGTCCGTTCATAAAAGAGTATATTCCATCATCGATTTATGAAAATTTTCCGACATATATTCTTCATCCGGGTCCTATTGGAGATAGGGGGCCAAATGCGATAGAACATGCTCTTCAAAAAAAGGAATGGGGCGTAGTATGGATAGAAGCCAACGGTGAATATGACGGCGGAAATATCTACGCTTATGCGAAATTCACGGTTCGAAACAGTTATAAAGCATCCCTTTATAGACAGGAGGTGACTAAAGCGGCTTTGGAATCTTTGCATGATCTGTTTGAAAATATTAAACGCACTAGATTTTTGCGACAAATCCTGAATCCGATTCATAAAAAATTTACACAAAAGATTAGAAAGATAGATTGGCAAAAAGATACCACCGAAACTATCGTCAAAAAGATTTATCAAGCCGACTCGATGCCAGGAGTCAAAGATGAGATACTGGGAGTGGAGTGTTATCTCTTTGGAGTATGGAAAGAGGAGAAGCTAAAGGGTAAGCCAAAACAGATACTCGCCAAACGAGACGGTGCCATCTGTCTGGGGACGGTTGACGGGGCGATCTGGATAAGCCATCTCAAAGAGCCTCATCGCTTCAAACTCCCTGCCACCTATGTTTTAAAAGAGCGACTAAAAGGGATCAAAGAAGATAGACTCCCTCTGCTTTTTGACAAATCATACGAGAGCTTTTACGAAACGAGTGTCGAGATAAGAGACGAGGTGGCGTACCTTTGCTTTAACTTTCACAACGGTGCGATGAGTGCGGCGCAATGCGTGCGACTTAGATATTGTGTCGATTATCTCAAAGAGCGGTGCAAAGTGCTGGTGTTAGTCGGAGGCAGGGACTTTTTCTCAAACGGCATCCACCTAAACATCCTCGAAGATAGCAAAAAGCAGGGCGAAGACGGCTGGGAAAACATCAATGCTATGAACGACCTTATCCGATCGATCCTCTTTTGCGATGAGATCGTTACCGTCGCTTCACTGGCAAAAAACGCCGGAGCGGGCGGGGTGTTTATGGCACTGGCGTGTGATTTTGTCGTGGCAAAAGAGGGGGTGGTTTTAAACCCGCACTATAAGACTTTGGGACTAAGCGGGAGCGAATACCACACCTACACCTTGCCAAAAAGAGTGGGAGAAAAAAGAGCGAAAGAACTACTTGAAGCATGTCTGCCCATCTCCGCAAACAAAGCGAAAGAGATAGGCATGATCGATGAGCTCTTTGGTGAGAGCGACTACTATGAGATG
>Ga0256914_1003805_pt1 | contig 11713 bp, 9 predicted proteins | sample HulkmetaG_FD_191571 | JGI IMG/M metagenome (GOLD analysis project Ga0256914, IMG submission 191571) | Hydrothermal chimney microbial communities from Main Endeavour vent field at the Juan de Fuca Ridge, Pacific Ocean - Hulk | ecosystem: Environmental > Aquatic > Marine > Hydrothermal vents ...
TCAAACTGTTTTGCAGTGCGGACAAGAGCGCCCGTTAATAGTGTTTTATTCGTTTCATTGTCTCATTGTAGCCTAAGAGAAGTGGAAAATAAATAAAATTTTACATCCACCATTTTAACCTGTAATCGATTCTTTTTACAATCCTTTAACCGGGGTCCAACCCGAAAGCCTTAAAGACAAAAAAAAGAGACTGTCCTTTTCCCGGACAGTCTCTTTTAAGCTACATCCTGTTACGCAAGTATCTTAACCCAATTTCGCACCAATAAACTCCCTGTTCATGCGGGCAATATTGGTAATTGAAATCTCTTTGGGGCATTCCGCTTCGCAAGCATAAGTATTTGTACAATTTCCGAAGCCCAGTTCGTCCATTTTAGCTACCATAGCCTTTACGCGGTCTTTGGCTTCCACACGTCCTTGTGGCAACAGTGCAAATTGCGAAACCTTAGCCGAAACAAAAAGCATTGCCGATGCATTTTTACAAGCAGCAACACAAGCCCCGCAACCTATACAGGCAGCGGCATCCATTGCCAGGTCGGCTTTTTCCTTTTTAATGGGAATTGCATTTGCATCGGGTACGCCGCCGGTGGTTGCCGAAATGTAACCCGCTTCTTGAATTATCAAATCGAAAGCCGAGCGGTCAACGATAAGGTCTTTAATTACCGGGAAAGGCTTGGCGCGCCAGGGTTCAATAACTATTGTATCACCGTCGTTGAATTTCCGCATATGCAATTGGCAGGTGGTAGTGGCTGCCTCGGGACCGTGCGGATGGCCGTTTATAAACATGCTGCACATTCCGCAAATTCCTTCGCGGCAGTCGTGGTCGAAAGCTACCGGTTCTTCGCCCTTTTCCACAAGCTCGTCGTTAAGGATATCCATCATTTCCAAAAACGATGCATCGGGTGATATGTTATGAACTTCGTAATCTACAAATTTGCCCTTGTCGTCGGGGGAGGCTTGACGCCATATTTTTAATTTAAGATCCATTGTTCTGTTTTTTTTGGTTTAAAAATTTATATTAGCCGTATTATGCGGTTTTATAGTTACGTTGTTTAACCTCGATATTTTCATAAACAAGAGGCTCTTTGTTAAGGACAGGCTCTTTGTCGTCGCCTGCATATTCCCAAGCCGCAACATACATAAACTCTTTGTCGTTACGCAGGGCTTCACCCTCTTCGGTTTGGTATTCCTCGCGGAAGTGTCCTCCTGCCGACTCCTCACGGTGCAATGCGTCGCGTGCCATAAGTTCTCCCAGTTCAAGGAAATCGGCAAGACGCAAAGCCTTTTCGAGTTCAATATTAATACCGTCGGGTTTACCGGGCACCCTTACATTTGTCCAAAACTCCTTGCGCAAGGCTTGAATTTCCTTAATGGCTTTTTCGAGTCCCTCTCTGTTTCTTGCCATTCCAACATAATCCCACATAATATGTCCGAGACGTTTGTGTATCGAGTCAACGGTTTCGCTTCCGTTAATGCTCATCAGTTTATCAATTCTCTCTTTCACCTCTTTTTCGGCCTTTTCAAACTCCTCGGTATCGGTGGGTATCGGGCCGACGGTAATTTGGTCGGCAAGATAATTTTGCATTGTATAAGGCAATACGAAATATCCGTCGGATAATCCCTGCATCAAAGCCGAAGCTCCCAAACGGTTGGCACCGTGGTCGGAGAAATTGGCTTCGCCTCCCACAAAAAGTCCGGGTATATTGCTTTGCAATTCGTAATCTACCCAAAGGCCGCCCATGGAATAGTGTATGGCGGGGTAAATCATCATGGGAGTTTCATACGGATTGTCATCGGTTATGCGCTCATACATATCGAACAGGTTTCCGTAACGGGCTTCAATAACATCGCGTCCCAAACGGTTTATGGCATCTTTGAAATCGAGAAAAACGGCAAGACCGGTAGGACCCACACCGTAACCCGCGTCGCAACGCTCCTTGGCTGCACGCGAAGCCACGTCACGCGGTACAAGGTTACCGAAAGCGGGGTATCTTCTTTCGAGATAATAATCCCTGTCCTCTTCGGCGATATCACGCGGACGTATTTCACCTTTTCGTATTTTCTCTGCATCCTCCTTTTTCTTAGGAACCCAGATACGTCCGTCGTTACGCAAACTTTCACTCATAAGTGTAAGTTTCGACTGGTAATCGCCGTGAACGGGGATACAGGTGGGGTGAATTTGAACAAAACAGGGATTGGCAAAAGCGGCACCCCGTTTGTACGCCCGCCATGCGGCACTACCGTTGGAGGTCATTGCATTTGTAGAAAGGAAAAAGACGTTTCCGTAACCTCCCGTTGCCAACAATACGGCATGAGCGCTATAGCGTTCCAATTCACCCGTAAAGAGGTTACGCACAATAATACCGCGTGCCCTGCCATCTTTGGTAATTACCAAATCGACCATTTCGCGGCGGGTATATAATTTTACTTTTCCTCTTTTAATCTCTTTGCTCAAAGCGCCGTATGCACCCAAAAGCAATTGTTGTCCGGTTTGTCCGCGGGCATAAAAAGTACGGGAAACGAGAGCGCCGCCAAAGGAACGGTTTGCCAAATATCCGCTGTATTCGCGGGCAAAAGGAACACCTTGAGCCACACACTGGTCTATAATATTGTTGCTCACTTCCGCCAACCGGTAAACGTTGGCTTCGCGGGCACGGTAATCGCCGCCTTTTATGGTATCGTAAAACAGACGGTAAACGGTATCGCCGTCGTTAGGATAATTTTTTGCGGCATTGATACCCCCTTGAGCCGCTATACTGTGTGCACGGCGCGGGCTGTCTTGAATACAAAACACCTTAACATTGAAACCCATTTCGCCAAGGCTGGCGGCAGCAGCACCGCCGGCAAGACCTGTCCCCACGACAATTATATCTATTTTCCGCTTATTGGCGGGATTTACCAAATTTTGATGTTCTTTATATCGTGTCCATTTTTCAGCCAGAGGGCCTTCCGGAATTTTTGAATCTAATTTTATCATAAGGCTTATACTATTTTAAAGTAAATAAATAAAGGAATGATAATAAAGCCGAGGGATACCACTATCGCATAAACGCGACTCAATCCTTTAATAAATCCCCAGTAGGTTTTATGGTTAAGACCTAAAGTTTGGAATGCCGATTGGAAAGCATGGTCCAAATGGAAACCCATTAGCACAAACAGCACCACGTAAAACGTTACGTATCCGCCGTTTTGAAAAAGGCTTTTTACCAAACCGGCCATATCCTCGGTGCCGTTTGCGGTTTCGGGAATGCCGTTACCTGCCCAACCCATCTTTACAAAGAAAAAGTTTGCCAAATGAACGGCTAAAAAAATGAAAATCAAAATTCCCGTGTAAATCATATACTTCGAAAACGGCGACTGCTCCATAAAGGCCCGTTTTTTATAGCCCTCGGGGCGCGACATCCAGTTCTGTATTTGCAGTACTATCCCGTAAAAAATATGGATGGCAAATCCTGCAAACAATACCCACTGAAATACTTGAATAAAGGGGTTTGTGCCCATAAAATGAGCTCCTTCGTTGAATAAATCGTCATCAACAAGCAATAACGAATTCAGCCCGAGATGAACCAATAAAAACGTTATTAAAAACAACCCCATTAACGACATGATAATTTTCTTCGTAATGGAAGAATAATAAGGTTTTTTACTCATAAGATTTAATTTTAATATGCTTATTACACCAATTTGTTTAATTTTGAGGCGTACAAAGGTATTAAAGTATTTAGAAATCTTAATTCCATATTGTCAATTTATAACAAATTTAAATTTTAATTTATGAAATATAAAAAGATTGATAATTCTTTTTTTTCGGGCAACAGAAAAAACTATGCAAACCTCATAAATAAAAACTCTGTATCGATATTTTTTTCGAACGACCGGCAACAACGGAACGGCGATCAATATTTCCCTTTCAGGCAAAATTCCACCTTTTTTTACCTTACGGGCATCGAACAGGAAAAAAGTATTCTGCTTATTGCTCCCGGGTGTCCCAACAAGGCATTGGAAGAGGCTCTGTTTTTGTTAAAACCTGAAAAAAACCTCGAAATTTGGGAAGGACACAAACTTACCAAAGAGGAAGCCGGTGAAATTTCGGGAATAAAAAACGTCTATTGGCTTGATGAGTTCGATATCCTTCTTAAAGAGGCTCTTTCGTATACTTCCGACATTTACCTCAACAGTAACGAATACGTTAAATTTCTCCCCGAAACGGAGAGCAGGGAAGAACGGCTCGGAAAAGAGATACGCGACAAATTCCCTTTACACACTTACCACAGGGCGGCACCTGCCGTTACACAGCAACGGCTGATAAAATCGAAACAAGAGATAGAAATCCTCAGAAAAGCTTGCGACATTACAAACAAAGCTTTCAGAAAAGTTTTGAAATTTACAAAACCCGGTGTCACGGAATATGAAGTGGAGGCGGAAGTTACAGGTGAATTTTTGCGGCAGGGCGCTGCCGGACACGGTTATCCCCCGATTATCGCTTCGGGAAAAAACGCATGTTTCCTGCACTATATCGTAAACGACAAAAAATGCAAAAACGGCGATTTGCTTTTAATGGATTTTGGTGCCGAATATGCCAACTATACCGCCGACATGAGCAGAACCATTCCCGTCAACGGTAAATTTACCGCAAGACAAAAAGAACTTTACAACGCCGTGTTAAACACTCTTAAAGAGGTTAAAAAATTGTATGTGCCGGGAAACACCATTAACGACATTAACAACAAAGCCAATGAATTAATGGAAAAAGAGATGGTGAAATTGGGCTTTTTTACCCAAAAAGAGATTGACGAACAACCCAAAGATAATCCCCTTTTCAAAAAGTACTTTATGCACGGTACGGCACATTTTCTCGGTCTTGACGTTCACGACGTGGGCTCCAAAACCGAACCTTTCAAACCCGGAATGGTACTCACTTGCGAACCCGGCATCTATATCCCCGAAGAAAATACCGGCATTAGAATAGAAAACGACATTTTAATCACCGCTTCCGAACCCGAAGATCTTATGAAAGATTTTCCTGTGGAAATTGACGAAATAGAATCTATTATGGGTTCGTAAGAACTCATTGCAATAATTAAATAAAAATTTTTACATACGGCATATTAATTAATTTTGCCGAAAAAACATATTAACATCATGGACAATTCAAATAATCATTATTGTATAATTATGGCGGGAGGTGTAGGTTCACGCTTTTGGCCCATGAGCCGCACATCGCATCCCAAACAATTTATGGACGTGTTGGGTACGGGGAAAACCCTTATCCAGCTTACTTTCGAAAGGTTTACAAAACTTTTGCCCGCCCGAAACATTTTCATCGTTACCAATAAAATATATAAGAACCTTGTTTTGGAACAACTGCCCGGAATAGACGAAAAACAGGTGCTTTGCGAACCTTCAATGCGAAATACCGCACCCTGCATTGCTTATGCCAATTACAAAATAAGGGAAGAAAACCCCGATGCCGTAGTCGTTGTGGCACCTTCCGACCATATTATTTTAAAAGAAGATGAATTTATCAACGACATAAAAACAGCCCTCAAAGCCGCTGCCGGCAACGATTGGCTGCTAACCCTCGGAATACGTCCCAGCCGCCCCGATACAGGTTACGGATACATCCAATACGAAAACAAAGAGGTTTCACCCCTTTCGAAACACCTTTACAAAGTGAAAACATTTACCGAAAAACCCAATTTGGAATTGGCCAAGTCGTTTCTCGAAAGCGGTGACTTTTTATGGAACTCCGGAATATTTGTATGGTCGCTCAAAAGCATTATGAATGCTTTTGAAAAACACCTGGCCGATGTCGATAATCTCTTTAAAAAAGGTATAGGAAAATACAATACCGGCGATGAAGAGAAATTTATTGCCGAAACTTACGACCTCTGTCAAAACATTTCCATAGACTACGGCATTATGGAAAAAGCCGAAAATGTTTATGTGTTGAGTGTTGACTTCGGATGGTCTGATTTGGGCACCTGGGGTTCGCTATACGAAATACGCCAAAAAGATGAAAATGCAAACGCCATTGTGGGACACGTATTAAGTTACGGCAACAAAAATTGCATTATTAACGTATCCAAAGGAAAACTTGCCGTAATTCAAGGATTGAACGACTACATCGTGGTATTGCAAGACGATGCTTTGCTAATTTGCCGGAAAGAAGACGAACAACAGATACGCCAATTCGTCAACGATGTAAAAATGGGAAAAGGAGAAAAATATATTTAATAATCAATTAATTACATAAAAATGAAAAAAATCGTAATTTTAATTTTATCGGTAATATTTATCGGTAACGGCTATCTTAAAGCCGACGAGGGAATGTGGGTTCCCCTGCTATTGAAAAAAAACATAGCTGAAATGCACAAACTTGGCTGTAAGCTTTCGGCGGAAGATATATACAGCATAAACCACAGCAGCATAAAAGATGCTGTGGTAATTTTCGGCGGTGGTTGTACCGGCGAAATAGTGTCGCCCGAAGGTCTGCTGTTTACCAACCACCACTGCGGTTTCGGTGCCATACAAAAAGTAAGTACCGTCGAACACGACTATTTGAAAGACGGTTTCTGGGCATATTCCAAAGAGGAAGAGATACCCGTGGAAGGACTTACCGTAAAATTCCTTGAAAAGATGGAAGATGTTACCGGCAAAACCCTCGAAGGCGTAACCGACAACATGACCGAAGAACAACGCAATGAAATTATCGGTAAAAACAGTGCCGAGATTGCTAAAGAGGCTTCACAAAACGGTAAATTTTCAGCTGTTGTTAAACCCCTTTTCGGAGGAAACAACTACTACCTTTACGTTTATAAAGTATATAAAGATATCCGCCTTGTGGGGGCTCCCCCTTCGGCAATAGGTAAATTCGGCGGCGATACCGACAACTGGATGTGGCCCCGCCATACCGGCGATTTCTCAATATTCAGGGTATATACGGCTCCCGACGGCTCACCTGCCGAATATTCCAAAAACAACATTCCCCTGAAACCCAAACACTACCTGCCCGTTAACATCTCGCCGAAACATAAAGGAGATTTTGCCATGATAATGGGTAATCCGGGAAGCACTCAACGTTACCTCTCTTCGTACGGAGTGGATATGGCAATCAACCTTACAAACCCTCTCATTGTAAAAATACGCGACAAAAAACTCAAAATCATGAAAGAGGGTATGGATAAAGACCCCGCCGTACGTTTGCAATATGCCACAAAATATGCCCATACCTCAAACTACTGGAAATATTTTATCGGTCAAACAAAAGCCTTAAAACGCCTTAAAGTGAAAGATGAAAAACTGCAACTCGAAGCCGAACTGGCAAACTGGATTAACAAAAATCCGGAAAGAAAAAAGAGGTACGGCGAAATTTTTCCCGACTTGCAAGAGGCTTACGAAGGACTCAAAGGATTTGAAACCGCTAAATATTACTTCTTCGAAGGCATATACCGCGGTCCCGAAATACTGAAATTCGCCGCAAGTTTCAAACGGCTGGAAAATGTACTGCAGAATAAAAATTCTTCACAGGATGAAATTGAAAAAGTATTGTCAAAATTGCGCCAATCGGCAAAAACCCATTTCAAAGATTACAATGTGGATATAGACCGTAACATGTTTGCGGCACTTATGCAAATGTACTCCAAGGATGTTCCCGCCGACCAACAACCGCTCTACCTGCTCAACGTTGACAAAAAATACAAAGGCGATTTTAACAAATTCGCCGTATGGTTTTTCGAAAAATCAATTTTCAGTTCGCCCGAAAAAGTCAATGCATTTCTCAACAAACCCAAACTGAAAAAACTGGAAAAAGACCCGGCATGGGTAGCTTGGCAAGCTTTTTACGACAAATATAAAGAGCTGAAAAAACAGAGCGAACCTTATAATGACAAACTTAAAAGAGGACACCGCCTGTTTATTGCCGCTCTGCGCGAAATGAACCCCGACAAAAATTACTATCCTGATGCCAACTTTACCCTGCGTGTCACTTACGGAACAATTGAAGATTATTTTCCCGCCGATGCAGTCCATTACGACTACGTTACCCACCTTTACGGAGTTATGGAAAAAGAAGACCCGCAAAACCCCGAATTTATTGTCCCCGCCAAACTGAAAAAGTTGTTTAAAAACAAAGATTTCGGGCAATACGGCGAAAACGGACATTTGATAACCGATTTCCTTTCGACAAACGACATTACCGGAGGTAATTCAGGCAGCCCCATAATGAATGACAGAGGTCAACTCATAGGACTTGCCTTCGACGGAAACTGGGAAGCCATGAGCGGCGATATTAAATTCGACAATAAACTACAGCGCACAATTAATGTCGATATAAGATATGTACTTTTTATTATCGACAAATATGCAGGTGCACATAATCTTATTGACGAACTTACCATAGTAAAAGACAAACCCGTATTAAAAAAGAATGCTGTATCCGAAAACAAACCCGTAACGGAAAGCGCCGGAGCAAATTAAACGGAACAATATTTTAAACAAAAACCGTAGCATGTATTTTGCTGCGGTTTTTTTGTTTTCATACGAGTTTTGTTTACTTTTGATAACTCAAAAACATAAATTATGAGTCTAAATATCATCGACATTATTCTGGCAACACCCATATTATTGTCTGCCTGGAAAGGTTACTCAAAAGGTTTAATCATTGAGGTAACAACTCTTGCCGCACTAATCCTCGGGCTCTATTTCGCACTCTATTTTTCCGACTTTGCAGCGGGAATGCTAACGTCGTCGTTCAACATCAACAAAGAATACCTCGGCATAATATCCTTTGTTGCAACTTTTATCGGAGTGGTTATTTTGGTTCTTGCAGCGGGAAAAATACTAGAAAAATTCGTCAACATATTAATGCTCGGTTTTCTGAATAAATTGGGAGGAGCTATTTTCGGCGCACTTAAAGGTGCCCTCTTTTTAAGCATATTGATTTTTATTGTCAATTATTTCGACAGCGGCAGGACAATAATTAAAAAAGAGGCGGCCGAAAAATCGTTTCTCTACTATCCCGTCGAATCGTTTGCCCCGATGCTCTACTCACACCTGAACCTAAAAAGTCTCAATATAGATATACCCGAAAAAGAGGAGATTTTGGACGAGGTGTTTTAATGTTTTCCCGTTTAAAAGTTACCCGTTGTCAAAAGCAAAATAGCGAGTAAAAAAAACAATAGAAAAAGACGGCAGGAAGTTAAGTTTCCCTGCCGTCTCGTTTTTTATTGAAAATATATGGTCAAAACGGGGAAAATTACCAAGAGCCGTTTCCGTTGTTGTCGTGCCATTGTCCGTGTCCGTCAGGACCCCAAACGGCATTGAACACCACTGCCCACTCATTGTCAATCCACTCGTTTACATCCATTGTTCCCGAATTGTCAATATTAATATCCACGACAATTTGAAGATTTTCGGGCACTTCAAAAATAAAATGATAAACATCATTTTCTTTAGTCCAACTCATTTTCATTAAAATAATTCCCGGGTTTTCAGGATCGTAAACCGTAATACGGCTGTTGGTGCCGTCTTTGTATTCCTGAGCCTCCAAAAAAAGAAAATTATCGAATTTGTCTCCGTCCATGATACCGTCAATAACCATTTTCCATTTTATCAGGATATCGGTCTCGGTTACGGTAAGGGTAAACGTACAGTGGGTGTTTCCTTCATCAACATCCCAGGTAAAAATACGCGGGCCGCTATCTTTCAGCCCTTTTACGGTAATACTTTTTGAATGTTCCCTCATCATGTCGCTGTATCCGGCAATACCGTTCATCATGTTAAGGTATGAGGCGGTTTGTTGGGCTCCCGGATCGTTTGATTGTGCCATGGCATCGGGTACCCGAATGGTTTTTACCGTGAATTGCGGAGGATTGTCGTTTTGGGGATTAACATTATCATCTTTTTTACATCCCGTGATTAAAAAAACAGAAAAGAGGGAGGTGAAAAGAAAAAACGATTTAAAGATTTTCATGATAATTCGAATTTAATTGTTAATAGTTATTTTATGATTTGTTAAACTCATTTGTTGAGGTGCGGCATCATTTAATCTTTAACGCACCTGACCGAATACCCTGTGTTTTTGGTACCCACCAGAGAATTGACATTTACCGAGTTAAGATTCCATTTCAGATTCATTTTTTGAGCTACATTGCCATTATCCTCGGTAGAACTCCAAAAAGAGGTAGTCTCTTTCAGGTTGGTGTAATAATATAGCGGGTCGGTACGGTAACCTGCCCCGTATGCCGAAAATCCCGTTTGGTTGTTGTTGGAGTTCGGTGTTTGCCAGTAGTTATTGTTATCCGATTTAAGCGCACTACCTCCCGAGAAAGCTCCTCCCGCCGCACCGATAAGTTCTTCGAATTCGGCTTTTGAAGGCAAGTGCCAGCCGTCGGGACATATACCCTGTACGCCGCTTGGGTTTCCGTTGCTCGAAGAGGCACCGTGCATGGCTGCATTCCAACTGTACAATCTTCCCCAAATTTGTGCATTGTTTTCGTTATCGTCGTACACCCAAACGCTGTCAACAGGGGTTCCGTCGGCATAATGCAACGACCTTAGGTTCTCTTTCATCCAAATTTGATTTCCTATTTCAACAGTTTGATAAACATTTCCGTCATAATCGGTTACCGTTCCGGAGGGAGGACCGCCACCGCCCGAAAGGATAACATATTTGTCGCCTATCCAAAGAGTGTCGTTGGAATAATATACATAAATTGAAGCCGAATAGAGCGAATAGGGAACCGATAACAATTGGGAAGTCCCCATTTCAACGTACGAGTTTCCTCCGCTAATATCCATTTCCACTTTTAAAAAACATGCACCTTCGCCCCACTCTATCGTACCGAAATCTCCCGATACCACATCTCCTTCACCAATATTTACGCTAAACACCCCCGAAGAATTGGACACCGCCGTAAACGTTTCGCAATAAACGGGACTTCCGGAGGTGTTGCCTTGAAGAATAGAAATTTTCAAGCCTATGGGACTATTTGCCACAACCGCACCATCGTTGTTGCGGGCTACGGCCTGATACTTGAAACTTTGAGGTACTTGCGCCGTTAGTGTAAAAGCAAGTATGGAAAATACAAATAGTAATTTTAATTTTTTCATCTGTCTGTAATTTTATGATTATTAAAAAAATGTTGTTGTTCGTCAAAACATGGACATTCCGCTTTTGCGGGCTCAAATGCGACACCGCACAAGTCAATATTTTACAATTCGTTTGACAACGGGAATATTTCTTTCAAAAACAGTTTTTAAGAGGTAAACCCCTTTTTGAAATTTTACCGTGTTAAAGGTTTCGGTTTCCGCCGGATTTTTTTTCCTTATTAAAACATGTCCGCTCAAATCGACGATTTCCATCGACAGCGCTTTTTTGTTGCATATAACCGTTATGCCGTCATGTGCCGGATTGGGGAAAATGTCGATATTGAAATGCGACATAATGTTTCCTTTAATTCCTGTTCCTTGAGTTGTTCCTTGTAAAAATCCCTGCGAAAGTCCGCCATCGTTATTTTGAAATGTTTCGGTAACAATATCACCTATTGTAAACTCAAGAGATTGATTTGCAAGCGTAAAATTATCGCCACTCGAGCAAATCAGAGAGGAGGAAATTTGTTGCGTAAACGCGGTTCCGCTACTCATTGCAAACAAAACAACAAGCAAAATATTTAACATGTATTTTACACCCCGTTTAATAATAACGGAAGCATTT
>Ga0256914_1003806_pt1 | contig 11711 bp, 9 predicted proteins | sample HulkmetaG_FD_191571 | JGI IMG/M metagenome (GOLD analysis project Ga0256914, IMG submission 191571) | Hydrothermal chimney microbial communities from Main Endeavour vent field at the Juan de Fuca Ridge, Pacific Ocean - Hulk | ecosystem: Environmental > Aquatic > Marine > Hydrothermal vents ...
TCCTCCCTTATGGCGAATTCAGGTCCCTTTCTTTCTTTAATCCCCTCTCAATAATCTCTCCGCCTGTTCCTGTATGAGACCCTTAAATCTATCCAGGGAGATGGGATATGCCTGCATGGGGATACCCATCCAATCACAATACTCCAGAAAATCTTCAGGATTTTCTGCCATATACTTTTCCATAAATCCAATCCCATCCAGGACAATTGCCCCACCACTGTGACGGGGAAAATTCTCATTGGCCATGGCCTTATCCCACCCTTTAAAGACATGGGACTTAAATTTTACCCAGCCAGGGGTCATCCACCATACCTTTTCTCCCCCTGCCATCTCCTGGGCTATCCTCTCCCTTTCCTCTTCACTTGCAAGCATATCCATACAATGGGTGGCATTTATTCTCCTTATATTTGCCCCACTCTCTGATATAATCTTGTCAATGGTCCTGGTTGGATTATCTGCATTTACATAGCAAAATTTTCCCCCGTATATCACCAAGACCCCCTTTGTACCTGCTGTGGCCTTCTCTATTCTGGCGAGCAATTGTCTCTCCAGCTCTTTTATGTCCTGATGCAGGCCCGGTGTAGTAAAAAAGACCTTTTCTGTATCCAGAAATCCCTCTTCCTGCAGGTGTCTTATCTCCAGACTGAGAGTCCCACAGGATACAATGGCAATCTCAGAAAAAGAAAATCTCTTCATCTTTATTCTCTCCTATAATTTTTAATACCTTAAGGCTCTTGGAGAATAATCCTGCAATCTGCCACAGTGGCCCCTTCCCCCTCAGGATGTACTATAAGGGGATTTATATCCATCTCCTTAATCTCAGGATGATTTACCATCATGTGGGACATAATTACCAGGAGTCTCTCTAGTTCTTCTATATCACAAGGAGGTTGTCCACGAAAGCCTTTTAAGAGCTTATAGGCCTTTATCCCCTTTATCATCCTTCTGGCATCTCCTCTGGTAAAAGGTGCAAGCCTGAAGGATACATCCCTGAATACCTCCACAAATATTCCTCCAAATCCAAACATCACCAGGGGACCAAATCTGGGATATCTCATTGCCCCCAGTATGACCTCTACCCCTTTGGAGGCCATCTTCTGTACCAATACTCCACGAATCTGGGCATCAGGTTTATACTTCTTTGCATTCTCCACTATCTTGTTAAATGCATCTCTAATATCTTCCTCTTCTTCAAGTCCCACCTTTACTCCTCCTGCATCTGATTTATGAAGAATATCTGGCGATACTATCTTCATCACCACTGGATAGCCAATCCTCTGAGAAATGGACACCGCCTCCTCTGGGGAGGATGCAATCTCCATGGGAAGGGTCTTAAAACCATAGGCCTTTAATATCTCCAGAGAATCAAATTCTCCCAGGTGAAGGGAGCCCTGTTGAATGTGGGAAGAGATGATCCCTTCTACCTTTTCTCTCTCATATTCTGGTTCTATTTCTTCATAGGTCTCTCTGTGGAGCCAGGTGTTAAATTTATAGAGTGCACCCAGGGCCTTTGCGGCGTTTTCAGGAAAGCTAAACACGGGATATCCATGTTTCTGAAGATATTCTACTCCTGGAGACACATCAATTACTCCCATAAAACAACATACAATGGGCTTACTGGTGGTGGAGGCTATCCTCACAATGGCCTCTGCAGTGGCAAGGGCATCTGTCATGGATTGAGGGGTTAATATGACCAGGGCCCCATCCACATTGGGGTCAGAGATAACTACCCTCAGGGCATTTTCATATCTATCTGAGGTTGCATCCCCTATTACATCCACAGGATTGTGAATATTGGCTGTGGAGGGCAGGAATTCTCTTAATGCCTCAGTAGTCTCTTTTGTAAATTCTGCCAATCTGAGACCAGTTGTTACTGTCACATCTGTGGCCACTATGCCGGGACCTCCGGCGTTGGTGATAATGGCCACCCTGTTTCCCGAGGGTACCTTGGTGCGCAGTTTCCCAAGGGGAGTTTCACTTTTGTAGGTAAATGCAGTGGCAAAATCAAAAAGCTCATTTATGGTCTCTGCCCTGATTATACCCGTCTGTTCAAATATGGCCTGATATACTGCATCAGACCCTGCAATAGCACCAGTGTGAGAGGCTGCCGCCCTTGCCCCTGCACTGGTACGGCCCGATTTTATCACCAATAGGGGTTTGGGTTTCATCCCCGAGGTAACCTTTTTGGCCACCTGGATAAATTCATGGGCCCTTCTTAGTTCCTCAAGATATATCATTATTACTTCTGTGTCAGGGTCCTCATAAAAGTAGTTGAGGAGGTCCACCTCATCCACATCGGCCTTATTTCCAATGGAGATAAATTTGGAAAAACCAAAGTCTCTATCAGCGGCAAAGTCCAGTACTGCAGTACATAGGGCCCCACTTTGCGAAATAAAGGATATCTTACCAGGTTGCGGCATCCTGCGGGAAAAACTGGCATTTAGCTGGACATTGGAGAGGGGATTTATCACACCAAGACAGTTGGGACCCACAAGCCTCACTCCTGCCTCTCTGCATACCTCCACTATCTCTCTTTCTATCTCAGCACCCTCTCCCCCTACCTCCTTAAATCCCGCAGATACTATCACTATCCCCCCCACCCCTTTTTCAATTGACTGTTTTACTGCATCCAGGGCGAGACGAGGGGGAAGGATAATAAAGGAGAGGTCCACCTCATCAGGGATCTGAAGCACTGAAGGATAGGCCTTTACACTGAGTACGGCCTTTGCCCTGGGATTTACAGGAAAAAGGACACCCTTATACCCACCTTTCAGGATATTCAAAAAGATGTCATGACCCACCTTTCCAGGGGTGGTGGATGCCCCTATTACTGCAATGGATGCAGGAGAGAATATGGAATCCAGCCCAGACATAAAAACCTCCTTATGCTATAGGTTGGAGACAGTGCCCTAAATCTCGGCCCAGCATTTTGTTAGCACATTGAACCATAACAGGCAGGGTTTGGGGTTTAAATAGACCTCACACAATATTTTGACCTCCTAATCCTTTTCAAAAAAACTATCAACTCCTATTTTTGACCAGGATATAGATAAAGACACAGTATTTACTTTTTTCCCATCTTATTGACAAAAAAAGGGTTTTGATGCAAAATGTTAAATAAAGAGAACACTGTTTTAAATTGAAACTGATTTACCTGAAATGAATGAGCTATTAGTTCCACTGAAAGCGATTCTTATAGAGGTAGGACCGAGAGATGGGTTCCAGTCACTCCCCCACCCCATTCCCACCTCCCTTAAAATAGAGACCATCAAGGGCCTTATAGAGGCAGGTATATCCAATATCCAGATAACCTCTTTTGTAAATCCCGCCAGGGTCCCTCAGTTTAAGGACGCAGAGGAGGTGGTGAGGGCCCTTGGGGATTACAGAAAGGATATCATATTAACTGGTCTGGTGTTAAACAGGAAGGGATTGGAGAGGGCCTTTGACTCTGGCATAGGAGGGGTTGAGATCTCCCTTTCAGCAAGTGATGAATTTAGCAGGAAAAATGCAAGAATGACTTACAGGGATGCCCTTGCCCAGACATCCGAGATGGTAGTAGAGGCAAAAGAAAGGGGTCTATACGTGAGGGGCAGTATTCAGTGTAGTTTTGGCACCCTGGAAGATAAGAGACCTCCCCTCACACAGATCCATGAGATACTGGACGTCTTTTTAAAGGAGGGGATAGATGAGGTGGTTTTGGCAGATACTGCCTCTGTAGCTGGTCCCCTGGAGGTGAAGGATGTATTAAAGGAGGTGATGAAGCGGATTCCTCTGGATAGACTTACACTTCATTTTCATGGGGAAAGATCTCTGGCCATGGTGAACCTCTATACGGCCCTTCTCATGGGGGTATATCGGTTTGACACCTGTTTTGGGGGGATCGGGGGGTGTCCCTTTATGGATAATTTTAGACAAAATATCTGCACAGAAGAGGCATTGGACCTATTTTTAAGGTTAAATATAGCCACTGGCATTGAAAAGTCTATGGTAGAGCATTGTACCCAGGTGTTTAACAAAACCTTGGCCTCTTTAACATAAAACCTAATTCTAAGGAGGGGGTATGGACTTTGATCTTACCAAAGAGCAGGAAATGATAAAAAGGGAAGTGAGGAAATTTGCCCTTAAGGAGATAGCTCCCAGGGCCCAGGAATTGGACGAAAAGGAAGAATTTTCTGTGGAGATTACCAGAAAGATGGGAGAGATAGGTCTTTTTGGGATGTTTGTTTCTGAAAAATATGGTGGACAGGGGCTGGATTATCTCTCCTATATAATTGCAGTGGAGGAACTGGCAAAGGTGGACGCCTCTCATGCGGCCACTATTGCCGCGGGCAATTCCCTGGGGATTGGTCCTATATACTATTTTGGTTCTGAAGAACAAAAAAAGAAGTATCTTCCCAAGTTGTGCTCAGGAGAGGCCCTGTGGGGATTTGGTCTCACTGAACCAAGTGCAGGCTCTGATGCTGGGGGGACCAAGACCACTGCTGTTAAGGACGGAAATCACTGGGTCATAAATGGCTCCAAGATATTTATCACCAACGCCTCCACAGAGATATCTCTAGGGGTAACTGTCCAGGCGGTAACAGGGAAGCGAGATGATGGGAGACCAGAGTACACATGTTTTCTGGTGGAGCATGGCACCAAGGGATTTACAGCAAAGACCATTCACGGAAAGATGATGTGGAGGGCATCCAATACTGCTGAATTATTTTTTGACAATGTAAGGGTTCCAGAGGAAAACCTCCTTGGGAAAAGGGGGGATGGATTTAAACAGATGTTGCAGACCCTTGATGGAGGGAGACTCTCCATAGCGGCCATGGGACTTGGGGGAGCAGAGGGCGCCTATGAGAAGGCCCTTAAGTATGCAAAACAACGTGTGCAGTTTGGGCAACCAATCTCTAAATTTCAGGCCATTGCCTTTAAGCTTGCAGACTGTGCCACAGAGATAGAATGTGCCAGGAATCTATTGTACAAGGCCTGCTGGCTCAGGGATAACAACAGGCCTTTTGCAAAATATGCCGCTATGGCAAAACTATATTGCTCTGAACTCATGGGGCGGGTGGTGGATAAAGCGGTCCAGATTCATGGGGGATATGGTCTCATGAGGGAATATGATGTGGAGAGGTTCTACCGGGATCAGAAGATATTGGATATCGGGGAAGGCACCTCTGAGGTCCAGAGGATTGTCATCTCCAGATATATTGGGTGTTAATAGTGTTTAGGATAGTATGGGGAATATAACAAAAAAACATTTAAGGAGGGGGAGTATATGAGTTATAAGCTTCCAGAATTTGAGGTTGGAAAGGTCACTATTGGAGAGTTGGTGGATATCGTGGCAGCCCAGATGCCAGACCAGATGGCTGTGGAATACTTGGAGCCAGAGGTGAGGTACACCTACAAGGAATTTAATGAGGTGTGTCGCAATGTGGCAAAAGGACTTATGGCCCTAGGGGTAAAAAAGGGAGAACACATTGCCATATGGGCAAACAATGTCCCCGAGTGGCTCTATCTGCAGTTTGGTTCTCCCAAAATGGGTGCGGTCTTGGTAACAGTAAACACCAATTATCGGGCCTTTGAGCTGGAGTATCTGTTAAAACAATCTGATACCACTACCCTGTTTATGATTGGAGGTGTAAGGTCTGAGGATGAGTATATCCGCGTAATAAATGACGTATGTCCCACCTTGAAACACTCTGAGCCTGGAAAGTTGGAGAATGAAAAACTTCCTTATCTAAAAAATATAGTATTCATTGGGGAGGAGACCCCTCCTGGGATGTATAACTGGAGGGATATAGTGGAGATGGGGAAGAAGATATCTGACGAGGAACTGGATAAGGTGCAGGCATCCCTCTCTCCAGACGAGGTAATAAACATGCAATATACCTCGGGGACCACAGGATTTCCCAAAGGGGTAATGCTTACTCACACCAATGTTATTGGAAACGCCAAGTCCATTGCAGAGTGTATGAAATTCTCTCCTGCAGACAAACTTTGTATCCCTGTCCCATTCTTTCATTGTTTTGGATGCGTACTAGGGACGCTCACGTGTGTGGTTTCCGGGGCCACCATGTGTCCGGTGGTGGCATTTAAGCCTGATGCAGTGCTCAGGACAGTGGAACAGCTAAAATGCACTGCCCTTCATGGAGTACCTACCATGTTTATTGCTGAGCTGGAGGAGATGGAGAAAAAGAAATATGACACCTCTTCCCTGCGCACAGGTATTATGGCAGGCTCCCCCTGTCCCATAGAGGTGATGAAAAAGGTAGTAAACGTCATGGGGGCAAAGGAAATCACCATTGCCTATGGTCAAACAGAGGCCTCTCCAGTGATAACCCAGACCAGAACCGACGACCCCATAGAGCTCAGGGTATCCACAGTGGGAAGGGCCCTACCTCATGTGGAGGTAAAGATAGTGGACATAGATACAGGCGAAGAGGTCCCTCCAGGGGTTCAGGGGGAATTGTGCACAAGGGGATATCATGTAATGAAGGGATACTATAAAAACGAAGAGGCCACTAAAAACGCCATTGACGAGGATGGCTGGCTCCACACTGGAGACCTTGCAGTAATGGACGAAAATGGCTATTGCAAGATCACAGGACGTATAAAAGATATGATAATAAGGGGTGGAGAGAATATCTATCCCAGGGAGATAGAGGAATTCCTCTACACACACCCAAAGATAAAGGACGTTCAGGTGGTTGGCGTCCCCAGCAAAAAATATGGGGAAGAGGTGGTTGCCTTTGTGCAGTTAAAGGAAGGGGAAATGGCCACTGAAGAAGAGCTCAAGGAATTCTGCAAGGACAAGATAGCCTTTCACAAGATCCCGGCCTACTTCTTCTTTGTGGATGAGTATCCCACCACTGCAAGTGGAAAGATCCAGAAATACAAGCTCAGAGAAGAGGCAACCAGACTCTTAGGAAGAGAGGAGGACGCCAGGGTAGAGACTGCTTAAAACCAATAACAAAGGGGTTTTCCCATGTCAGAGGAGATACTTCTCAGGGAGGAGAGAGACAGGGTCTGTATCCTTACTCTCAACAGGCCCAGGGTAATGAATGCCTTTAACTTTGATTTGCTCATGGCCCTAAAATCCCAGATAGACGAGATAAGAACCAGACGGGATATACGGGTGGTTATCATCACGGGCGCAGGAGATAGGGCCTTTTGTGCAGGAGCAGACCTCAAAGAGCGGGCCACCATGCCCGAAGACAGGGTAAAGCAATTCATCTATACCATCAGGAATCTCTTTACTGACATTGAAAATCTAAACAAGCCTGTGATTGCAGGGGTAAATGGAGTGGCCCTGGGGGGAGGTACAGAGCTTGCCCTGGCATGTGATATAAGGATTGCCTCAGAGAATGCAACGCTGGGTCTCACTGAGACCCGGCTTGCTATTATTCCTGGTGCAGGAGGCACCCAGAGGCTCCCTAGAATAGTGGGAAGGGCAAAGGCAAAGGAACTTATATTCACTGGAAGACGTGTGGATGCAAAGGAGGCCCTGGACATTGGTCTTGTAAATAAGATATGCCCTCTGGAGGGGCTCATGGACGTATGCATGGAAATGGCATCCATGATATGTGAGACTGGTCCCATTGCCATTGAGCAGGCAAAATATGCCATAAATAAAGGGATAGAGGTGGACATAAATACTGGGCTGGCCATAGAGTCCAATGCCTATTGGATAACCATACCCACAGAGGACAGGTTAGAGGGACTCAGGGCGTTTAGAGAAAAGAGGAAACCAGAATATAAAGGCAAATAGAGGGTATATCCATGGATGAGAGGAGTGAGAACAGGATTTTCTGGCAAAAGGAGGAAAAAAAGCTGGATGAGTTGGTGGAAAAGGCCATGTGGCCAGGGGGAGATAAGGCGGTTGAGAGATTAAAAAAGCAGGGTAAGAGGCCTGTACGGGAGCTCATTAATCTCCTCATAGATCCCGGCACTGAGTTTTTTGAACTGAGCAGGATAGCAGGTTTTGGGATGAACTATCCAGATGTAAAAGATGTGCCCTGTGCAGGGATAGTCACTGGGATAGGGAAGATACACGGCAATTGGACTATGATAATTGCCAATGACTCCCGGGTAAAGGCAGGGACATACTTTCCCATTACCCTAAAGAAACACCTCCGGGCCCAGGCCATTGCTGAAAGATGTGGCCTCAACTGTGTATATATTGCAGACTCCGGGGGGGCATATCTGCCTATGCAGGCGGATGTCTTTCCTGGAGAGGACCACTTTGGTGCCATGTTCTACAACATGGCCCGTATGTCTGCCATGGGACTTAAACAGATAACCATGAGCACAGGGGGCAATACCGCGGGTGGGGCATATATTGTATTTATGGCGTGTCAGGCAGTAATGGTGGAAAGACTTGCCTATTCCTTTCTGGGAGGTCCTCCCCTGGTGAAGATGGCCACTGGGGAAGAGATAACTGCAGAGGATTTAGGTGGGGCGGATGTACACACCAGGATATCTGGTGGAGCGGATTATTTTTGCAAGACCCAAGAGGAGGGTATCTTAAAGGTCAGGGAGATCCTCTCCCTGGAACCTCCTCAAAAACTTTACTCCCACCGTTTTCCTGAAAGGCCGCCAAGGGTACCTGTGGAAGAGATATATGAGATACTCCCAGCTCAGGTGAGCAGGGGTATAGATGCCAGGGCCTTTATAAGGGCTATTGCAGATGATAGTGAATTTATAGAATACAAAAGGAGGTTTGCCCCGGGACGTGGAGAAAACATTATCACAGGGAAGATACGAATAAAGGGGATCCCTGTTGGGGTTATCTCTTCCAATGGTGTGGGGATAATCTTTGTGGAGGCCGCAAAAAAGGCCACAGAGTGGATAGTAAGGTGTTCCCAGGAGAAGGTCCCCCTGCTTTTTATCCAAAATTCCCCAGGATATATGGTGGGCTCTGAAGCAGAACATATGGGCATTGGAAAGTATGGGGCTGACATGGTGCGGGCTGTATCATGTGCTCAGGTCCCCAGGATCCAGTTAGTAATAGGTCCAGACCATGGTGCGGCAAATTATGGGATGTGCGGGAGGGCCTATAGACCTCACTTCCTCTTTGCCACCATGAGGGCCCGTACCTCTGTGATGAGCGGCAAGAGTGCCGCTGGGGTCTTGTTGTCCATAGAAAAGAGAAAGAGGCAGATCAAGGGAAGGCCCATGACTGCAGAGGAGGAGGCCGCCTTTCAAAAAAAGATGATAGAAAAATATGACGGAGAGGCCCATCCCTTTTATTGTGGAGCAAGGCTCTTAAACGATAGGGTCCTGAAGTTTGCAGAGATAAGAAAATGGCTGGCAATGGCCTTTGAGGTAAGTCTCCTAAGGCCTATTGGAGAGCCATCTTTTGGAAACTTTAGATTTTAAAAAGAGGGAGGTACCATGTCTAGGTCAGAATACGATCTGTGGAAGATATTCCCCAGGATGCCCAAGAAGGTGGTGATTGGCGACATCACCATAAGGGATGGATTTCAACACGAAGAGCAATATATCTCCACCGAGGCCAAGATATACTATGCAGAGCAGCTTATCTTTGCTGGATGCAGACATATTGAACTTACCAACCTGGGCAATCCCTATATTATGCCCCAGTTTCGGGATGCAGAAGAGGTATTGGCCTATTTCAGGGGGGAGAGGTTTAAAAAGAGGTGCGCCAAGAGGGGAATAGACCCTAAGGATATTACTTTTACCTGTGTCACCATCAGAGAAAAGGCAGTGGACAGGGCAATAGAGCTTAAAAAACGAGGGATTGGACCAGATAGGGTTCTTATGATGGTCTCCACAGACGAGCAACACCATTATGCAAATTCAGGCACCACTCTCCCTGAGTATTGGAAGGAGGCAGAGAGGTGTATAAAAAAGTGTTCTGATGTGGGAATTGTAATGTGTGGAACAGTAAGTACTATCTGGGGGAGCCCCATAAGTGGTGCCACAGAACTCAAGGAGGCAGTTGAGTTTACCAAGCGCTGGTTTGAGATAGGGGCCCATGACGTGGAACATGCGGATCACGATGGAAGCGCTTCTGCCCCGGAGGTGTACAGGTATTTCTCCATGATATTGGACGAGATCCCCAACCCCGATGTACACATTGCCCATTTCCACGAGACAAAGAGGGTTGGTTCTGCTTCGGTCCTGGCGGCCCTTCAGGCAGGAATTACCCATTTTGAGGCAACCCTTGGTGGCACTGGGGGCCAGCCAGCCAACTTTCTGGATGACAGACCTGTGCCTGGCACCGGGGATTATTACTATAAGGACGAGAGATATGTGGGACTTATATGTCTTGAGGACCTCCTGGTACAGGTGGATGAGATGGGTATTGAACACGGATACGATGTGGACAGGGTCCTGTGGCTTGGGAGAATGATGGAAAAGACCCTAAAGAGACGTCTGCGTTCTGAGGCGGTGGTAAATGGTAGAACAGAAAAGGAAGGACATCCAGAGTTTGCAAGACCTGGTCTTGCCAAGTTAAAGGAAAAACTTGGAGAAAAAGAAGGTCAGAAGATCCCAGAAGGATGGGACAGGGAACCCACAGTTCCCGCGCATATCCTAAATCCATAAAGACAGTGGAAGGAGACGCCATGACAGAGGAAAAAAGATACATAAATGTTGACTATTTTGAGTCACTCACTGGCAGTATTGAGGAAAGGGAAGAGGCAGAGATTATAGATATTGGAAAGAAGATTAAAGAAATCCGGGAAGAAAAGGGGCTTACCCTGGAGGAGCTGGCCTCTTCCACGGGATATGAGAAAGAACTCCTTGAAAAGATTGAAAAGGGAGAGATACAGCCTCAGCTGGGGACTATCATCAAGCTATCCAAGGTCCTGGATAGAGGACTGGGAGAATTTCTGGGAGAGGAATCAGATAGGCCCTATTGTCTTATTACGAAAGAGAAACGAAAAAGGATATCCCGCTCCACCTCCCCCAAGGGACAGAGAGAGCTATACAGTTATATGAGCCTTGCCCCGGATGTAAAGGGAAGGCACATGGAACCCCTTATTGTTCATCTTCGGGAAAATCCAGATGAAGAGACCTCTATTCACGATGGAGAGGAGTTTATCTTTGTCCTGGAGGGAGAGGTCATTGCAAAGATAGGTGACCATAGGTTTGAGCTGAGTCCAGGGGATTCCATTTACTATCTCTCCAACTATCCTCACATGTTGGCGGCAAAGAAGGACTCAGCAACGATCCTGGCAGTTATATTTGAGGGAATCAAAAAATAAGTAAAAGGGGGTAGAGATGGGTAGATTGCTATGGACCCCCTCTGAGGAGAGGGTAAAGGGGTCCAATATGTATAGATTCATGATGGGGATAAATGAGAGATATGGTACAGATTTTTCAGAGTATAATCCCCTGTGGGAGTGGTCTGTGGAAAATATTCCCGAGCTTTGGGCAAGGGTATGGGACTTTGTAAAGATAATACACTCCAGACCATATGAGATGGTGGTAGACGATCCTTATAAGATGCCTGGAGCAAAGTGGTTTGAGGGAGCCAGGTTGAATTTTGCAGAGAACCTCCTGAGGTATCGGGATGAAGAGGTGGCAATTATTGCATATGGTGAGGACAGGCCCAGGAGGGAATTGACGTATAGGGAACTCTATCAAGAGGTTGCCAGGGTGGCAAAGTCCCTGAAAGAGCTGGGTATATCTGTGGGAGATAGGGTGGTTGGGTATATGCCCAACATCCCTGAGACCATCATTGCCATGCTTGC
>Ga0256914_1003808_pt1 | contig 11707 bp, 11 predicted proteins | sample HulkmetaG_FD_191571 | JGI IMG/M metagenome (GOLD analysis project Ga0256914, IMG submission 191571) | Hydrothermal chimney microbial communities from Main Endeavour vent field at the Juan de Fuca Ridge, Pacific Ocean - Hulk | ecosystem: Environmental > Aquatic > Marine > Hydrothermal vents ...
ACACATTCATACTACGGCGTCCGATGGTAGTTTTACACCGGAAGAGGTAGTAACGAAAGCTACCGATGTTAATCTATCCGCCATCGCTATCACAGACCACGACACAGTTGACGGAGTAATAAAAGCACTAAAAATGAAGAACCAAAACATCGAAATCATTCCTGGCATAGAAATAGATACACTCCTCGAAGCAACCCAAGAAGAGGTACACATACTTGGATACTTTATTGAGCCCAAAGATCCATTCTGGATAGGATTTTTTCAGAGAACAAAGATCACAAGAGAAAAACGAATGGCAAAAATGGTCAAAAAACTAAATCAACTTGGCATAGATGTGACATTAGAAGATGTAAAACTCATAGCAGAGAAAAACACACCCTTATGCAGACCACACCTTGCTAGATTACTACTGGATAAAAAAATAGTAAGTAGCATCTCTGAAGCATTTGAGCTTTATATAGGAGAAGGAAAACCTGCATATGAACCCAAAGCGATGCCCGAGAGCATACAGATGATTAGAGAGATAAAGAGAAAGAAAGGTGTTGCCGTTCTTGCACATCCGGGACTGATAAGAAACAATCAATCCCTAAATATCATAGTAAATAGCGGAGAATTAGATGGTATAGAATGTTATCACAGCAGACATTCACAGGAAGACACAGAGATGTGCCTTTACATCGCACACAAACATAATCTACTCATAACAGGCGGTTCGGATGACCACGGAACGCATAACAGAATAGGAAGGAGCATATTAGGAGAGTTCGTCATTCCATACGAACTGGTGGAAAGGTTAAAGATCTTCCATCAGGAGGTGAGATTAAGATATGCTGATAGCCTTTATGTCTGATTTTGGATCAAAAGACGAGTATGTAGGGGTGTGTAAACTGGTAATAAATAGGATAAATCCGCTGGTTAGCGTGGTGGATATCTCACATGAAATATATCCATTCGACATATTAACGGGAGGATGGATGCTTTACAACATAATCAGTTACATGCCACCAGACAGCATTATTCTCCCTATCATAGATCCTGGTGTAGGATCTGAGAGAAAAAGCATAATAGTAGAAACTGAGAAGAGGATAACATTTGTAGGACCTGATAACGGTCTAATATATCCTTCGGCAGAAAGGCTGGGCATAACCAATGTGTGGGAAATCATACATGACAAAACACAACACATATCTCCAACTTTCCATGGGCGTGACATATTTGCACCAATAGCAGCAAAACTCTCCAAGGGAATGTCACCTTTGGACCTAAATGCAATACCACTCAAAACACCCATCAAGAAGATAGATATATTCGGTAAGCAACTCAAAGAGGATAAGCTCACCGGCGAAGTCATGTACATAGATCACTTCGGCACAATAAGGACTAATATACCATTTTCCTGGTTAAGAACTATCCTTACTCTCAAAGATAGCAGACTGAAGGTAAAAGCTGCAGACAGAGAATTCATACTAAAGCACTATACAACTTTCTCAGAAGCAGAAACTGGTGAGACATTTTTGCTGCAAGACTCGTTTGGATGGGTTTCACTAGCAACAAACAAGGGCAGAGCTGACCAAGAACTCAAGCTCTGCCCTCACGACACACTTATTATTGAGCCTTTTTAGTCTCTTCCGGCTTTGTGGGTGGTTTCTTCTTCTGATTCATATCGGCATTCGTGTTTGTCTTCTGTGGACTAACCACCTTTGCACCTGAATGGTTTGCACTACTCTTCTTAGGAGGCTTAAGTTCATCTGCCAGTATCTCTATCTTTGCCTGTTTCTCAAGTTTATCCAAAAACCTACTCTGAGCAACAAGCGCCTTCTGGCTCTTCAAAAACGCCTCTATTTTCCCTTTTGCATCTGCAAACGGGGTCTTCGTAGAAGGAATCTTTCCCTCCAGTTTCACCAAATAGTAAAACTTTTCACCTTTGTTACCCTTTGCTTCTATGGGACCTACAAGCGCACCCACCTGTGCACCGAAAACAGCTTTCGCCACAGCAGAAGGAAGGTTATAAGCAGCATATGTATAAACCTTGTCCTTGGAAGTTGCTAAAACTTCTTTCTTCATTCCCTTTGTAATATCCTTCCACTTAGCACCTTCTTTGAGGTTCTGCATTGCCTTTAGTGCTGCACCTTTATCCCTGAACACAGCAAATCTTATCTTTACCCTTTCTGGTTTTATAAAGAGTTTCGGATTATTATCGTAAAACTCTTTGACCTCCTTAGGTGTCACTTTCACACTATTTCTTATCTTCTGAATGAGTTTGTTTACCATCATCTGCCTAGAAAGTTCCTCTTTGAGGTCTGCCACTGATATATGGTTCCTTTTCAGGAAATCCAAGAATTCTTCCTTCGTGCGGAAGTTCTTTTCTATTCTCTTTATCTCCTCCTCTATTGCCTTCTTACCAACTAAAAGCCTCTCCTTTAGCGCTTCCTGATAGAGCAATTCATATCTTATAATCCTCTGCAAGGCATCTCTCCTTATTCTCTTAAGGTCTGCATCAGAAAGTTTAGCTATAATCTTCGGGTCTATTCTACTGATATACTGCCTGTAGAGGTCGTCTACTACATACATGGGAATAGGTCTCCCATTCACCCGCGCCGCTAAAACTGTCCTTGATCCCTTCTTAGGTGCTCTACTTCCAGTAAGGTACGTTCCATATCCAAGAAATATAGAGACTGCAAATGCTACTACTGCCACTATCAGGATTATGCGCATACTCTTCCTCAGATTTAACATTATCATAATCTACACATCTCCTCCTATCTCTTTGTAGCCTATTTCCAGAGCTTTTAGATTCATATCCACAACCTTAGGCTTCAACACATCTTGCAATACTTCCCTTGCTAAGCTATAGTCCACCTCCTCCGGACAAAGGAAAGACGCGAGCCCCAACACCAACGTATTAAAAGGTCTTATGCTACCGCATCGCTCTTGGCATATCTTATAGGCATCAACCATATACTTCTTTATACCTCTATCATTTAGATATTTTAACACCTTTGGGTCTTCCCAGTCAACAAGATGTGTATTATTTGTTATCACACATCCTCCATCCTTCAAAAACGAAAGGCTCAAAAATGCTTCTTTATCATCAAGTCCTATGACTACATCAGCCATACCTTTGCCTATCAAAGGGCTGTAATAGTCACCTATTTTAACATGTACACTTACACTACCACCCCTTTTAGCCATCCCATGTATCTCAGAACCAATAACGCGCCTTCCACTCCTCCTGCCAATTTCCAGCAGAACCTTAGAGAGCGATATGGTCCCTTGTCCCCCTACACCACAGAGTAAATACTGCATCTATTCCACCTCCCTTGGGTTATCTACAATAGCCCCAACAGGACAAACATTCCTACAAACGCCACACTCTATACAGTTATATGGGTCTATCTTAGCTTTTCCCGTAGAGGTATCAAACACCAAACCTGGGCAATAGAAATAATCTATACAAATCCTACATCCTATACACTTCTCCTCGTCTACCATAACAGGTATGCTTTCCTGCTCTTCTCCTAAGAGTATACAAGGATGCTTTGCAATAACGACAGCCACTTTTCCTTCCCTCTTTACATACTCCCACGCGTCCTTCAACAGGGCTACCATTCCCTTGACATCATAGGGATCTATCTCCTTAACATATTCCACTCCACACCCCTTCACTACGGTCACTATATCTACCTTTCCAGCTTTCCCCTGTATGTTATACCCTGTAGCTGGAGTAGGTTGCTGACCAGTCATCGCTGTAGTGCTATTGTCTAATATGACAAGTATAAACCTGCTATTATTAGCAACTGCATCTATTAAACCAGGGACACCCATGTGAAAGAATGTAGAATCTCCTATAGTACCAATGACGGGCACATCCTCACCATCGTGTTCATACGCAAGAGATATACCCCCTGCCTGGGTAACCCCACCACCCATACATATAACACTATCAACTGCTTTCTGATTTAAGCCCAGTCCGTAACACCCTATATCACTTGGATATATGCCTTTTGGAAACGCCTTTCTTATATTCCAAAAAGATGCTCGATGAGGACAACCAGGGCACATCACAGGTGGTCTTGGTTCAACACCAACCTCTTTTGCAACCGAAGACACAGATATTACCTCTCTCTCCAGCTGCCTGCCCAAGAAATTACCTAAAATATCCTCTACAGCAGATATACCAAGCTCCTCAGTAGTAGAAACATACCCATTAAGCCTTCCGTACACTTTCCGTCTATCTGGGATCTGTATCTCTATAGTAGGATAAGTCTCTTCGAGTACTAAAACCTTGTCAAGTTTTTCTATGAACCTCATAACCTTCTCAACAGGTAATGGATACGGCGTAGATATTTTCAAAATATGTAGATCATCGATACCATGATGGTTGAGAACATCCTTCAAAACAGAATAGCTTAATCCACCCGCTATCACACCCAACCTGCTTTTGCCCTCCACAACGAAGTTATACTCGCTACCTTCAAAGTAGGCTTCTATATCCTTAATCTTCTTCATTATCTCTGCTTCGTGAATCCTTCTAAACCTCGGAACACATACCCACCTTGGAGGATCCTTCTGGAAGTTAGCCTTCCTAGTATTCCTGATAACTTCATTAAACTCTACCTCTTGGCGACCATGGGATATCCTCAACGAGAGTCTCAATATAACAGGTATGTGGAACTTCTCTGAGATTGCGAAGCCATCCACTACCATCTTCTTAGCTTCTGGAATATCCGTTGGATCAAGAACAGGTACCCTACCAAACATACCAAAAAATCTGGTATCCTGTTTCGTTTGTGAGCTATAAGGACCCGGATCATCTGCAACTACTATCAAAAATCCCCCTTCAATACTGGTGAGTGCCGCACTCATAAAAGGGTCAGCCGCAACATTCAACCCCACTTGCTTCATAACAGCTACCGCTCTCTTGCCAGTGTAAGCCGCTGAAACAGCCACCTCAAAGGCAACCTTTTCATTAACACTCCACCTTACTATAAGACCCGTTCCTTCCTGCCTATTAAACTCCTCAACTGCAGGAAGAATCTCAGAAGAGGGCGTTCCTGGATATCCAGTTGCAATCTGACACCCACTTTCCACTATACCCCTCGCTACTGCTTCATTACCAAGCAGAACAACCCCCACTCAAAATCACTCCTGTGTGCTCTTCTTCAGGAGACCTTTTATCTCCAAAGGTAACTGCATAAGATGCCCATCCTTCCCAACAAACGCATGCTTTGTATAACCGATAGCAAGAAGTCTCCCATCCTTAGCTCTCCTTACCTTGTAGGAAAATGTAACTGTAGTAGCAGTTAACTCCTTTATTCTCGTAACAACTTTCACTTTCTCATCATAGCGGACGGGATGCTTGTACCTACAATATGATTCCACAGCGGGAAGAAATATTCCCATATTCTCCCACTCTGCATAGGGCAAGCCAAGCTTCCTACAAAATTCTGTTCTTCCCACTTCAAACCAATCATAATAACTCCCATAGTACGCAACCCCCATCTGATCGGTTTCCCCGTATCTAACCCTTATCTCAGTTAATACATCCATATGCATCCGCCCCCCATACTAAAAAACAGCAACTGCACACCCCACCTTGCCTGTCCACCCGGACCGTTACTCAGGCAGTTAGCTCCAGCCAGGCACCCCCGTGGCACCCAGAATCAGCTACTTACCGCTGCTTCCTCCCGGACCTGACGGGGTTCATAGCCTTCTGCCGCACGGGACCCAACTTTCTACACCACTTACCTGAGGCTGCATCCAGATGAAACAGTCGCAGTGAGGAATTCACCCCCGCTACAGCGGATTGCGGGTACAGGGCACCGCTACCTCCCCGGTTAGTGCAGTTGCTGTTAGCTCCAAAAATGGCGGAGAGGGAGGGATTCGAACCCTCGGGGTAGTTTTTAGCCACCCACTCGCTCTCCAGGCGAGCGCCTTTGTCCACTCAGCCACCTCTCCGTATATTATGGCGGAGAGAGTGAGATTCGAACTCACGGGGCCAAAAGCCCACTCGATTTCGAGTCGAGCGCCTTAGTCCACTCGGCCATCTCTCCCGCCACTTCTTTTCATATCAAAAAACCTTCGAAGGAGGGAACTACATTCTTCCTCTAATACGCCTCCTCTCACCTCTACCCTATAAGGGACAATCATTTCATTCCTCAAAATATCAAGTGCACTCGCTACCGCACCTCTTTTGTCATCAAATGCACCAAAAATTACTCTTCGAATACGCGCCTCCACGATCGCACCTACACACATGAGACACGGTTCCAAAGTTACATACAATGTAGCTCCATCTAATCTCCAGTTTCCAAGATGTCCTGCCGCCTCCCTTATAGCAATCATCTCAGCGTGTGCAGTAGGATCTTTCAATGTCTCTTTAAGATTATGGGCAACTGCTATTATTTCCCCATTTCTCTCTACTACAGCACCTACAGGAACTTCACCTTTATGCAATCCAATCTCTGCTTCCCGCAGTGCAACCCGCATAAAAAAAGTATCCATTCTCTCTCCATATGGCGCGCCCGAGAGGAGTCGAACCCCCAACCTACGGATCCGTAGTCCGTCGCTCTATCCAATTGAGCTACGGGCGCGTATGGCGGTGAGGGAGGGATTTGAACCCTCGAGAGATGTTTTCGCACCTCTACTCGCTTAGCAGGCGAGCGCCTTTAGCCACTCGGCCACCTCACCAAGCACATAATATTTTAACCTCCACCTGCTCAGTTGTCAAGGACCGCTTTGAGTCCCTCACATTCTAAACCTATGTCCAAGGTATATCTTTCTTGCTATACTGCTTGCAGCTACTTCATCAGGTCTACCATGCACCATAACTTTACCCTCATATATTAGATATGCTCTATCAGTTATCGCAAGTGTATCTCTAACATTGTGATCTGTTATCAACACACCAAAACCTCTGGATTTGAGTTTAAGAATCATACTTTGTATATCATACACAGTTATTGGGTCTATGCCAGAAAATGGTTCATCAAGCAGAATGACTTTTGGTGCATTTACTAAAGAACGGGAAACTTCTACCCGTCTCCTTTCACCCCCTGACAGCATATACCCTTTATAATCCCCAAGCTCCTCTATACCAAATTCATGTAACACCCTATCAACAAATTCTTCTCTTTCATTAGGCGGTACATCACTGTGTTGCAATGGCAACATTATATTCTCCCTCACAGTAAGTTTTCTAAATATAGAGGCCTCCTGGGGTAAATATCCTATACCCATTCTCGCCCTAACATGGATAGGCAGATGTGTGATGTTCTCTCCATCAAGGAAGATCTCTCCTCCATCAGGTCTTACAACACCCACAATCATATAAAATGTAGTCGTTTTACCAGCACCATTTGGCCCAAGCAACCCTACAATCTCACCAGAGTTAACCTCTAATGAAACATTGTCCACCACATTCCGACCATAATAGGTCTTAGTGACAGAGACAACTTTCAACATAGCCTTTATTTCCCTGACGGTAATACTATCCTTGCTTTCCCGAACGCTTTCATCTCTTCTGTGTCAAGGTTATACTCTATCTTATCTGCAAGCAGTAGTCTTTTACCCTGCTTTACTTTTGGGTTACCCGTCAGCAGAATAGTCCTGCTATTGGCACTATACACCAAGTCATCACTCCACGCCTCGAATCTACTATCTTTTGAAACCTTTAATGCATGCACATTCCCATTTATATGCACCTTTTCTACCTTATCTCCTTTACCTATCGTAGCAACTGCATCATCGCCAGTCACAGTGAAGTTGCCTTTTTTACCTACATAAGAAACACCACCTGAAACAGTAATAACATTGTTCTCAAATTCTATCTGTTTGCCCGAAAGCTTGGCACCCTCTTGCAAAATGTAAGCAGGACTTCCAGTTGCTATATACTTTCTCTTCCCTTTGCTTCTCATAAAGTATCTAACAACATCAGCATAAAGCGTATACCCTTTATGAACTACCTTCACACTTCCAAAAATCTTTAATACTTTTTTTCTCCCATAATAAAACGCCTCTTTTGCCCACATCTCGGTTGTCTTGTCCTTAGCGTAAACATTCCCCACAAGGTGGACATTGCTGTTGTTCATATTAGCTATAGCCTTTAAACAAGTCGCAATAAGAGAACCTCTTGTAATTTTTACATTACCAGTAGCAACTGTCTCTCCTGTCTTAGAATTATATTTAACAATATCAGCAGTAATGTTCACATCTTCGGTAGCAGTTACATACCCTAACATTACGAGCAACAACATAATCGTAACAAAACCAGCTAAAAGCCTTTTCACCACCATTCACCCCCACCTATCTTCGTCACTGTACTACCCGTAATTATCCCGTAGTTATCTTTACCCTTATACACACCAAACCTTGCCTTTGGAAAAGGCTTTAAATAAAAATACAACCACAATTCATCATCATTGCTATCTGTACGATCATCCTTATAAATAAAGACCGCTCTCCACTTACATGGAAGATCTTTGTATACAGAATAGTTTATCTTGTTCCAACTCGAGTTGGTAGCGTCGTAGTCTCCACTGATCGAAAAGTGCCATGGGTACTTCTTAGAACCCATCACCCAAGAAGTAGAAGGATAGTAATTGGTCCACTGTGAGGAAAGAATATCATACTTTGCACCAAAGCTAAATCTAAACCTATCAGAGTAAGCATAAGCCAGATTTGTCCTCACTTCCTTCGCAGGGTCAACAGATTCAAAGCTCAACAAACTCTTACCAGTTACGTCCCTATTTACATAGTAACTAGAGAATGTGAGCTTCTTAGATATTAACCAAACCAATCCTACATCAGTCTCGAACACTTCAAATCTATTACTACTTCCGCTATACCACCTTTTCTCGAAACCAAAATGCAGAGGCATATACAGATTCTTCGTAAAGTATATTGGTTTTCTCGAAAGTCCTATTGCAAACTTTGTCCGAGTTTCATCCTCACTCCTGCCCTCATCCTTAAACTTACCCCAGTCAACCAAAGCAGAAACAGACCACTTACTCCTGCCTAAGTGGAAGGGCTTAAAATAGAATGTAATCTCTGGTGTCCGCTGAATAACATACTTCTTTTCATTGCCGTCCTCGTCTACAACTTCATAGTTCTCGTCAACCGTGTATCTTATAGTCCATGAGAACCTCTTATAGTTCCTACTAAAGTATACGCCATACCTCCACCTTTTCTTATCACCCGTTATGTCCTTGGTGTATCCTCCATACAGAAACATATGTATCTTTTTATCCAAGTACCCTTCAAACGAAAGTCTTCCACCAAACCCTACCTCCGTGCCATACCTTAACCATAATGCCCCAACCATATTCCCCAAGAAAAATGTGCCTTCACTCACAACATACCAACCCACATCCTTAGTGTACCCAAAGGACGGAGCAAACTGAGTTTTCTTACCACCTTTACCAAGCGGTATAATATAATCAAAAGGATACGTAAACAGGGGGTACCCTTTCAAATAAAATGTCGGATGCTTTATTATTATAAGGTCTCCGGGGAGTATTATAATTTCTTTCGACACAACCTCATATTGGGGGTTCTCTGTATTCTCACAAGTAGTAAAATGCCCCTCCTTCACTCTCTCTTGAAGTTCTCCGGTTTTTGCCTTATGAATCTTCCTACCTATCAAAAAGATGCTACTATACTTAAGATTCTTCCTCGGTTCAACTATCACTTCTTTTCCCTTAAAGTGAGTGTAGTAATCCTCTCCTGTGGCATCTTTAACTACACCTATGTGCTTCTTGAAATCGTACCACGCCTCCTTACCATTCAGTTTCCGACTGCCCCACCAAAACACGAGTGGACTCCCATTTTTCGCGTATGCCCAGACTTTTTGCTCAGAAACAACAAACTTCACACGAGCAGCTTCTATTCTTATAACTCCCCTTTTCAGAAGCACATGTCCCTCTGCTATTATAATATTCTTACAACTGCTATAGCTAATATGATCTGCCTTAATGTCAATAGCAGAATCAGATGCAAATACACTCACTCCAAACATCAACAGAAGAATCACTACTCCTATAACGACGAAGCGCTTCACTACCTTTCACCCCCCGGAATGATAACCCTCACATTACCTTCGACAACCCACCTACCAGAAGAAATACTGCCCTTCAGCCTATTGCCTACAACTGTAGTGCCATCTTTCCTGTATATATTAACAGAACTATCGCTGTAAATAAAGCCCTTTTCTGTATCCCAGCGCAAATTGTCTGTAGTAATCTCAACCTCTCTTTCTACATCCCTTACCCTCACATTGCCTTTCAAGTAAACAGTATGCTTTTTCAAGACATACCTTCCGCTCTTGGCCAAAACAATGTACTCAAGGTTCCCGTCTCTGAACACCGTAACCCTCACATCTTCAGCATCTATCACATCTGCTCCTCTCTTAACTGAAGCTGCCTGAAGTCTAAGTTTCCTACCATCTTTAAGATCCCTCCACAAAACTACATTCGCCATTACAGAGGATTCCTTTGACTTCCCCTTCTGCAACTCTTTCGGAAGCTCAGTAATATCATGAACAACAGACAGATAAAGCATCACTGCCCCCACTACCAGAACAGCAACAGAAAGGTAGATAAAAATCTTACGCCTTCTGTTCCTCATCTCTCTGACCATAGTATCCCCCATCTTCCACTCTCATTAACAAGATGAAAGACTTTTAACCTCGAGATCTTGATAAATAAAAGCTTCGAGGTGAATTTGAATATTACTCTTGCAGTCTTACCCTTAATTTCCTGTTTTACCAGCCTTAATCCCTTTAAAAAAGACTTATCAACTTTCTTCGATAATAGCTTACTCTTAAAGGCGGAAAATGTAAGTTTCTTCTTGGAAACATTGGAAAGCAAAGCGTACATACCTAAAAAATTACCCTTCACCCAAGCAGAAAGGTACTTACTTGCAACCTCAGAAGGAGATAGTATTTTTTTTCTAACAACTCTTTTAACCGTAGGAGTGGCTATTTGGGGAACTATAATAGGTTTCTTCTCGTACTTATACTTGTACATGGTTTTTTTAGTACTCTTGGTTTTTTTCTTAACTTTTTTTATACTCTTAGGCTTAGTTTGAGCTTTCTTAGTTATTTTTTTACTTTTATGTTTCGTTACAGATGGTTTCTTAACTTTTTTCAATTTTGGCTTTGAAGGTACTTTCTTTTTTACAATCTTTGGTTTGGTGGCCTTTTTTGTAAGAGGTTGCGATTTTGCCTTACGTAAAGTTACTATCTTTTTCACTACCTTAGGTTTGGAAGTTACTGTCTTCTTCTTTATCTTCTTCACCTGCTTAGGTTTAGGTCCCAAGGGTTTTTTTATCTCTTCCTTTGCAACCTTCTTTATAGCTTTCGGTTGGTTTTTTGCTGGAAGTGTGCTCTTTTTGTTTTCAACCTCAGCAGTTTTTGGTAAAACTGCAACAGCTGGTGGTTCCTCTTTTTTTCTCCTGGCAACAACCTGTTTTCTCCTCAAAAACCACTTTAAGAGTATAGTATCACCCTTCTCAGGTAGATCCGCAAACTTCATCTCAAACCACTGCACATTCTTGGAAATGGGTGGGAAAAAGACCAAACCCTGCACCATACCCATTATGGGAGAATCAAGTTGCTGCTCATAATCTACTGGGAAATAAACAGAATTATTACTATCAACAAGCACAAGTCTCTTAGAAAGGGGCCTTAAAGATATAGGCCTATAGCTGT
>Ga0256914_1003809_pt1 | contig 11701 bp, 7 predicted proteins | sample HulkmetaG_FD_191571 | JGI IMG/M metagenome (GOLD analysis project Ga0256914, IMG submission 191571) | Hydrothermal chimney microbial communities from Main Endeavour vent field at the Juan de Fuca Ridge, Pacific Ocean - Hulk | ecosystem: Environmental > Aquatic > Marine > Hydrothermal vents ...
TCGTATTGGGCCAGCCTTAAGCAGCCTGCGCAGTATGGCCCTGAACCTGCTTCGCCTGCTGATCTCTGCACCATACATTCCTGATGCTCAACGGATAGTTAGCGCTATGGACGATAATGGGCTGGCCTTGCTCACCACACCTCTGTTAGAACATTGAAAAGCCCTACCCTCGGGTTCAAAGGGTTTGACAAAGGAAAAGTATTCTTGTATAATAATACTGCTGCAGTTATTTCCACTAAATTTTATCATTTTTGTATTCAACTAATGTAGGACTCCGACCCAGTCTCTTGTTGTAATACCCTTACGGAGGGAAAATGGAATATGAGGATTTAACCCGCCTGGCCCGCTGGGTGATACCTGGGTGGGTGACCATCGCTCTCCTTTCCACATTTGTTGCTATCGATGTATCTTTTTCGCCGCCCAATGGATGTTTAGACAGGTACCTAAAGGCGATTAAATTGCTCACTATTCAGGATATATTAGTCGTAACAGCACTGTTTGCTGCGTTAAGTGTACCTTTTGGATTTGTGATTTATCAGCTTTACTTTTACATGCGCTGGAACTCTCCTTTTTCTCGAGATGGAAGTGGATTGGTGTTTAATTCTCCAGGACGGATGAAAGAATCACTCTATATATTGGCCGATCTGGACAAAGATAAAATAACAACAAGACACAAGAACCAAAAACATTCCAATAATAAAACGTGGCGCAACAAATGGGTTGGCGATATACTATTTTCCTTGAACCACAAGTTTCGGTGGCAATATATAGAGCTACTATTCTTTGACGTTTTGTTCCAATCTCGAGAGGGAGAAAGTTGGATAAAAAGATATCGATATAGACAGGAAATCTTACACACATTAGGAGCCACATCTGTAGCTACTATTGTTGCTTTCTTAGTCTATATAATAGCAAAGATAGCCGTAGCAAACGATAACGCCCATGGAGCCGGATATTTACTATTTTCTCTTGTTGTTTATTTCGTTATTATTTGGACACTAAACAGAGAAAATGTTGTTTTTAGGGATATGTATGCAACAGGGACATTGAGCAATAAAGACGAAAGGGAAAGTAACCGCATAAATCTGTGCGAAGTGTTTGACATGCGTATATGTCAGGACAACGTCGACGATCAAGATAATTCGCAGACAAGAGAAAGCAATCTCCCCATAAAAATTGTTATGAAGAAAATCATAAAGAGTGTTACCTGCATCGAATGCCCATGCTTCGTTACAGATGAATTTCATCACGGCCACGAAACAGATAGTAGCACATCTCAAAAGTGCAATTTCCCCACCTCGTTTATAAGAATAGGCCCATTTTTTGTGTTCTATCCAACATATATGATTATAACATGGGCTATTGTTATTTTTGCGTTCGGAAGTGGTGTATTCGTGAAAGATGCAAGCCCCACGCTCAGATGGCTCATACTGATTATATTCTCAATCCCCCTATTATTATGGATTGCTATTCATCGGAAATACAAACCATCTATTGTTCCCAATGTAATTTGGTTTATTTCGATAATCAGCGCGAGTATATTCATCATATATAACAAAACATGTTACAGTTACCTACTGGGTACACGTTTTATGTTTAACACATTCTCACCATTTGGGCCGGTATTGCAAGAAATATTCACTGATAATGGATTTCTACTAAATATGATAATATTTTCTGCGATATCAGCGATACTGTCTAGCAACAGAAGCACTGCCAGATTGGAGGTTATATCATTAGTTCGATATACACTAAACAAGTTTCTCATGGAACAAGAGGAGGCGTGGTGATGCAGGTGTTATATGATTTTCTGGAGAATCCGTTTTTTGTTCTAATATGGTTTGTGATGGCATCTATAGGAGTGGCTATGCATAATTACGAACAAACTAGTATCTTCAGAAAAACATTAATATGTACAGGATTTGCCCTATTCTCACCCATCGCTTTGATGGTAGAAATTTATAAACATACTAAGCATAATAACAAACAAAAAAATGATGAAGCATTGGCACAACGTGATGCTGTTCCTTAAAAACGCCGAAGTCGTATATCTATCCAATCTACACCATCACCTCGGCCTTCAAAATGGCCTTTTTCAATTTGTTTAAGTACCAGCACGCGTACGCCTGTAACGTCAATGTCAAATGGACGCGGCGGATCCCACGTATGAATTTCGCCGCTGTCCCATAGTACATGACCATCCCCAATAACTTGTACTTGAGTATGAGCATCCCCGTAGGTATCCATATCCACACCAACCATCCCTATAAGACGATGATAATGACCATCTAGGTGAAATTCCAACTCCCCTGGACCGTACACGCCAATACCCCGATCGTACATGCGATTGTTTACTTTCATAGGCCACCCTTGGAAATTCGCATCTCCCACCGGTTCAGAAAAGCGCTCATCGGCCAAACGAGCCACAGCCACGGGCACTACTCCAATCTCTTGGCCTGTCTCATCCACTACTCGGATAACAGGCGGAGGATTCTCCGGCGGTGTGAGGGCTTCGCGCATGTCCTCCCATCTCCACGAGAGCCTCGATGGAGGAATGGGCTCGGGAGGGTGACCAGGACGAGCCCATCGACATTGAAACCAGAATCCGCCCCCATTATCAATGTAATCGATGCGTAACGTGTGCCATCCCGCAGTTAACTTTACCGGCACATCTCGCCAACCTGCGCCGTGTAACCCCCAATTATCCACTACCAGACGTCCATCAATCCACAAACGCGAGCCATCATCTGAAGAAAGCCCAAATGTGTACGTGCCCGATACATCAACACGAATGCGTCCCAACCAACGCATAGCAGCAGTCGCTAAGTTCCCCGCATTGTCCGCGAAGAGGATGGGCGCATGGGTAATCCGGACGGGCGGCTTCCGCAATCCGCCTCCTTCAAACCAAAGAGCAAGTACGCCTCCTTCAGGCACGTCTAGCGGATACCAGTACACATCCGCGATGTGCGTCCATTCCGACGCATCTGGTGGACGCCACAGGAAACGAGGGATCTCCCCCGGTTGGGTGATTACTTCAATACGCACAGGCACTAATCCACCAGGCAATGGTACACGGGCCGTTTCTCCCGGTTGGGTGATAACCTCGTGGCCGGCCAGGGACCACCGAATCTGACGAACATTTTCCACGCGTAGATCGTACATGCCTGCACGTAAGAGGAAAAGGCCGCCATACAACCGCCCATGTGCGGGTGCGTCCACCGGAGGACGGTCCGGAAAACTCACCCCCTCTACCTGAGGAAGCCCTGTGGCGGACTCTCCCTGCCACCACTGACTTAATAGACCGCGTTGACGGACTGTATTCGCATCGACACGTATCCCTGTGTAAATGCGGTCGTCCAAGGGCCCATACCCCTCGTCTACTGTGGCGGTCGGGAACAGAGTGTGCAAGTACGGGGTTATCAGATGTCCATACCGCCCTAATATGTACACCACGGCTTCCATTTGCGCGGGGGGAGGTGGCACGTGATCCGGAGTCTTCAAGCGAGTAAATGTCCGCTCGGGATTAATAACTTCTATGGGAGAGAACGCCCAAAACTCTCGATCCAGGTAAATCGTCACCGTTTTCGGAAGAGTGGCAATGTACTGCCCCACTTTGGTTGGTCCCACATTAAACATGTATATCACCCGTGGATCCTTGGCTTGACGCGCGAAGAACGTGTACAAATTGAGTCCGGCAATTATAAGGACTAAAAGGACAGGGAAAGCCATCTCCCGAGCGTGTGAAGGGCCCAACCCCGAAGGCCGCTTCGCCCTTCGGAAAGGAGATGCCGCGAATGCCAGAAAGAGCGTTAAGGATTCCAGCCCTAAAGTAGTCACAAGAGCCAACGCGGGAGTCATCCCGTACACTCGGAAGGTATTGGGCGCTTCGGTGGTCAGGATTCCTGCAGTCATAAACGCGGATATCCACAAGAGCAGAAGGGCATGGAAAGGACGCAGAGGAGCCCGCAAGATCCGAGCGATCCCCAACACCAGCAGTCCGGCAGTCAAGGGATCCACTACGGCCGCGTAGGGGATATTATGTCGGCCATTAGGATCTCCCTTGTAAAAAAACATACCGAAATACTTGCCGAAGTTTCCCTTCAAAGTAGCCCAGGGATCCCGGGTGAACAATGGGTTAAAGATACTGATAGCCCGGGAACGTTCCAGGAAAAGATCCGGATGATGCACATACGTCCAGGCGAGAGGGGCGTAAACAAGCACGAATACCCCCCAGAAAAGCAACACACGGGGGAGGAATTCCCGAATTCGCGTACGTTGTTGCCACACGTGCAGAGCCATGAACAGTCCTATAACCAACACCAGCGAACGGGTGGCTTGATAACTGTACTGGCTGAGCCCCAGAGCCATGCCGCCCATCCACCAATAACGTTGTTGTCCGCGTGTGAAGGACCGCCAGACCAACCAAAGAACTGTGGTATACCAAAAGAGGGTCAGGGTATTGACATGCCCCCAGCGAGACATGTTCACGGACCAACGCATAGTGGCCCACAGGATCGCGGCCAGGGCCGCGTAAGGCCGAGGGAGAAATTCACGCGCCAGAAGGTACAGGGCCCCTGCAGTAGCAACACTGACAGTAAGGTGAGGGAGTTTAACGGTAAGATATCCGGAACCCAAAATTTTGTAGAACAGAGCAACGTAATAATGATAAGCCCAGGGCACTTCTAACCGAGCCACCTCCCAGGGCAAGGGCCGAGCCCCCCGGACAATCTCCAATGCCTGTTTGGCAATGTCGGTCTCGTCTAGCCAAAGCCCCGCGGGGACACTGTAAATTCGGTAAACGCGCAGGCCAGCGGCTATAACCATAACGCCGACGAGGATGAAGCCGTCCACGCGGTCAAGGGATATCCTGGGAGGCACATCATCTTTCTCTTTGGGAAATGCCCACAAAGCGAGGAAAAGGCCTACCAGTAACACTCCAGTTCCCCACCCCCAAAGGGGAAAGGGCATGGCGGGCAGGAAAGACGGCTTTGCATTCCTTGCCGCTCGCAACAACGCCACGCCCAAAGCAATGCCCAAGAGCGCGGCAACAGAGCGCCATGGTTTCCAGGAAGTCATCGTGCTCGGTTCTGGCTTCTCCGACAGAGCGATTCCCCTATCCAAGACCCTACTCTCGCTATTTCCCCTCACATCTTCCGCAATTAAAACTAGCCAAGATACCAGCACATTGTAACAAGGCTGTTCTATTCACGTTAACAATTGTACACCACCCAGGCAAGTTTATTCCCTGGCCTGGGTGGTGGCCCGGACATCCACAGCCACCACGCCCTGGGGCAGGACGAAGAGGGGGTTGATGTCCAGTTCCTGAAGGGCGTCCCAATCCACGGCCAGCCATGAGAGGCGAACCAGTGCGTCTACCAGCGCGGCCTCATCCGCGGGAGGACGGCCACGCACACCCCGCAGCAGCACGGACGCACGGGTTTTCCCTATTAGGGCGCGGGCCCGTTCTTCGGTTAGCGGAGGCACCGCGAAGGCCACATCCTTCAGCACTTCCACCCAGACCCCACCCGTCCCGAACATCACCAGGGGGCCAAACTGCGCGTCTTGCACCACTCCCAGAATGACCTCCACCCCATCTTCAACCATTGCCTGGACTTCAATGCCCTGCCATCCTTCTTGCCCAGCAAATGTCCTTACCATGGCTCGTGCGGCATTTTCCACCGCTCGCTCATCTGCCAGGCCCAGGGCCAATCCTCCCACATCGCTTTTGTGCAGCGCGGTGCGGGACATCACCTTGAGCGCCACGGGGAAGCCAATGGCCGTGGCCGCGCGGACCGCCTCTTCCGCGCTTTGCACCAATGTGGCCTTCGGGGTTGGGATACCGTAGGTCGCGAGCACTGGACGCAGGTCCCAATCGGTAAGCAAGGGGGCCGTAGGGAAGGTTGGAGTAGGGGGTATATCGGCCGGACGCTGGGGTTCTTGAAGCGGCCGGTCGAGTATGGCGCGCCGATCCGCCAGGTGGCGCAAGACTCGCGCGGCGTCCTCCGGGAAGGTCACCGCGGTCAGTCCCTCCCAATTCGCGCGCACCAACGCATCACCCACGGACTCCTGACCGGGAAACACCATCACTAGGGGGATTTGGGAATGCTCTCGACGCACTTCCCCTACTACTGTGACCAAATCATCAGGGTTCACGGTGGCCTGGGGGACGTGGATAACCACGGCCGCGTCCACATTGGGGTCTTGCAGGGTGATTGCTGTGGCGGAACGGTACTCTTCAGGTCCCGCGCCGCCTAGCATGTCCACCACGGAGGTGACTTGGGCAGCGGGAGGTAGGTGTTCCCGCAATTGGCCCTGGCTCTCCGGGGAAGGATGGGCCAGGGTGAGTCCGGCTTCGGCGAGCGCGTCCGCGGCCAGGGCCGCAGGACCGCCTGCATTGGTGATAACCGCGATTCGCTGGCCCTGGGGCACTGGGTTGTGAGCCAGCGCGTGGGCCGTCTCCAGCATTTCCTGCAGGGATGTACACCAGATGACGCCCGCGTCCTCGCACGCGGCCCGGTACGCGGCAGCCGCTCCCGCGAGGGCACCTGTGTGGGATTTGGCCGCCTCATGGCCAGCCTCTGTGCGTCCTGCCTTCAGGAAAAGTAGGGGCTTCTGGCGAGCCACTTCCCGAGCCACTTCGTAAAACCGACGGCCATCGCTGATCTCTTCCACGTACAGCGCGATTACTCGGGTGTGGTCGTCCTCGGCCAGAACCTGGAGAAAATCGGTTTCCACCAGGTCCGCCTGGTTGCCCACGCTGTACATGCGCGCGAACCCAATACCTCGGCTACGGGTCCAATCGATGGCCGCACCACACAGAGCGCCCGACTGGGAGATGATGGACACGGGGCCCGGGTGAGGCATGCTGCTGACGAATGTGGTGTTCAAGGGGATAACAGTGTCTATGACACCAATGCCGTTGGGTCCCATGACCCGCATTCCGTAGCGGTGAGCGATGGTCACCACCTGGGCCTGCAAGCGGGCGCCCTCCTCGCCCAACTCACGAAATCCTCCAGAGACCACGACCACACCCTTGATCCCACGCTTTCCGCAATCCTCCACGGCCTGGGGCACTGCGGGCGCTGGGATCAGTATAACGGCCAGGTCCACTGGGTCGGGTACCTGGCTGATGTGAGGATACGCGCGGCGGCCCAGGATTTCTTGAGCCTTGGGGTTGACTGGATAGACGGGGCCAGGGAATCCCCATTCGGGGTGCACCAGGTTCTTGAGTACGCCATATCCCAACTTGCTGGGATGGGATGAGGCGCCAATCACAGCCACACCCTTGGGGCTGAGAAACGGTTGCAGTTGTTCGTAAATCGTTGCCACAATGCCTCCTTCGCAACAAGAAGTTTTCGCTCCTCGATTTTTAATCCTGGATTCTCTGCACTCTTTATTCCCTATATCCGCCCGAACTGCTTGGCCAGTTCTGCCGCGGTGATGTGGATCATGGTCGGGCGGCCGTGCGGACAGGTGTGGGGTGTTTGACAGGCTTCCAGTTCTCGCACCAGCGCACGCATTTCCGCGTCGGAGAGGACTTGTCCCCCCTTGACCGCGGCTCGTTTGCAGATAAGGGTCACCAGCCGATCTTCGACGGTTTTGCCCACTACATCCTCTTCTTCTGCCAGCCCTCGCACTACTTCTTCCACCACTCGGCGGGGGTCCTGACCCGAGAGCACCGCGGGTACTGCCCGCACCAGGTAGGTGTCCCCACCAAAGGGTTCAATCTCAAACCCCACGGCCAGCAGCGCGTCCAGGTTTTCCGCCATAAGCCCGGCCAGTTCGCTGTCCAGAGTGACGGGCACTGGGTCCAGCAGGCGCTGGCTGGGTATGTCTCCCGACGCGCGCTGGGCCATCAGTTTTTCGTAGAGTACTCGCTCGTGGGCTGCATGCTGGTCGATGAGGTAGAGCCCGTCTGGGCCCTCGGCCACGATGTAGGTTGCACCTACCTGGCCCACGACTCTCAACAGGGGCAGGGGCCGTCCTGTCTGAATGGGTGGTGACGATGAAGGTGGGGATGGTTCCCCATCCTCTTGCCGTGTGGGCAAGGGCCCCAACTCCTCATCCACCCGCAAATCCAGGGTTGGGTGGTGGGACGTGTGTACGTCCACCAGGGAACGACGACGTTCCCCCCATCCAGGCGGCTGTCCCCACGTGACTTCGGGTGTGGCCCTGCGGATAGGGGCTGTCCCCGCGATGGCACTGCGCACGGCCTTTTGCACTGCTTGGAACACGGCCCGGGGGTCCCGAAAGCGCACTTCTGCTTTCGTGGGATGGACGTTCACGTCCACCAGGTGCGGGTCCAGGCCAATGTGGATCACTGCAATGGGGAAGCGGCCCACGGGCAGGAAGGTGTGATATGCCTGAACAATGGCCTGAACCAGCGCGTAATCGTGAATCCAGCGGCGGTTAAGGAAGAGGATGATATGCTGGCGGTTGGCCCGATGCACGTTGGGTTTACCCACATACCCCCACACGGTGGGCGTGGGACTGGGATCAGGCCAGGGCATGTCCACTGGACCGACGGGAATCATTTCTCTGGCCACGTCCGCGCCGAACACCGCGGCTACCACGTCATGCAGGCGACCATTCCCCGATGTTTTGAAGACCACGCGACCCTCACTGACCAGGGTGAAGCGCACTTCGGGAAACGCGAGCGCGTATCGGGTCACCACTCGGTGGATGTGTCCTGCTTCGGTGGTGGGTTTTTTCAGGAATTTTCGCCGCGCGGGTGTGTTAAAAAACAGGTGCTCCACGATGACGGTGGTGCCTGCGGGGTGCCCCACTTTCTCCTGTCGGAGTTCCCGCCCTCCCTCTACTACTAGGCGCGTGGCGATTTCCTCCTCCCGAGTGCGACTGATGATGGTAAAGCGGGAGACGGACGCGATGGACGCGAGGGCTTCCCCGCGAAAGCCGAGGGTGCGGATGGCTACCAGGTCCTGCGCGGTCGCGATCTTGCTGGTGGCGTGGCGGCGCACGGCCAGGGGCACTTCCTCCGCGGGGATGCCACTGCCGTCATCCACCACTTTCACCAGGCGAATGCCGCCATCCCGCACTTCGATGCGGACTGTGGACGCGCCCGCGTCCAGTGCGTTTTCCACCAGTTCTTTGACCACGGACGCGGGACGTTCGACCACTTCGCCCGCGGCAATTTTGTCGGCAACTTCAGGTGGTAATATGTGTATGGACATGGTGCTCATCCAATGGCCGCGCCGCACACGGAGACCACGGAGCCGTTCTGTTCGTCCGCGGGACACTGGTCGTAGCCGGTGACCACGCCCGTGGCCCCCTCAAGCACGCGCAGCAAAAGGTAGATGGGAGGCAATCCGCAAATGCGGTATCGGTCTTCTACGGACGCGATGGTCTGGAAGAAGCCCTGGGGATCGCCCCGGGTCACTGCGTCCATGATCTCCTGGTCCGCGGCGCGAAGGCGGGCTTTTTCCGCGGGCCCCCAGGGATAGGGATCGCCAAACGCGGGACCCACATGAGCCAGATCGCCCGCGGCCACGAAGAGGGTGGGCTTTTCTGCCGCGACCTGTTGCAAGATGGCCGCCACCGCGTTCAGAGCTTTGTCTTCCTCAGGGGAGGCCATCCCCTGGACGAAGTGAGCAAAGGACCCCATGAGGATGGGGACGACATCGACGGGTTCTCCTTGACGAATGTAGTGGACCCAGGCCAGGGCCAGTTCAATGGAGTGCTCGCTCCGATGGTGGAGTTCTTCCCGAAACGCGTTTTCTTCGCCGATAGCGTCCACCAGCGCGGTGACCACGTCCTGGTCGGTAGGCAGGACGCCCAGGGGAGTGGCGTAGTTCTGGCGAGTCAGGGTAATGGTGCCAAAGTCACCGTTGTGGTCGGTGCCCAGGACAACAACACGTTGGGCCGCGCGTACGTGATCCGCGGCGTAAGTCCACACACCCGCGTAGATGAGCCCTCCTCGCTGGTAGTCAATGTGAGGGCTAACAATGCCCCGCACGGGATGGTCCAGAGGTGGAGGGAGGTTGTCTACCCGGCGAACGTAGTTATCCAGCGCGCGGGTGAACGCGTCCGCTTCCTCGGGGTAGACCGCGCCCGCGTGGCTCATGGGACGATAAGGGGCTTCACGGTACTCGCGCAAGGCCGCATCCCGCACCTGGGCATAATGTTCATTGTCTAACATAAGCGCGGCGTCCAGGTCCGCGACAAGGCGCTCTAACGTGCTGAGGGAGACGTACAGGCCTGTGCGCAATTGAAATCCAGCCTGGAGGCCACGCAGGGTGCGGGTTCCATCCATGAGCGCGAGGATAGGTGCCAGGGCCTGGGGCACGAAGATCATGCCCTGACTTAAGTGCAAGGGGTCTTCCAGCAGGAATCCCCGTTGTCCGTTATGGGTAATGGGATGAATGCGAAGGTCTCGCAGTTTCGGTTTCATGGGTCAGGAATTGAGTACATCACATGGCAGTATATGGCCAACGGGGAATATTATAGCGCACATTCGGACAGGAAGGGGAATGAAACGCTTTTACTCGCGGTTCGGCCCGCCCCCTGGTGGGGCCGAGGCTGAAAGCCGCGCAAAACGCCTGGCACCTCGACGTCGCGGGCTTCACTTGCGAAGCCCCTGACGGGGCTGGCAGGAACCGCCCCGGCGGTTTCGCCCCACCGAAGGCCGCAGTTTTCAACTGCCGGCCGGTCCGGAGCCACACTGTCCCCCGGCCGCGCACGCCGGACCGGGGCTAGGAAATGCGTGAATTCGCCCGGCAACTGGACGTTGCGGGCTTCGCTTGCCAAGTCCCCTGACGGGGGCTACACCGAACCGCCCCTGGCGGTTTCGCAGCCGAAGGCCGCAGTTCCAACTGCCGGCCGTTCCGGGGCCCAACGCCCTTGGCCGCGGCCAGCGTCCGTGGGTGGAAATCGCACAGAACGCCCGGCAACTGGACGTTGCGGGCTTCATTTGCCAAGCCCCCTGGCGGGGGCTGCAACCAACCGCCCCTGGCGGTTTCGCATCCGAAGGCCGCAGTTTTCAACCGCTGGCCGTGTCGTGCCCCACCGCCCTCACCCGCGGCCACCGCCCGTGGGTAGGAACCGCACAGAACGCCCGGCAACTGGACGTTGCGGGCTTCGTTTGCAAAGCCCCCTGCCAGGGGCTGCGATTAACCGCCCCCGCGGTTTCGCCTCCACCGAAGGCCGCAGTCTCCAACTGCCGGCCGCCTCCGAGCCACGCCGTCCCTTGGCCGCGTCCATCATTCGTGGGTGGAAGCCGCACAGAACGCCCGGCAACTGGACGTTGCGGGCTTCGCTTGCCAAGCCCCCTCACGGGGGCTGCACTGAACCGCCCCCGGCGGTTTCGCCCCACGAAGGCCGCAGTTTTCAACTGCAGGCCGTGTCGGGGTCCAACGCCCTTCGGCCGCGGCCATCGTCCGTGGGTGGAAGCCGCACAGAACGCCCGGCAACTGGACGTCACGGGCTCCGTTTGCTAAGCCCCCTGCCGGGGGCTGCGATTAACCGCCGCAGGCGGTTTCGCAGGTGAAGGCCGCAGTTTTCAACTGCCGGCCGTGGCGGAGCCCAACGCCCTCGGCCGCGGCCAGCGTCCGTGGGTGAAAGCCGCACAAAACGCCCGGCAACTGGACGTTGCGGGCTTCGTTTGCCAAGCCCCCTGGCGGGGGCTGCACCGAACCGCCCCCGGCGGTTTCGCTTCACCGAGGGCCGCAGTTTCGACGGCCGGCCG
>Ga0256914_1003810_pt1 | contig 11701 bp, 9 predicted proteins | sample HulkmetaG_FD_191571 | JGI IMG/M metagenome (GOLD analysis project Ga0256914, IMG submission 191571) | Hydrothermal chimney microbial communities from Main Endeavour vent field at the Juan de Fuca Ridge, Pacific Ocean - Hulk | ecosystem: Environmental > Aquatic > Marine > Hydrothermal vents ...
TCTCCTCTGACACCTTTCGGTGCTCTGGAGTCTCTGCCGTATTTCCTGCTGTCCATCGCAACCCCTCTTCCAAGCGAAGTGCACTAACTATATATAACACCATCGCCGTCTTTACCGGTTTTACTTGTTTTTAATGACATCAGCAGGAGCATGAATGGGTGTGAAAGTTCAGAGAACAATCCCAAGTGACAGATCTGAACTGAATTCTGAAATGAAATCTGAATTCGTGGCTGAATTCGGGTATTTAAAACATTTAAAAATACAAAAATTATAAAAAATTTAAACTGTGAAGCTGATGTTGTTTATGTCGTTGAGCTGGTTCAGCAGCTGGTCAACGTTTTCAAGTGTCGTGTTAAGCGTCTTCTCAAGCTGGGTTACGTTCGAATTTGGGCTTGGTGTTGCCGGAGTCTGAGATGGTGTGGGGCTGGAGCTGGATGGGGCTGGAGACTGTGCGGGAGCCTTTATGTTCTTCTGGGCACATCCCATGCTGAACGCTGCTATTACGAGCATCAGCAGCACTGCTATTTTGAGGCCCGTTTTCACCCTCATTTAGCTCTCACCTCCCACTGCTCCCAGTGTTATTTCTACGCTACCGTTCAGCTCCTCTCTCTGAATTCTCTGCTGTGCTACATTCTTGTACATGTAAGTGCCGTTTCCGCTGAGGTACGCTCTGCCCTCTCCCTTGACGAACATGTGTACGTTCTCTCCAGTCACCTTCACGCTTACGTTACCTCTGAAAGTTGCCTTTCCACTGCCTGTCAGTGTTCCATTGTTAGCAGTAAATCCGCTAACGTTAACGAGCTCTCCGGTGTAGGTTATGGTGGCGTTTGTGGCTGTTATCACAACAACTCCACTTCCGTTGAATTCGAAAGTACCGCTGCCCATGACGTTTAGCTGACCTGTCTCCATTCCCGTTTTATTCATTCCTGCCATCATTCCCTTTCCCATTCCAGCGTTTCCAGCGTTTGCGATCTCCCTGCCCTGCATGTTAACTTCCCTGACTATCTGTCTGGCATCCATGAACGCTTCTCTGAGCAGCTTAACAGCCTCCTTTATGTCCTCTCTTGCAGCCACAACGCTTGTATTGACCTCGCTCTTGGCCTTCTCTATCAGACTCTTCGCCTGCTGAACCTTGGCGTTGTAGTCGTTAAGCAGTGTGCTGTTCGTGAGCGTGGATAATCTGTCTCCAAGCTTTTCTGCCACGGTAACGACTCTCTCAAGCTTTGCTATTGCGACTTCCTCGGCTACCTTGCTGACCACGATTCTTGCATCTCTCCACTGCTCTCTGAGCTGCTTGACGACCTCTCTGAGCTGCTGTGGAGTTTCTGTCTCGTTAACGAGCTTTAGCTTCTCTTCGAAGGCGAGCTTCTCCTGTTCAAGCTGTGAAATGAGCTTGTCTTTCAGGGTCTCGTTGAGGTTTGAGTTAAGTATGGCAGCCTCCATCCTGTCAAACCACTTCAGTACAAGGTCTCCAGCAACCATACAGAACTTCTTTTCATGACTGAAGTCGAGCTTGCCCTCCATCTTCAGTCTCATGTACTCGTGCTTAAGTCTCATGTACTGTTCCTTGGCTTTCATGTAGGAGATCTCTGCGTTCCTCAGACCTCCTGCCCTCTTTATTCTCTCCTCTACCTTAATTCTGAGCATCCTCTCCTTTCCAGCATTTCTCTCTGCTACTCTTTCTGCCACCCTTACTCTTTCCATGCTCGCGTTTGTGTAATTGTGTCCCCTGTTTTCATATCCTCTGTTTTCTATGCACTTGGTTACGTTTGTCGCGTTTGTGCAGTTCATTGCCCTGTTCTCATTCTGCACTGGGCTAGGTACCGGGTGCTGTGCTGGCACAAACTTGTTGCTATGTGGCATGGCAGCCGCGACACCAATGGTCGCAACCACCATCGCCACAACCAGCCACACCAGACTTTTCCTCATCTCGCATCACCTCAATCGATCGTTCTCACGGGAAAATATATCCATTCTTTTTATTGCATGATTGATTAAAATTTACAATGCGTTAGAAAGCTTTACAAAACTTTACTGTGCCTTCTTTTTCTTGATTACCCATTTTCCACTGCCTGTTAATTAATCTAACGGATAACGTCCGTTTCTGTATATGGTCTGTCTGTAAACTTTAGTGAAGTTCCCAAAAATATTTTTATTTAATCTTTTAATTTATGTATTCTCCTACTTACAAACCTGAAGTTAGAAGCAGTCAAAAATCAAAAATCAGAGTTTGAAGAAAATTCAAAAATATTAAAAATAGTGTAAAATTCCGGTTTCAGGCCTTCAGGGCGAGCTTGATGTCTTCAGCCTTAACAGTCTTCCTTCCAGCGTGCTTTGCGACTTCAATCGCCCTCTTTGCAACCTGTGTGGCCCACTCCTCAAGTATTTCGGCCATTGCCTCTCTTGCATCTTCACTAACTCTCTCTGCACCAGCTTTCCTAATAATCCTGTCTATTGGAGCAATGGGCAGTTCTCCCATATCCATTCACCCCCTCGGCCAATCTTCTGGCTTTTCAAATATATATAATTTTCGTTTGAGGCCACCTCTGCAGCCTTCTTTTTACCACAACAAAAACGTAAGAAAAGTTGTGAAGAAATGAATGCAGGTTCAGGCAAAACTCAGGGTATCAGACAAACTTAATGCTCAAATCCTTCATACCACTTCTCAGTGCCACGTTTATGAGCAGGGGGGTTACACTTTCAACTAGCCTTGAGGAGCTGAGAGGACCGGCATCAAGAGCTCTCAAACCGTCTATTGAATTGACGATCTCCATGACAGTTTCCTTGGCCTCTCCATCTCCACAGACAGGCACATCCCAGTTGAAAACGGACTTCATGTCTGCAAACTTTCTGGCCGGGATTGTGTGAAAGGCGGAGACAACTTGAGAGTTATTCAGTATTGAGGCAATTTTTTCTGCAGCAGACCCCTCAGGTGGAGGAGCGTAGTAGAAAGTTCTGCCCTCTTTTTTCATCGGCACTGCTGGTGAAACAACTATCTTTCCATCAAGCACATCCTTTAAGCTTTCTGCAGTAGAAAAGATGTAATCACTTGGTATTGCAAGAATGGCTACATCACACAGCTCAGATGCCTTTCTATTGCTGGCGTAGCCTATTTCGTTTTCGTAACCCATACTCTCAAGAACTGACATGTACTCTCTTGCTTTTTCTTCAGCCTTTTTTTCATCTCTTGAACCTACAATCACATCGTAACCGGCTATGGACAGTCTCATACTCAAACCAATGCCTATATTACCCGTTCCCCCGAGAACCGCTATTTTCATCTGAGCATGTTCAGATCCACGCTATTTAATCGTTGAGGTTTTGATCCGGTTTTTGATCCGGCATTAATGTTTTAGGTTTTAGTTAGCTTTAGTTAGGTCAATTCATATTATGAAAAATTATAAATATATTATAAATATAAAGATTAAAAATTAAATGGACTGCATATTCTCTACAACAGCTTCAGCAAACTCCCTTGTTCCCACAAGCTTTCCGCCCATGTGCCTGTGTATGTCGTAAGTTACAGTTCCACTTTTTATTGTCATTTCAACTGCCTTCTTTATAATTTCAGCCCCCTCCCTCCATCCAAGGTACTCGAACATGAGGGCTCCACTTAGAATCTCTGCAGTTGGATTGACCTTGTTCTGTCCTGCATACTTGGGAGCTGAACCGTGAACTGGCTCAAAAACTCCCATACCGTCTCCTATATTTGAGCCCGGAGCTATTCCAAGACCTCCTACAAGTCCCGCAGCAAAATCGCTCATGTAATCTCCGTTTAGGTTTGGCATGGCGAGCACATCGTATTCAGCAGTCCTCGTTAGCAGCTGCTGGAACATGTTGTCTGCTATTCTGTCCTTTATCACTATTTTGCCTTCTGGCACTTCTCCACCGTACTTATCCCACAGCTCCTCTTCGGTTATCGTTTCGTCCGGGAATTCCTCTTTTGCAACTTCATATCCCCAGTCTCTGAAAGCTCCTTCTGTATACTTCATGATGTTTCCCTTGTGGACGAGAGTTACACTCTCCCTACCGTTGTCTAATGCATACCTTATTGCCAGTCTTACAAGTCTCTTGGTAGCAAACTCACTTATTGGCTTTATTCCTATGCCCGAATCTTCTCTCACCTTGGCTCCAAGGCCTGATAAAAACTCTATGAGTTTCTTTGCCTCCTCACTTCCTCTGGGCCATTCTATTCCAGCGTAAACGTCTTCCGTGTTCTCCCTGAATATTACGACGTTGACTTTTTCCGGGTTTTTGAGGGGGCTTGGCACCCCTTCTATGTAGTAAACAGGTCTTACGCAGGCATACAGATCAAGTGTTTGCCTTATGGTAACGTTCAGACTTCTGTATCCTCCGCCAACAGGTGTTGTTAGAGGACCTTTTATGGCAACTCTAAACTCTCTTATGGCGTTCAGAGTATCTTCTGGTAGATATGATCCGTACATCCTGTACGCTTTCTCACCGGCAAAGATTTCAAACCAGACTATCTCCTTACCAATTTTTTCTGCTGCAGCACTGAGAACCTTTAGAGCAGCTGGAACAACATCCTGTCCTATTCCATCACCCTCTATGAAGGGTATTACCGGGTTGTCGGGCACTATGAGCTTTCCATCGACATACTCTATTTTCCTGCCCTCTTCTGGAGGCTTGAGCTTCTCAAACTCCATGCCCTGAATCCGGCAGGTGTTGTTTATGATACTTTTCTTTGACAACTTTTTAGCTTTTTAGCCCTTCTTCAGCAGGTAGTAGTAACATCCCGGCCTTCCCTGATAGCATCCGAGAACCCTGTATCCTGACCTTTCAACCTGGGTTAGTGCTCTAACTGTCGTTACCACATAGTCAAATCCCGGAATCCAGTGACTCGAATATGCAACGTTTACGTGCCTTAAATACCAAGGCAGAGGCCAGTAGTCGTTCTTTGGCTCGTAAATTAAAACGCTGTAACCTTCTTTTCTGAGCTTTATGATCTTGTTTGCGAGCTTGACTATGCTCGGCTGAGCCTGTATGTAGATTAGGTCTTCCTTCCAGTTGTTGTAATCAACGTAACACAGGTGAATTGCTACAGCTGCGGTGGCAACCATGGCTATGGCCATTGCCACTCTTGTTTCCCTTCTATCTCTGTAGTATATCGAGCCTAGCATGGCCATGGGTGCAACCATGTGAACTGTCAGCCATGGAACCTTGTGATTCAGTATGTGGTAGGCTATCAGGGACATGACAGCCCAGTAAAAAGCGAGAGCTTCAAATCTGCTGATTGCCCTTTTCCTTAGGAACCTGCTCAGGAATACAGCTGCACCTCCTGCAAACAGACCGAAGCTCAGAAACTCGTACTCGAGGAATATCTTGGTGTAAAAGTATATTGGAGCCCAGTGGTCTCTGAGCTCGTGCATCTTCAGCCAGTATTCTATCGCTCCAACAGTCCCCTCATAAAGCCCGTACGGCCTTCTGAAAGCGGAGGTGTAAAAGAATGAAAATACAAGGAGATATATAGCTATACATCCAGCGATCGTGATTATTTTGTTTCTGTCCCAGTTGGCAAGCTTGTTTTTGAAATAATCAAGCCTCTCCCTGTAAATTCCATAAACGACAGGAAACGTCAGGAAGATAAACAGGTATATGTAGGCGTTCTCTTTTGAGCAGACCATCAGCGCAAGGAAAAATGTGCTTGCAAAAGCGAAGAGCGGTTTTGAAGTTTCCGCGTATCTGAGGTAAAAGTATATTGCTGCTATGAAGCAGGGAACGAGTATCATGTCGTTTCTCATGTATCTTGAGTAGTAGAGAATAGCCGGAGAGAATATGAGAACAAAAACGAATATATAAACATTCTTTCCCATCCACCTGTCGTAGAGAAGTGCAAACAGAACACCCATCACACTGAAACAGGCAATAATCATCCTGCCGTTAAATATGGAATCTCCAAACAGGTAAAACACAGCTGCGGCTATGTGGTAAAGCAGGGGACCGTGATAGGTTGGATCGTAGTGATACTTTCCAGTCTTTTCGAGCACGTATGAGAGCCATGCGTGAATGCTTTCGTCGTGATCAACCGGCCTTGCAGAGAGGGCGTAAACTCTCGTGAGCAGACATATCAGCAGCACGAGTACAATTACCTTCTTGCTTGGCATTGCCGTAGAGTTGAATGATGGAACAAAAACGTTTTGCGATTGTCAGACTCTTGAAGTCTGGAAATTTGAAAACGCTGAATAAAAAACGGGTAAAACGGTAAAATAAAAACGGTAAAAACCGGAAACCTGAGCAATGTTAAACGATAAAAATTTAACCTGAGAAAACCCAGGCAAACAGGATGTCATTCAGCATTGTGAAAAAAGCTGTGGTTGCTGTGGTGTTATCTGCCTTTGCTTACGTAACCCGGCCAGTGTGGCATCCCCTTTTCATGCTGTTTTACACCAATCCGGCAATCGTAGAAAGCGCCATACTGGCATATATTCTGTCACTGCCATTCTCTCGCTACTCTCAAGGCATTCTGACTGTGAGGACTGTGAGGAAGGTGAAGATTAAGGTTGGAGAGGGTGTGGAGGATGTTGAAAGGAGAAAGAGAAATGTGATTGAGAGGGTGATACCAAACCCTGCAGTATTCACAATCCTGTTTACAGTTATTCTGTTCATTCTTCTGCCAGCTCAGGGACTTTACACACCTCTCTACCTGAGCCACAATCTGAGGTATGAGAAGGTTGGTAAACTTCCAGAGGTTGATCCGGCTGTTGTAAGGATAGTTCCCAAGGTTGTGGCTGATAAGTATGCTATGGATGCCCTGCAGTTTCCGAGATACACAATAGACCGCGGGGCAATAGTTTTTGTAAACGGAACACCTTACTGGGGGTACGGGCTTATTCCAGAGGGGCTGGTCAACTCTTTTGTTCTGAAAGATAAGGGAGCCATATACGTTGACATGTCTGCTTTTGGTAAGAAAACAGAGATCGTTGAAAAGAGCATGGAAGTTGGAGAGGGAATGTATCTGACAGACAACTACCTCTGGCAGATATACAGCAGAAAGTACACGGTGGATTGCGAAAAGCCGTACTTTGTACCTTATGATGGAAGATTATACATGGCAGTTCCGGCCATTGGTTACGAGCTCCACTTCAGATTCCCCGTGTTTTTCACGACTCCTGTATGGGCGGGAGTTTATCTGATATCGCAAAACGGTAGCGTGAGGTTTCTGACTTCGAAGCAGGCGGAGAAGTGCAGAATTCTTGCTGGTCAGAAGCTGTTTCCAGCTGAGCTTGCGAGAGAGTACATTGATTCTTTTAACTACATTCACGGAATCTTGAACGTCCTTCTTTACCACAGGGATCAGTTCGAGATTGCTGATGTCCCCGGGCAGAGCAATCAGCAACCGTTCCTGATTGCTACAAAACAGGGGCTCAAATGGATAATCGCCTGTGAACCATACGGCCAGTCCTACGGTATATTCAGGATTTACATAGTCGATGCAAGAACGGGAGAAATTCAGCTATACCAGCCATCAAGCACAAAAGCTCTGATTGGGCCGGTCAGGGCTGTAGATTACGTCAAACAGGCCATGCCCAAAGTTGACTGGCAGACAATGAAGGCTGTGGAGCCAATTCCGGTAGTTGTGAACGGAACTCTTTACTGGCAGGTCAGGATAATACCATCAGATGCATCCGGAATAGCTTACGTGGCAATGGTTAATGCCGAAAATCCAAACGATGTGATTGTTTTGAGGAGTTACAGTGAAGTCAAGGCTTTTCTTGAAAAAGGAGAGAATTTCACGCTTAATTCCACGACAGGTACTTCGAAAAAAGTTTCCAGAGGTATAGCTTACTACCTTGTGATTAAAAAGAATGGAGTTGTCGTTCGCAGAATACCCGTGTATGTCAACGAAAGCGTTGAAGTTTTGCCTGCTGGCTAAGTTTTTAATTTCAATTTTTAATTCTGTTTCAGTTTTATTGCTTTCTCCGGGCAGATTCTGCTGCAAACTCCACAGGAAACGCAGAGTGTTTCGTCAATCTTTGGCCTTCCATTCTCCACATATATTGCCGGACAGGCGAACTCTTCAACACACTTCATACACTGGCTGCATTTTTCCGTAATCTCGTACGGCCTTAGCTTTTTACCTTTCTTTCTTGCCTCTCTTCTCCTCAGTATTGCACACTTTTGCTTTGAAATAACGACAGAGACTCCGTCAAAGGTCAAGGCACTTTTTATAGCTTCTTTCAACTTTTCCACACTGTAAGAGTTAACAACCTCTACCTTCTCAACTCCTATTCCCCTTACAACGTCCTCTACGTTTATGACTCTCCCCTCTCCACATCCAAAGTCTTCAGTTCCGGGATGGGGCTGATGGCCAGTCATTCCTGTTGTGGTGTTGTCGAGTACAACAACTGTGAGCTTTCTTCCAGTATGCAGGGCGTTTATTAATGGAGGTATTCCAGCGTGGAAGAACGTGGAGTCGCCTATCGTTGCGAGAACACTATCTTTAAGCGCATAGCTGAGTCCACATGCAATCCCAATACTTGCCCCCATGCATACGCATGTATCGACTGCAGAAAAAGGCCTGTTTATGCCGAGAGTGTAGCATCCTATGTCTCCGGCAAATGCTGCATCTTCAATAACTCCCTCCTCTTTCAGTTCCTCCACGGCCCTTCTTATGGCGTAGAAGGTTGCAGAGTGCGGACATCCGGGGCAGAAAACTGGAGGTCTTGGAGGAGCAAGACTGGCAAGCTTCTTTCCTCTTTCAATTACGGCATCGTAATCCACACTCGTTTTAACACCCAGTGCTCTGGCCATTCCTGCTTCAACAACGCTTACCGAGTACTCGTAGCTTGAAGGCATGTAGCCGTTCTCCTTCCCGAGCACATCCACGTCTATTTTCTCCATGCTGGCTATTGCTCTAACTCTTTCTTCCACAAAAGAGTCAACTTCCTCAACAATCAGAACCCTGTCAACTCCGGTCAGAAACTCCGAAACGAGCTTTCTTGGCAGCGGGTTTGGAGAGGATATCTTCAGCAACGGCAAATCAACACCAAGTCTTCTCATGGCCTCTTTAGCGTAGGCGTAGCTAATTCCACATGCTATTACACCGAGAGATCCGTCGCCATCTTCTATCCAGTTTCCATCCCATGTTGCAAGTGTTTCCTCTATTTTCTCCATTTTTTCAAGGAGTTCAAGCTTTAATTTCCTCGCATGGGCAGGTAGAACAACGTATTTCTCTGGATTTCTGTAATCCTTCCAGCTTACTTTTTTGACCTCCTTTTCAGGCAGTGGCGAGAGGGAAACAACTCCACTTGAATGGCTCAGTCTCGTATATGTTCTGAGAAAAACTGGCAGGCTGAATTTCGAGGAGAGCTTGAAACAGAACTTGGTGTAGTCCTTGGCCTCCTGAATGCCTGAGGGCTCTATTACCGGCAGCTTTGCTGCTTTCCCGTACCATCTGTTGTCCTGCTCGTTCTGGCTGCTGTGCATGCTTGGATCGTCTGCAGTTACTATAACCATTGCTCCGGCCACTCCTGTGTGGGCTATGCTGAATATCGCATCGCTGGCAACGTTGACACCAACGTGCTTCATTGCAGCCATACTCTTCATTCCGGCAAATGCAGCCCCGGCAGCAACCTCTACAGCTGTTTTTTCGTTTACGGAGTATTCCATGATGAAGTTCCCGAGCTTTTTGCAGGCGTAGCTGAGAGTGTCTCCTATTTCAGATGAAGGTGTTCCGGGATAACACGAAAACAGATCTATCCCGGCCTCAAGAGCTCCCCTCGCTATGGCCTCATTACCGAGTAAAAATGCATTTCCAGCCTCTTTTAACACATCTTTGAGCATGCTGGAAGTTTGAGAGTGTTTTAAAAACTGTTTCGTCATTTTCTGATACTTGCTGGCAAGTGTCAAAGATGACAGTGAAATGAAGAAGTAGGTAAGGGCAATTGAGAAGGGCGGTAAAACAAAGAGAGGTAAACAAAAACCCAACCAAAACCCAAAAGCCAAAAAACAAAAACTAAAAGAGAAAAGACAAAAAAGACAAAAAACAAAGAAGAAAGAAAAGAAAAAAGAAATAAAAAACAGGTCAGAGTGCTTGGCGATGTCCGGTAGAGAGTCTGATGGTGCATCTGACTGGTTTTCTGCCAGAATAAAGCCCATGCTCGCGAAGAAAAGTGAGCCATTCAGCAGGAAGGGCTGGTTTTATGAGGTAAAATGGGACGGAACGAGATGCATAGCGTTTGTTGATCTGGAGAAAGAGAGAGTGAGGTTGCAGAACAGGAGATTGATGGAAATAGCGTACCGTTATCCGGAACTTGTGGAAGCTCTGCTCGACTTTTCTAAGTCGAATGCGGTGTTTGATGGAGAAATTGTTGTGTTCAGTGGGGGAAAACCTTCCTTTCACCTTTTGCAGCAGAGAGAGCACGTTGACGACAGAATGAGAATAGAAATTCTTTCGAAAAAGATTCCTGCAGTTTACATAGTATTCGATTTGCTTTACGATGGCAACTGGACTTTCGACCTTCCGATTGAGGACAGGAGGAGCAAGCTTGAAGAAGTTGCAGAAAAGAACAGGAGGTGTGTAATCTCCAAGCTGTTTGTTGAAAACGGGATTGAGCTGTATGAGAATGCTGTCAGAATGGGTCTTGAAGGCATAATGGCGAAAAAGTCTGGAAGCAGGTATCTGGCAGGAAAGAGGAGTGACCTGTGGTTAAAACTCAAGAAGAAAAATACGGCCGACTGTGTAATAGTGGGGTGGCTGGAGGGAGAGGGTGAGAGGGAGGGAAAGTTCGGTTCCCTCGTTCTTGCCTTTTACGATAATGGAAAGCTTGTACATGCCGGGCAGGTAGGAACGGGGTTTACAAAGGACTTCATAGACTGGTTTTACGGGAAGCTGAAGGAAATAGAGGTTGATAAACTTGACGTCAAAAATTTGCCGGAGTTCAGAAGGAAGGTTCACTGGGTCAGGCCGTTTTACGTCTGTGAGGTGGAATTTCTTGAAATGACCAGAGATGGAAAACTCAGGGCTCCGGTCTTCATAAGACTGAGAAATGACAAGGGTATTGAAGAATGTACACCCAAGGATTTTGTTTGAAATTTTTTCTGAAAATTATTAACATAATTAATACGAGCATCTTACCGGCAATCAGGATACATCTCCGGAATACATCTCGGGTCTGAACATGATTATATACTTCAAAGTCGCATGGAATTTTTGATGAGGGCGACGTGGAAAGGGTCTGTTAGCTTTGGACTCGTCAGCATACCGGTAAAAATGTATCCTGCAACAGTTAAAAAAGAGATCAGTTTTAAACTCCTTCACGCCAAAGACGGTGGAAGAATAAAATACAGGAAGGTGTGTGAAAAGTGCGGTAAGGAAGTCTCAAAAGACGAGATAGTCAGGGGATACGAGATTTCAAAGAACGAGTTTGTAATACTGACTGATGAGGACTTCGAAAAAATTCCACTGAAAAGTGTAAAAAATGTGGAAATAAAACAGTTTTTCGACCCTTCTGAGCTCAGTCTGATTTATTACAGTGGCTTTTACTATCTCGTTCCGGATAAGGGTGGGGAGAAGGCGTACTGCTTGTTGAGAGAGGCGATGAGGGAGACTGGTAGCATGGCACTTGGCAAGATCGGAATGAGAGGTAGAGAGTACCTTGTTGCTCTCAAGGCGTTTGATGGAGGGATACTGCTGTCCCAGCTCCATTACGTTGACGAAATCAGAAATCCTGCTGAAATT
>Ga0256914_1003811_pt1 | contig 11701 bp, 9 predicted proteins | sample HulkmetaG_FD_191571 | JGI IMG/M metagenome (GOLD analysis project Ga0256914, IMG submission 191571) | Hydrothermal chimney microbial communities from Main Endeavour vent field at the Juan de Fuca Ridge, Pacific Ocean - Hulk | ecosystem: Environmental > Aquatic > Marine > Hydrothermal vents ...
TTAATAGTAATATAAAGTCCAAAAGAGATTTAATATAAATTAAAAATATTTTCACAATACTTTATTAAAAGCCTTTTTTGATGTTAAAAATAATTTTGAATTAACCAGATTGAATTTACGAATCAGTTTAAGAGGAACACCCGCAAAACAAACAATCAAAAAATATCGAAGTAATTTTTTTGTAAATTTATCCAGAAACAATGCAATAAAAAAATAGCCGAAGGACTTTAGCAGTTTATCATTATAATAATATACTAACCCTGTATATGTATTTATTTTATTTGCCGGAAATTTATTTTTATACATTAAAGAAATTGCAATTGTTTTGCTTGCAACCTCTTTAATGTAACTACTTGAAATTTGTTTGGGATGTTGACGCCACGAATATAAAAATTCCGGTATATTCCCATAGACAAATAACCCGACGCCCCGTAAATAGAATTCGTAATCCGCACTTGGAAAATATTTAATATTAAAATTTTCCAATCTCATAAAAACCTTTTTATTAATACAAACGGAAGAATTAAATATTGTTGAATTTCTATATAATAATTCTTTTACAATTGCATCATGTTTAATCGGCACTTCAATTTCCCCGATTATTTTTTTATTCTCATCAATAAGGGAAAAATAAGAACCGCATATTTCAATATTGTTTTTAATCATATTTTTCAGCTGTTTTTCAAATCTTTCGGGATGAGAAATGTCGTCGTGGTCATGAATAAAAACATATTCACCTTTTGCTTCTTTAAACCCTCTGTTATACGCTTGTACTTGCCCGCAATTGTTTTCGATTATTAATCTTATTCTATGGTCGTTGTACGATTTAATAATTTCAACGGAAGAATCGGTAGAGCAATTTTCAATTATCAGAAATTCAAAATTGGTGTAAGTTTGGTTTAACACGCTTTCTATTGCTTCTCGCAAATATTTTTCTCCGTTATGCACAGGCATTACAACGGAGACCAATCCATTATACTCCATTTAATAAACTCTCGTACATTTCAAAATAACCGTCAACCATTTTTTGAACTGAAAATTGTCTTGCGGTTTCAATTGCTTTTCCCTTTACTCTATTTCGGTCTATTGAAATTATTTTTTTTGCAATCCCTTCAATATCATTTATATCTATAAGATAACCGTTTTCGCCATCTTTAATAATTTCTTTATTTCCGCCTTCATCGGAAACCACACAGCATGCCCCGCAGGCAAGGGCTTCCAAAACCACCAAATCAAAAATAACTTTTTCGGATGTCATTATGAACATATCCGTTGCTTTAAGTAATTTAATAACATCTTCGTTGGGCAACTTTCCTAAGAATTTTACGCTGTCAGAAATATTTAATTTTTTTGTTAACTCTTGTAACTCCTTAGTATCATTTCCAACGCCCACGTTTATTAACAAAACATTTTTTTTATACTTATCTTTCAAAAACTTTACGGTTCTTAACAAAATATCTATATTTTTTTCTTTACCATGAGCCGCAATATTTAATAATGTAAAAACCCCTTTTGAATCAATTAGATATCTTTCTAGAATATCGTTTCCGGTAATATTTTGAATTTTATCAAATTCAATTCCGTTATAAATAATTTTTATTTTTTCCTTGGGTATGGAAATATTTAAACTCTCTTCAAAATAATTTTTTGCTGCCATACTGGGGAAAGTAATTAAATCCGCCATATTAATGTTTTTATGTTCAATCTTTTTTAACTTTTTATCAATCCTTTGTTTTAGTTTTATATTTTGAAACGTATTTCTTAACTCATCACTTAAAGGTCCTTTACTATGAATAGTCATTATTTTTTTTGCAGAGCTATTGTTAGAGATTAAAGAGAGTGTAACGGAATCTTGACAATGAATTATGTTATATTCAGTTTTTTTGTTTCCAAATAATTTAAAATATTTGTTTTTTTTATAAAAATGATAAGGCAAATAAAAATCGCTCCCAAAGAATTTTCTATATAATTGAGAGTTGTTTGCAAGGAAAAAAGCCGTTTTCTTCTTTTTGGATAAATTTTCATCTAATTTATCTAAAGAATCTGCAGTTACGTTTTTAGCAAACAAATCACTTGAGAGAAAATCAAATTTATAACCGGATTTGTTAAAAAACTTAATAGTTTTATAAATAATGTTGTTCGGGCCTCCGGCAAATTGGTTGGGATATTCTCCCGTATATATGCTAAATAATATTTTGTTCATATTTTTTTAACACCTCCGCTACAACCACATCCATATTATAATATTTGTTTTCCGCAAGTCTTCCAATAAATTGTATGTTCTTTAATTTGTTAATTTCTAATCTATACAATTTCATTTGTTCCTTACTATCGTTATTTACAACCGGATAATACGGTTCGCCATTAAAAATCGGATACTCATAACTAACCGTAGTGGTTTTATCTTTTTGTTCGGTTAGATGTTTATATTCCGTTATTCTTGTATATGGAGGAGAGGCATCAACATAATTTACTACAGCCGTTTTCTGAAACTCTTCCGATTTCAAGTTTTTCCACTCAAACCGAAGTGAACGGTACGGTAATTTCCCAAATTTGTAATCAAAGAAATAATCGATAGGTCCTGTATAAATCATCTTCTCGAATTTTATTTCATCAACTATGGTTTTGTAATCCGTGTTTAACATTATATTGATGTTTTTGTGCTCGAGTATTTTTTCAAACATCTTGGTGTATCCGTCCTTTGGCATATATTGATATTTATCCGTAAAATATCTGTTATCGGTATTTGTTCTTACGGGAATTCTTCCCAATACCGACGGTGATAATTCTTTCGCTTCAATTCCCCATTGCTTTTTTGTATAATATTTAAAGAATTTTTCGAATAAATCTTCACCAACTTGGCTAACAATTTTTTCTTCGGAATTTGTTATCGGGTAAATTTCTTTTCTCACCGAGTCATAAAATTCTTGAACTTCTTCATCAGTTTGAAAATTTTTGTTATACAATTTATTCAGAGTTGTTCTGTTAATCGGTATCTGATAAAGTTCGCTGTTCAGTTTTGCCAAAACTCGATGCTCATATTTTCTCCATTCCGTAAATTGCGAAAGATAATCGAAAACCTTTTTGCTGTTTGTATGAAAAATATGTGGTCCATAGCGATGAACAAGTATTCCGTACTCGTCATATTCATCGTAAGCGTTACCGCCAACGTGATTGCGTTTTTCTACAACAAGAATTTTATTCCCTTTGTTTGCAAGTCTTTCGGCAGCAACCGCTCCGGCAAAACCGGCTCCAACTATTAGATAATTATACGTCATATATTATTTAAAATTCCTACAAATACTGAAAGCGTTAAAGAGAAACAACATTTTATAAAATGTTGTTTTCTTTTAATATATACTTCAAATTTTTATTAAATAAATAAAAAACCCCGATAAAAACCACGACCTCGGAGAGTAACGTTGCAAAGGCGGCTCCATTAATCGAATATTTAGGAATAAAAATTATATTTAAAATAATATTAATAATTGCTCCGAAAGTTATTGCAACGGAAAAGACTTTTTGCTTTCCCCATACCGTTAAGGGATTTCCGAAAAAACTATTTATTGAAATAACCAACAAATTACCGGAAAGAATAATCAACGGAAGAGTAGCCCCCACATATTTGCTTCCGAAAACAACGGTTATTATCTCTTCGGCAAAAAAGAAAATAAAAAGAGAGATTAAAATACCGCTTCCGAACATTAATATTCCGTAATTAAGAATAGTTCGCTTTAACTGTTCTCTGTTTTTAATTTTCGATAAAGAGGGTAGAAAAATTTTAACTATTGCTCCGAGAGGGATAAGCCCAATCATAAAAATTTTATATGCCGCATTATATATTCCCACCTCGGTTTGTGTTTTAATATTACCAAGCATCACCATATCCAAATTATAGTATATGGAAATCATAAACGAAGAGATTATCAAAGGAAAAGATTCCGAAAATAGCGTACGTAAAAATTTTTGTTTTATACTCCACTTATATTTCCCAAAGAACTCGGAATATTTCCCAAACAGCCAAAGGTTCATAATCAAATTGGCAAAAACGGAAATAGCAATCACTTTTAACACATCTGAAATATCTTTTACAAAAAGAAAAACAAAAAGAAGAATTAAAATGTTTTTAACAACAACTTTTATTGACAAGTATTTTATTTTTTCGGTTGCCTGAAAAACAAATTCCGTAGATATTGACTGCACAAAAAGATTTAATCCGGTTAACAACAAAGCAATTTTAACAATAAATGTTTCGTGCAAAAAAAAGATAACAATTGAAAGAATAAGAAAAATAGCGGAGGCCAATAAAATGCGGAAAGAAATTACGTTATTTACATATCTGGAAATAACAGACTTATCGTTTGCAATACGTTTAACGCTTATTATATCAAATCCGAAATCGAGAAAAAGAAGGAAATAAGAGACAAATGCTGTAGAATACCCCAGTATACCGAAACCTTGCGGTAAAATTACACGGGCAAGATAGATAGTAGTTACAAACGCTATTGTTTTACTTAATAATTCGCCACCGGAAAGTGAAAAAAAGTTTTTTAATATTGTATTCCACGTTTGCAAATTATCCTCTTTAATTTAACTTTTCAGTAAGGAGTATTATTATTGATTTAATTTATTAAAGTTAAAAGGAAGAAGCAAAAACGTAAGCTTTTCCCTGTTTTATTTACTCTTTTTTGCCAACCATTTTTCGGGATTTTTATAATTACGTTCGTCCCAAATTTCAAAATGGACAAGATTTCCTTCCAAACTCTTGTTTACCGTTCCCAAAACAGTTCCGGCTTTTATAACATCTCCTTCATTCACTTCAATATTATCAATATGCCCGTACACCGTTCTGAAATTACCTTTATGCGTAACAATAATTATACTACCAAAACCGGGTATCCAATCAATTATGGAAACAACACCTTCGGCAACGGCAAACACTTTGCCTTCCGAAACCGTTTTAATATCTACACCATAATTAAGCGTTATTGTTTTTAGTTTTTTATTTTTGTTTTCGCCGAACTTTCTTACAATTTTCCCTTTTAAGACAGGCCAGTTAAGTTTTCCTTTTAACTCGGCAAAATTTTGAAATTTTGTGTAGTTGATTTTTGGAATATAGGGCTGAACGGAATTGTTTTTAAATTTTGCCTCTCTTAATTTTCTTTCCCGTTCTCTTTCTTTTTCAATTAAGTTTACAATTATGGATTTGATTTCTATTTCATATTTCCTTTTTTCATCTATTTCTTTTTCTATGTTTTTTCTGTCTTTAACAAGTTCGGCAAGCAACTTGTTTTTTTCTTCTCTGCGCAGTTTTAATTTTTCGGATTCTTTTTCCTTTTCGGTTTCCAATTTTTTCTTTTCTTTTATTTGCAACCGTAAATCCGAAGTTAACCTTTCCAACTTCTCTTTTTGTTCCCTTAACCTTGTAACCCTCGCCTCATTTTTATCAGTTATATAATTAAAATATTTATATCTAACCACGGCTTGATTAAAAGAATCGGCTTTAAGTAACAAACTCCATTTGGATTCTTGTCCGTTTTTATAAAGCCATTGTACATACGAGGCATATTCTTTCTGCAGTTCGGTAATTTCTTTTTGAAGTTCGGTAATTTGTAAATTTAATTTTTTGATTTTTTTTTCAAGTGCTTTTTCTTCCTCAACAATTCTTTTTATTGCCTCGTTAAGCAAATGACTTTGATGATTGATTTTATCCAACAATTGAATATTATCTGTTTCCACATTTTTTTTAGATGCCAGTTCCTTTTCCAAACGTGTAATTTCAGATTTTATCTTTTCCAGTTCAGCATTTTTCTTTTTGATACTTTCATTTGTTTGGGCAACCAAAAAAGCGGCAACAAAAAGAAATAAAAAGATATTTTTAATAAATTTTACCATTCGATTTTTTCAACGTCAGACGGAAGTTTAATTTTTAGGGATAACTGTTTTTTGTTCACCTTTATTTTTTTATACCTCACTTTAATGCTTTCGTGCTTTGCTTTGTTTCTGATAAGCACTACTTTCGGAAGGGGAACACCTTCGTATTTCTTAAATTGGGAATATTCTCCGGATAATAATTCCTTACCGTCAAGTGTGGAAATTATGTAATCTGTTATTTTTAAATCTTGTTTGGTTATTCTATATGTTGTTTGTCTGTTATTTGCCGTATCTATATAAGTCAGATTGTAAATATCATCCAATATCTCATACTTAGCCGGTTCGGTATGCAACTCTTTCGTAAGATTTACAGAGCCGGCAAATGCATCAATTAAATTTTCGAAAGATAAATTTATTTTAAACATTTTTTGCAAAACATTGCGGCTGTTATTTCCCGTATAGATTTTCTTTTTCATTACATTATAAAAAAGGAAATGTTCTTTTGTAAATAATCCGTGAGCAATATCAATTCCGAATGGTCCGTATATAGATATTTTAATTGAATCGGGTCTTTTAATTAAAATTTTAAAACCGGTTTTACCGTTAAATTTTTTACTTTTTACTTGGATAGTGCCAACGGCATCAAAGGTTTTAATGGTTCTTCTGTTCCCTTCTAATTTTTTTATTAACCGAGGTGCGGGTATTACTTTCGGGGTGTTTGTTGTAATCTCTTTTTCGGAACTACATCCTATAAAAAACAAAATTATGCTTGTTATAAAAATAAACGGTTTTATTTTAATCATTTTTTTCTGCCTTTTTCAATTTTTCTTTTACTCCTTCTATTTCGGAATCAAGAGCTAATGCTTTTTTATAATATTTAATTGCATTTCCCATATCATTCATTTCTGCATAAATATCTGCCAAATGATCGTACAATGTAGCATTTTCATTATCCAACTCAATTGCTTTTTTAATATACTTAATGGCTTCGTAATATTTTCCCAACTTAAAAAGAACCCAACCGTAAGTATCAAGATAAGAAGAATTATCGGGAGCATTAGTAATTGCATACTTTGATAATTTCAATGCTCTTTGCAGTTGAACTCCGCGTACGGCAAGAGAATATGCAAAATTATTTGCAATGAGAACATCGGTTGAATCTATTGCCAGTGCACGTTCATACAACGAATCGCTTTTATTATATTCTTTCAGCCCGTCGTAAATTAAACCGAGTGTACCAATTACTTGAATGTTTTTAGGTTCAATCGATAAAGCACGTTCCAAATAAACAATTGCCGCATCGGTACGTTTTAATTGGTTAAGCGTAAAACCATATGCATGCAACGCCGTTAAATCGTTCGGATTAAGCCGCACGGCATGTCCCAAAGCGCGTTCCGCACTTTCAATATCACCCAACTGCGAAAGAGATAACCCGAGTATTAAATTATCAACAAAATCATCCGGAAATTTTAACACTGCATTTTTCATCTCATCGGCAGCTTCTTTGTATCTGTGAGAATCGAACAACAAAATTCCCAATCTATTCCACAACTGTGCATTCCAGGTTGCAGTATGTGCAGCCGTTTTAAATTGCTCTATTGCCAACGAGTCGTTTCCCTCTTCAATGTAAATTTCTCCCCAAAAAGCACTTACTTGCCAATCGGTAGAATCTTTTTCCAGTTCGGTTAAAATTTGTTTGGTAATCGGAATAACTTCCGAATCTTTTGCCGCTTCGGCAACAAATCCTGCTGCAATTCTTTTTTTAACATCAAAAGGGAGTTTTTTTGATTTGATTATTTTTTTATACTGAACCGATGCATCCTTCCATTTACCCATATTTGCATAAGCATTTCCTTTATATTCAATCAATTCCAAGTCATCAGGGAACATATTTAAGGCATCGTCGGTAAGGGCAAGGGCTTTTTCATTTTTGTTTGTTTTTAAATACGATTCTATTAACAATTTTTGCAATTTTAAATCAGACGGATTTAATTTCAATAGTTCTTCAACCGTTTTTATTGTATTATCAACATTCCCCAAACGTTCATTCAATTCCGCAATTTTTAATAATACATTCCATTCGGGACCCAGTAACTTTAATAAGTTGTTATAAACCTCTAACGATTTCAACGGATTTTTTGCTTCGTTTAATTGGGCAATATTATAATAAGCTTGATAATAAAGGGAATCTATTGCTATTACTTTCTCAAAATATGCTTCCGCCGAATCAGGCTTTTGTCCCATTTGATAAATACTACCAAGGAAAAAATTATATTCGGCATCTTCGGGGGCTAATTTTACGGCGTTACGTGCATGATACAACGCCAAAGGGAACTTACGCAAAAGCAGATAATCTTTCCCTAAAGCATAATGAATACCGGCTTTTTCGTCCAACCGCAATGCCTCTTGATATTCCAATATTGCGGAAGGATACTCCCCTTTTAAATCGTGAAGTGCCCCTTTTATAAAAAAATCTTCCGCCAATTGTTCATTTTGAATTCGATCTTTTTTTTGTCCCGCACTTTCTTTTTTCTCTTCAACGGTAACGGAAGAACATGCGGAAATAAAAAGAGCAAGCAGAAATAATGTAACTATTTTAATCTTCATTATAACCTAAATTTTAACTTAAAAAAATATGGTTTAGCGTTTTGAATAACAAGTGAAAATAAAGTTCTTAATCATATTAGAGTTAAACAAATTGAAGCAATTTTTGTTCTAAAATAAAAATTTAATATTTCGGCTTGTCTTCAATGGTTTCTAAAATATTAAGATACGAATAATACCTTTCCGGAGAAATCGCTCCTTCTTCAACTGCATTTACAACGGCACAGTCCGGCTCGTGAAAATGAGTACATGTATTAAATTTACACATATTAATGTAAGGGATAAAATCTGTAAAATAGTGGGATAGGTCCTCTTTTTTAATACCGTAAGGAGCAAATTCACGAATGCCCGGAGAATCAATAATAACGGTGTTTTCATCAACTTCTTGTAAAATTGACGCTACAGTTGTATGTTTTCCTTTATTTAAAATTTCACTTATTTCCCCTACCTTAAAATTAAGTTGAGGATAGAGGGCGTTAAGCAAAGATGATTTTCCAACACCGGATTGCCCGCAAAAAAGAGAGATGGAGTTTTGTAACTTTTCTTTTAATTCGTAAAGTCCGTAATTTTTTACTACGGAAGTAATCATAACGGAATATCCGCAGTCGGAATAGATTTCTTCCCAATATTTAATCTCTTCTTCCGAGCCGATGTCGTTTTTGTTAATTATAATTATCGGATTAATATTTGAACTTTCTGCTCCAACAATTATTCTGTCTAACAGACGATTGTTGAATTTCGGTTTTTTTGCCGAAGAAACAATTACAACATTATCCAAGTTTGCAGCAAAAATTTGTTCAAGGCGTTCACCTTTACCTGCCGTTCCTTTAAGCACAGGGGCTTTACGGGAAAAATAATTTTCCCTTTCGAAAATTTTGATAATTTCTCCACGCCCGTCGTTATTAAGCGAAATTTTTACTTTATCTCCAACAGCAACAATATCAAGTATATATTGCTTATTCTGTTTTAAATGGTATTTATTTTTAAATCTTCCCGGAAGGCGACAAATTATTGAATTTCCGTTCTCATTAAGGACGTAATAATCTTTACTTTCTATTTTATAAACTTTTCCTAAAATAATATTTCACAAGTATTTTTTTTAATAATCCAAAAATAGAGGAAGAAAAATAGCATTGCAAATTTTTTGTATAATTACCTAATTCTGTGTCGTGATTATTGTTTTTATCTTTTAGAATAGAATTGTTGTTGTAAGCATAAATGTATGCGAATTAATACTCTGATAAATACGTGATTCATCATATCCATAATTATCCGTGTATGTATTCCAGAAACCGTAGGAGTAAGCTACATCGAACTTAAACGCATTACCTGCAATAATTCCCGCACCTGCATTAAGAAAAACACGATTAAATTCTTTAGGGTCGTCTTTGTAAGGTGATGTATAATACATAATACCGGCTCGTGCAAATATTTGTGTAAAAGGAATTTTCATTTCGGCACCAATGTTATAATTAAGTACCGTTCTAAAATTATCGTGAATAACTCTGTTGTTTTCATCAATTGCAGATTGATTCAATTCGCCGGAAAATTCCATTTGTGTATAATCTATAAAAGTTGCTTGTGCATTAATCGTAAGTAAATACAAATCTATTGATGCCCCTAGTGAAAATTCCAACGGAGTTTTAATTTCGTATCTTACCATACTTTCGGAGGGGAGCAAATCTATAAAATAATCCCCGTCAAATTGGGAATAACCTTTGATAAGATAATTTTCTTTTATATGAAAAGTTGTAGGAAGTTTTGCGGAACCGCCGAGCCGGATAAAATGCATCCAATCTATTATAAATCCTAAGCGAAATTCCCATGCATATAAGTCCCAATCAATTTTATCATTTAAATAGAATGTTTGAAAATCACGAGTGTTAGGGTCGTTAATATCCGTTGGATCAACATAAAAATTATCCCAATCGTCTTCATAATATTCTCTTTCGTTTTTATAAGTACCTGATAAATAATTAACACTTCCGCCAATAAAAACCCCTTTAGCCGCTTCAACGGCAATTCCGAAATTGTAACGGTTAATGCCTCCGCTTTCCAAAATATTTCCGCTTTGTGTTAAATCCCCTTTTATGTGAGTTGTATCTTTAATATAATTGTTATCCGCATCCACCAAAGGGTAACTTAATCCGAGCAAAAAAGGGATATCATCATTTTTATCGGTTAAATATTTAATCATGGAATTATCGTTAGGATTATATCCTTCAAAACTTAGGGAAGAAGTAAAATCTTTATCCTGCTGGTATCCGAATCCGTAAACCAAACTTCCGCGTGTTGCGGGAGCTTTGTAAAGATAACCCAATTGCCCGAATTGTGTAGAATTATTTTTATATGTATCATTCTCTCCGAAAAAAGTTGAGTTGTTTTCATAAATGCGATGATAAAAACTTCCGGTTAATTGAGAATAGTTGGAAAGAGCCAACCCGGCTGGATTAAAAAACATTGCCGAATAATCATCTCCGTTTGTAATATAAGCGTTACCCATTCCCAAAGCCCTGGCGTTGGATAAAACTCCCGGCAAAGCCAAGCGAACCGCATCGTTTTCGTTTTGTGCAAAAATATTTGCAGAGAATGTAATCATTAATAATATGAGCGATAATATTTTCCATTTATTTTTCATTTTATCACCTGCGTTTTTAATTCAAAATTTTAATGGGCACAACAATCCTGTTTAACAACAAAAGTGTTAGTTAAATGGTTACTAATTTGCTAATTGTAATCTCGTTATCTTCTTCGCGTCTTCTTGGAACTTCGTGATGAAGATGAACTGCTTCGCGACGGACTTCTTGAACCGGAATAACTTCTACCGGAGCGACTGCCCCGTGAAGACCCCGAAACACTAGGCGTTCTGTTACTTGAACGAGATGGAGGCCTGTAATACGAGCGTGATGATGAATTTCTTGAACCTGAACTTCTTGAGGAAGAATATGTTCTTTTACTTCTGCTTTTATTTACTTTTTTGTTTTTTACACTCTGCGGATGTGTTCTGCCGTATGTTCTTTTTGCAGCACGGCTGCTTGATCTGCTTGCCAATATTCTGTATCCTTTTTCGCCGGCAATGCGTCTGCGGGACAAATTAGTACTTCTTTTTGAAACCGACCTTGCATTATCGGTTTTTGTTATGCCGGCATTGCGTAAAGAACCGGAAATTTTCTCACTGTTATTCACTCTTTTTGTAACAACCAAATCCCTATCCAAATCGAAA
>Ga0256914_1003812_pt1 | contig 11698 bp, 6 predicted proteins | sample HulkmetaG_FD_191571 | JGI IMG/M metagenome (GOLD analysis project Ga0256914, IMG submission 191571) | Hydrothermal chimney microbial communities from Main Endeavour vent field at the Juan de Fuca Ridge, Pacific Ocean - Hulk | ecosystem: Environmental > Aquatic > Marine > Hydrothermal vents ...
AACGGCCGGCCGCCCCGCCGAGGGGCTGGATCCGGTGGAGGACGACGGCTCGAAGGCGGACATCGCCAGCCCGGACTTCAGCGCGGACAATTCCGACACATGGGGATTGACGGACATCCGGCGCCAAGTGTGGGGACTCGGCTTCTTCCGCAACCGGCTGTACTACGCGGTCGGCGAGGGCCCGCAGATCTGGTCCGTCGGCTTCAACGACGACGGCAGCTTCGCCGGGGACGCGCAGATCGAGATCAGCCAGGTGCCCGGCGGCATGCCCGTCACCGACATCCTCTTCACGCCTCGCGGCCGCATGATCCTGGCCCAGCGGGGCGGCATGCTGGGCAGCGCGGCATTCGGGAAATTCCACACCCCCGGCATGAACGGAGTGCTGCGCTATTCCCGCGACGCCGACGGCAAATGGCAGCAGGACCCCGAGGAATACGCCATCGGCTTCAAGCCCGATCACCGGAACGCTTCAGGCGGCGTCGGTCTGTCCTGCGAAGGCGTTCTGTGGAGCACCGGCGATTCCCTGCGGGACGACCCCGCGCTTGCCGCTTCGGGTGAAACCATCGTCCACGGTCTGCAGGGCAACGACGTGCCGCTCGTGAGGCCACGCAACGTGCCTCCATGGGCGGCCTGGTTCGTGGATTACGACGGCAAATTCGGAAACGGCGGAAGTGCCGGACACGTGGGCGACGTGGAGATCGCCCGCAACTGCAAGGGCGAGGAGACCGTCGGCTGGTCCGACGAGGGCGCCGTCATCGAAGACAGCTGGCCCGGATGGACCCCGCCCACGGGCGGATGGACCCCGCCGCCCGGATGGCTGCCTCCACCGTGGTGGCCGCGCACGCCCGATCTCGAGATCGCCAAGGACGACACCCAGTGCACACCGGATCCGGCAGTGCCGGGAACCCAGCTCTGCACGCACACCATCACGGTGAGCAATGTCGGCGCGGCCACGTTCACCGGGTTCCTGAACGTGGTGGACACGCCTCCGGCCAACGCCTCCTTCGTGCCCCCGCCGGGAGGGTCCATAGGCTGGAACTGTTCGCAGGTGGGCGGCCCCGGCACGCCGGTGAGCTGCACCTCCGCCACGGTCCAGACGCTCGCTCCGGGAACGGCCGAGACGCTGCTGCTGACGCTGCGGATCCCCGGCATTCCCACCGGCGCAAGCGTGCTGAACTGCGCCCGCGTGGATCAGCCGGGGGACCCGCTGGGCAACAACACGGACTGCGGCGACGCCTATGCTCCGGGGCCGAACCTGGAGATGCGGAAGACCCTGAATTTCTGCATACCGGCATTCGGCGGATCCATCTGCACCTACTGGCTTGATGTCACCAACACGGGCACCGCCGCCTACTCCGGGTGGCTGCACGTGGCGGACACGCTGCCCGCCGGTTCCGTCTATCTCGGCGTCGTCAACTCCAGCAATCCCGCCTGGAGCTGCTTCGCCGGCGCGGGCACGGTGGACTGCTACCTGTGGACGGCGGCCCTGCCCGTCTGGGGCATCGAATGGGTGGAGATCTCGGTGTTCATCCCGCCCGGATCGCCTCCCGGCCTGCGCAACTGCGCCGATCTGGGCATGCCGGAACATGCGGCGGATCCCAACGTGAACGGGGACAATTCCGATTGCGCGCCGGTGGTTTCGCCCGCGATCGGCCCGGTCCTGCCGCTGATGGCCAATGTCAACCTCTGCCCGAAGGGCTGGAGCCCGCAGGTCAAGGGCTGGCGTCCTCCCAAGGGCTGGCAGAAGAAGACGGTCACGAAGAACGGTCGGACCATCGTCTGTGGACGCAAGGGACCCCCGCGCAGGACGTTCTACTGCCCGCCTGGATGGACGCGCTATCCATCCGCGGCTTCGGTGCCGAAAGGCTGGCGGATCCGCAAGGTCGGTACGGGTGGGGGCGCCGTGACATGCGCACGTCCGACGGCGGCCACACCGCCTCCACCACCTCCGCCACCGGTGGTTCCCGGCCCCGAATGCCGTCCCGACGAAGACGTCTTCACCAGCAGCGGACAGGTTCCGCGGGGCTGGCGGGTGCGTCGCGTCACCCGTGGCGGACGAACCATATGGTGCGCCAAGCCCCGCGCGGTCCGGCCGCCGAAATGTCTGCCGCACGAACAGAAGTTCCTGGATCCCGCCGGGATCCCGGCGGACTGGCGGGTGCGCCGCGTCACCCGCGGCGGGCGGACCATATGGTGCGCCTATCCGGTGGCCAGGCCCTGCCCGCCCGGAACGCACCGGGTCGGCAACGTCTGCCGCCCGGACGTGAGATGTCCGCCCGGCACCTATCTCTCCGGCGATGTCTGCATACCGCACGTCAAGCCGTGCCCGCGGGGCATGATCCGGATGGATGGCAGATGCGTCCCCCGCGTCAGGCCCTGCCCGCCCGGCATGGTCCGCAGGCATGGGGAATGCGTGCCACGGGTGGTCCACTGCCCGCCCGGCATGCGGCGCGTAGGCAACGTCTGCAAGCCGGTCGTGAAACCCTGCCCGCGGGGCATGGTCCGCAGGGATGGCAGATGCGTCCCCCGTGTCAGGCCCTGCCCGAAAGGCATGATCCGCAGACATGGGGAATGCGTGCCACGGGTGGTCCACTGCCCGCCCGGCATGCGGCGCGTGGGCAAGGTCTGCAAGCCGGTCGTGAAACCCTGTCCCCGGGGCATGGTCCGCAGGGATGGCAAGTGCGTCCCCCGTGTCAAACCCTGCCCGAAAGGCACGAAACGCGTCGGCCGCGCCTGCAAGCCCATCGCCAAGCCCTGTCCGAAAGGCACGGTGAAACGGAAAGGACGCTGCATTCCCGTGAAATGCCCGCCCGGCACACACAGGGTGCGCAACAGATGCATACCGCAGGCGGGGCACGGCGGCATCATCCCGCAGAACGACTGACGGGCGATACATGAGACGAGAAACGGGGCGACATGCCCCGTTTCTCATGCTTCCTCGTCACTTCCCCCAAGTTGACGATAACGAAATCATCACAAAGTATGAACTTTTCGTGATTGACTTTCCCCTCTGTCAGAGCAAACCTGAAATTGCAGAGAGAGGGGGCCTCGGACCGCGACCGTTTCCCGAGAGGGAAATGGGGGAGGAAGAGGCAATGGAAACGGCAAGGGGCGACCATCATGCCACGCAAGCATGGTGGAGATCGAACTCAGCTCGCACCAGACAACGAAAAGCACGCGACCGGGCCAGCGGAAATTTCATCCGACCGGCCTTTGCAATTCTTGCGATCCTGACATGCGCGATCCAGGGGCCGGCCGCCGTGCCGGCGCTCGCCCAGGACGCGGGCGGACGGCAGGCGGCTCCGCCGCAGGGTCCGGCGGAGGGCGTCGTCATGCCCGGATACCTCGTCGTCACGGGATTTTCCGGAACCACGGGCGGCGGCGGAGCACTGCGCATCGACACCTCCGGCGCCTCCCTGAAGGTTCTGGACCTGTCCGGAAAGGGGGAAGCCAGGGGAGAGGCCGTCGCACCGGTTCCGAAACTCGAGGTGCCGGCGGCCAGCATCGGTCAGGTCTTCGGCGTGACGCTGGACAACGCCAATCCGCCGAACATCTATGCGACGGCCACCTCGGCCTACGGCCTGCACATCGCCGTTCCCGACGAAAACGGTGACGGCCTTCCCGATCCCGTGCAGACGGGCCGGCCCGGCGCCCGCTACATGGAAGGGCAATGGGGTCCCGGAGGCGGTCCGGGCTCCGTCTGGAGGATCGACGGCAGAACGGGACAGGCCAGCCTTCTCGTCAATCTGGAGAACGGGGGCGCGGGGCTCGGCAACATCACTTTCGATCCCACGCACTATCAGCTCTACGTCTCCGATATGGACAGCGGCAACATCTACCGCATCGATCTGGCCGGCAATGTGCTCGGCATCTACGACCATGGCAGAACCGGCAGGAAGGCCGCAGGGCTGGAGCCCGTGAGGCGCGACCGCAAGGCCCGCGCCGAAATCACCTCGGACGCCTTCGACGCCGACAACTCGGACACCTGGGGCCTTGCCGACGTTCGTCGGCGCGTCTGGGGACTGGCCTACCACAAGGGGCGTCTCTACTACGCCGTCGAGGCCGGACCGCAGATCTGGTCGGTCGGCATCGACGACCGCGGCCGTTTCGCCAAGGATGCCCGCATCGAGATCGAACGGGTGCCCGGCGGATTCCCCGTCTCCGACATTCTCTTCACCCCCGAGGGGCGCATGATCCTGGCCCAGCGCGGCGGCATCCTGGGCAGCACCGACTTCACGCAGTTCCATTACCCCGGTCAGAACAGGGTGCTGCGCTATTCGCGGAATCCGGACGGGGGATGGGTGCAGGAGCCGGAGGAGTACGCCATCGGTTTCCCCGGCGACCACCGGAACGCGGCGGGCGGCGTCGGACTCTCGTGCAAGCGCATCCTGTGGAGCACGGGTGACGCCCTGCGCAACGACCCCATGCAGTCGGCAAGCCTCTCCCAGGGCGGAGAGCTGGTCGTCCACGGCCTGCAGGGGCAGCTGGAGCGTGTGACGAAGCCGCGCAACGTGCCCCCGTGGGCGGCATGGTACGCGGACTACGACGGCCGCGGTGGCGACACGGCCAACGCCGGCCATGTCGGCGACGTGGAAGTCTACCGCTACTGCACGGACGAGAAGGGCGGCTACGACGTGGAGGAAAGCTGGCCCGGATGGGAGCCTGCGACGGACTGGGCTCCGCCTCCCGGATGGGCCCCGCCCCCGTGGTGGCCGCAGAACGCCGACCTGCAGGTGAACAAGGCCGACACGGTCTGCAATCCCGATCCGGTCGTGCCCGGGGCCTTCCTGTGCACCTACACCATCAGCCTGACCAACGTCGGCGCCTCGCCGTACAGAGGCACGCTGAACGTGATCGACACCGTTCCGGGAAATGTGGAATTCGTATCGGCCACGAACGGCTCCATCGCTTGGAACTGCGTCCAGCCCGGTGGTGTGGGCAGTCAGATCATCTGCGACTCCGCCCGCAGGCAACGGCTGCTCCCGGGACAGAGCGAGACCCTCGTCGTCACGGTCCGGCGGCTCGCGGCGTTCCCGGACCTCACGGTCATGAACTGCGCCACGGCGGCCGTTCCCGGGGATCCGGACCCCACCGACAACGCCGACTGCGGCTGGGCCTATCCGCCCGGGCCGGATATCGAGGTGACCAAGACGCTCAATGCCTGCGTGCCCGCGCCGGGCGGATCCCTCTGCTCCTTCTGGATCGACGTGACCAACCGGGGCAACGCCACCACGGGGCGGGTGGTGCGCGTGCTGGACACGCTGCCTCCGGGAGCGTCGCTGCGCTCCATCCCGAACGCCACCTCTGCCGCGTGGACATGCTGGCGGAGAGGAGGATACCTGGATTGCAGGCTCGACCCCGCGAACATCCCGCCGGGAGACTACGAATGGCTCGAACTTTCCATCTTCGTGCCCGCCGGGACGCCGCCGGGAGCACTCAACTGCGCCCAACTGTCGGGTGAAAGCGCGGGCGATCCGGACGTGAACGGAAACAACTCCGATTGCGCGCAGGTCCTGCCCGCCATGACCGGCCCGATGCTCTATTCCCCCAAGGTCAGCTGCCCGTCCGGCTGGACGATCCAGCAGAAGGGCTGGAAGCCGCCTAAGGGATGGGAGTCCAGGACCGTGGGCGAAGGAGACGACGCGATCGTCTGTGGCCGCAGGAAACCCATGCGCAAGAGCCACTGCCCGCGCGGCTGGCAACGCTATCCGGACGAAGGGGCCGTGCCCGAGCACTGGACGATCCAGAGGGTGGCGACCACCAGCGGCGAACTCGTCTGCGCCCGCCCCGGCGGCATCCACAGACCACCACGGCCGACGCATGCCGCACCGGTTCCGCCGGTCGTTCCGCCGGTGATGCCGCCCGTGGCCCAGCAACCCGCCTGCTCGCACGGCGAGGGAATGTTCCTCTCACCGTCCGACGTGCCCGACGGATGGAAGGTACGCGAGGTCACGATCGGCGGCCGGACCATCTGGTGCGCCAGCAAGCCCGCCATGGCGGGGCCGATCGGATGCGCCACCGGCGAGCGCAGATTCGCCAGCAGGGAGAATGTCCCGCCCGGATGGACCGTACGGCGCGTCTCCCGTGACGATCTCGTGATCTGGTGCGCGAAACCCGGTCGGAAGGTCGTCAAGAAGCGGTGCCCGCGCGGCAAGAAGCTCTACAAGGGCCGCTGCATCTCCCGCAAGGCCCGCAGACGCGCCTGCCCGCGCGGCTACCGCCGCTACAAGGGCCGCTGCATCCGCAGGAGACACGGCGATCCCGCCGCGGCCGCCGCGGCTGCGGCTGCGGCCATCGCGATCATCGGAGCGACGATCGCCGTCAAGAAGAAGAAAAAGAGGCGTCATCACAGCCACGGCTGCAGCGGCGGATGCTGATGCCGCACAGGCACCACGTCGCAACCACCACCTGGAAGGGGCCCGCGGGCCCCTTCCCCCTTCCATGGACGGCCTCCGCCCTCCTCAGTCCGCCAGTCTGTCGGGACGCAGGCGATGGCGGCAGTCGGTCAACCGACCGATGCTGGCGAAGACGGCGGCGAGAACCCCGAGCCCGACGACGCCGCCGATCAGGAACATGATCAGCAGCTGGTATTTCACCGCCTCCACCGGCGGCACTCCGGAAAGGATCTGACCGGTCATCATCCCGGGCAGGGAGATGACGCCGGACGCGGCCATGGCGTTCATGATCGGCGTCATGCCCGTGCGCAGGGCGCGCGCGGCGAAGGGACGGAGCGCCTCCCAGCGCGTCATGCCGAGCAGGAGGCGGGCCTCGATGGCCGCCTTCTCCCGCACGATCGCCCGCGTGATCTCGTTCAGGCCCAGCGAGACGCCATTCATGGAATTGCCGAGGATCATGCCGAACAGAGGCAGCGCATAGCGCGGCGAGTACCACGGATCCGGCTGCAGCAGCAGCGTCAGGGCGTAGATCAGCGCCAGCGCACCGGTGAGGATCATCGCCGAGGGGCCCAGCCCGAAACGCCACCATCCGGCGAGCCGCCTCTCCTGCCGGTTCAGCACCTCGCGCGCCGCGAAAACCGTCATCACCGCGGCCGCCGCCAGCGTGACCCAGCCGTTCGTGGCGGAGAAGATGAACTTCAGGACGAACCCGATGGCCAGCAGCTGCGCCACCATGCGCGCCGCGGTCATGGCCAGGGAGCGCGCCATGCCCAGTTTCAGGACCACGGTCAGAACACCGGCGAGAAACAGGAACAGGGCCGACGCCGCCACGTCCCAGTAGCCGAGCGCGATATAGCTGGCCTGCGCGGTCATGACGCCTCCTCCACACGCCCCTTTTCGATCCGCCAGAAGACGTCCCCGAGCCGCTCCGCCTGCCCCGGATCATGGGTGATGACCAGAAGGGTCATGCCTTCGCCGCGCTTGCGCAGAAGCAGGGCCTCCACGCATTCCTTCGTCGCCTCGTCCAGAGCCGAGGTCGGTTCGTCCAGAATCAGCACCTCCGGCCGCGCGGCCAGGGCGCGGGCCAGCGCCAGCCGCTGGCGCTCGCCGCTGGAGAGCCGGGAGACGGGCCATTCGAGGGCGTCGGCCGGCATCGCCACCGCCTCCAGCAGCTCCGGAACATCCGCGCCATCGGCGAAATGCTCGCCGACCCGGTCCGCCCACCAGCCGCTCTCCGCGGGAACGTAGCCCACCAGGCGGCGCCACTCCGGCGCGGGAACCGCTCCGCGGCGCACGTCCTTCCACCACACCTCGCCCCCGTTCGGGTCGAGGTCCACGACGGCCCTGGCCAGAAGCGTCTTTCCGGAGCCCGAACGCCCCATGACGACGCCGATCCGCCCCTCGGGCAGCCGGATGTTCACCGGCTCCAGCCAGGGCCGGGCGAGATTTTCGGTTCTGAGCATTCTCCTGCCGCGTTCACCGCGCCGCCGGGACGGTCAGTAGAACAGCGACGAGACCGATTCCTCGCGCGCCGTGCGCGCCACCGCCTCGCCCAGCAGGCTTGCGACGGAGATCACGCGGATGTTGCGCGCCACGCGCACCGCCTCCGTGGGCTGGATGGAATCGGTGATGACGAGTTCCTTGAGCGGAGATGCGGCGATGCGCGCCACGGCTCCGCCCGAGAGAACGCCGTGCGTGATGTAGGCGGAAACCTCCTTCGCGCCGCGCTCCAGAAGCGCCTCGGCCGCGTTGCACAGGGTGCCGCCGGAATCGACGATGTCGTCCACGAGGATGCAGGACTGGCCCTCGACATCGCCGATGATGTTCATGACCTCGGACTCGCCGGGGCGCTCGCGGCGCTTGTCGACGATGGCCAGGGGCGCGCCGATCCGCTTGGCCAGACCGCGGGCGCGCACCACGCCGCCCACGTCGGGGGACACCACCATGACCTTGGAGGTGTCGTAGTTCTCCTTGATGTCCGCGACCATGACCGGCGCGGCATAGAGATTGTCCGTGGGAATGTCGAAGAAACCCTGGATCTGGCCGGCATGCAGGTCGATGGTCAGCACGCGGTCGGCGCCGGCCCGCTCGATGAGGTTGGCCACCAGCTTGGCCGAGATCGGCGTGCGCGGCCCCGGCTTGCGGTCCTGCCGGGCGTAGCCGAAATAGGGCATCACCGCCGTGATCCTGCGCGCCGAGGCCCGGCGCAGCGCGTCGATCAGGATCAGCAGCTCCATCAGGTGGTCGTTCGTGGGGAACGAGGTCGGCTGGATGATGAAGACATCCGCGCCGCGCACGTTCTCCTGCACCTCCACGAAGATCTCCATGTCGGCGAAGCGCCGCACGAGGCATTTCGTGAGAGGCATGTTGAGATAGGCCGCGATGGCCTCCGCCAGCGGACGGTTGGCGTTTCCCGAGACAAGTTTCATGACGGTCCATTCCACCCCGCATGTGCCGCCGGGCATCCAAGCCGCCCCGGCTGACCGGCCCGAACCGGACACGCGCCACCCATGCGCGTCCCGCCCGGGCTTTCCCGCCCCCTTAAACCAGCGTATGCGGACAAAATCAACTGTGGAAACCGATACATGCCGGAAAACCTGTTCACCGGGTTAACGCAGCTTCCTGACCAGCTGGAAGATTCCGTCGGCGGCCGCCTCGGCCACCACTCCCGCGGCCGGGCCGAAACCGGCATCCAGAGAACCCGGCTCCACCGTGTTCTCCTGCCGGATCACACCCAGCACGCGGCCGGACGGACTCTTCACGGTCCAGGCGATGCGCACACGCTGCCCCCCTTTACGCTTTGGCCCCATTTCCACCCTTCCCGCAATGGACATGGAGTCGCGCCTCGGCTTCCGGTAGACGGGCCAGCCCGCCTTCCTCAGGACCGCACGCAGCGCCTCGGCCAGCTCCCGGTTGCCCCTTCCCGGCGCGCCCGTCACGCCCGTGACGGCCACCGTCGAGATGCGCACCGCCCCCTTGCGCCCGTCCCCCTTTCCGCGATCCGGTTCCGCCGCGCCGGTCGCGGCCTTCCGCCCGCCCTTCCCCGCACCGTCCTTGACATCCTTCGCGTCCTTCACATCCGCCACGCCGGCCCTTCCGCGCGCGGCCGCGTTCCCGGCGGAGGGGGGCGCCGACGCGACGGGCGGGACGGCTCCGGGCACCACGGGCCGCACTGGAGCGCCGGGAACGGGAAGACCGGCCAGCAGGTCCGGATCCAGCTCCCTGTCGGCATCCGGACCGGCCTCCACCAGCGTGTCGGGCGGCGGGGGCAGTCCGGCCCCCTGCGTGCCGTATCCGAGCGCGGCCAGCCTGGCGGAGAGGCCCTCCGCCACGGTTTCGGCGATCCGCGTCACCGCCACGTGGTCGATTCCCGCCCAGGGATCCGGAGAATTCTCCTTCAGCGGTTCCGAACCGCTCACCTCGACGACGGACGAGCCATCCGGCCGGAAAAGACGGAAGACATAGGCCAGCCGCCGGCGGCCCGTCTCGTCCCGGTAGGGTTCGAATTCGCCCTTCAGGGGCCAGCCGCCGCCGCTGCCGAGTCCAAGCCCGCGCCTGCGCAGCGCCGTCTTCAGCGCCTCGCGCAGCTTCAGGGCGCGGCCGGCGGGAACCTCGTCGGAAAGGGACAGGGCGATGGCCGGCGCGGGAGGACGGTTCTGGACCAGCGCCGGATTGTCGGTCTTCGCGAAGGGCTGTTCGAGAGAGCCGCAGGCGGCGGGCAGGAATCCGGCCAGCAGCACCGGCAGAAACCGAAGCGCCCGGATCATCCGTCCCGTTCCCGACATGCACGACATGCTCCGGCTCCCCAGCCTGTCACCATGGATCACGAGGGAGATGCCACGGCATCATGGCGTCAGCATGATGGCGGAAAGCTGGCGTCCGTAGTCCGGCTCCCCCCTGTGCGTGGCCCGCCGGTACGAGAAGAAGCGCTCCGCATCGGCATAGGTGCACAGCCCGAGATCCTCCATGCGGCCGACACCGGCACGCTCCAGGCGCATGCGCACGAACCCGGGCAGGTCGAACATGAAATGCCCCTCCCGCCGCGACGGAACGAAGAAGCGCGCGTATCCGGCGTCCTCCGCCACGAAACGCCCGTGGAACTCCGGCCCCACCTCGTAGTTGTCCCGGGAGATCACCGGACCGATGGCGCAGACGATGCGGGCGGGATCCGCGCCGAGCCCCGCCATGGCCTCCACCGTGGCCTCCAGCACGCCGCCCAGCGCCCCCTTCCACCCGGCATGGGCGGCGGCCACCACGCCCGCGTCCGGCTCCGCGAAGAGCACCGGCGTGCAGTCCGCGGTGTTGACGGCCACGGCCAGACCGGGCCGCCGCGTGGCCACCGCGTCGGCGCGCGGCGGTTCGTCCAGGGGCCAGGGTTCATCGACGACGGCGCAGACGGCCGAATGCACCTGCAGCGGCGTCACCAGCCGCCCGCCGCCGAGCGCCGCCACGGCGCGCCGCCGGTTCTCCAGCGCGTTCCCCCGCGCGTCCCGTGATCCCAGACCGGTGTTGAGCGATGCGTATATGCCTTCCGACACGCCACCGCGACGGGTGAAGAATCCGTGCCGCACACGCGCCAGCTCCTTCAGGCATCCGGCCTCGAGATATTCCGCCATGTTCAGTCCTCCCCGGTCCGCGGCTCGAAGGGAGCGGGCGGCGGCAGGCCGGGCGAGACGCCGGCCAGCACCTTGAACAGCCGCCCCATCTGCCCATCCCCCGCGATGCGCTCCACGCCGCGCTTCAGAACGATCCTCTGCCGGGCCGAGGCCCTGCGCCGCAGCATCTCGTAGCGTGCGGCAAGGCCCATGGCGCGCAGGAAGGCCCCCTGCTCCACCGGCCCCCAGCATGTCATGCCCGCCCGTTCGGCGGCCACGGCCAGCGCATGGAAGTCCACATGCGCCGTGAGATCCGCCTCCCCCGGACGGTGGAACACCGGCACCCGCCTGTGCCGCGCCACGGCCTGGAGCGTCTCGCCCGCACCCGGCACGGCATGTCCGTAGTCGAAGACGAGGAAGGCACCGCCCTCCGCGGCCAGCCTGCGGGCGATCCCCTCCATGCAGGCCTCGCGCTCCGGCGACAGCTCGACGACGCTGCCGACCTCCAGATCCTCCGCCCATTCGGGCAGCCGCCGCGGCGCATCGCCGACGGCCGCGAAACGGAAACCGCCCGCCCCGGCATCGGAAACCACCATCCGCTCCCGCCAGCCGTCCGCCGTCCGTTCGTAATGGTGCACCGGCAGCGCATCGAAGAACTCGTTGGCCACGACCAGGGCGGGCCCCTCCGGAACGTCCCCGAAGGACGCA
>Ga0256914_1003813_pt1 | contig 11698 bp, 9 predicted proteins | sample HulkmetaG_FD_191571 | JGI IMG/M metagenome (GOLD analysis project Ga0256914, IMG submission 191571) | Hydrothermal chimney microbial communities from Main Endeavour vent field at the Juan de Fuca Ridge, Pacific Ocean - Hulk | ecosystem: Environmental > Aquatic > Marine > Hydrothermal vents ...
AAAACTGGAGAATGGTTATGTATACGCCAAGGCAAAGGATCTGCGAGGAACGGACGTGTATCTGGGCGGGATGTTTGGTTCTTCTGTATTGGCTACGGCCAATGTAATGATGTGCGCTGTGCTTGCAAAAGGCAGGACTATTATTGAGAACGCGGCTTGCGAACCGGAGATAGTTGATCTGTCCAATATGTTGACGTCTATGGGGGCAAAGATATCGGGCGCAGGTTCTCCATGGATAGAGATAGAAGGCGTTGAAAGATTAGGGGGTGTGGATTACACGATTATCCCGGATAGGATAGAGGCCGGAACCTATATAATGGCCGGCGCGATAACCAAGTCTCAAATAAGGCTAAAAGGGATTGAGCTTCAACACCTTGGCGCGGTTTTGGATGTGTTAAAGCGTTGCGGAATTGAAGTGAAAGGCAGGAAAAACGGCCAGGTAAATGTCTCTGAAAACATAAAGGCGCAGAACATAGCTACGTTGCCTTATCCCGGATTTCCAACGGATTTGCAGGCGCAGTTTGTTGCGCTTATGTCTGTTGCAGACGGAACGAGCGTTATAACGGAACGCATATATCCGGATAGGTTTATGCACGTCCCCGAGTTAAATAGAATGGGCGCGAACATAAAGAGGGAAGGGCCATACTGTGTTGTTCAAGGTGTAAGAGAATTAATCGGCGCTCCTGTTATGGCATCGGATCTCAGGGCATCGGCTGCGTTGGTTATCGCGGGCTTGGCTGCAAAAGGCAGGACAGAGGTTCATAGGATTTATCACCTTGAGCGCGGATATGAAAATATGATAGAAAAATTACAAAAGGTTGGAGCGGACATAAAGGAGGCGTTTGACTGATGGTTAACAACAATACAATGGATTTATTTGGAACACAGGTTGATTTCATCCAAACGGATATCACTGGTTTAAAAATAGAGGCAATAGTAAATCCTGCAAATACAAAGTTAATAATGGGAGGAGGGGTTGCAGGCGCAATAAAGCGAAAAGGCGGGAAAGAAATAGAAAATGAGGCAATGCATTTTGCCCCGATTGAATTAGGGCAATCCATTTTGACGCAAGCGGGAAAATTGCCTGCTAATAGTGTGATTCATACAGCGACGATGCACATGGATTTTAAGACAGATTACGATATTATTCGTAAGTGCGCTCGGTCCGTGTTTGACCTGTGTTATGAGAAAGGCATAAAAGAAGTTGCCATTCCTGTTTTAGGGGCCGGCGTAGGCGGATTAGATATTGCCATGTCGTCTAAGATAACAGCGCAGGAATTGTTCAAGGCGGTTAGGGAAAATAGGGCACCTGAAAAAGCGGTTTTCGTGTTTTATGATGATGTGGCATTATCAAAGGGATTGTCTGCGCGCAATTATCTATTGCACTTGAAAAATAAAACGATGCAAGGGCCTTTTATAACAGTAGATGCAGTTGTCTTTGATAAGTTGAATAATCCGGAGAAAGTGGTGTTGATAAAGAGAAAAAATCCGCCTTTTGGCTGGGCCCTTCCCGGCGGGTTTTTGGATTATGGTGAAACAGTTGAAGATGCGGTTTGCAGGGAGTTAAAGGAAGAGACAGGACTAGATTATAATTACGTCAGGCAATTGGGTGTCTATTCAGATCCTAACAGAGATGAGCGGTTCCACACGATTACAGTGGCGTTTTACGGGATATCAGAAGGAAATCCCAAGGCAGATGATGATGCCCAAGATGCGGGATGGTTTTCTTTGAAGGATTTGCCTGAAAAGATAGCGTTTGACCACAAGCAGATAATCATAGATGCATTAGAAAGGATGGAATAGTGTATTTTCTAAAGATATTTGTCCTTATATTGCTTTTTTCTGTGGTTTATACATGGGCATTTTTGGCAAACGAACAAGATAAAAAGAGAAAATCCTGCAACCTGTGCGGAAAAAACTGCCGCGGAAGTTGATTTTATGTGAAAATGAGATATAGACAGGATATTTATGGAGAGGGAGGGAGATGGATATATGGCCGAAAATTATTTTGACTATGGTGTTTTGGGTGGCGAATATTTTTGTTTTAGAAAGCTCGGATTTTTCTACAGGCAATGAGAAAGCCATATTCCTGCACCACTCAACGGGTGGGAATTTATACTCTCAAGGGCACGTTGCCAGTTATGTATCTAACTATAATTCACAGCATAATACTAACTATGTGGTAGAGGAAAGGGCGTATCCCACGGGCCCTTATCCATGGAATAATTATCCGTATGATTGGTGGAACCTTTGGGTGACGGAGAACGAGGACGGATCCGATAGAATCCCGCCCTGTGATTCTTCTAACAGGAATATTGAATGTTTGAGTTCATTAACGCAGAATTACGACACCATCATCTTCAAGCACTGTTTTCCCGGGGCAGATGTCTTGGCAGATACAGGCAGTCCGGACGTTAGTTCCAGCAGAAAGAGTCTTGAGAATTACAAGGCCCAATATCGCGCCTTGCGCAGGGAGTTTGACAAGTATCCGAACAACCTATTTATTGCATGGACGCTTGTTCCAAGGCATAGGTTAGCCACAAATGCGGAGAATGCTGCGAGGGCAAAACAATTTGTTGATTGGGTAAAGAACGAATGGCTTACTGAGGATGGGCAATCACACCCTAATATAAAGGTGTTTGATTTTTGGGGATATGCGGCTGAGTCCAATGAGAATCCAGAGCGCGGACAGGTCAATACCCTTAAATACGAATACGAAAGAAGCCATTCCAGCAGTGATTCACATCCCAATACATTGGCAAACGAAACAATAGGGCCCATATTTGCGCAGGCCGTAATAGACTATATGAGGGATTTCTTTTCAGAAGAAAGCTATGAAGATGAGGATATCAATCAGGATGGGAACGTTGATGTGAGCGACGTTCAGGTAGTGGTCAACGTTATTTTGGGACATGCATCTAATAGCCGCGCAGACGTTAATAGTGATGGGAGTACCAACATAGTGGACGTACAGGTTGTGGTCAATCAAGTTATCAGCGCTGGTTAATGTGGTTTATGTATAATTATTAGAGGTTTATGATGCGGTTAATAGGCGGCGCAAGATTGGATATGATGAATTTCACGTGGCCTTTTGCCCAGTTATATGTTGAAAAAGGCCTGTTAATTTTGACTGTTAATTTCTTGTTTTGGAGAAAAGAGTATTCTTTCCTTAAGGGAGACAATATCTTAATAGAACCATTTTATTCCTTACCAATAATTGGCCGCGGAATCAAGATACATCACCAAATTAAGGGTTATCCTCATGAGGTAATTTTTTGGGTTTTTGATGATCCGGAAAAAGTCGCGGCCAAGATCAAGGAAATAATTCGCTCCGATTAATAAATGTCCTAAAAAACTAAAGATTTGCATCTAATTTGCGATATGCTTAATATGAGTGTATAACATTGCCTTGCCTATAATGGTGCAGGGGTCTGTTTTGATGTAATTATGTTCGCGCCTGATTCTTGATCACATATTGACAAAATGTACCAAATATTGTACATTTTATTTGGAGGTGAAAATGATGGATTATATAATGCCGATCTCAGAAGTAAGGAGTAAACTGTCTGAAATAGTTAAGAAAATATCCCGTATGAGAAAACACTTGATTATAACTAAAAATGGAAAACCTGAGGCAGTTTTACTCTCTCCGGAAGAATTGGAAACATTGGAAATCAAAGCAGATCAGGACCTGCTTCGGTCTATATTGCGGGCACAAGAGGACATTCAAAAAGGGCGACTTTATACTCACGAAGATATATTTAAAGATGTATAGCATTCTCTATACAAAAGAAGCGAAGACCGCCATAGAAAAGCTGTCTATTAAAAAGAAGCGGCAAATCAAGGATGCTATTGAACGTATAGCAAGTGCCCCTAATATTGGCAAGCATCTTACACATGAATTAAAAGGATTAATATCTTACCGTTCCGGTACCTATCGGATAATCTATCGTATAGATCATAAAAAAATTACCATTATAATATTGGCTATTGGCCATAGAAAAAATATTTATAAAGAAATACCCCGAAAATTTAATCGGAAGGACATCTGATAAGACAATGTATCTAACCTTTCCTTTTGCGCGACAAAAGGTCTGTCCAATCAATAAATGCTATGATGTTGTAGGATTTGTCCGTGAGAATACAAATCTTATTTTTTATTTTCAGGGGCCGTGTTGTTAGATACGTTTTCTTGAGAGATAATTGAATTATAGCTTTCAAGAAGAAGTCCTTGGGCCAATTTAAATTCAAGAATACTGATATTACAATCCGTAAGCGCAGAGTAATAAAGATAAGTGGATTTTCTCAAAGCGGATTCCGCATCCAGAACGTCATTAATTACTCCTTTGCCAACTTTGTATTTTAGTTTTTCAAGCCTTAACGTTTCTTCCGCCTCTTTTCGAGATGCCTCGGCAAGCCGCAATCTTTTCTTGGAAGAGGCAATATCCGCTAATGCTTTATTGACGTCTTTATAGATACTAAGTACGATCTTTGACTCTTCCGCTTTTTGGGAATCATACTCTCCTTTTGCTTTTAAAATGTCTCCTTTTTTCATTCCGCTGTCAAAGATAAGGAAGCTGGCTTTTACTCCGATCCAATATTCGCTTTGCCATCTATTGTCTCCGGGGAATTTAGAATCTCCGGAAGTTCCTGAGTATTCCCCCGCACCGGCAACAGCTCTAATTTCAGGGAAGTATGACCTTTTATATGATTTTAACCAAAAATAGGAAGATTTGAGCAAATGTCTAAAATTTTCCAAATCTTCTCTATATGCTAATGCTTTATTAAAAGCCTTTTGAATGGAAATTCCATCTAAATTTATATCAAATAAATTTAAAGTGTCATTTACATATAATTGACCTTGATATCCCATCTCCTCAGCCAAAAGCCCTAAAAGGTAAACTCTTTTACTCTCTAATTCTGCTATTTCATACTCGATTTCAGATAGGCGCACATTTATTTTTAACAAATCAATTTTAGCCGCTTTGCCTTTTTTAGAATACAACTCGGTTCTCCTCTGCAATTCTGAGATGCTTTTATGCAGTGTCTTTAAAGACTCCAGCAGTTTATCTAAAGAGATTATATTCAAGTATATATTTGAAACTGTAAAAACCACCACTTCTCTTCTTCTTTCCAAATTTTTTATAGATGATAGATATTTTTCTTTTGCTGATTTAAAGGCATAGAAGCTCTTCCCTAAGTCTGTAAGCAATAAAGATGCTTTCACTTGTCCTGAAATCAAGTTATTGTCAAACCTTTGATTATCTCCTGAAATGCCGGGTGCTACTGCATGTTTATTCTGGTAATTTGTATAAGTACAGTTTAGGCTTATTTGAGGGAGAAGGCCTGCTCTTATTTTGATATTTTCGCCTTTTGCTTTTTCTGTATTGGCGGTTGATTTTTGAATATCAGGGCTGTTCTCAAGGGCATATTCAATAGCTGATTTTAAAGAAAATGTTTTTAGGCTAGTTGTTAAATCGTCGTTTATTTTATTGTTTTCGTCTGCAAATAAATGTCCGCAACAAAACATAGAATATAGCCCCAGCGTTAATAGAATCACCGCAATTTTTGTTTTTTTAAATGAAAATTTATTTTTTAAATCGTCGATGGAAGCATAAATAACAGGGATTATTATCATCGTTAGAAATGTTCCTAATATAAGGCCTGCTACTGCGACAATGCCTAACGGGCTTAAACGTTCTAATCCCACAGCCATTTCAAATACTAGGGGCGTAAGGCCTATAACAGTAGATGTGGCGGTCATAAGAATAGGCCTTGTCCTTATCTTGACTGATTGGACAATTGCATCCTCTTTGGATAAGCCATTTTTGCGGGCATGGATGATAAAATCTAAAAGTAAAATAGAATTATTCACAATTGTTCCCGAAAGAAGGATTATTCCCATAAGAGCAGGCATGCACATTGGTTTATCAAATATCAAAAGCCCCCATAGTGCCCCAATTGTTGCAAGAGGGATAGCCAGCATTATAACTATGGGATGAGTAAAAGACTTATACATAGGCAAAATAACCACGTAAAGTAAAATTATCCCCAATATGAGCGCTTTTTTTAAACGATTTTTAGCATCCAACATATTCGCAGGGGTTCCGGACATCCTTATATTATAATCGCGCGGCAAAATCATACCTTTCTTTTTTAATTTTGTTCCGGCTGCCTTTGCGGCCTGAGCAATTGTATAGACATTGTTAACACCCGTTATATCAATTGTATTTTCTAAATCTTCGCGGGTTATAAACGGCTGAATATATGACTGCTTTATTTTGACCAGACTTCTTAGGGCGGCATCTCCATAGCGGGTAGGGATATATATGGAATCGAGTTTGGAAGGAAGATTTAAGTCTGCTTCTTTATACTCGATTCTTATAGGGATATCCAAAAAATCCTCCAGTCTCATAAAAGAGGCCAAAGCGCCTTTGGCAGCAAATTTGATATATTGGGAAACCTTTTCTGTATCTACTCCATAATATTTGCAAAGAGAGGCATCGGGTTGAACCTCTATCTCAGGTTTGTCCATATACCAGCTTCTTCTTATGTCCACTAATCCTTTTGTCCCTTTTAGATTAGAAAGAATTTTATCTGCCATAACATTTAAGACTTTTGTGTTTTTGCCCATTAATATCAAGTCAAAAGGCGCTTTCGTCGTTGAAATAGGGGTTGCTCCGTACTCTACAACAGTAAACGACCTTATGCCTTCTATATTACGCAGTTTATTGCGCCATTCTTTCTCTATATCCCAGATAGTTTTTTTTCTTTTATCCCTTGTAACTAGATTAGCGGTTATAGATACTGTTTGAGTTGTTGTCCCGCCGCCCCCAAAACTTATTTCTCCGGGTTCAGAGCCAACGGTCGAAGATAAAGAAACAAATCCCGGTGTTTCCTTTATGAAGTTTTCAACCTTATTGAGAATGTTCTCTACTTTTTTTATGTTATAACTAGAGGGTATATCTAAAGTTATTTTTACAATTCCGGTATCCATAGGAGGCATAAGTTCGCCTACTAAAAGAGGGATAACCACTTTAATAGTAAAAACAAATGCAATAAAAACAAAAGAGAGGGTTTTGCCTTTATGCCTCAATGCGATCTTTAAAATTGAGACATAAAAGTCAGATAATTTCTTTACCCAAATATCCATCCTGCTTACTAATTGCTCAACAAGGTTTTTCTTTCTCTCTTTTCTAGTCAAAACATAAGAGGAAATTAGCGGGACTATTGTCAGAGAGGCAATCAAAGACGCAAAAATAGTCGAACCTATCATAATAGACAACGGCCTTAGCACTTTTTGAGGATACCCGCCGACAAACATAACCGGTATTAAAACAATTACAGTGGTTAGTGTTCCGGCGATGTTCGCTAAAGCTACTTCGTTTGTTCCCAGCAAAGCTGCCTCATAAGGAGAAATAGTCTTATCCGTCTGAAAGCGGCGGTAGATATTCTCCAAGACAACAATAGATGCATCTACAACCATCCCCACAGCAATCATAAGCCCTGATAGGGTGACCATATTCATTGTATAATGGCTAAATTTTAAGACAATTAAGCTGAATAAAAAAGAGACGGGAATACTTACAGAAATTATTGCGGCAGTCCTTTTATCAGCTAAGAACACAAATATAACCAAGATAGTCAAAATTATAGCTTGGATTAGAGAACCCCTCATGCCTTTAAGATTAATATCTATTATGGGTTCTTGGTCATTGGTAATCTCAAACTTTATATCGGGATATTCTTTTTTAAATCTGGGCAGATATCTTTTAACTGCTTTTATAGTATCTAAAGTATGCCCATCTTCTGGCCTTAAAATATTAATAGCGATAGCCCTTTGGCCATTGCCGTGATAGAGGCTTCTTTGCTCTTTTATGCCCTGTGTTACATCGGCTACATCTTTAAGAAGGATATATCCCTGTTTCCTTTTTTTAAGGGGAAGATTTTTTATATGGTTTAAATTTTTAAATTCAGAAGTTGTACGTATTAAAAATTCCTTTTCATCAGTATAAATATATCCGCCCGGAGCTGTTACATTTCTTCCTGCAACAGATGAGATTACGTCCATCAGAGTTAATCTATAACCTTTGAGTTTATCTCTATCAATATGTATTTTAACTTCGGGCAAATATCCCCCAAAAACATCCACATCTCCAACTTCAGGAATTCTAAGGAGTTTATCTTTAATGTCATTTTCTGCTAAAAGCCGCACACTAGATAAAGTTTTTGAAGAGCCTTTTTTAGGCGAAAGAGCTAAAGTCATTGTTGCATGTGTTGCGTCAGTAATTTTATAGATCTGAGGCGGCAGGATATCATGGGGGAGTTTTGTTTTTATTCTATCTAAAACGTTTGTTACATCTATGGCAGCTGTATCTATATTTTTAGAATAGTAGAACTCTGCCGTAACTGCCGAAACCTCATCTCTGGAAATTGATTTTACTTTTTTGATGCCCGAGATTGTATTTACTTCTTTTTCTATGATCTCTGTGATTTTATCCGATATATCTTTAGCTGAAGCGCCTGGTTCAATTGTTAGTATCAGCACTTGAGGAGGCGATGTGTTGGGAAACAAATCCACTGGAGTTTTAAAAAAGGCGATAATTCCTAAAACAAGGACTACAAGGCTGAAAGCCATTACAATATACGGATTTTTTAAAGAGATTTCAGTTAGGTTCATTTTTATTCATAACCTTAACAGGTTCTCCTTCTGTCAATTTAACCCAGGATAGATATGGGTTTTTTACTACAGCAACACCAGGAGACAAATTCTTGCATTCAACAAACATATCGGACCTTATGCCTAAAATAACAGGGTATTTTTTTAGTTTGCCGTTTTGAACTATGAATATAAACGGCTTGAGCCCAGATTCATTTACTACTGCGCTTTTGGGAATAGCGACAACACCCTTTTTTTGTTCTGTCACAACCTTAACCGGCACAAACGCTCCGGTATAAAGTCCTTCCTTATTGTCCAGATATGCCTCAACACGTAAAAGTTTACCCTCAGAAATAGTGGGGAAAACATTTGTTATCTTTGCCTCCTTAAAACTGTTTTTATCTTTATAGAGAATAGGCATATCTTTTTTTATAAACTGCACATCTTCCTGCGGTACATCAAAAACAAGTTTTAGCCGGCTTCTGTCTTCAATGATGAATAAAATCTTTCCTGGAGCCGCTAAATCCCCGGCATCCACAGTTCTTTTAGAAACAATACCATCATAAGGAGATTTTATTTCCGTGTAATTTAAATTTGCTTGCCAGAATTTAATGTTTTCTTTTGCATTTTCGAGTCTTGATTTTGCTTGAGCAAAAGCATTTTTTGTTCTATCCATTTCTTCTTCAGATATGGCGCCTTGCTTAAATAAATATTCGTCTCTGTTATTTTCCTTTTGCCAGTAATTAAAATTCTCTTCGGCTGCAGAGAGAACTTGTTTGGCTGAATTTAGTTTGGCTAAAATATCTCTATCGTCTAGTTTTGCCAATAAATCCCCCTTTTTTACAATGGAGCCTTCGTCTACAAGTATTTTTTCAATAACCGCACTAACTCTGGTTGAAACTTTTGTTTCATTTATCGGAGCAATTTTTGCTAAATATCCCCTGAATTTTTCAATATCTTTTTTCTGGGAATAGAAAACTGAAACCAATACTGGTTTCTTGCCAAAGACAGGTGCGTGTGATAGCTCAATTTTTTTCTTTAAAATAAAAAATGCGGCTAGAATTATCAATATGAGTATTACTAATTTTTTCATAATTTTTCTCTTTGATAAAAATCTAAAAAATTCTCTAATGCGTTTTTTCTCTCCTTGATTCTTTCGACCCATGCTTTAAGCAGTCTTCTGCCATGAGGAGTGATTTGATAGACCCTTTTTCTTCTTGAACCCTTTGTTTTCCATGAAGATTTTACAAGGAATTCTTTTTCCATCTTTCTCAATATCCGATACACTGATCCTATATCAATGTTTTTTTTATGAAAGCCAAGGAGTTTTAATTTATCGATCAATTCATAACCGTGAGACGGCTTCTTTGACAAAAACAAGAGTAGACCGGGCTGAATAAATCTTGAAACTCTACGCAGGGAAAAATTGCAGCCCTTTTCTTTTTCATCCAATTTTTCCCCTAATTCTTTTGATTTCATATCTTCTCCTATATAAGACAAAACCATATATGCTTATATCATATAATACAGCCATATTACTGTCAAGTATTTCTTAAAGATGAAATGGGAAACGGAACAGACATGGTTTTGCTGACTGTGAAAGAGGATTCCAAAATATGCTTAATATGAGTGTATAACATTGCCTTGCCTATAATGGTGCAGGGGGTCTGTTTTGAGGAAAGACTAGAACATTTAAAAAAACCCCTTTAAAGGCTTTATACTCTGCTATAATATTTTCTTATGCCTAAAATCTATATTAAAACTTTTGGCTGTCAGATGAACAAGCGGGATTCTGAGATCCTGGCAGGCGCTCTTATGCGCAAAGGCGCTGTTTTGGTGGATGACTGGCAGGATGCAGACGTTGTTTTGTTCAATACCTGCGCGGTGCGCAAGCATGCAGAAGACAGGGTGTTTAGTATTCTTGGGCTTATTGCGAAAAAGACTCGCGATAGGGGAGAGAACAGAATCTTTGGCCTGCTTGGCTGTATGGCGCAGGAATGGAGGGAAAAGGCCTTTAGAAAAGCGCCGTATCTGGATGTGGTCTGCGGCCCGAATGATTTGTTTTCATTGGTGGAGAATTTTGATTCTATTTTAGAGAAAAAACAAAAACTGTGCTTTGTTGATTCAGAAAAACGGGTTGATGAGTTTTACTCTAATGGGGCATTTTTCTCGACGAGTGATGAACATGCCTTTGTGATTATTATGGAGGGATGTAATAACTTTTGCACTTATTGCATTGTCCCTTATGTAAGGGGGCGAGAGCGCAGCAGGCCTTCAAAGGATATATTAAAGGAGATAAAGATATTGATAGATCAAGGGAAAAAGAGTTTTACCCTTTTAGGGCAGAACGTTAATTCCTATGCAGGGGATATGTCTTTTATTGAGCTTTTGGATAAGGCCTCTAATATTGACGGTGTTCAGGAACTCTCTTTTGTTACGTCTCATCCTAAAGATGCATCTCTTGAATTATTTGATCTGATGGCAAAGAAGGAAAATATAAAAAAATATTTACACCTGCCTTTTCAGTCCGGCTCAAATAGGATATTGAAATTAATGAACAGGGGGTATACTATAGAAAGATACAAAGAACTAGTTTTGGCCTATAAGGAAAAGGTAAGAAGCGGTTATTTAAGCACAGACGTTATCGTTGGGTTTCCATCAGAGACAGAGGAAGATTTTGAACAGACTAAACAGGTTTTAGAGGAGATAGATTTCGATTGCGCGTATATTTTTAAATATTCGCCAAGGCCCTATAGCAAGGCATATGAGATGAAAGACGATGTCCCTATTAGAGAAAAGGAGCGCAGGCATAAAGTTTTGCTGGATATGGTAACTAGTTAGAATTTTTGTTAGTAAATTATGTGTTTTGGAATATAATATTGCGATAGATGTTAAATGTTTTTGTTTTCACAATCCAAAGGAGGGTGCTATGGACGGAAATATTCAGGCTATAGTTGAGATTGTGGAGAAACAATCCGCTTTGGTAAAACAGATTGAGCAGGAATTGTCTAAAGTTATTGTCGGCCAGCAATATCTTAT
>Ga0256914_1003814_pt1 | contig 11692 bp, 10 predicted proteins | sample HulkmetaG_FD_191571 | JGI IMG/M metagenome (GOLD analysis project Ga0256914, IMG submission 191571) | Hydrothermal chimney microbial communities from Main Endeavour vent field at the Juan de Fuca Ridge, Pacific Ocean - Hulk | ecosystem: Environmental > Aquatic > Marine > Hydrothermal vents ...
CAAAAGATTTAAAAGAGTCTCAACAACCTTTGGTGCTTATTCACTAAGCCATAGAGCAGGAGAGGATTATGGTGATGCAATTTTAGATATAAAAAAAGATGACGATACTGTATCTATTACAAGAGGTTCAACCAATGGACTTAGACACAACTGTTATGGCTTTTATAAAAACTATATTATTTCAGGTGGAGCAAATGGCTTTCTAAAAATCTACAATCGCCAAGGCGAAGAGGTAGCAGACCTAGTAGGTCATACAGGAGAGGTTTGGTCTATTGCTCTTGATGGAGATAGGCTTGTGAGTGGGAGCGATGACCAAACCATACGAATTTGGGATTTGTCTAAACTAAAATCGCAGATGATACCTCAACTCAATATCTTTGTCTCAAAAGATAATGAGTGGGTAGTCTGGAGCAAGAGTGGATACTATAATGCTTCTATAGAGGGGGCTAAATATGTGGGGTATCATATCAATCAAGGAGCAGACAAAGAGGCGTATTATGTGAGTGCCGATAAGTATTCTGCTCTCTATCGACCTGATATTATAGAGGCTATTGTCAAAACAGGGAGTGAGAGAGAGGGGATTGCTTTGGCATCTAAACTAAAACGGGTTCAAAAGGTAGAGGTGGCTAATGCCTTGCCTCCTATGCTCTCTTTGCTTTCTTTGGCAAACTTTAGTACAAGCAAAGAGGCTGTGAGTATTAAGTTTGCCATCAAGAGTGAGGCGACGGTAGAGAAGATTATGGTTACTAGAAACGGTGTGCAGATTAACAAAAAAGGGTTGGGAAATGTGGTAGGAGAGCAGACGAGCGTTGAGGTGGCGTTGGAGGATGGCGAAAATGTTATTGCGATTCGTGCCAAAAACAGATTTGCCCTAAGTGATGCCATTGTGGTAACTGTTAACAAAACTTCAACCCGTGCCAATATCTACAAACCAACACTCTATTTGGTTAGCATAGGGGTTAGTGAGTATCAAGATAGCCTCTATAACCTAGAGTCAGCCCACAAAGATGCCACAAGCATTAGTGCCATGTTTGCCAAACAGGAGGGGAAGATTTACAAAAGTGTGGTGGCAAAGACCTTGATAAATGATGATGCCACAAGTGACAACATCTTGGATGCGTTGGATTGGCTAGAGCAGGAGACCACACAGCGTGATGTGGCAATTGTCTTTGTTTCAGGGCATGGGGTAAATGATGAGAAAAACAACTACTACTTCCTTAGCCACGACAGCAACAGCAAAAAGCTTAGACGCACAGCCGTGAAGTGGAATGAGATAAAAGAGACCATTGAGACCTTGCCCTCTAAACGGATTTTGCTTATGGATACCTGCCACAGTGGTAACGTGATGGGAAGTAGCCGACGCAAAGATGTGACCTCTGCGATTAAGTCGATTGTGGAGTCAGGAACAGGAAGCATTGTGATGACAGCAAGTACAGGTAGAGGCTATAGCCTAGAAGATAGCCGATGGGGTCATGGTGCATTTACCAAAGCCCTGCTAGAGGGGATAGGAGGTGGAAAAGCCGACTATAACCACAATGGAGAGATTAGCATCAAAGAGATAGATTTGTATGTGACCGAGAGGGTCAAAGCCTTGACCAAAGGCAAACAGAAACCGACCACGGTTATTCCAGAGAGTATTAGTGATTTTGCTCTTGGGGTTCGGAATTAATCTTGAACAGAGGAGATAAAATGAAAATAAAACATTGGTTAATCATCATGTTACTGTGGGGTTTTAGCCCCAATCTTATGGCAAAAAAGGTAGCCTTTTTAATAGGGGTGGGAAATGTTCCTCTTAAACTCAATACAGCCCTAGACATCAAAACAATTCGCTCTCTTTTGGCAAAAGATTTTGATAGGGTTATTGAGCTACAAGACAATGAGGCGACATATAATAAGATTAAAAAGGTATTTGAAAAAGAGCTTTATGGATTGAACTCAAACGATACCCTCTTTTTTTATTACACAGGTCATGGAGGAAGGTTCTATCACGGTAAAGAGCAAGATAGAACTGATGAGTTTTTGGTTCTCTCTAGCATGGACGCACGAGGCGATGAGGTCTATGGAGGGGTAATGATAGATGATGAACTCAACTACCACTTTTCACAAATCAGAGCCAAAAAGGTACTCTTTTTTGACTGTTGCCACAGCAAGACGATGAAAAAGGGGTTGGGAGGCACAGCAAAGTTTTGGCATCCAAAGGGGGGAACGATTGTCTATCGTAAATTTGATGTAGACCCAAGCTACGCCCAAGCCATCAACAGCCACTACATCAACCTCTCTGCCACCAACCGAGATGAAGACCAATCAGAAGACAGTGAAAACGGTGGAGTCTTTACTCTAACACTCAAAAAAGTACTCAAAGAGCAAGGAGATATTAGCTTTTCAGAGCTGATAGTGGGGCTTCAAAATAACCTCTCTTCTGTGGCACATCAAAATGGTACATCAGGCGATTTTATCCCTTATATGGAGAGCCATAAACTAAATCCAAAAAGCTTTAGAACCAAAGATATTTTTGCTGTACCCAGCAAACCCACACCCAAACCAAACAGTGGTAGTTTGGAGAAGTATCTACAGTCTAAAGTAGGAGGGTTAGAGATGTATATTGAGGGGAAACAAAAGGGGGTGGCTTCGACTATCTCGGTGGGAGGAGAGGTGATGATTGTCTCTCATCTGACCCAACAGAGTGGAAAGCTCTATGTTTTGGTTGTCAAAGGAGAGAGTTACTCTTTGGTTGCTCAAAAAAAGGTGGAAAAGTGCCACAATAACAGAAATAGAGGAAAAAAAGAGTGTGTCTTTAAAAGTTTGGTAAGTTTACCCCCTTATGGTTTAACCAATGTCTATCTGATTTATAGTCAAAACCCATTGGACATTAGCAAGAGTCACAGCAAAGGTTTCTCTGAGAGTCTAAAGAGCCAACTACAACATCAGAGCTTTGAGGTGGGTTATGATGTTTTTAAAACCGTAGAGTAGCATGAAAATAGTTCTACTTCTCTTTGGCTCATGGGTGCTACTCCACGCCAACTGCACCCAAGCCCAAATCAAAAAAGCCCAAACCCTCTATGCTCAAACCGAACAGACCCAAAACCCAAAAGAGCAGATAGCGTTGCTTTTTAACGCCCTAAACACCTGCTATTCAGCCGAGATAGAGGCAAACTATCTGATTTTGAAAGCAGAAGAGAGTGATGAGGTGCTTAAGAAGATAGGCTACTATAAAGAGGCGTTGGTTAGTATCTCTAGGTTTCAAGACAGAGCGTTGATTTTGGTGCATCAAGATAGGCTAAATGGGTTATTGGCAAAGCTCTATGAGCCGATAGATGAGGATATAGCTAAAGTTTACTGGAGTAAGGTTCGAGATAAAAAAAGAGAGAAAAATAACCTCTTTGGATATGGGTTTGCTCTCTTTTTCGTTTTCTTAATGGGGTGGGGGATTTGGGGATTTTTCAGAAATAGATTGTAGGTTTGACCATGTCAAACGTCAAATCTCGGTTTAAACCATTATGATATATATGGAATGTGGTTTTGTCGGTGCATTGGAAAACAGCACCTTACAGGTTTTTTTCTATAAACGCATCTGTCTTTTTTTCAAAAAATTGCATACGCTCTTTTCCTTTTGGCATGGTTTTTCTTAATCTTCTCATCTCCTTTAGGAACTCTCCTATATTGGAGGGGATAAGCTTCTCTATGTAGAGACGGAGGCGTTTGGCTAGGGCAGGGGAGGCTCCACTTGTGGAGATGGAGATGGTTAGGTCACCATTTTTTACATAGGAGGGGAAGATGAAATCACAGTAGGCAGTGTTGTCTACGGAGTTTACTAATATTCTACTGCTTCTGCTCTCTTGGAAAATCTCTTTATGTAGGGTCACTGTATCTGTGGCTACTATGACGATGTCAAAGCCATTGATGTCTCCTACTACATAGGGACGCTCTTGCATCTCTATCTTATGTTTGGTGGCAAATTTTGAGAAGTCGGCTGAGAACTCTTTGGAGATGATGGTGATATTGTGGGTGAAATCTACCAGTTTTTCTAGTTTTTCTAAGGCGATATAGCCACCACCTACTAGAAGAATTTTTTTGTTGTTTAGACTAAAATATGCAGGGAAAAAGGACATGGTTTTTCTTTCATTTTTTTTATTTACTTCTTTACTATTACTTTTTTATATTACTTCTTTTTTGGATTTAACTTTGCTTCCATCTCTAATTTGGCTTTGAAGATATCAATACAGCTAGAACACTCTTTGATTGTATTGGTCTCAATGACAATATAGAGAGCCTCTTCGTTGAGTATTTTAAGTTCATTATCTTCTACACGGATAATATACTCTTTTTTAAACTTTGTGAGTATTCTTGAAAATGTCTCAGGAGTTAGGTTTAGTATTGAGGCGATTTCATTATTTTTAAGACGATTGAATATTGCCATATTCTCTAGCATTAAGTCGGCAACTTTGGCTTCTGAAGAGAGGATAGTCTCTTTGTGTACCAATGATGAGAGGAGCATTACTTTTGAGGTTAAGGATTTTATAAGACCCAAAGAGAACTCTTGGTCTGAGAGATATTTGTAGACATAATCAAAGTGTAAAAGTCCCATCACCCCATCACTTATAAACTCACAAGAGGCAGGAAAGGGTTTTTTTTCAAAACAGGCATATTCACCAATCGTATTGGGTGCTTCCATCCGTTTTATCTGTATCTCTGAACCTTTTGGAGAGGTCTTGTAGAGTCTAACTCTACCTTCAAGTAAGATATATAGATAGTCACTCTCATCCCCCTCATAAAAAATAATACTATTTTTAGTGTATCTTTTAATATGCATATTATTACGTAACTCTTTATGAAATGTTTTATTTAAATTTGAAAACATAGGGATATCTTGAATTTCAACCATAAATTGACCTTATTAAACTTTAGTATTTTAAGTTATTAAACTGTTATTTTCACCTATTGTACTCACTTTAGTTTAAATATAGTGCCAATTAACTCTCTTTTCCAATTTTTTGTTCAAACCAACTCAATTGTTCTCTTAGGTTAACAACTTTCCCTACCACAATAAGTGCAGGGGTTGGCAAATCTTTTGCCTTCTCCCAAATGGTCTCTAGTGTCCCCACTATTGTTTGCTCATCTTTGGTTGTTCCACGGCTAATAACTGCCACAGGATAATCTTTTGGTTTTCCTATCTCCATGAGTTTATTGGTGATTTTTTTGAGTCTATGTAGCCCCATTAAAAAGATAATGGTATCATCACTTTTATAGTTTTCCCATGGGATTTGAGAGTGGTCTTTACCTGAAGATTCATGTCCTGTTACCACACGAAATGAGACAGTAATTCCTCGGTGAGTTACAGGAATTCCTGCGTACTCTGGAACGGCAATTGCAGAGGTGATTCCAGGAATAAATTCAAACTTTATATCACGCTCATAGAGGTAGATTCCCTCCTCTCCACCACGTCCAAAAACCAAAGGGTCGCCTCCTTTTAGACGGACAACATTCTCATGTTTAAGTGCATTTTGATAGATGACCTCATTTATCTCATCTTGTGGTAGGCTATGGTGCTTGTCTGCTTTTCCCACATAGACAAACTCACATCCATCTTTTGCCTCTTCTAATATATCGGGGTTGGCTAAACGGTCATAGATAATGACATCAGCTTCTCTTACCACACGTAGTGCTTTAATCGTTAAAAGCTCCATATCCCCTGGACCTGCTCCTGTTAAATAGACCATCTTCTTCTCCTTTGATTTCTGTTATTTTTTTTGCTTCTGTTCTGTTTGCTCATAGATAAAGATACCTGATGGGCTTTTTAGCTGAAATATCTCACGCTCCAAGAACCACTCTTTGGTATTAATCACATTGACTTGGTTGGCATCATTGACAGAGACATAGAGATAATCATCTATGTTTGACCAACGTACATGAAGCACTTTTCCTGTAAATTTAAATGTTTTCATAATCTTTAATGTTTTGGTATCTACTATTTGAATGGTTGGAAAATCTTTTCCTGAAAAGGTGACGGCGAGGTACTTTTTATCAGGGCTTAGTGCTGTAAAGACAGGAAGACCTTGCATCTCAATATTTTTAATAAATTTAAAATCTTTGTCATAAACCATGACGGCGTTATCTCCCACAGCTGGGATAAAAGTTCTCTCATCACTAAGTGACCAAAAACCAAAATGAGGGACTTTTAGTACGGGTTTGTTGTCTTTTGCTGTTACTTTAATCTCAGAAAATTTCATGGTATTTAAGTCGATAACACCAAAGGATTTAGATAAAAAGAAGCCTACTATGTAGGTATTCTCTTTTATCATCGCATCAAATGGCATTTTTCCTACTTTGAACTCTTTAAAAATTTTGAATTTTGGTAACTCTTTTGGCTTTGCCTCATTTTTTAAGATAGTTACTTTGTCAGCGTCCATTTGTGCAAAAATTATCATATCTTTATAGATTTTGATTCCCACATTTTTAGAGCCTGTTTTTATCTTATCAATCGGTTTTAAATCACGGGTTAAGATATCTACGGATTTATCATCATAATTTGCCACAGCCACATAGTTTTTACCAATTACAAATCCGATGGCACTTTTTGAGGTCTTATACTCATGCAGAACCTTTTCAGTTCTAGGGTCAAAATGTACCACAAAACCATCACGGCTGATAAGATATCCATCATCACCATCAAATTTAATAATTCCATGGTTCATATTGTGCATATTTTTCATATGTGACTTGGTCAGACCTTTGTGGATAACGGCGATAGATGAGGTCTCTCTCTCTACTACAAATATCTTTTCACTGCTACTTGGTACTCCTGCAAACAGAACCATTGTTGTCATTAAACTTAATACTATTTTTTTCATTATTTCCTCTTTTTATTTATATAGGGTGACATCTTTTAGGTAACATGATGGGTCTTCTGCCCACATATCAGCAAAAATTGCATAGGCTCTACTTCTTGAACCACCGTTACATATCTCCAAATATTGGCACTCTTTACACTTTCCACCAAGCTCTCTTGGGTGAACCCTCAATTTTTGGAGTAATTCTATCGGTTTATTCGTCCATATGTCTGAAAAATCCTCTTTTAAAATATTTCCTATATAAGTTGGGAAAAATGGGTCAGGTTTTACATTTCCTTCAGAGTCGATATTAAGAAGTTTTCGTCCTGCACTGTTTCCACCCCAAGCGATTAGACGTTTTTTCATCTCATCGGCGTGTTGTGGATATTTGCTGATAAACTTATCATAAAAGAGTATCGCATCCATCTCCATATTTCCTGTGACCACTTCGATATCTCTGTTGGTCTCATGATACTCAAATGCTTTATCTAAAATATAGTTAACAGCCGTTACGCGTTGCTCTTTGGTTAAATCCATATCCAAATTATCAAGACCTCTTCCTGAGTAGACCAGATGTGAGATATAGATTTTTGGGATATTGTGTTTCTCTGCAAGATTAAATATAAACTCTAAATCATCATAGGTATCTTTTGTAATGGTAAATCGAATGCCCACCTTGGTCTTGCCATAACTATTTAGTAAATCAACAGCTTTCATGGACTCTTTAAAAGAGCCTTCAAGTCCACGGAACTTGTCATGTACCTTTTCACTACCATCTATACTAATACCAATATAGTTAAAGGTATCCAAAATCTTTTCAGCATTGCTCTTTCTTACATAGAGACCATTGGTTGAGAGATAGGTCATAATCCCAATCTCTTTACACGCATTTGCAATATCATAGATATCTGTTCGGGTTAGTGGCTCTCCTCCTGAGAAGATAAGAAATTTGATTCCATTGGCTTTTAGCTTTGGCAAAACAGCCAAAATATCCTCTGTTTTTAGGGTATCTATGGAGTCTAGGTCGGCTTTTGAGTAGCAGTGAAGACAGGAGAGGTTACACCTGTTGGTAAAATTCCAAATGGCGATACTGCCGTTGAGTACTCTTGAGGGTTTATCCTCAATAACACTTTTTAAAAGATTTGAAAGTCTAAACACTATTTCTCCTTTGTTGTATTGGATTCAGAGGTACTATTTATATCGGTAGGTTTATAGGATAAGATATATTTTGTAATGGCAGTTAAGTTCTCTTCTGAAAGTTGAAAGGGTGGCATGGCATTTCTTTTATATCCAAAATTTTGAGAGACCAAAGCAGGGTCGCTAATCATCGCACGTATTTCGTCACTATTACGTTTTGAGGCTATCTCCTCAAAGTGTGGACCAAAGGCTACAGCCGTTTGATGGTGACATCCCCAACAGTAGGTTTCAAAAACTTTTTTTCCACTAGAAGCATTTAGGGAATAGGTTGTAATGAGTGGTATAGATACTGATAAGAATTTAACAATTTTTTGCATTAACTATCCTTAATTATTTTGACTTATTAAGAATAATAACACGCTTTATTTTCTTTATCCTTGATATAGAACAAGTTGGAAAATGTTGTTTCTTATTTTCATGCTTGTATGGATTTTTTAAATTTTATAGCACTAAAGATAACCAATATTATAAGGATAAATGCCAAAAGTTCATAGCCTATTATCCAGTAGATGAGATAATCATTAATATTGATATCATCAAAAGTATCAAAATTTGCATTGGCAATAAGAAAAAATATAAAAGCAAGACCTGCTACATAGGGGATGACCACAAAAGCGATAAAGAGAAGTAGATTTAGTGTTCCCTCAGGTAAATTGATAAAATCATGCAGATAAACTTTTTGTGATAAGAAGCTTTTTGATACTTTTCTTTCATCTCTTTTCTCACTCATATGTTGCTTACGCTCTTTATAATATTTGTCTTTTATCTCTCTTTTTATGGTATTGAGATAAGGGTCATGTGTTTTAAAAGGCAAAATACTCTCCTTGTATAAATATAAACTTAAAATAATATTTTATCATAAAAAATAAAGATTTAGTTTATATTTTCATCTAAATTAGCCTATAACGTGGAATAGGGTAAAATTCCATTATATAAAACAGAAGGTACTTTTTGAAAACACTTACTATTATAGATACTTTTGGCTTCTTTTTTCGCTCCTATTTTGCACTTCCTCCTCTTCGCAACTCGGATGGTTTTCCCACAGGTCTTTTGACAGGCTTTATTAATCTTGTAGATGGTCTACGGCGTGAACACAATACTGACTATATCGTTTTTGCACTTGACAGCAAAGGGAAAACATTTCGTAACGATTTGTATCCTGAGTACAAAGCAAACCGTGATGCCCCACCTGAGGATTTGACCAAACAGCTTCCTATTGCGATAGATTGGATTGCAGAGATGGGCTTTGCCAGTTTGGCAAAAGAGGGGTTTGAGGCGGATGATATTATCGCTACCTTGGCAAAATATGGGAAAGAGCAGGGGTTAAGCGTTCGGATTGTCTCTCATGACAAAGACCTCTATCAGATGATAGAGGATGGAAAAGTGGTGATGTATGACTCTATAAAGAGAAAAGAGATAACCACCCAAGAGTGTTTTGAGAAGTTTGGAGTTTATCCCAAAGATTTTATCAATTTTCAAGCCATCTTAGGAGACCCCTCGGACAATATTCCTGGGGTTAAAGGGATAGGAAAAGTAGGGGCGAGTAAGTTAATCAATGAGTTTGCTACTTTAGAGCGTATTTATGAGAATATAGAGAAGTGTGGAACTCCTAGAATCCAAAAGCTACTGTTAGAGAATAAAGAGAAGGCTTTTTTATCACGGGAATTGGTCACGATGAACCAAGGGGTATTTAAAGATTTCGATTTGGAGAGCTTTAGATTTGAAGATAAGAACTATCTTACCCCTCTCATAGATGATTTTGAGCGATTTGAGATGCGACAAGCACTTAAAAAAGCTATGGTAGGTGTGGATATGGATGAAAAAGAAGAGAGAGAGGATAATAATAAAGATGATAATAAACTCTCTTTTGAGGCAATTACACTGGATAGCAGAGAGAAACTGTTTGAGGTTGTTGAGAAGATTCGCTCTGATATGCTCGTGGCATTTGATATTGAGACAATGGGACTCGATACCAAAAAAGATAAAATGGTAGGGTTCTCTTTTGCTTTTGAGGATACAAAAGCCTATTATGTTCCTATCGCTCACGCCTATCTGGGGGTGACTGAGCAGGTGAGCATGGAGGAGGCGATAGAGGCGATAGAGAAGATATTAAACGCCAAAGTCATTGGTCAAAATCTAAAATTTGATTTGTCTCTTCTCTATTTTCAGCATGGTCTAAAAGAGGTGGATATCTTTGCCGATACGATTCTGATGGCATGGCTACTCAACCCTGGCACAAAAGTGGGCTTGGACAGTTTGGCACTGAAATTTTTTAGATATGAGATGAAACCTTTTAAAGAGATGGTAAAAAAGGGTGAGACCTTTGCCTCTGTCGATATAGAATCAGCTACTTTTTACGCAGGAGAGGATGCGTGGATGACCTTGATGCTCTATGGGGCATTGGACAGGGCGATGGATTTGGCCTCTTTGTCACATTTAAAAGATGAGGCAAAAAAGGTGGAGTACCCTTTTGTCAATACACTTATCGCGATGGAGCAACGGGGAATCAAACTAGACAGAGAGAAGCTAGAGTCTTTAAAAGAGATGTTGAGTGTTACTATTGTTAGGCTAACCCAAGAGATTTATGCGCTATGTGAAAGTGAATTTAATATCAAATCGACACAGCAGTTGGGAAATGTACTCTTTGGTCATTTGGGGCTAAAGGGTGGTAAAAAGACCAAAACAGGTTACAGTACCAATGAGGCAGTGCTAAGTTCATTAAGAGAAGAGCATGAGGTTATCCCTAAGATTTTGGAGTATCGCGGGGTACAGAAGATTCTCTCTACCTATGCAGAGCCACTTTTAAAATTGGCAAAACAGGATGAAAACAGCAGGGTCTATACCTCTTTTATACAGACAGGAACAGCCACAGGACGCTTAAGCTCAAAAGACCCAAACCTACAAAATATCCCTGTACGCTCTAAATTGGGTCGAAGCGTTCGTGAAGCGTTTGTGGCAAAAGAGGGCTATGGGCTTTTGAGTATCGACTACTCACAGATAGAGCTTAGACTATTGGCTCATTTCTCAAAAGATAAGGCACTGTTAGAGGCGTTTAACAGTGGGGTGGATATTCACATGGCAACAGCTGTAAAACTCTTTGGAGAGGAGGAGGCAGAAGAGAAACGAAACTTTGCCAAATCGGTCAACTTTGGACTCCTCTATGGAATGGGTGCGAAAAAGCTCTCTATTGAACTGGGCATTACAAGTGCCGAAGCCAAAGAGATTATCTCTAACTATTTTTCTTCATTTCCCACGGTAAAGAACTTTTTATTTAAAATACAAGAGGATGTAAAAAAAATAGGATATGTGGAGACCATTTTGGAGAGAAGACGGTTTTTTGACTATGCCAATGCCACAGGAATGCAAAAAGCAGCCTTTATGCGTGAGTCTGTCAATGCTCTTTTTCAAGGCTCGGCAGCTGATTTGATTAAGCTCTCGATGTTGGAGATAGAGGGGTACATGAAAGAGGAGAAGATTGATGGGGGAATGCTGTTACAGATTCACGATGAGCTTATCTTTGAGATACGAGAAGATGTCATTGATGAGGTAGCTGTAAAATTAAAGGCGATGATGGAGAATATTATGGAGTTAGAAGTTCCTTTGGTCTGCTCGGTTAGCATTGGGGGGAGTTGGGGGGAGTTGAAGTAGAGAGATTTTCTCTACTTTAT
>Ga0256914_1003815_pt1 | contig 11692 bp, 9 predicted proteins | sample HulkmetaG_FD_191571 | JGI IMG/M metagenome (GOLD analysis project Ga0256914, IMG submission 191571) | Hydrothermal chimney microbial communities from Main Endeavour vent field at the Juan de Fuca Ridge, Pacific Ocean - Hulk | ecosystem: Environmental > Aquatic > Marine > Hydrothermal vents ...
ACATTGAACGCATTCATGGCCGCGTCGATGCCCGATTCCAGCCAGGTTTCCAGGGCCTGCACGGCCCGATCCCGCACCTGGGCCATGATGGCTTCCTCGTCATCGCCAAAGTTTTGCAGCACATACGCAGCCGCATCCATGCGTCCGGGCGGACGTCCCACGCCCACGCGCAGGCGAGGAAAGCCTTGCCCCCCCAACCGCTGAATAATCGATTTCATGCCGTTGTGCCCTCCCGCGCCGCCAAAGGGCCGCAGGCGAATGACGCCCACGGGCAGATCCATATCGTCGAAGACCACCATCAGGTCTTCCAGCTCGATTTTGTAGTAGCGGGCCAAAGGCTGCACCGCATCGCCGCTAAGATTCATGTAAGTTTGTGGTTTTACCAGCAGCACCCGCTGACAATCTATCCGGCCCGAAGCCACCAGCGCCTTGAATTGCCCTTTGTCAAAGCGCAGATGATACTTCTCGGCCAGCGCATCGACAATCTGAAATCCGACGTTGTGGCGGTTGCGGGCGTAACGTGAGCCAGGATTTCCCAGCCCGACAATCATTTTAATGGTCATTTTTTGTATCAACTACCTACTTTTAAGCAGATGCGTACTTGAAAGAGATGCTGTGTATCTCGGCGAACGGCGAAGATGGCAACCACAGGAAAGTCTATGCTATTTGATGAAGAAGCGGACGTAAAGCCATTGCAGTACATTTTTGACACCAAAGAAGAAGCCAATCGCTGCAAAAACCAGAGTGACATAAAGTACCCCTTTGAGAAACGCATGCTTCATAACATCCAGCAGCGCCAGAATCTCTGTGGTTTTACCGCCGGGAGCGTCATCATCCGTATCATCGCTCACTTGCGCGCCCGCGCTGGCGTCAGGCGTGGCCGTGGGCGCGGGCGTGGCTGTAGGAATTTCGGGCGTTAGTTGTACGGGCGTGGCCGTGGGCGGCTTGGGCGTTGGGGTGGCCGTGGGCGTAGGGGTGACTTCGGGCGTGGGGGTGGCCACGGGCGCAGCATTGGCTACAGTTACCTGCTGCACATAAAATTCATCATAATTACCATCGCGGCGCACCACGCGCAGCCGGATGGTGTACGGGCCATCGGAAACCGTGTGAGTATCCCACACGCCCAGCACATGGTCATTGATTTGTGTTTCGCTGGCAGCAATGTTGAACCAGTTTTGCGTGCCTTGGGGGGCAATAGCCAGCTCATATTTCCAAAAATCACCATGCGCAGCCGTGCCCTTTATCTGCACGGCTCCACGCAAAACTTCGGTCTCGGGCGGGTAGGTAATGCCCGACTGCGCCCGAGCTTTAGGGACGCCTGCCAGCAGCAGCATGAGTAGTAAAAGAGAGAAAAATCGCCAAAAGCGCATAGTCGTAGCCTGTGGGGGTACAAAAAAGAATCGAATGTGTGTGCAACCATCTAGTTTAGCATAGACAATCGGCCCAAAGCAAAGCGGGTGCTGCGCCGATGGCCAAGATGATGCGTGCATTGCCCGAATGACGCCCGTTCCGCTCTAACCCCTCGTTAAAAAGGATACAACATTTGACACCACTCCCCACACGTCCTATAATCATTTGGTTTGCTTGTGTTGTCATTATCTGCGACCTCACGGGTCGCTCATCTCATACCTTACCGTTTAAGGAATCGCTATGCAGTCACGGAACAATCTTACGCTTTTTATTCTTATCATCCTGGTGGCCCTGGCTACTTACATTGCCCTGCCCATTGAACATTTTGATCTTTTCAAGAGCATTTTTGCTCCTGGGCAGGAAGGTGAGCTGGCCATGACCTTGCGTCAAGGCTTGGATTTGCAAGGGGGCACGCAAATTCAGTTGGAGCCCGATTTACCCACGGGCGAAAAAGCCACCGAAGAACAGCTCAACCTGGCCCGGGCCATCATCGAGCGCCGTGTCAACGGCTTGGGCGTCAATGAATCGTTGGTACAAACAGGCAAAGATCGCATTATTGTGGCCTTGCCCGGTGTCAAGAATTCCGATGCCGCCATCGATACATTGCGTGGCACGGGCCAACTGGAATTTGTCGATTTAGGCGACAATCCCCTGAGATTAGGGGCGGGCGCTAAAATCAACACTACCAACGGCACTGTGGAAGATGCTGTCACCGAGCAGGTTTTCAAAACAGTGATGACCGGCGATAAACTCAAAAATGTCGATGTCCGCCGCGACCAATCAACTCAGGAACCCTACATTGCCTTTGAGCTGACCAAAGAGGGCTCTGAAATTTTTGGCAAATACTCCGGCGAAAATGTGGGCAAAATTCTGGCCATCGTCATGGATCATGTCATCCTCTCTGCCCCGCGCATCAACAGTCAGATTCGCGATGCTGGCATCATCACCGGCAAGTTCACGCTGGATGAGGCCCAGAATTTAGCCATTCAGATGAAATATGGCGCACTGCCCGTGCCGCTGAAAGTTGTGGATGTGCGTACCGTGGGCCCATCTTTGGGCGAAGATTCAGTGCGTCGCAGCCTGCTGGCCGGGACCATCGGTGTCATCGTTGTTTTGCTCTTCATGCTGGCCTTCTATCGTTTGCCCGGTTTCCTGGCCGATTTAGCCCTGCTCAGCTTTGTAGCCTTTAACGTCTCGCTTTACAAACTGATTCCCGTTGTCCTGACACTTCCCGGTATCGCCGGTTTCTTGCTAACTACCGGAACAGCAGTGGATGCCAACATTCTCATCTTTGAACGCATGAGAGAGGAATTGCGCGCTGGGCGTTCCCTGTCCAGCGCCATCGAGGCGGGCTTCTCCCGGGCGTGGACATCCATTCTGGATTCCAACCTTTCCACCATTCTCACCGGTTTGATCTTGCTCTACTTCGGTTCCAACTTTGGGGCTTCGGTGGTGCAGGGCTTCGCCATTACATTAATCATCGGTGTTCTGGTCTCGATGTTCACCGCAGTCTTCGCCACACGCACCTTCATGCGATTTGTTATCTACACCTTTGGCGACACCCTCAAAGACAAGCTCTCCTGGTTCAGCGTTTGAGCCCTCTCCTGCATCTTTTGCATCTGGATTTGCCTTATGTATGACATTATTAAACACCGACGTTTGTACTATATTCTTTCCACCCTGATTGTTGTGCCCGGGGTGCTGATTATGCTTTACTCGATGCTGACCATCGGGTCGCCCTTCCGGTTGGCCATCGATTTTACCGGCGGTTCGCTGTGGGAACTTCGGTTCTCTGAGCCTGTTGCACCGGGCGACATGGTCAACTTCTTCCATGACCAAGGCATTGCCGATGCCAATGTTCACACCATCGGCGATGAAAACACCCTGGTGATTCGTACCAAAGAGATTACCCCCGACCAGAAGGCTGAGCTGATGTCTGCCATGGATAAGCAATTCGGCCATCCCGAGGAGCTTCAGTTTCGGGCCGTGGGGCCTACCGTGGGTAAAGAGGTCACACGCACTGCGCTGATTGCCGTTTTTATGGCTTCGCTGGTGATCCTTGGCTTCATCATCTATGCTTTCCGGCAGGTCAAGCATCCTGTTCGCTATGGCATTGCCGCCATCATTGCCATGATTCATGATGTCCTGGTGGCCGCAGCTTTCTTCTCATTGATGGGCATGATTGCTGGCTGGGAGGTAGACACCCTCTTCCTTACCGCCCTGCTCACCGTCATCGGTTTTTCGGTGCAGGATACCATTGTGGTGTTTGACCGCATCCGTGAAAACAGCCGTCGACGCAAAGGTGAATCCTTCGAGGTCATTGCCAACCGCTCTTTGCTGGAAACGGTGCAGCGGTCGGTGGCCACGCAGATCAACGCCATGTTTGTGATGATTGCTTTGCTGCTCTTTGGTGGCGTTACAATTCGCCAGTTCATTGCCACCATGTTTGTAGGCATGCTTAGCGGTACTTATTCCTCCATCTTCATTGCTACGCCGCTGCTGGTCTCCTGGCAGAATGGCGAGGGCATCTTTGGCAAGTTCGGCAAGAATAAGAAAAATCAGCCTGGTAAAATCGTCACCGCATGATGGGCGTTTTGCGCATCGGTTTATAGACGCCCTTGGTCGCACACACACGCATCATGCCTGCGGGCGCGATCTGCACCTTTCTTGCGCTGGTAGTGGTTATTTTTGACTGATGGTCATGGGTTACCGTTATCCAGAGAGCATCACCCAGGCCGCAAAAGCACAAAGATAGAAAGAAACCATTATTTTGGAACCGGGCTCTCATGCCCGGTTTTTTGTTAGCTGGAGGTACAATGCTTGCCCTTACTTTGACTCATGGTCAGCTTGCCCTGCAAACCGATTATCCCATTCCCGTGCCCGGGCCTGACGAAGCCTTGCTCAAAGTCCGACTGGCTGGCATCTGCGGAACCGACTTGGCCCTGACCGCTGGCTACAAAGGAGGCTTTCAGGGCATTCTCGGGCACGAATATGTGGCCGAGGTGGTGGCTGCACCGGGCCATGAACAGTGGGTGGGGCGCCGGGTCGTGGGCGAAATCAACACCACTTGCGGTTACTGCCATGCCTGTCGGCGAGGTTTGCTGACTCATTGCCAAAATCGCCGCGTGCTGGGCATCATCAACTGGGATGGTGCATTTGCCCGCTATCTTGTCAGTCCCCTGGCGCTGCTGCACCCCGTGCCCCCAAGTTTGCCCGATGATATGGCTGTGTTTACCGAGCCTCTGGCCGCAGCCTTCGCTGCCCTGCGTGACGCGCCTGCAGACGCGGGTGAGCGAATCATCATCTTTGGCGACGGGCGCTTGGGGCAGCTCATTGCCCAGGTTTTTCAGAGCGAAGGTTATCAACCTCTGCTGGTGGGGCATCATCCTGCAAAATTGGCCCTGGCCGCACAAAGGGGCATTTCAACAGCTCTGCAAGCCCCCGCGGGCCAGCCATTCGATATCGCTGTGGATGTTACCGGCAATGCCAGCGCCTTGCAAGCGATTTTCAGCATTCTGCGTCCGCGCGGCACCCTCATCCTGAAAACCACCAGCGCCCATCCCACCACACTGGATATGAGTGCAGTCGTCGTCAACGAATGGCGCCTCATCGGCTCACGTTGCGGGCCCTTTGAGCAAGCCTTGCAAGCCATGGCCAGCGGGCGCATCGATCCTCGCCCCCTCATCAGCGCCCGATATCCGCTGGAACAGGCATTGCAAGCCTTTGAGCAGGCCCGAGAGCGCACCAGTCTCAAAATTCTGCTGGAACCGTAACGAGGCGGCGCGAGTTCACGCTGAAATCTGCTGACACCAGAGCTGCAAACAAAGATGGTGTGCTATAATCACAAGAGCCACCGGGGTATTCTCCTGTTCTCCCTGTCCCCCTTGCATTCCTGGAATCTTGCATCATGCGCCTCAAATACCCATTGTTGCTTCCTCTTATAATCCTCTTGCTCAGCCTCACTTGCTGGGGCAGCATCAGCGTCCACGCCACCAACATCATCGCCGATGACGAACTAGCTTATCTGGACCCCCAGGGTTTCATCGTTATTGTTGATCCCGTTACCGAAGCGGGCAACGCGCCCTTTAGCTGGCGTTCGCCCACAGGTGGCTACACCGATATCGCCACCATCGATAGCAACGCCGACGGCGTGGATGAACTCATGGGCATTGCCAGCCATCAACTGCGTCTGCTCACCCCGGTGGATACCGACGGGCCCATGCCCCAATTCAGCCATGATCTCACCGGCGGCTTCATCTACACCTTGGTCACTGCGGGCGATTTCATCCCCGGCGATGGCGGGCGGGATGAAATTTTGGTACAGCGCACCGATAATCGCAACAGTGCGGGTTACAGCGTGCAAATCTATGATGGTGACACCAACGGGCAATCGTGGCAGCTTGTATTTGATGAATCCTACATCACCCCTTGGTTGCGCATTGCCGCTGGCAACATCGATGGCCTGGAGGGCGATGAGCTGATTATGGTGCGCAATGGCGATGCCCAGCATCCCGATAAACGTCTCATCATCAAAAAATATGCGCCCGGCAACCCTGGCGGCCCCTGGATTACCCTGCTGAACCAAACTGCCAGTTATTCCTGGCTGGATTTAGCCACAGGCAACACCCACGACAACAACGGCAACAACGACGAAATCATCCTCACCCGCAGCGAAGTGGGCGGGGATTACAACTCATTGCTGGTCTACCAATTTCAGCCCAACTACACCCTGGCCGATGCGCCCGGTGGCAGCAGCATCCATTATCCCTACTTCAACGATATTGCCGTGGGCGATGTCAATCGCAGCGGCGACGACGAACTCTTCCTCATCCGCGACCCCAAACAGGATGCGGGCATTTCGCTGGTGGGCTACAACTGGGGCTCCGACATCATGCCCTCGCCATGGGAACAGGCCCTGGGGCGTGATTTGCAAGCCGTGGCCATGGGCGATGTGGATGGCGATCATCGGGCCGAAGTCGTGGTCGCACAATCTGCCAGTTTTCGCATTTACAACGCTCCCGAGCTGAATTTTGAACATAGCAGCGATACCGCGGCCACCTTTGGCCAAAAAGTAATTGTGCGATTAGGCAACTACGACGCCTCGGGCATTTCATCTCAGCCCCCGCACATGCTCGTAACCCCCACCTTTTTGGGATTCGAGATGCAGCGGGCGCAGACCGTGCCCACCGCCCAGACCTTTGCTGTGCAGAACCAGGGCGGAGGCGCGTTGTATGTCCATGTCGATGCGCGCACCCTCAGCGGTGGCGATTGGCTGGATGTCACCCCCTTCGATGCCCTGGCTCCGGCCACATTCACCGTGGGCATGAAGGAAGCTGCCAAAAATCTGGGTGTTGGCACATATGATGCCACCATCACCATCAGCGGCACATCGCCCGACGGCCCGGTGACACAGCCCACGCAAACGGTAAACGTGCGCCTCACCGTTCGGGCCACGGGCCAGGAGCTGGCAGTCAGCCCCGAAAGTTACAATCTGAGCATGAATTTTGGCGGCATTGTGCCCACCATGGATCCCCTCATCATTCGCAACAGTGGCGATAGCGGCAACATCTTCTATCGCATTACCATTACCACCGATGACGGCGGCTCATGGCTGCAACTCAGTCATACCTCAGGCTTTACCGATGACACGGTAGCAGTGACACTAACACCCCAAAACCTGACCGCGGGTGATTACAGCGCCACCATCACCGTCACCGCAGACAACGTGGCAGGCAGCCCCGCACAAATCCCTGTCAGCCTGCATATCGATGCCACAGGCATGGTGGTAACGCCCACCGAGCTCTTCATTCAAGTCTTCAAGAGCCAGGTTTCGCCGTTACAACACATCACTGTGGGACAATCGGTGGCTGGTAGTGGTGCGATTCATTGGCGGGCCTATGTGGTTGATAGCGGGGATTGGTGGGATGATGGTGCGCCGCACTACCAAGGCGACCAGCTCAGCGCTCACACCGATGCTGCCGGGTTGCATCTCATCGGGCCCGAGGGGCAGGAACGCACACTGCAAACCATCCCCTGGGTGCGCTTACTGCCTGATCGTGGCATTACCCCGCGCACGGTGCAAGTTCTTGTGGATATCGCACAAGCGCCAGTAGGCGATAACCATGTAACCATTCTGGTGGATGGCGGGCCAGGCACGCCCAATCGCTTTCAGGGCGTCGATGTGCGCATTCTGGTAGCAGCACAAGAAGGCGCACTCTGGCTACCTGTGGTCATGCACCAGTAGGCCTTATCGGGAAAAACAGCGATTCGAATGTGACGGCGTCATCATGCCTTCGTCACTTTTGCCACAAAGTCCCCCAAAAAGATGCAGCACAAACGTTTTCTTCCGAGCTTGGCAGCGCTTTCTTGATGAGCGTGACACCACACAATCCCAAATTTTCTAACGCAGCCGCTCTGCCAGCCAAGGCAGGGTTTTAGCAACGTCGCCCCGAATAATCACATCGGCAAGATGATCCAATTGGGTCACGCCCAGGGTGGCAATGATAAGTTTGGAACCGCTACGCACAGCCAACGCAGGCAAATCCGCTGCGGGCATCACCGCCAGCGAAGAGCCCACCACCAGCATCAAATCGCTGTAAAGCGTGCGCTCCTGCGCCTCGATGATGACATCATGGGGCATGGCCTCGCCAAACAGCACAATAGCCGGTTTAAGAATTTCCCCGCAATTCGGGCAAACGGGCATTGCGCCCGAGTCTACTAAAGCTTTCAGCAACGACTGGCTCGGTACACTGGACTTGCATTGCAAGCAGTGCATGGTGCGCAAATTGCCATGAATCTCGAAAACATTCTGACTCCCCGCCTGCTGATGCAAGCCATCGATATTTTGTGTAAAAATTGCCGACAACTTCGCCATCTGCGCCAACGCCTCGTGAGCTGCATTGGCGCGAGCATTGAGAATATCCCGGGCCAGCGGGCGAACCCAGTTATAAAAGCGCTGCGGATGATCATGAAAAGCCCAAATGCTTGCCACCTCGAATGGATTGGTCTGACTCCATAGCCCCGTCTTGGCCGTACGAAAATCAGGAATACCCGATGGCGTCGAAATACCCGCACCAGTGAGCGCCACAACATCCTCAGCAGCCTGTAACAGCGCCAGCGCCTGTTCAAGCGAATCTTTCAACGAGGCAGAAAAACGTGAGCGTCGGAACACAATCAAGCGTCAGAGAGGAAAATCGATTCAATCAGAATTTTAGAAAGTGACCGCAACTAGTGTAAACTTCTGGTAAACAGTCAATTAACGCAGCAAAGCAACGCTGCCGTAAGCACATGCAGGCTTTATTCATCAGCCTTTGCTTGCATTATACTACGTTTGTAGTCAAATTCCCCCTTTTGAAGCACGTGCCATGCACATCACATTGGCTTCTAACGCACAAGTTTGACATAACCGAGGAAAACGTTTATGATTACAGAATGGGGACGACGCACCTTCAAGTTCATTCTGGAACCCATTGCCAGCATCTTCCGATTGCTGCACATCACCCCCAATGTTGTTACCCTGCTGGGTTTCTTGCTAAATGTGGTTGCTGCCTGGCTCATCGTGCGTGACCACATCTTTTGGGGTGGCGTTGTCTTTCTCATTGCCGCGGGCGCCGATGCTGTCGATGGCACATTGGCCCGGCAAATGGGCGTCCGCAACAAATTTGGCGCCTTTTGGGATAGCACCATCGATCGTCTTAGTGAATCGATTATCATCATGGCCCTGGCCTACCGTTTTGTCATGGCTGGCGAGGCCCTGGCCGTTATGATTGCCTTTCTGGCGCTGATGACCAGCTACCTGGTTAGCTACGCCCGGGCCCGGGGCGAAGGCATTGGCGTCGATGTCAAAGTTGGCATCGGAACCCGGGTCGAGCGCTTCATCATCATGGCTGCCGCGCTCATCTTGGGCGGATTTTATCCCAACACGCTCCTCATCGGCCTTAGTTTGATTGCGCTGGTGGCAGGCATCACTGTTTTGCAACGAACCTGGGTCGTTTATCAAGAAACACATCATCTTCAGCCCTGAAACCGTAACTTTCTTCCCCCATCATCGTCTTGACCAGCGAGACCCTTTTTTCCCCCACGTTTTCTAATCCTGAGGCAGCACTTATCGAACGGGCCGCGGCCCGCGACCCCGAAGCCATTGCTCGCCTTTATGATATTTACGCGCCCAAAATTCAACGATTCATCTACCACCGCACCAGCGACCCCCTGGTCACCGAAGATATGACCGGGCAGGTCTTTTTGCGCATGTTAGAAGCACTGGATGGCGGCAAGGGGTGGCGCACCTCATTTTCCGGCTGGATTTATCGAATCGCACATAATCTGGTGGTCGATCATTATCGCCAGCGGGGACGAACCCAAATTACCAGCATCGAGGATGCTCCGCCCATTCCCGATGAACGCAGCGATCCTTATCTATCGGCTGCCTCTAGCCTGGAAAGTGACGCCCTGTTGCTGGCTGTCAATCAACTTACCTCTGATCAAGCCCAGGTTATCTCATTGCGCTTTTTAGAAGGCTACTCTATCTCAGAAGTCGCTGCCATCATGAATAAAACGGATGGGGCCATCAAGGCTTTGCAATTTCGAGGCATGGCCGCTCTCCGTCGTATTCTTGCTCGGCAAGGCGTTTTGCACGCAATATGACCTCTCAACATCGCCACTGGCAGAGCTATTTCCACGATATGCTGGATACACCGGTGTCAGCCTCCGGTGAAGCTGCCGCGCGTGAAAATGTGCCCGGCGAGTTGCAAGAGATGGCGCATCTGGCACACCGGCTGCAACAAGTGGGCAACCGTGAGATGCCCGACGCGGCCGCATCATTGGCCCGCACCAAAGAGCGCGTTTTATCTGCAACTTCCCGTATCGTGCTTCGCAACGCGACTGATTCCACACGTTTCGCATCGCGTACATCCAGCTTGTGGCGACGCCGGCAGCATCATCAGCGGACACGAGAGCGGAATTTGATTGCCACGGCTGCTCGTCGGTTGCAATCGCCACCGGCATCTGCTGCACCCAAAACAGCCTCCCGACCGGTATTGCAGTCCGATTTATTCCAGGGATTGCTGGAGATCATCGAAGGGCGAGGGGAGACCGTTGAAAATGAACAGGTCTCGGTAGAAGTTTTGCAGCAGATGTTGGTATTGGCCCACGATTTGCGGATGCGTGGCACACAAAAAATGCCTGACGCCGAAGCCGCTCTGGCTCGCTCGCGTGAACGCATTTTGCAAGCTGCCGCATCGATGACCACAACGGCAGCGCCGCACAAGGCTGCAGGCAGGCCCGCACTTGACTTGAGGCTTCTTGGTCGATGGGTGTGGCGACCACAGCGCCCGCTCAGGTCAGTTTGGGCGCCAGGCCTGGTTCTCGGCTCATTGGCTGTTACCTTGGCACTGCTCACCACCCTTTCGGCTGCGGCTGATACGTTGCCGGGAAATGTTTTGTATCCTGTCAAGCGTAGCGCCGAAAATCTGGTACTCAAGCTCACGCCACAAGACTTGCGGGCGTTGCGCGTGGCTTCCCTTAACCAGCGTCGTGCCCACGAAATTCTTGCCATGCAAAAGCAAGGAATAAGCGCCGAAGTTCCCTACGAGGGCATGGTAACACACTGCCAGAATGGATGGTGCACCATTGGCAGCCTTGACCTTCAGGTCGCGCCTGATGTGGCTCAGAAGCTGACCCCTGGCGAGCATGTGGCCGTCATGGTCAACATCCAGCCTGATGCCGCTCTGGTGGCCCGAGCTGTGAGTCCGCGCTGCACCTCCCATTCATTGATGATCGCCCAAGAACGCACCATGCCCGGGCCTGAAACAGTGGCCATGAACAACACGCCTGCCACCCGCTCGCCCTACGTGATTCATATCGATAAAACCATTGTGGCGCCAACACCTGAACCTGCGTCAAGGCCTGTTGCCCCTGGCCCGCAACAGCAACCTTCACCAACTGCGCCCGTTGCCATTGCCTTTGCCACCGCACCGCCGCAGCCAACACCTACCAAAAAAGCGCATAAACCTGCTAAAAAAGCTACCAAAGCTCCTAAACCTGCTAAAAAACGCACCAAATCCCCCAAGAAAGCCACCAAAGCACCCAAGCCCACACGCGTCCCTCAGGCAACAGAAGCGCCAGTCATTGCCGCGGCCACCGCACCTGATGTCCCAACGCAGACAGCCACACCTGCCGCACCTGACACCTCTGTTAGCATCCTATCGTTGCCCCAGACAAAAGCCACTGCCACACCCGCCCCCGCACGCAATTATGCCACCATTCGTGGCAAAATTCGCCGGGT
>Ga0256914_1003816_pt1 | contig 11690 bp, 11 predicted proteins | sample HulkmetaG_FD_191571 | JGI IMG/M metagenome (GOLD analysis project Ga0256914, IMG submission 191571) | Hydrothermal chimney microbial communities from Main Endeavour vent field at the Juan de Fuca Ridge, Pacific Ocean - Hulk | ecosystem: Environmental > Aquatic > Marine > Hydrothermal vents ...
TGGTGGCCGAGGGCAAAATCACGGCGGAGGAAGGCGAGTAGTTGCTGGAGGCGGCGGGCATTTCAATTCAATCGCGTTCAATCCTTTTCTTAAACTCAATCCCTGATCCATACGGAGAAAATGACCCATGTCTGATGAGCGTTTGCAAATTCTGAAAATGTTGGAAGATGGCAAAATCACGGCGGAGGAGGCAGCCCAATTGCTGGCGGCGTTGAAAGCGGCGGATGAGACTGAGGCTGGCGGCGGCTCGCGGGCGCAGGCTGTGCAGCCAGCGCCCGCCAAGGCCCGCTGGCTGCGCATCGATGTGCAGGAACGCAAGGGCGACCGGGTGCACATCAAGATCCCTCTAATCGTAGTCAAAGCGGCTTTGCGCATGGGCGGCCACTTCAACATCGGCGGTTTCGATTCGGACGAGCTGAGTCCGGAGGTGATGGATCAGCTGGAAGCGGCGCTGATGGCTGGAGATAAGGGCATGCTCATCGATGTGGTCGAGGACGATGGCGACCATGTCAAGATATTTCTGGAATAAAGGAGCGCCGGTTGGCGGGACCGCGAAACGTGGAGCGTGATGACCTCACTTTTTGCTTTCTGCATTTTCAAATGAAAGGACGATAGACAATAGATGACAGACGTTGACGGCTGGTAAAAACTGTCGCCCGCTAGCCATGGTCGGGTGCGTTCCAATTTCGGGGCAATCCATCATCCCCTTCCGTTTTCGCTCAGCTGGGCTACCATTGCCAGGCCCTGACGGGCCGACATCCAGAGCCCGAAGGGCTTCGCAGCGGTAGCCCGAGTTTTTGCCTCGGGCGTGCGATCGAGGATAACTAAGTAGTTGATGATATGAATTTGAAATAAACCTTGGAGATGCTTCCAACTCATCAGACGAAGATAGACGAAAAGACGAAGGTGGACGAAGCGAATCATCGTCTATATTCGTCAATCTTCGTCCATGTTCGTCAAAATGCGTAGTCGCTTCTCTCAAGTTTCAAATGCGCATCTACTTAGGCGCCCCCAGGCGCCATCGTCTATTTTCAGAGCAGGATGTGTGGTAAGATGGCGTTATGATGACTCGACAGCCAACACGCTCCATCCGCATGATTCTCATCGGATTCGGCTCGGTGCATCGGGCGTTGGCCCGGTTGCTGCTGGAAAAGCACTCTATTCTGGCGGCAAAATATGCGGTCGCCTTCAGCGTCGTGGGTGTGGCGGACAGCGGAGGGGCTGTTTACAATGACGCCGGTCTGGATCTAACGACGCTGCTCGCTCACAAGGCCGCAGGACGAAGTGTGGCGACTTTTGCCGGCGGAGCATCGCTGAGCGATTCCGCCACCCTGGCCCGCGCGGGCGATTACGACATCCTCATGGAAGCGTCGCCCGTGAATCTGCAAGATGGGGAGCCCGCATTGGGTTGCGTGCGTATGGCGCTGCAACGAGGTCGCGCTGCAGTGTTGGCTAACAAAGCGCCTCTGGCGCTGGATTTCGTCGGGGTGCGCGAAATCGCCCGGCAGCGCGGTGCGGGCCTGGCGTACAGCGCCACCGTCTGCGGCGGATTGCCGGTCATCAATGTGGGCCAGCGCGATCTGACTGCCGCGGACATCGTTAAAGTGGAAGGGATTTTCAATTCCACGAGCAATTACATCCTCACCCGCATGGCCGCGGGCGAGGATTATGAGGAGGCGCTGATAGAGGCGCAACGGCGGGGATTGGCCGAGACTGATCCCGGCCTGGATGTGGACGGTTGGGATGCCGCCAACAAACTGGTGATCATCGCCAATGCCGTGCTGGACATTCCAGCGCAGCTGGCGGATGTGGCGGTGACAGGCATTCGGGCGCTGACGCGGGAGCAGATCGCACAGGCCCAGGCAGCAGCCATGATGTACAGACTCATCGCCACAGCCGAACGAGGTGAAAAGGGGTGGCGGCTCGATGTGACGCCACGCGTGGTTCCCCATGACAGTTTTCTCGGGAGTGTAGATGGCTGGGAAATGGGCGTCGTCTTCCACACCGACATTTTCGAAATCGTCTATCTGAAGATCGACGAACGTGGGCCCATGGCCACGGCCGCCGCCATGCTGCGCGATGCTGTTCGTCTGGGGACGTCTTGCCAATCATCCGGGGGATGATGTAAGATTTTTTTTGCACAGCGCTTTTCATCATCGCTCACGAGGGAGTTCGAAATGAAGCACGCAGCCCAAGTCGCTTCACCAGTGCAACCCACGCCCGTCGACAAAATCGGTTTTCGGTTTCAGCGATTTACGCACATCGAAGGCATCAGTGGCATTTTATTGGTGGCCGCCACCCTCATCGCTCTGGTCTGGGCCAATTCTGGATGGTCAGATAGTTATTTCAACCTTCTCGACATCCATTTCAGCATTGGCCTTGGAGAACTGACGACCATTGACGAGCCCCTGGTGCTGTGGATCAACGACGCGTTGATGGCGATCTTCTTCTTCGTGGTCGGGCTGGAGCTGAAGCGCGAGGTGGCCATCGGAGAATTGTCCTCCTTCCGTAAAGCAATTCTGCCGGCCATGGCGGCGCTGGGCGGCATGATCATCCCGGTCGCGATCTTCCTGGCGCTCAACTGGGGCAATTCTGAGGCGCTGGCAGGCTGGGCCATTCCCATGGCTACGGACATTGCTTTTGCCATCGGCGTTCTGGCGCTGGTGGGCAAACGGGCGCCCCTGAGCCTGGCGGTCTTTCTCACGGCGCTGGCCATCGTGGACGACATTGGAGCTATTCTGGTTATCGCCATCTTCTACACGGCGCAGATCAACTTCGTCATGCTTTTTGTGGGACTGGCGATGGTTGCGCTATTGCTCATCTATGCAAAGATGGGGGGCCGATGGCTGATCGTCTATGGCGCGTTGGGCGTCGTCACCTGGTTCGCCATCTATCTCTCGGGCATTCACGCCACCATTGCGGGCGTGCTGGTGGCGCTGACGATTCCCGTCCGCACCAGGATGGACGCCCAAGATTTCAGCGATTGGATGCGCCGTCTGCTCGACTGGTTCGATTCGGAGAGCAGGGCGGATGGCAAATGTGTGCCCTCATCCGAACAGCGTACTGCGCTTTTCGAGATGACCCGGGCCATCGAACACGCCGACTCGCCGCTGCACCGGCTGGAACACATCCTGCATCCCTGGGTCGCCTTCTTGATCATGCCCATCTTCGCACTTTCCAATGCCGGCATCACCATCAACACCGAGCTGCTGGGAGCGTTGTTGACGCCGCTGGCCCTGGGCGTCATTCTGGGGCTGGTGTTGGGCAAACCCCTGGGCATCGTGCTGGCGACCTGGCTGGGCGTGAAGATGAAGCTAGGATCATTGCCCAAGGGGATTGCCTGGCGGCACATTCTGGGCGCAGGCGTGCTGGCGGGCATGGGCTTTACCATGTCCATTTTCATCACCACCTTGGCCTTCAGCGCTGGCGGGGGACATGCCGAGCTGCTGGGGTTCAAGCTGGCGAGCCCGGCGATTCTGGCAAACGCAGACGCCGAGGAGATCACAAATCTGGCTAAGCTGGCGATTCTCGTTGCATCAACCATCGCGGGCGTGGCTGGCTACCTCATCCTGCGCACTTCGCCCGAAACCACCGTGGCTATCGAGAAGGTGACCCCGCCCAAACACGAATGAGGGTGAAGTCAGTTTCGCCTGGCCCGAAGGGGATTCAGTGATGCAAGATCTGCGTGGGACTCATGCAAAAGCTCGGAGAGCCGTCGTGGCGTTCAGGCTGCGGCGGTGGGGCATGAGCGCTCGCACTCAAGACGTTGGACGCGGATGGGCGCTGCAGGGGTGCGTTTCAATTTTGGGGCAATTTGTCAAATGGTGAACTAGCCGAGTGCACTCAGGCTCTGTAGGCGCTTCGCGCCAACGGTCGCCCTGCGGCGACCTGGACCGCGGAGGCCGACCGCTGGCCGCAGGCCTGAAGCGCCCGACTTGAGTCGGCCAGGAACGCAAAAAAGCGCCCCCATTTTGAAACGCACCCGCGCTGAAGAAGCGATTGGTCATTCCCTTCTGAAATTGGTATGATGGGGAAGCATTTTGTCCCTCATCCTTCGCCTTTTTCGATGTTGTTAAGTGCTGGAGTCTGGCGAAAATGGATGCGGCGCTCAAATACGCCATCTTAACGACAGATTTCACGGTATTCACAGAGTTTCCTTGATTGATCTCTGGGATTTCTGTGAGAATCTGTGGTCAAACCAAAAAACGCCACTGTCCTGTTAAGTAGTTGATGATATGAAAAGGAGTGATCTTCATGGCATCATCAGCAAAGTCTGCAAAGATGAATTGGGGCTACACATTCGTGGTTGGGTTCGGTTTTTTCGGCATTTCCATTATCTGGCCCATCTTCAATTCTCTGATCCCGCCCATGCTGGAGGACCTGGGGCTGGCCGCGGGCGTTATCGGATTCATCCTCACCTGGGACAACATTCTGAACATGTTCTTGCAGCCCTGGGTGGGGGAACGCAGCGACCGCACCTGGACCCGGTTTGGACGGCGCAAGCCCTGGATCATGTTGGGCGCGCCCCTGGCCGCGGTGTTCTTCATGCTCATCCCCTTCGTGCGAGATAATTTCTTGCTCATTGCCCTGGCCATCCTGGGCACCAACATTGGCATGGCTCTGTTTCGATCTCCCACCGTCGCGTTTCTGGGCGATCTTTTCCCCTCGCAGCAGCGCAGCAAAGCCAACGGCGTCATCAATCTGATGGGCGGCCTGGGCGGTGCGGTGGCGCTGCTGGGCGGCGGCGCACTCTACAAGATGGGCGCACCATTGCCCTTCATTGTCGGAGCTGGCGTGATGATCATCGCCATGATCATCGTACTGTTGTTTGTGAAAGAGCCCAAACCGGAGGCGGTGGCGCAATCCGCCGTTGAAGAATCCGCGGGCCTCATCGAGAATTTGAAAGAGGTCTGGGGCGAATCGGACAAACGGGGCGTGACCATCCTGCTGGCGATCTTCTTCTGGTTCGTGGGCTGGAATGCGATGGAGGCGTTCTTCACAGTGTACGCCCGCAATGTGTTGGGCGTGGACCCCGGCACGGGCACACAGATGCTGACCGCTTTCGCGGCCATGCTCATCCTCTTCGCCATCCCCAGCGGATTCATCGCCACCTGGTTCGGACGCAAGCGCACGATTCTGGTGGGGCTGGCTGGCATGTTGGCCGGATTGGTGGTCGGTTTCTTCATCCGCGATGTGACGATGATGCTGGCGTTGTTGGCGGTGATGGGGATGTTCTGGGCGCTGGTAAACATCAATTCCCTGCCCATCGTGTATGATGTCGGCGGAGAGGAGCGCATCGGCGCATACACGGGCTTGTACTACTTCGCATCCTCCCTGGCTGCGATCTCCGGCCCCATTCTGGCCGGGGTTATGATCGATTTCACCAATCATGCTATGATCTGGCTATTCAGCGCTATTTTTATGCTGCTGGCGTTCTTTACCATGTTGCGCTTGCAGGAACAGAAACAATCCCCCTCCACCCCCGCTCCTCCGGAAATCATCCATGAATAAGCAAAAGATCACCACGGCCCTCTGGGGACTACTCATCATCATCCTGGGCGTCGGCGCCCTGGCCTACAACTTTGGCGCTCTGGACGATTATAAAATCATCACCGCTTACATCGTGGCGGCGCTGCTGGCTGTCATGGGCGCCGCCTTTCTCCTGGCCATTGCCTTCCAGCGCGAGCAATGGTTTTATGTCATCCCAGGTTTCAGCCTGCTCTCCCTGGGAGGCATGGTTTATCTGACGACGTTAGAAAATATCAAACCCGAATGGCTGGGCGCGCTTTTTCTCGGCGGCATTGCGTTGGGTTTCCTGGTCATCTTCCTGCGCAATCGTCGTGAGAGATGGTGGGCTCTGCTGCAGGCCGAAACCATCCTCATCATCGCCCTGGTGGGAATTGGACTAGGCATCCCGGCAGGCGCGACAAAGCTGGTCGGAGCCATTCTTTTTGGCGGATTCGCGGTCAGCTTTTTCTTCGTATGGCTGTTCAGCGGGCATCGCGGACGTTTTTTGTGGGCGCTGATCCTGGCGGGCGTGCTGGCGGTGTTTGCCATCGCCACCCTGGCGTCGGGACAAAGCCAACTCGTGTTGCTGCTTTGGCCCGTGCTGCTGCTCATCATCGGACTTTTCCTCATTGCCCGGGTCTTCTCATCGGACGGAAAGCCGCAGCCGCAAGCGGTGTCCATTGAAGAAGCCCCGCCCGCCGCCGTTTCTGAGGCTAATCAGGAAGAGGAAGGCCCGGCCCAGATTCAGCTGCCCGACACGATGCAGCCCCGCCCGGCGCCCGCGCCTGAATCCATCCCCGAACCTGCGCTGGACGAGCCGCTGGATGTGGAAATCATCGAGCCAGAGAACGAGGATGAAGCGCCCTAGCCTCACCATCGCCCTGGCCCAAACGGACGTGGTTCTGGGCGACAAAGCTCGCAATCTTGCCCGGGGCCACAGAATGGCCGCACAGGCCGCAGCGCAGGGCGCCCAGCTGTTGCTCTTTCCAGAGCTGTGGACCACAGGCTACGATCTGGCCCGAACCGCGGCGCTGGCCGAGTCCATTCCCGGCGGTCCCACCGTTCACGAAGTTTCCTCCTGGGCCAGGGATTTCGACATGTGGATCGTGGGATCGATGCTGGAGCGCACCCATGAGGGCGTCTTCAACGCGGCGGCATTGTTCGGACCTGGCGGGCAAATCGTCGGGCCGTATCGCAAAATCCATCGCTTCGGGCCCATGGCCGAAGACCGTTGGCTGGAAGCAGGCTGCGAGCCGGGCCTATTTGATCTCCCCTGGGGCAGAACAGGCGTGGCCATCTGCTACGACCTGCGTTTTCCCGAGCTGTTTCGCGGCTATGCCGTGGCCGGCGCCCGATTGATTCTCATTCCCAGCGAATGGCCCCATCCCCGGCTGCACCACTGGCGCACCCTGGTGCAGGCCCGAGCCATCGAAAATCAATGTTTCGTGGCCGCGGTCAATCGCGTCGGCAGCGATCGCGACCATGCGTTCTGCGGCCATTCAATGCTGGTCGGGCCGTGGGGCGATATCATCGTCGAAGCCGCGGAGACGCCCGATCTACGCATCGCAACCATCGATTTAACCCAGGTGGATGAGACCCGCGGGCGCATTCCCGTACTGACCGACCGCCGCCCGGAATGTTACCAGTAAAGAATAGGAACGCAGATGACGCTAATGCACGCAGATTCCCGCTGATTAGCCTGATTTTATCTTTTTCTTCTGCGTAAATCGACTTTATCAGCGTCATCTGCGTGTTCCAAACCAGTTTTCAGCATTAACACGAATCGATATGGAAATACAAGGCAAAACAGCGCTGATCACTGGCGCAACAGGTTTTATCGGCGGCCATCTGGCCCGCAGACTGCAAACGCAAGAAGGCGTGCAGGTGCGAGCCCTGGTGCGCTCGCCGCAAAAGGCCGCGCCCCTGGCCCATCTGGGCGTCGAGATCATTCCCGGCGACATCACCGACCCGGACGCGGTGCGCAAAGCCGCCCGCGGCGCAGATATCGTCTATCACGCCGCGGCCTGGGCCGATGAACAGGGCGATTGGGACGCGGTGTGGGCCGTGAATGTGACCGGAACCCAACACGTGGTGAATGCAGCGATCGCCGAAGGCGCGGCCCGCCTCATCCACCTCAGCTCCTGCGCCGTGTATGGCTCGTTGCAGCAACTGAACATCGACGAAAGCACGCCTCCGCGTATGACGGGGCGGGCATATCATGATTCCAAAGTTGCAGCGGAGGAAGTCGTGTTCAACGCCCATCGAAACGAGGGCTTGCCCGTGGTGGTGGCTCGCCCCTCCCAGGTCTACGGTCCCGGCTCGCCCCAATTTACGATTCGCGTGATTGAAGCGATCAAGGCGGGAAAAGTCATCCTGGTGGATGGCGGCCAGCACAACTTCAAGCCGATCTATATCGACAATCTCATCGATGCGCTGGTGCTTTGCGCCACCGTAGAGCAGGCTGTGGGAGAAGCGTTGAACATCACCGATGGCGAACCCGTGCCCTGGAAGGACTTTTTCGAGGCTTACGGGCGCATGGTCGGCGTCGAATCCTTTCCCTCAGCCCCTTACCCCGCGGCCTACGCCTATGGCCTCTTCAAGGAGATGCTGAGCAAAATCACAGGCAAACGCTCCAGCATCAACCGGGAGGTGGTCAAGACTTTCCACAGTCACAACAGCTTCAGCAATGCCAAGGCCCGCCGCGTGCTGGGGTGGAAGCCCGCGGTGGATTTCGATGAGGGAATGCGGCGCACGGAAAACTGGCTGCGGGAGCAAGGATATCTCCCCTGATTCAGCGCGTCGGCCGCCCCGAATGACGCCCGTAGACCGGGGGACTGTGAGGCGTAAACGCGTGGGGACGCCGACATTTTCATCCCAGCCCCCTCCGTCGCGCCAGCGGCGGCTTTGGATGAGCCGTCAGCGGAACAGATCCGTTTCTTTGGGACGCAGGAGATCGTAAAGATGGCTGGGGCCCGGCCGGTAGGGCGCGCCCCGCACATGCACGATGGATGGGGAAAAGCATCCCGCCTGGGAGGTCGTTGCGCCAGATTCCCCTCAATGTTTCAAAGCAATGCGCCAAAAAAAGCTTCAACCGTGGGGAGGGCGATCGTAGTCACGCCATTCTGGCTTTCCAGCCACTTTTTGGGAACCAGCATGCCGCGGCTGTTGCTATCCTCCGCCTTGGTCTCCACGATTTTGAATGAGCGCGACCGTAGTAACGCCTGCATCCGCGCCACAGATGCCAATAGCGCTTCATCCCCCTTTCCCATGACATGACACCAATAATCGGCCGTTGTACTCACAATGCCCGAGGGTTCGTCACGACGCGTGTTTCGAATCTCGAAATAGAGATTACCGGTTTCGCCCGCCCGTTTGTCCCATTTTACTTCCACGCTAAAAGGAGCGCCTTCCGAGGGAATGACATGCAAATCGTAACGCTGGCCGGTGTAACCGATGCGAACATGGGCGCCACGGAGCATGAAGTAGAGGGAGACGCGAAGCTCGTTGTAATGCCCATCTCTGAGCTGACGGGTGAATTGTGCGGGCGTGTTGTGTCGCATAAGCATAAACTCACCTCATCAATTCCTGCTTTCTGCCAACATCCGCTGCACCCGCTCCTGAATCTGTCCCTGGATCACCGCCACGGGCTGATGTGCGTCCAACACCAGCCAACGTTCAGGGTGTTGTGACGCCAGTTGCAAATATCCCTCCCGCACCCGCTTGTGAAACTCGATGGCGTGAGCCTCCATCCGGTTCCACTCCTCGGGCGTGGCCGCTTTGCGCTGTAAGCCTGTTTCGACATCCAGATCGAGATAGACCGTCAAATCAGGCCAGAGACCGCCAGTGGCGAATTCGGTAATGCGCAGCAAATCTGCCAGAGGCAAGCCATGCCCATAGCCCTGGTACGCCAATGTGCTATCAGCAAAGCGATCGCAGATCACAACCCAACCCGCGGCCAAACGAGGCCGAATAACTTCGCGCACGATCTGAGCCCGAGCCGCCGAGAAGAGTAAAATCTCCGCCTCGGGCGTCATCTCGGTGTTGATGGGGTTCAGCAAGATGGTTCGGATTTGCTCGCCAATATTGGTGCCGCCCGGTTCTCGGGTCAGCAACGCCTGGACGCGTCGTTGTTTGAGCCAGTTCATGAGCTGACGAATCTGGGTGGTTTTACCGCTGCCTTCTATGCCTTCGAATGTGATAAATGTCATGGCAATTATTCACGGTAGAGCCGCACCCGGCGATTGGGTTCGCGGCCATAAGAATGGGAAATCAGATTGGCCTCGCGGGCCAGCTGGTGTTGCATGCGTCTCACCTCAGGGGGTTGAGGCGAAAGTTCCACAACGGGCGCCCCCGAAAGCACCTTCTCCACCCCGCGCATAGTCTCCTCGATAGCCATGCTTACGGGATCTGCGGTATCTACTTTCAAGGCGAAAATGTCAGCCAACAGCGTTTCCATCTGGTGGACGGTGTTGGAACGGAGCACATACACGGGGATGCCCCGCTCTTCGGCTTCGCCGATGGGTTGTGGGCGCTTGCGATAGTAATTCTTCAAGGTAATCACGGCGGACGCCCGCCGTAAATCGTTGATGATCTCGATAGGAACGCCCAGATTTTGGGCCGCAGAGCGCAGACGGTTTTGACCCACACCATAAGGATAAATGCGCACAGGACGCACTGTCCTGCTGCGCTCCTCGCGATAGCCAACGCCGCCTTCGCCGTAGATGTCTGAGGCATAACGTGATCGTTTCGGTAGGCCGCTTTTATCTCTTTTTAGCGAATCGCCTTTTTCAACAATGATCTCGCCTTGCTCATTACGATAACGCGTTTCGGGCTTGAGCGGGCGATCGCGCAAAATGGCATCGACAGCCTTGCTCACATCATGATGCACGATGAGATGCTGACGATCGACGATCTCGATAAGCACATCAAAGGTTGGGGGAGAACGACGCTCCAACACCGATTTCTGCGTACCGCGCCGCCGCGCCTCTTCATCCGAAAGGGTGACTGATTCGATGCCGCCCACCAGGTCCGAGAGGGTAGGATTGAGAAGCAGATTGGCCAGGGTGCGGCCATGAGCGGTGCCGATAAGCTGCACTCCCCGTTCGGCAATGGTGCGAGCCGCCTCGGCCTCCAACTCGCGACCGATCTCGTCGATAATGATGACTTCGGGCATGTGATTTTCCACCGCCTCGATCATCACCTCGTGCTGCTCAGAAGGTTTGCGAACCTGCATACGGCGGGCGCGGCCAATGGCGGGGTGAGGGATGTCGCCATCGCCTCCGATCTCATTGGAGGTGTCTACAATGACCACGCGCTTACCCTGATCGGCCAACACTCGAGCCGCTTCGCGCAACAAGGTGGTTTTACCCACGCCTGGACGCCCCAGCAACAAGATGCTTTTGCCACTGGTGACAATATCTTGGATGATGTCGATGGTGCCGTACACGGCTCGCCCCACCCGACAAGTCAATCCCACCACTTTTCCCTGGCGGTTGCGAATGGCGGAAATGCGGTGCAGCGTGCGGGTGATGCCCGCGCGATTATCATCGGTAAATTGCCCCACCCGCTCGACCACATAAGAGATGTCGGCTTCGGTGATTTCTCGCTCCAAGAGCACGCGGTCTGCATCGACATAGCGAGCTTCTGGCAGGCGTCCCAGGTCCATAACGATCTCGATGAGGTTGCCTTCATCGCCAAACTCGCGTAGGCGATCGCTGATCTCGGGTGGAAATACCGTCAGCAGCGCATCAAGATCATCAGTGATTTTAGGTCGTGTGGTAGTCAGGATTTGTGATTTTGTCATATAAAATACTATTGAAAAACGAGCCAAGATGACCTGTTGGGAATTCAGAGGACATCCACGTTGCATCTGTCTTCTGGTGGATGCATCCCATGAAACCCAATCGAAGCGTCAGAGATTTTGCTAGTTACCTGACACCAATTGGCTTTGTTTGCTGTCACTGGCCGAATGAATTCGGTCCTTGGGGCGCAGCCCGCTCCGAGACGGGCGGGGGGAGGAAATTTGGAAAGGAATGGCTCGCGCCGCCTGTCCCCCTGCGGGGACGGTTCCCAGCTGTGATTTTGCAATCTATTTGTAACTACTAACGTACCCGACTTCAATCACCACAAAGGCGCAAAGACACTAAGAACACCAAGAATTTCAAAGCTTTTTCTTTTCTTCG
>Ga0256914_1003817_pt1 | contig 11690 bp, 8 predicted proteins | sample HulkmetaG_FD_191571 | JGI IMG/M metagenome (GOLD analysis project Ga0256914, IMG submission 191571) | Hydrothermal chimney microbial communities from Main Endeavour vent field at the Juan de Fuca Ridge, Pacific Ocean - Hulk | ecosystem: Environmental > Aquatic > Marine > Hydrothermal vents ...
CTACTCATCGGGGAGGTGATTGGGAGGGAGGGTAATAATAGTGAAAAAAAAGCGGGACACAGAGTGATAATCCCCTACTCATCGGGGAGGTGATTGGGAGCAGAAAGGGTTGAAAAGGTGGAGAAAACGGCTGATCAAGGTGTGATAATCCCCTACTCATCGGGGAGGTGATTGGGAGGCCGGTTACACCGTGTGCGCCCCCACCCGCATCTCAAGTGATAATCCCCTACTCATCGGGGAGGTGATTGGGAGGGCAGTTTGTTCAATCTACGAGTCTATCCCTTGATTTCGAACAAAAATTGGTGTTTAAGTAAGGTGTTTGAAAACAATCCGGATAATCGAGATGCACTAACGCACGATATTTGATCACCTTGAACAAAGCTTGAACATAAAATCAGAGCGTTTTCAGGGCTATTTTCGCATTTTTGATCACCTTGAACAAGGATAATATTGCCAAAAATGGCTACATTGCAATCCTTTTTTATCAAAACACAAACAGTTACTAAATATTAGCATATGCATCCCGAGTTGCAAAACAGATCTTTCAGGATGGGTGCGTTCAAAATGGGGGCGCTTTTTCGTATTTCTGGCCGACTCAAGTCGGCGCGCTTCAGGCCTGCGGCCAGTGGACTGTCTCCGCCGTCCAGGTCGCCGCGGGGCAGCCGTTGCCGCTAAGCGCCTGCAGAGCCTGGGTTCACTCGGCCAGTGCACCATTAGCAAATTGCCCCCAAATTGAAACGCACTCTTTCAGGATATGGCTATACCACTATATGTTCCTTTTCTGTTTCAGGGCGTCCAAGACCCAAACCGTCACGCTGGCGAAGGCAAGCCTGACAAAGGGGATAAAAGAGAATACTATCATGCTTGCTGTCGATAATGGCCGCAAGTTTTTCACGTAATTTCCGATAATTGTGAACTGTAAGCCTGCATTCGAAAACGGAATATTGCACTCTTCGTCCATATCCTTCCATAATTTTCACTACTTTCTGCCTACGACGATTATTAGCGATATCATAGCTAACAACAACAAACCGTTCGCGAGGTCGCCGCCTTCCAATGGATGATGAGGATCTATTCGTGGACATAGCCAAGCACCTTTTTAGATAAACTTATGTTTGCTTGCAGAAGCTGGGGGCCAGGGATTGAACACTTCATTTGCGAGTGCGTCTGCAAGTTTGTTTCGTTCACGTGGAATGGCTGTGAATGTCAACTGCTGAAAAGCACGCGCCGCAGCCACTGCCCGCTGATGCCAAAATTTTAGTCGTGAGCTATGAACGGAAAAGCGACCTTTCATTTGTCCTACAACGACTTCACTGTCCATATAACAATGAACGATTTGATAATGATGTTCCTGAGCAACTTCAAGTCCATGTAAAAGCGCAGCATATTCAGCTTCATTATTGGTCATTGCTGGCAAGCGCCTCCAATCAATGGCTATGATACGTCCCCGTTCATCACGAAGGACAATACCTGTAGCAGCCGGCCCCCGCCCGTCGCCTATGGCACCGTCAGTGAACAGGTAGGCTGTTCGCAGTTTTTTTCTGAACATGGCGATTTCTCCTCTCACATGATTCGTTGGATTATTGGATGGTTACTGAACGTATTGGTATGGGGCGAAATTGGATTGCAACTGGCTGATAATCACGTCGTCTGGCCAGAAACAGTTCGGCCATTTGTCGTACCTGCATTTCAATGACCGTTCTGCCACCAGAGACTCCGGACCGAGGTGGTTTCAAATGCATAACCAAGCCTGTTTCATATCCTTCAATCACAACTGGCAGAAGATCGGATCCGATTTCGACAGGGCGAGAATTGCCAGGCCTTTGCCGATAACGCGCGAGTGGCAGACGGCCGCTCAATAAAAGCCGAAGCATGGCATCATCAACTAGCGGACGAAATTCCTCCATCAAATCTAACGCCAATGAGGGACGATTCGCCTCAAGTGCGTGGAAGAAACCCACATACGCATCCAAGCCAACAAGCTCAACAGCCGCCAAAACATCTTTGAGCAAGAGCGAATATCCAAAGCTCAGTGTAGCGTTCCAGGGATCGGGAGGCGGATGATAAGCGCGTTGATGGAACCCCCAACGAGCCGGGATGAGTTGTCGCATCAATGAAAAGTAAATTGTGGCAGCCTTGCCTTCAAATCCACGTAGGATATCGATAGAAGAAGCGCGTTGACTTTGTCGCAACAACAGATCAATGCTTCGTATTCCCTGTCGATAGGCGTGTTTATGAGATGAGGTATCGTAATGTGACCAGACGTCAATTAATCGCTTTTGGTTTTCGAGCTTTCCTGCTACAACGGATTTGGCGATTGCCAGGCTTTGTCGCATGTTATCGACTATGCGGAATTGCGAACGACGAAGCGATGCATATTTGGATCCATCTTTGAGCAAGCGATACCGAAAGCGACCGGTAGTGGAGTAAAAAATGACATCAACGGCATATCTGGCCAATAACGCCGCTGCCTGTGTAGTCACTTGAACATTTCCATAGACGACTACTTGATCCAAATCCCGAACCGGCGCCTGAGAAATCACCTTGCCCTTTAAACGAACCCGTATCTGTTCATTTTTTCGAATGACTTGGGCGCCTTGCTCACGAATATAAAGTACCGTCATTGTGTCCTCCTGTGTATAAACGTCTATTTAAAGCCGATAAACCTGGTTACGGACAAAAAAGTAGCCAATAAATTTGAACCCCTGATCGAAATGGATGATACGCGTTTTGTGAGGGTTAATGGCAAGACCCAGGTTTTCTAAAGAACGTTCGGCTTCTTTCAGAGCGACTTGAGCCTGATTCTTACGGCGGGTGCAAATAATGAAATCATCGGCATAACGTACCAGGGCCAGATGCTTGGAAATCATCCGTTTGTCGAATTCATGAAGATAGATATTTGCAAACAGCGGTGAAAGTACGCCACCCTGAGGGATTCCAATGCGTTTCCTCGATTGATGGTCTGACGCAGCAGATTTTAACCATACGCCCAAGAGCTGACGCAGTCGAGGATGATGTACGCGTTTTCGAATGAGTTTCTCTAACCGATCAACATTGATCTTCTCAAAACATGACTTAATATCTGCATCAACCACCCACCGTAAACCTTGCTCTCGATAATCCTTGATCTTTTCAACCGCATCGGCAGTCCCCATGCCTGTGCGAAAACCAAAACTTACAGGTAAAAAAATGGCATCAAACGCCGGCGCGATAATGTCATAGACTGCTCGTTGAGCAATGCGATCACGCAAAGTCCAAATGACCAGAGGTCTCAGCCCCTCATGCTTTTTCGGTACATAAATTTGACGGATTTGACGAGGCCGATAACTGCCATCAATCAATGATTGTCGCAATGTTTCTAGTTCCTCATCGAGACGGGCACCAAATATCTGCAATGTGACGCCATCAATGCCAGGCCCCCCTCCTGCGGTTTTTACAGATCGCCAGGCGCGGTACATAGCCTGGGGTGTAAAAAGTGCAGACGCTGGCAATGTGCGTGAAATAGGCCTATCAGGCGCAGGAAGTGCGCCTTTCCCAGGCCTCTTCCTTGATGAAACGGATATGGTCTGAGAGGGTGTTGGGCCGTTTCCGTCAAATCTTCTAAAGATCTCCGGAAGACGTGGTTTGAGAATTTTCATAAGCGGTGTTTTTATGAGGTGTGTGACGGTGAATGAAAACAAACTCAAGGAACTGCTTCCACCAATTCCCAATTCCAAATCTGCGGAAAAATTGAAAATCTAGTTTGAAAGGCCAGTGGAATGTCTTAATGGGAAGTGTCTGAGCGATCTTGGGTAATGGGTTGGATGCTTCGAGAATTTCTTTATTGGTCATAGCGTCCCAGTTGGATGCATAGTACGCTGCCAGGGTGCGTCCCAGTAAATAGGTGCTAATTGCATTGATCAGTGCGTTTACCGCCCAACCGATGACTGGGACCAATCGGATGACTTGCTGGATGAGATATCGCAATCCGATGCTGGCGCCGACGGCTCCCATCATCTCTCGGCTCAGATAATCTGCACCGGGTTGACCATGTGCAGCGCCAATTCGTAATGCCATGCGCATATGGTTGGTAACCTGTAGTGGCAGATCAAGCACGGGGGCAGGTGTTGCCCCCAAGATAGCGGCTGTAATCGCACTTTGACGAATGATACGTTCAGTGACCAGCGGACGGGCTAGAGGAACCTCCCTCGCCAATGGAATACCTAAACGCGAACGGGTCTTGAGCATCTGTTCAATCAAACGTTTTAAGCCCTGCTGTTTACCTTCCAGAGTAACAATTGGCGTCAGGGGTAGCGCAAGTGACATACTCATTTCCTGTGCTTTCATATGAAAATCTTCAACCTGGTCAGCCTTGCTAAGCACCCCCAGCATATTCATTCCGCGCGAGCGAATCAGGCTGATCCAACTTATATCCGAGGGACGAACGCCTTCTTCCCCATCTATGCAATAGACAATCATATCCACCGTTTGCAGGTAATCAAGAAGAAAATCACTTTCCTCAGACGTGATCTCTTCTGGCAGATTCACTACCAGAAAAAATCCATCTTGTAAAACTGATCCATCCGTTGTTCCAGTCCAAGACTGCCCGCGTAATGCGCCAACAAGGGAGCGCTTTCCCGCACCCAACATCCCTGCTAGTGCAATGCGTCCTTCCAGTTCATGATTCACATCTTCCTGAACCTGTTGCCAATCGGCGCCTCCTGCCAGTCCCTGAAGATTCTCAAAGGCGTTAACCCCAGGTATCGGCTCCACCTCAGGTTCAAAATCATCAAGATAGTCAGGAGAGTTATACATAGGTTGTCTCCGATTTGTTTCTTTCAGCATAGTCACCTCATCTTACCTCAGTCAATAGAAACGAGCGGTTGAAAACGAACTGTCAGAATGGGGTCGGAGTGAGTGCCATCGACAATGTGCTGTATTGAGTTGCAGTCAGTGACAACAGGACGAAGAAATGCAGTTTTCTCAGAGGGAAGAAGAATTGCCAGCCAGGATTCGTTTGTGGGTGAGGCTTGTTGATTCGGCCATAGTGTCTCTGTTCGTTCTAGAAAATTGTGCAGCCAATGCCGTATGGTTTGCTCATCATCACGCATCATAAAGCTCAGAACATCGGCAGCAGACCAAGTTTGCAAGGGGGACAGCCACTCCTCTGCAAAACTCCGCAACTTGGATTGAAGACTTTCAACATCCAGATTGTCCCAAATCGACAAGGGGGTTCGCTCCAGAAAGTGCGTAAGTGGTAACTCATCATCAAAAAAACATATCTTCCGCAACCGAGCCAGTTCTGCAGTTGACAACATACAAATTGGTACGTCACTCGATTGCTTGGTCGACTTTGCGACCATTTCAACCTTCTCTGAAATATGCGCTAAATGTTGAGAAGCAGATACAACATCTTCAGCCGCAGCTAAACAGTATTGCCGGATAATTTCCGAAGCCTGCCTTTCGGTCTCCAGCTCCAGCCAATGCCGGGCGTTTTGCTCATATTCGGTAAGCAGAGAGGGGAGTTTCAAATAGGATTGGAGTAACGCCCAAAAACGAAGTGGTCGCACCACCAACTGCACGATATCTCGTAATGTATGAATTGCCAGTACTGTCGTAATTTCCTCGATGCTTTCTTGAATCTTGAACATTCGTTCTTTAATTGAAGACTGCTGAGAGTGAATGGTTTCGGTTTGATGTTGGTACATCTTCGCCCATTCCACCCAATATTGATGATATACCCGCAAAGCTTGACGATATGTGGAGATCTGTAGTTGGCCTCCTACGAGTTCACACGCGTAGGTTTCCTTTTTTGTCAGATAAAGACGCCATTCTGCCAATTTGGGGGCGATCATTTCGGTAATGCTAGATTCGGCTTCTCGTCTTAGCGTGTTCTGGCGTTCTTCGAAATTCCGCTGACGTTCTTTGGTTAGTCGTGCCAGACGAAACAGACCAGGAAGTTCAATGGTATTAACATTTTTCGGTTTCAACCTCCTTTGGAAACGAGCAATAAGTAGTTGCCACAAATGCTCTGGTTGCCAAGGAAGGATTTCTTCAAGCTCGTCTCGAAAAGAGATGTCCAAATCATTTTCTTCAAATTGAATCACCATAAAGTTCAAGGTGTTTCGCATCCAGTCATGGACAAGATCATTGATAATCTCAGGCATGGGATTAACGTAACTATTTACACCGAAAGCAAGAACCTGAGGCGATTCTGGAGCTATTACAGATGACGCGTTCGCTGTCAGCTCGCTGCTACTGATTCTGTGATGTACCCACTCTCTTGGCCATATCGGTATTTCAACAGGCGATTGGAAAAATTGGATTAACGATGTAGTCATCATATGGCTTATTGCTAAAGCGGTATTAAATATTACGGAAGCGTCATCAAGTACAAGCCCCGAATCGGTAACTGAGGAGACAAGAAAAATATGCTGCGCAGGTTGTGATAATGCGGCTAAGTTGGTCAAAGCTGACTTTGTTTCAGCGATCCACTGAGGGTGTGACCACAGGAGAACTTCAACCAGAACGGGGCTGCGTAACTCCCGCCAGGCCACATCAATGAACATATTAACAATGTCGTGTATTTCAACTTCTCTGGAAGCGCCAACTTCTAAAAATAACCAGAGCGCTATCTCTTCATGACGTACATTGAAACCCTGCTGGATGAGTTCTGCGTGAATTTGAGCACTGGAAATATCTTTCAACGCTTGAGCAAGTTGATCTTGCCATTCATCACGTTTTGCCAGATCCACGTCACGAATATGTCGAAACAATGGCGGATGGCCTAAAATGTCCAAAATTTGATTTGCTATCTGTGGAGACACCTCATTTCCAACAGAAAGGAGTATCGTTCGTTGGTAATGGGACATAGCTCACCTCGTTCATCGGGGCGAGGCGTAAAGTGAACTATACCTTACGCCTCTGCCACTCAATGTCGTCCATAGAAACGATGATGCAGTCTTTTCCAAGCTGGCCATTGTTTTAGTGCGCTGAGAGGAAGGCCCAACGTAGCCACCAATGCAACCAGCCGTTTTCTATCGCCAGTAGACACAATCATCTCCGGGTTCTGATCGAAAATAGTGTCACGGTCATCAGCCACACCCAATACAGTTATTGTGACAGGCTGAACATCCCCATCAACCAACCGTACAGTTTCGAGGTTACACATAGGAACGGCCATCTCTAACAGACGACTCTGCCATCGCTCCGGTGAAATGCGGTCTTTCTGCGCCGCAACTATTTCTTCGATTCCAAGGTCCGAAAGATGTTGGAATGTTTTCTTCAAGCCAGCAATCAGCAAGTGGGCCAAATGATCAGGCGTCAGTTGATCCCAATGATAAATCGGGAATCCTTGTGTCGCGGCATAAGTTAGCACATCGATGCGGCCGGTTTGATATTGTGGGTTCGTTCGAGCATACCAGTATTCAACTAATTCTTCATCAACAAGATCAATGTCGGAGGGCAGGAGGTGGTTCTCCTGGCGATTCCACGCAGTGTCGTCTTGGAGATAGTGTTCAGTCTGTTGGAGTCTTTGCACTACGCTGTTCAATCGTTGACTCATAGTTCGAGAATACCGTTCCATGTCGGCCATAACCCTAACAGCCCCTTCTGCTATCCGATGCGCTAAGTAGGCATCCGCCAGCGCTTGCGCTGATCGCTCTGCCCGCGAAAGTGCATCATCTGTGGCGCGTTTACGGAGAAAAAAGATTTGACCAGATGCCTTAGCGAGTTCATCCATCGCCTGATCAAATGCAGATTCAGCTTCATCAAGCTGGGTCTGTCGGGCCTGCCATTCTCCACGCCATACTTGGTGTTGTTGGCGGATTCGCAAGTTCACAGTTACCGCCAACGCTTCCGCTTGGGGGACGCCAAAACGTTGTGAAGCCTCTTTCAATGCTTTATCCAGCTCTTTATGAGCACTGTTAATTATCTTTTCGACATTGGCATCTACAACCGGAGCAACATACTGAAGTAACCTTAATTGTCGGTAACCATGGTAGTAAACATCCACTGCCGAAGATAGTTCATCGTGATTTTTGTTGCGAATGTGCCCAGGTAGCGTAGCATCTACCAAGATTTGGCCACCGTCAGGATCCTGTAGCATCGCCTGTTGCAGAGCCGAATAGGTCAATTGCGATTGATTCTCGAAATCCTCTGCAGCTTGGTTCACAACAGCATTATCCGGCTTTGCAAGAAGCCCAAAGGTAACAACCTCGTGGGCGTATTTACGGGTTGCTAACGCCTGCAAACGCTCACCGTCAGCCTCTAGCACTGCAAGCCCCAAGCTGCCAAAACAGGCCAGCTCTCCATTCCTGGTACGCTGAGAAAGTATTCCGCTGAAATTGAAGAAATCATTTTCAAGTTTCTGGCCTGCAGGGGTTGCGTGCAGCAAATGTAAAATTTGCCCAGTCACCGCGGCAACTTCGGCCTGGCTGCTGCGAGTTCTCCCTTTCTGATCTACACCATCAATAAGAAATACCCGATCGAAAGGAGACTCGGCACTTTCTATTTCCCTTTGATTCGGAAAGCGCATTGTGTATCCCCCCTCACTCATAAGTTGTTCGGTTTGACTAAGAAAGTCGACTGTGTTTGGCTCCAGATAACGATTTTGTAGGCCAGGGAACGCATCTGGCAACAAAAACATGCCTGTGATCATACTGTTATCGGCCAATTGTCCCATTTCCGCCAATAGCTCACGCATCAGATAGGCCAAATCTATCATCGCCCCGCTTCCTTGCCCACCGCAAGCAGAGCCAGTGATGACAATATTTAGACCAGTAGACTGAACAAGCTCATCGCTTGCCGCCCCTTCATGACGCGCCAATGACCAAAGTCGGCTGGACAGGGCTTTCTCAATGGTAGCAATATGATAGTGAAAGGAAAGTTGTCCAGCTGTGCGATTTCCTGCAACACCGTCACGATATGTTACCCGAGGCAGACTTTGCAAACTTGACCCGAATGTCTCTTTCAACACTGTGAGGTGCTTGAGATTTCGCATAATGGCAGCGACCGAAACATCGCCAATGTATATCAGTTCATTTCCGGGCTCCATGCGGACATCACGCCCGTTGAGTGACAACCGTAAATCTTCATGTGCAGAATCAAGCACCATTAGCTTAACCCAATCTGACGATACCCCACCCAAAGCATATTTGAGATTAAGGACGATTCGATGGCCAGAGCCGCCAACCCCGATTACGACTGCAGGACGTCGGGCTACCTTCATGCCAGAAGCTTCGGGAGTTTGAATAGCAACATTGTGACTGTTATTTCCTGATCCATGGGATTGTTTTGTTTCAATTGTGGAAAACATATTGACCTCCTTAGATCGTGAGTAGCGGGATAAATTTAAAAAACTAGGCAATATCGGATCGCAGAATTGCTAAAGATGCCTACCAGTAGTTCTACGATGAGCATTTACCGCCATTGGCCTACGTCGTTGTCGCCAAGCCCGACGCGCACTCGCGAGATGGCTAAACCGAAAGCGATATCCGTCTAGCTCGATTTCATCACCATCCTTTAGAACTTTCTGTTGGGTCGGGTAAGTATTTACAATAACCTTGCCCTTTTCTGTAACCAACAAGACATATACCTCTCCATCTTTCTCAAAGGCACTCAATATCATCCTGCCATTCCATCCGGACAAATAGATGTCACTCCCTCTGCTATCGCCTCCCAGAGCAATTTCAACTTTACTGCCAGACGAAAGATCGATGATATGTGGCAAATCGGCATCTTCCGGTGCTTCTAAGACAATTAGTTTGCCTTCGAGAGGAACGCCCGCAGATTGAAATGCAACTTTGGTTTTTAACAAGGCACCACTGAAAACTACAAGAAAAATTCCCATTGTGATGATAACTCCTTTGGTAATGGGGTCGGTGATGGGAAGATATGAATTCCCTTCACTTGAATAAATCGAACGAGTTGGTGTTGGAGAAGGCGTGATGGTCGGTTGAGCTACAACAAGCGGAACCAAAACATCTTTGGCATCCATTGTTGGTCGAGGCGTTGCAGTTGACATGGGCGTTCGCGTTGCTGTCGGTGAAATCGTGGGTGTCACAGTAGGAGTAGGAGTAGGAGTAGGAGTGGGAGAAGCTTTTGTTATGTCCATCCAAAGTGTGAGAAGTCCCTCACCAACAATTTCGCTTTCCCACACCCCGGGCACAGGCTCCTGAAAGCGCCACACATCTTCGTGACTCAAACCAGGCGAACCGACATAATGCAAATCTTGATCTGTCAGTCCTACACGCTGACCATCAGGGCGATAAAAGAGTACGTTCATATCCGGATCGCTTTTCCAAGCAGTAATGGTCATGCTGGATAGACCCTCGGGAACTGTAAATGAAATTGTCTCTCGATGTGAGACTCTGCGAGTTGCAATCTGTGGTCCCGCTTGCCTACCAGCCACCCCAACAACAATTTCATGGTAGATATTCATCAGATCCTGAGCTTCTAAGGCCAGAAAGAACGCACCACGAGGTGTCTTGCTAGTCATTTCTTTCCAAAACGGCGCCCAAATCGATGAAATAGAGTCATTATCCGCTGACGGATTCTCGAGAAGTATGACGTAAAGTGATATTCCTTGCTCGTGTAACGATTGTACTGCCTCGTCGATATGACTTTTATAGGCTTCCATTCCACCAGGCGAATCATCAGGAATGACTGGTTCGCCGTCGGTTAAGAGTACAATAGCACCATGCCTGTCCGGCGCCTTGGCTTTCACTAATTCTGTTTCCGCCAACAAAAGCGCCTCAAGTGGGTCTGTCCATGGAATGGGGGTAGGATCAGCAATCACCGCCTGAATATCCTGACGCGTTTTCTGATTTAGAGTTGTCAAGGGAACAATTAAATCAGCATTACCCCCGAAATAAATGACCCCTACACGATGCATAGCTTGCTGATCATCTGCGCCAAGGTAGGTAAGAAAAAGATTTACGGCGGAGAGTCTGAGCATATCCGGATCCGAGCCAACGCCATCTTTATCCCAAAGCGATGGACTCTGATCTACGACAAGCATAACATCATAGCCTGGGGCTATCGCTGAAACCTGCGAAGTAGCAAAAACCCCTAGTATCATACAGGCAAAGACAATAGCTAAAATCAATATTACAATGAGCCAGATGCAACCTTTGATTGGTTTGAGCAAGAAATCGATCAAGCCGACTAACATCGACATAGATATCCTCCAAGATATACTGCCTATTCGAAGAGGGATGTATGACTTACTAACAGGGTAAAAAAATTTCTCAAGTTGCGTCATGAGCTGATACTGTTTTGTTAAAAAGACGCAAAAAGGCCGCACAACCGACAAAAGTGCAGGTTGTGCGGCCTTTTCTTTTACTGGTTGCAAGCCGCCAGATCAGCTATAATCCTAACAATAAAATAAGCCGGTCATACTTGCCTATGACCGGCCTCAGTAGGACAAAGAAAACAGATGGTTGATCCCACCTGTGCGAAGGTAGGGCAAGCCTTCGCCTCACCCGGCTCGGTGGTCCTGCGAACCGGGTTACGCCAGCCAGACCGCCTGACAGACGACCGGATTCAGAGAACCCGCCTCCACCAGACTAAAAATCTGGCCCCATACAACTATAGTATATCAAACAGATGTGATCATGTCGAGAAAATCTCACAGACGAATTGAAAACGAATTAAAAAAACTGATCCTGAATTCGCCGGAAAAAACAATTCCATTTCCTAATTACTTCCCA
>Ga0256914_1003818_pt1 | contig 11689 bp, 19 predicted proteins | sample HulkmetaG_FD_191571 | JGI IMG/M metagenome (GOLD analysis project Ga0256914, IMG submission 191571) | Hydrothermal chimney microbial communities from Main Endeavour vent field at the Juan de Fuca Ridge, Pacific Ocean - Hulk | ecosystem: Environmental > Aquatic > Marine > Hydrothermal vents ...
GAAAAGTCATGATGCGACATATGCTCCCTGCAGAACCGCAGAGCCGAGCTGTCGCTGTCACAGTGCCATTGCGGGCAGTCGATTTCAAATGTCAAGCGGGCCAGGGCGGCTTCCAGACGGGAAGGGTAGAGGCCTAGGAAGATCAGCTTACCGTGGAGCGCGGCATAGGCATACCACTTCTGGGCTTGTTTATGCCAACTTACGCCTGTCACTCCGCTGGAGTTTCTCGCAGAAACCTTCATGTTCTGCATGTTACACACTGCCGACACATGCCGGAGGTTCTCCCACCGATTATCGGATCGCCTTCCGTTGATGTGATCAACTTCATGCTCAGGAAAGTAACCTTCCATATACAGGTAAGCCAGACGGTGAGCAAAATACATGCGACCATTCAGCTTGATGCGGATGTACCCACTACTCTTATCCAGATACCCAGCCAGATCCCCAACCTTCACACTTCTGGCCTTATCCGGAAGATCCTTCCACGTAAAGATGCCTGTCTCCGGGTCATAACTGAGCCTCGCTCTCACATACTCCTGCGTCAGCATCTCTCTTCCTCCTCGGTGGAGTTTTCACATTCGAACCTTCGAAAGAGAGCCGTCAGATCTTCCATATCAACGTCGCCCAGCTCGTCTTGCAATCGTTGAAAATTCTCTGCTCTGATCTCGTTATCGCTCATCCCCCTCCTCCTCCTCTTCGTTGTTTCGTAAACCTCTCAAAACAATATCCCAAGAGTAACAAATCCTTCCGCATCTACATTGTTCGGCATGAATTTCCCCACTTTCCCATTCCGCTCCACAAATAGGGCAAAAATATAGCCCAACTCTCACAACCTTTCTCCGAGTTATCATCGTTTTTCCTCCACCTTCAGCAAAGGATTTTCAACAACACGCAGTGGTTTATCTGGACGTGATTTGAGATAAACAATATACCTTCGGTAAGCTACTTGCTCCACAAATGTTATATCATCTAACCTGATCGTATAAAGATGATTGTTTTTCCCAGTTACCATAATGAATTCTTCTCTTTTATCTTCTACCATTGCTTACTTACCTCCATCAAGATTTTCGAATATAGAGTAATGTTATTACACAAATCCCTGCAAGCCCTACCATGCTCAGAAAATCAATCATTCATATCTTCCAGTTTTCAATTGTGTCTTTTAGATCCTCATCAATCTTTGGATTGAGGATCTTTGAACCCAGCTCCATCAGGTCCGCTTCCTGCCGGTCAATTACAATGGTTTCTCCCCAGGTTCGAAAAGCAACACCATTAATCATCAGCTGACCAGAGATGATCAGTCGTTCGTGAAGCTCAGGGATTTCCCTTGAAAGAATAATGCTCATCTTTTCCTCCTCCTTGCAGCAAACAAAGATACTGCACCAACTCCTAAAAGAACCATTGTCCCTGGTTCCGGGACAGGTTCAGTACCAGGACAACTTGGATCATATGTAGAGCCAATCTGGATATTATCTATGGCGAAATCATTGCCGTAGATATCCGGATTGCTATTTGTGATCATTACAGTGTAGACTTCTCCTGGCTGATAATCCATAAGTCGACCTGTAGAAAGAAACACTGCTTGAAGTTGCCATCGATTATCCTCAATTATCCAGAGATCAGGTATATAAATAGCAGTGGAGCGGAAATTTGCCCCTTCTCCACGTCCAAGATAGATCCCCAGTGAAGCAGGAGAAAAGTCTCCTCCTTCCAGCCATGAGGCTGCTTCAAATGAGAAAACTAGCTCCTCGGTCTCCGGCATGATAAATTCTCCCCACCAAGGTGAAGCTGATGTGCCGTTAAGCATCAAGAATTGACCATCTCCGGTGAGATTTCCCTTATCGTGATGCAACGATGCATCATTGGTTACCACCCAATTAGGCTCACCAGGGTGTTGCTCTAATGGGAAATACCAAGAACCCCAAATTGAATTATTGTTATCAAAATTCCACTCTTCTCCGTAAGAATTTGAAACAAGAAGAGCAAACCAGGTAAATACTGCAACAAAGATGATTACAAATAAATAGCGAAACATAACTTCCTCCATATTATAGTATTAACTTTGGTGTTCCTTTACTCAAATGTTTATCTTTAAGTTACCACCTCCTCTCAGTTGATTCCCAGGGCCTTGCTTATTACTTCGGTAGTCCTGGAGATATCCTTGTCAAGGAAGAAAGGCATCGGTGCCATCCTTCCTGTTTTGTCCTCGACCTCAATCAGGATTCGCCTATTCTTGTAGGCATAAATCTTGACTGTGCCGAAGTCTCTACTTGTCAACGTAGATACATCTTGCTCCAACTCATTCCGCATGGAGATGAGATTGGATTTCAATTCTTTCTTTGTCATGTTGTGGCCTCCTGGTACTTCGTCCCCATTGCCTTGGCAAGGGCAATTCCGATTCTCCTTTTCTTCTCTTTGTCCCAGTCATACGTGACAGGGGAAGGGCATTTGGTCTCACAATTGCTCTTCATGATGACAGTTCCTGTCACATCAACTTGATACTTCATGGATAACTAGCCTCCTTTCGTGATAGATTGTTGCCATAAACCTGGCCAAAACCTGACCAATTTTCTTCAATTTTTGTTTCGCCCAGTCAAAGGGCTTGTTCTTAGGGACCTCCCCGTTCCTGGAATAATCATAGGCCCAGGGCACCCGCTCCTCTTTCTTCAGCGTGGAGGGATCCAGAACAATCTCTTCCTTTGGGATATAACGCTCCTTACATTCCGGGCAGACCTGGGCAGGGAAACACTTGCCGGCCGTGTCATGCGGAAACACCGCCAGGTCAATTATCCTGTTCAGGTATGTTCCAGCAGGTGCCCAGGAATCATAAGTCTTGTTTGCGGCAGAGATATTTTTCTTTATCGTCTCCATGGAGTAAGTATTCTCCTGGGTGTGAGTACAGGAGCCAGAGGCGACCCCATTGGATCCTTCCTTGTGCTCTGCCTTAATGGTGTACTCTGCTTCAGGGTTCCGCTTGGGCCTCCGGTGGTCCATTACTTCATCCTCCAGCGGAGGCATTTCAGCTCCGGCATACCCGCCCTTTGCTACCTTACTGGCAAGGCGCTTCAGGTCTGCTTTCTTCTCAAGATCCAGCTCCGACACCCGTTCCCCATCGTCAACGATAAGGATTGTGGCCGACATGATGGCAATGAGCAGGCCATTGTAGTGCAGGTGGGATAAGATCCTAGGACCAGTGATCCCATTCTCCTGCAGGTAGATTAGCTCTGCTTCAAGTACTTTTTGAAACTTTCCCAGCTCCATTGTCAGAATAGCATCCATTTTCACTCCTCCTCTTAGGGTATACAGATCGCAAGTCACCAGGGCAGACCTTTCTTGTTAGTGGTCAGTCTTACCGACCGCCCTTCCGCCCTGGTAAGCTGAAATCTCTATACAATATTTTCCATAAACCATTCAATTTCATATACCGGATCGTCTTCCGCTACATGATCGCCATTGGCTATAAAATACTGGTAGCGTTCCTCTTCCCAGGGAAGGTTTTCAGAGTCAACAGCTGCAGTTTCTTCCCATTCTTCAGGGAAGTACCAGCACATTTTCCCTTCCACCGCATGCAGCTTCCCGTCTGCATCCCGATACCAGGCAACTCCCCGGGCCTCCCAGATCCGGATAACAGGTCCAGGGCAGGCGTCCTGATTGCCGGTAAAGATACTGACACGGCCGTGTGCCTTCGGGTTGTTCATGTTGTCAAACTCGCCTGCATCAATAGTGTAATCAGGTTTCCCTTTCATTTTCAGTTTCATTTCTTGTTCCTCCATGATCACCCTCCTACAGGTGCTTGAAGAATTCCTGTATCTCCTCCACGTAATCCGTCGCGTAAACGTGATCCTCTTCCCGCGAATTGAAGAAGATGGAATCCTCATCCTCTGCCTTTTTATTCAGGGCTTTGTATCCTGCTTCATCCCTTTCATTGATTAGCGCCAAGGATACCGGCTCATAATCACGTTCGGGGCTGTCAAACAGGTAATCCAGGATTGATTCCTTTTCGATAGCCACGGTTTCATCGATCCTTGCTTTGATATACTCCTGCTTATCCATTTTCATTCCTCCCTACAAAGGTTTGTGATTGACAAGTCACTGGGATGAATTCTCTTTGTTAGTGGTCGGTCTTACCGATCGCCCTTCCATCCCAGTAAGCTGTTAATCATTAACCTACGAAATCGACAATATGCCACAACATTGTTGCCCATCCCAGAAGGACGGCTATCATTAATGTTATTAATACCTTGTACATTTTACCCCTGCAGCTTTTTTAAGATAGAAAGAACCTTATCCGTCTCGATGGTAACGAACGACCATGTAACGTTCAGGAAGCTCTCTGCATCCTTTTCACTGAAGAAGCAGAGATATTCCTCTACTATCTCGATTGCTTCCTCTCTGGGAATATCCAGAAGATCCATAGCCGCTTCAATCTCATGCTGAAGATCGGCTGGGATTTCAGAAGGTGGAAACCATACTATAGTTCACCTTCATGAGCATGACCCGGCCGATTAGGATCGTGCACAATAAGATCCTCTTCTGATATCTCACAAAAGAGATCTCCATTGTACTTGTTAAGGGCTTTGTATCCTACCTTATCCCTTTCGGATATCCACTTTTCTTCATAGAAGGGATATTCGAATTTCATCCCTTCACTGCTATCTCGTAGTTGTTCCAGGATACAGAACAACTCATGTTCCCAGATTTGGGAAACAGATTCTTCGATATATTCCTGTTTGTCCATATTGCCCCCCGTGGAGTTGAAGGTTATTCTTCACCTTGCATCCCTGGGATATCCATGAGCTGCAAGGTGAAGAAGGTAACAGGAGTGATCCCGCTACCGACTTCACGATTAGGCTAGGCTGCAGTTTCCCATTCCCCGCGAATGGTCGGCTGCATCCCATTCGCATAACAAAATCTGTATTCCATCCCCTTGGGGACAAATACGCGGATATGGTTCTTGCCATCAAACCTGACGACCTGTAGGCCGGAAAGCCCCTTCACTTCAATGTACCGTTCCAACGAACGGTAAGACTGCTCAATTTCCATCTCCCAGACACAAACCCATTTCTCTTCAGAAATGGCATTCGCATCGATTGCATAGGCAAGGTTACCAGAAGAAAGCTGCCCTGCTTTCAATCTGGTAACGGTTTCGGCAAAGGTGGACATCGAAGACTTGGCGATACCGCCAATCACCTTTTCAGTCATTGCCACGTCACGATTTATCCTGATTTCCATCGTATCGTCCTGCTTGTCCGCCCTAATAGTCAACATGTTTATTCTCCTCATTATTTGTTTGTGAGTTTTTTGTCCTTCACTTTGCATCCCAGAAGAAGTGAGATCCTATGGGTTGCAAAGTGAAGAAGGTAGCAGGAGTGACCCGCTACCATTCTCTACCTGTTAGAGAGTTTTCGTCCATGCAGTATGGACGATATTTCCAGAAGAATCCGCCTTGCAAAGCCGGTATGATACACCGGCAGGCACGTAACTGGTTTCAACCATCTGCCCTTTTTCATCCCTGGAGATAGTCGTGATTACCATGTTTGCAATACCTTCAACTTCCACCCATTGATTCACAGGCAGATTATCAGGACACACAACTTCCATGACTTTCATCCAGTCTTCAGGGACACTGCCTCCCATGGCCGCATGCATTTTGCCTGCTGGCACATGGCCGTCACGCAGCTGATCTAACATATCGCTGAATGAAACTCCACATACCACCGCCAGATTTTCAATTATTTCCTTTTTCATGAAAATCCTTCCCACAATGTGGAAGGTTTTATTTTCTTTGGGAAGAGTATTGTGCCTGCTAATATTGCCATTCGAATAAATCAGCATCGTATTTCTCCTGTTATTTGTTTGTTCAGAGTTTTATTCTTCATTTTGCATCCTGTTGAAATCTCCAAGGGATGCAAAGTGAAGAAGATAACAGTATCTTGTTACTATTCTTTATCTATTTTCGTCCTCTGCTACTCTGCGGAGGACAAAGTCCAAAGGAAAACAATACCTACCACACCGGCATTGTTCCACCTAGGATTCCTTGCTTGCCCATTCTGCCCCGCAATTGGGGCAGGAGTAGAGAGCTATTCTTAAAATTTTCATTTTAATTCTCCTTTTGTTAATAAGTCACTGGGAAGGATTCTTTATTCCTTCCCAATAAGCTGTTAATTAATCTACCAAGTCCGCAGTTCCCCTACTACTGGGGAACCGAGGAGCGGGAGGAGTTCTCCCAACCGCTCCCGCATCTGCGGGGAGAGATTGAAGTCTCCAAGGTTCAAGGTGTAATCTCCTGGGGAGGAGACTTCCACCCTTCCCAGAGCACTTCCGAGATAAGTGCAAGGGGGGAACCAGTCCTCTCCAGTCTCAGGGAGGGGGAACCAGACTGTAACTCTCCCCTCAGGAGAGGAAAGGGTTACTTCTAGACTGTCAGTGTTGCCCATGAGCTGCGATACTACATAAGTTGCCATGATTTCATCCTATTGGTCTAGTAGTAATAGTTAGCTTGTTATTCCTTCCTCTTGCCTCTTAAAAGTTAAGGAGCAAGAGGAAGGAAGGGGAGCGATTATTATCCCCCTTCCTCCTCTTCTACCTTGTGAGCCCAACGCAACCTACTGGTTGGCCGGACTCGTTACGAAGAAGCCTTCCCGGCTGGAACACGTCCTGCCGGTTTCTTACTGTTTCGTGCCCCCGGACCAGGCCGGAAACTACGAAGATTGTCCCTTCCTGGGGCTCTGGGAGTCCTTCAACTTCCCCGAACTTAGTTTCGAAGGTGGGGATGCCAGCGACGCCCCCAGTCAGTACGGATTCCGTCCGGACACGAGCTACTTGTCCGGAAGGGGGAATAACCATGACTTCTTCATTATTTTCATTAAAGAGATTTAAAACGTGGGGTGTTAGATTAATAACCTGCATAATTATCTCCTGTTTGAGTGTTATTAAGATCCTTTAATTAACCATTGAAACAAAAGATCCATAATGAATCAGATGTTTCAATAGTTAATCAAAGGATGCTCTTCTTAATATAATGAATCAAGAAGAGCTCCTTTAAGTAATCTAATTTTTATTGACTCTGCCACAAGATAGTGACAAGGGACGGTACTTGCTTACAAGCGAACCCTGAAGGAAGATTACAAGAACCTTCAGGTAGTACCGCCGAGAACTTCCTACTAGGCTAGCAGCTCCTGATATCTACCGTATCAGGTTACGTCACCGTTCGTGGTCACCTTAGCTTCTTTCAGAGGCTTATTAGCTAAGGTGGTGGGCTGGGTTTGGTTACCCAGCGCTCTGTAGCAGCCTCATGTTCTCTCACCTATGGAACAGGTGAGAGGTGTGTAACCTGCCCAGTGACTTTGTAGTATCTTATGATTCATGTTGTTTCACGGGAACCAGTTGGAGCTAGTCGGTTCTGGTTGGGGCTAGTGGATACTGGTTGCGGCTAGTTGGGTAGAGTAGATCAGAATAGGGCAGAATAGATCAAAGTAGATGGGGCTGCCCCTTTCCTTATCAGCATGAACCAGAAGAAACAGTATCAAATTTTGATAGGTTTGAACCAAATTGAAATAGGGGTGGGGCTATTGAATCAGGTAGGGTATGCCAGGATTCACTAGAACCAGGTGGGGCTGGGTGGGGGGATGGTGCCCCCTCATAGATCCGCTAGAGATCCACCATGCGTCAACCCAGCTTAAAATATGAACCAAAATTCCTCAACAATCCTAACGCATAATCTGACACTCTATTCATATGAAGAATAAGAATCAAGAGTAGCAAGAGACACAACCCTGTCACATAAGAAACTCAAGAGAGGAGGATCCTCCAAACACTACATCAGTTGCATAAGGATGACCCACCTTAGTGGCCACTAAGCGACCCCACAGAAGCTCCAAAATAACCCCTCTCAACAGTTTCTCCTATTATGGACCCCACCCTATGCACTCTCCAAGAGACACTCCTAGAGGCCCCATTTTACACCCTCCTCACAAGTATTTCTGTATCTCCCCAGAATAAGTGACTCCTGCTCCACCACTGTAAAGTATGATTAAACCAAGAGGCACCTGAGCACTATACTCCTCAAAAGATACATTGTGGTAATAGGTAGAGCTACACTGTAGGAACTGTCAAACGATTATACAGGAAAAGAACCCTACTCTCCAGACTGTTACCAATCAGTAACAAATGAGAATATTGTCACATTAGAGGAATATACGCTGGGGGAATCCACAAAATTTTTTCATAGTGTAACGGTGGAGAATAACAAGTATTGTGAAAAAAAGTTTAAAAATTTTTGAAAAATGATTTGAAAAGGAACACATTAAGTAAAGGGGGGAGTATTGCGGCTAAATGCTTCTCGTGTTACTTCTGCTTCTCGTGTTTCTTCCCTTTTGGCCTTACCTTTGAAGCGAAACGAATTTGAGCTCAGCTCAAATGAAGTTGAGCGATAAAGGTAAGAGGACAAGTAACACGAGAAACATATTTTCCTGGAAGTAAGAAAAGAGATAAAGACTTCCTGGAAAGTATATGTAACAATAAGATTATGTCTTCTGTTCGTTTTCATCCTTCTTCCTCACTTCGTTCGTCAGAAGTTGAAAGCCGAACGGTTTTATCGAATCAAAAGTAACATATAACCCTCCAGCGGAACAAGATACTCTCCACCGTGAATCATATGATTCACAGACTCAAAGAATAATATGGCGGGAACAATGAGCACACAGTCTGTCAGAAAGAAGCAGAGGGAGCGACATTACAAATGGCTCTTCCTCTGGGCCGAAGAGATGCTGACCTTCACCCAGATCGCCAAGAGGTATCACACCACTCCTCAGGCGGTTCATAAGGCAATCCACCATCTGCTCCTCCGGATCAATGCGCATCGGGAGAGCAGCATGCTGATGAACAAGACCAGAGACCCAGACTCAGAGCTTTCACTTCCGGTACACCGGAGGGTCCTCTCAATGACTGAGGACTTCCTGGCTCATGTCTCTCCGGCTAAGGGGGACCTGACCGACGAGGAGAAAGTATTCGTCATGGTTGGTGTCACCACTGGAGACTGGGAACTTGCTCTTCAAGAAGCTGGTCTTGACGCCAGCAAGATCCCGACAACCTCCGGAGCTGGGAAGTCAGTCAAAGCTAAGACCGATAAGGTCAGGGCCTCATACCTCAGGTACAAGAGGAACATCGTGGAGGCCATCGAAGAGGCTGAACATGAGGTCCGGCAGAAGGCGATGAAGGTGGACAAAGACTTCATTGTCGTCCAGCTCAGCGATCTCATCGCGAAGATGAGGTTGAACCCCGAGAAGAACCAGAAGGATCTCCTCCAGGCTATCAAGCTCCTGGGTCAGACGCAGGGTGCCTTCAAGGAGGTCATCCAGCACGAAGAGGTAGATCCAAACGAAGTCTTCGATGAGATACTGGCAGAGTACACTGTCGAAGATAAGTCGGAGGAAGATACATGACAATCATGGAAATTCTAGACGCACCGATCCTCTTCACTGAGGATATAGACCCAAACTGGCCACCTATCGAAGAGGAGGAGAAGGAGGACACCGATGAAGAATGAGGCGACCAAGAGGTATCTGAAGTTCGTAAAGATCTTCAGGACTAGACCGGTTGCATTCTTCGAGGACATCCTCAAGTACAACCTCAGCGATCAGCAAAAGGAAATGGTCACCGAGATGGCTAAACCTGAAACAAGGTTGGCTGTTAAATCCTCAACCGGGACAGGCAAAACTTTTAGTGTTTCAGGTATGATACTCCACCAGCTTCTTACTGAGCCGGACATCAAGATGATTGCCACGGCACCTTCTGCTGGTCAGTTGAAACGTGGTATCAAGTCGGAGATCATAAAGCAGTATCGAAGGTTGCCACCTTTCTTGAAGGATCTTATCGATCCAAAAAATGATGTAATAGTAAGGAAGGCGCAGCCAGATAATCACTGTGCTTATGTTTCAGCTGATACTGACAATAAGGAGTCGCTGGCAGGTGTCCATGCCAAGAAAGTTCTCATCTTTTCCGATGAGGCATCAGCCCTTAACGATGAAGCATATGATACATTAGTCGGTAACCTCACCACTGAAGGATCTGGGATGGTAATGATCTCCAACCCGGTCCGCCCTGATGGCAAGTTCAGGAACCTGTGGATCAAGAAGCCTAAGGGGTGGAAGCTCCTCACCTTGGACGCCTTTGGCTCACCGTTCGTCAGTGAACGGTGGATAGAGCAGGTCAAGGAGGAGTACGGGGAAGATTCTGACTTCTACCGTATGAGGGTGCTCGGTGAGTTCCCCACCATGGGCGAGAACACCTTCTACGACATGGAGCGGATTGATGCAGCTTTTGCCACCAGGATCTCCCATAATGAGATCAGAGCATACCCGAAGGTGATGGGTGTCGATGTTGCCCGTTACGGAAAGGATCTCACAGTCATTCTGGTTCGCCAGGGTCCAGCCGTAATTGATGTAAGGACCTTTGGGAAGCTGGATGGTCCAGAGGTAGCTGCAAAGGTAATAGAGGCTCACAGGTATCACCAAGTCTCCCAGATTAACATCGATGCTACTGGGGTTGGTGTAAGCCCTTATGATACACTGAAATCGGTCCCGGGCCTTAATGTCTTCCCGATTGAGGTTGGACGTAGCAGTCCTCGTCCCTTGGAATATGCTAATCTTCGTTCTGATCTCCATGGTAGAGTGAAGGATTGGCTTTCAGGGCATGTTAGCCTCCCAGATATCCCGGGCTTTAGAGAGCAGCTTCAGAGTGTCAGATATGGATACTCTGGGAAGATGGCTATTCAAATTCTCTCAAAGAGAGATCATAAAAAGATCTATAAAGTTGAGTCACCAGACCTTGTTGACGCCCTTTCTTTCACGATGTATGAAGAGGTAGTAAATTACCACCTCTCCCGCAGAGTGAAGAGAAGGAAGAGAAGAAAGAAACAGACTAGGAAAAAGTTTTTCATTTAAAGAGGAGGCAAGAATGCAAGATCCTGACATTGTACCTTCACCGGTATCTGCTGAAGAAATTCTCAGTGAACTTGATGAGGAGGTGCAGGAGATTGGAGGTGAAATTCTTGAGGAAGGATCTTTCTTTCAGCCTCAAGGTTTGGTTCACAATATTTACTCAAAGTTTCGGTTAGCTTCTGAAGCACGGAGGAACGCTGGAGTTGATGATATTCTGCAGGAATGTTTGTATGCTTCAGAGGGGAAGTATACCCCGTCTCAGCTTGCAGCGATTGCAGAAGCGAATCAGGAGCCTGTTTATTATCCTTTGACAAATGTTAAAATTAGAGCAGGACAGGCCCATCTGAAGAAGCTTTACATCATCGAAGACTCTCCAGCATGGTCTCTTTCTTCTTCAGAGAATGCTGAACTTCCTGAAAGATTGGTTAAGGATCTTCGTAAAGCTCTTGAAGAAGAGGCAAAGAAGCTGGATGCAAATCCGGAGTACCAAGAGGAGAGAAATAAGGCTATACGTGCTCAACTTTCAGCTATTAAAGATCTGGAAGCTCAGCGGGTACTCGAAGATTCCTTGGCGAAAGAAATCGAGTATCATGCTGACCATGAGCTAAAAAAGATCTCTAAGGTGATTGAGGGAGATCTTCGAAGAGGGGGTTTTGCTCAGGCATTCGAAGAGTTCCTTTCAAACTTCGTTATCTTCCCAGTTGGTTGTCTCAAAGGTCCAATGCTTTCGAAAGGGTCAAAGATTGTCT
>Ga0256914_1003819_pt1 | contig 11687 bp, 12 predicted proteins | sample HulkmetaG_FD_191571 | JGI IMG/M metagenome (GOLD analysis project Ga0256914, IMG submission 191571) | Hydrothermal chimney microbial communities from Main Endeavour vent field at the Juan de Fuca Ridge, Pacific Ocean - Hulk | ecosystem: Environmental > Aquatic > Marine > Hydrothermal vents ...
CAGGCTAATCAAACTAATCAAACTAGGCAACCACAGGGTAGAGTTGCACCTGTCGCAGCTGGGGCATCTACTACAAAGACTTACGCGCTTTCCGATGCTAAGAAGAAACAGCTTCTGTTACTCTACCTTAATAAGATGATTGATCTATTGTTTAAGTAATTTTTGAAATGCTAAACCTCTAGTAGATCAATTGACATTTCTCACGCTTCACTGATAGGATATGCGAGGAATGTATTCAAGGGCCAAGACGTACAATACAAGACTCATTGAGATGGATAGTAGTTATGATATTGAGGATCAACTTTCTTCGATAGGACTTTCCCAAGAGGAGATAGTGCATCACTACGAATTATTTAAGTACTACTCCATTAAGATAGAAAATGTGGATACGAGAGGGGCAAATCTGTTAAAGAAATATGTGGAACAGTTGGGTGGGGTTATAGCTTTCAGTAAAGAGGCCAGTGATTTTACGGTGAGGGAAACGGATGTAATAATTAGCGGTAATAAACGCACCTTCTCTATGCTGGTGATTAAGTTAAAAAATGAACCATTCGATTTGAACGTAATATCGGCGGAGATAGAAAAGTGTCTCAAATCTGAGGATGGGGTAATAACGTGGAATGGTAAGGTTTTAGATTTTAACAAGAAAATCTATGTGATGGGAATTTTAAATACCACCCCAGATTCTTTCTTCTCAGAGAGTAGAGCGTATTCTCTTCGGGATGCCCTTGAAAGGGCGGAGTACATGTTAAAGTCTGGGGTTGATATAATCGATGTTGGTGGTGAGTCTTCTCGTCCTGGTGCAGATGCTGTGACTGTAGAGGAGGAAATTCGCAGGGTTATTCCCGTTGTAGAGGCATTAAGAAAGAGATCGGATGTGATTATCTCTGTGGATACGAGAAAAAAAGAGGTGGCAGAGAGAGCATTGGATGTTGGGGCTGACATAATTAATGATATAACAGGTTTGAAACACAATCTTGAACTTGCCAGGCTTGTTGCTAAGCGAAAGGTTCCTATAGTTCTGATGCATATGCGGGGCACTCCGAAGACTATGCAGAAAAATCCTTACTACGAGAATACTGTTAGTGAGATACTCCAGGAGCTTAGATCTTCTATCTCGTTTGCGTTAGGGGCTGGAATACAGCCGGATAAAATTATAATTGATCCAGGTATTGGTTTTGGCAAGCGGCTTCAGGATAATCTGAGGATAATCAGAGAGTTAAAATCTTTTAAGAGTCTTAACTATCCTGTTCTGATCGGGCTTTCAAGAAAATCATTTATTGGTGAGTTATTGGGAAAACCTGTGGAGAAGAGGCTTATAGGCACTATTGTAGCGAACACACTTGCAATAATAAATGGGGCAAATATAGTTCGTGTGCATGATGTAAGTGATGCGGTGGAGATGATTAAAATAATCGATTCCATTCGAGGAAAAAGATAATTGGAGTGGATTTCAAAATCCTGGATTTTTAGAGAGATAATACGACCTGTTCTAGACGTCTCTCTGCTTGCGTTTATAATCTATCGAAGTTATCAAATACTTGTCAAAACGAGGGCTGTTCAGTTGATAAAGGGAACAGCCTTTATGGTAGTAATATATGCCCTTGCCTTTTTTCTTAAACTCAATACTCTGCTTTGGATTTTAAATCTCTTGGTTCCGGGACTTGTAATAGGAATAGCAATTATCTTTCAACCTGAGCTTAGAAAAATTTTTACTCAGATAGGTAGGGGAGATTGGTTTAGGCTATCGTCGAGAAACAGGGAGATAGATGTAGAATCAATTTTAAACTCTATGGAGGTGCTCTCTGCAAAAAAGATAGGGGCTTTAATCGTTTTTACTCGTAATGTGGGCCTTAAGAATATCATCGAGAGTGGTACGATACTCAATGCAGAACTCTCCTCCAGCCTTTTGTTAACCATATTTAGCGAGGGAGCACCCTTACACGATGGGGCTGTAATAATAGATAATGGTAAAATTATTGCCGCAGGATGTTTTTTACCTCTCTCCGAGCAGGCGGACATAAGAAGATCCTTTGGAACGAGACATAGGGCAGCCCTTGGATTGGCTGAGGAAACAGACGCAGTGATTCTAATTGTTTCGGAAGAGAGCGGAGCTATGTCTATAGCTTACGATGCTAATCTCTACTATGATCTCTCTCTTGAAGAGATAGGTTACAGGTTGAAAATGCTTCTGGAGTATAGAGAGGAGGAGGAGATAGAGATTGAAGCGTAGGGGTTTTTTTGAGAGGCTTCTCTACAACTGGCCCGCTAAGATTCTATCTTTGGTTGCGGCAATAATTATATTTTTGTTTTATAGGATGAGTACACTTGATGAGCGTTTTTTCAGTGCTCCTGTTAAGGTTCTTCTTCCAGAGGGGTATGCTATAGCAGAAGAGTATCAGAAAAGTGTGAAAATTACGATACGGGGAGAAGAAAACAAGATATATCCAATCCTTGAGAGTGATATACAGCCATATGTGGATTTGAGAGATCACAGAAGTGAGGGGATTTTTATGGTTCCTGTTAGAATAAAAAAAACAGGAACCGCTCTTGATGTTCAGTCTATGGAGGTTAGGGTAGATCCGGCGGAGTTAAAGTTTGTACTTGCTAGGGTTGTGGATAAATCTGTAAAGGTGAAGCCTATTATAAGGGGAACGGTTGCCCATGGTTATGAGATGGCCCAGTACACTGTTACCCCTGATTCTGTAGTGATTACGGGACCAAGGAATCATGTTGAAAAGATAGATGAGGTAAGTACCTCTGTGATTGACTTAACAGGCAAGAAAAGCGATTTCAACACTACCGTCAGGGTGGTTGTACGTGACCCTTTTGTGCATGTTAAGGGAAGCCCTGTTGTGAATTTTTTTGCTGTGATTTCCGAGGCGGTGATTCTTAAGAATTTTAAGAATCTTGATATAATCAGTGTGGATCTGGATTCGAATTTGAGACTTGCCTCTTCCTTGCCAAGGGGAGAGATTAAAATTCAAGGATCTCAGTTGTTGGTTGAAAATTTGACACCGGATGATTTGAGACTGGTTGTGGATTGTTCTGGTGTTAAGCATCCGGGTAAATTTCTACTTCCCGTAAAACCGGAAACACCTGATAATGTTATTGTGCTTGATTATGAACCGAAAGAGGTTATACTTTTCTTTATATCCACCAATGCAGGTTCCGGGGAAGAAAAGCGATGATTTTAGGTATAGGATTGGATGTTGTTAGTGTTGACAGGCTGAGAAGATGGAAAAATATCCCGGGTTTGTTTCAACGCTTCTTTAATCCGAAGGAGTTAGAGGTTGCTTTGCCAAGGGGAGAAACAGGAATTCTGTCATTAGCAGCTCGGTTTGCAGCGAAGGAGGCCTTCGGTAAGGCTCTTGGGGGTGGAATTAGGGGGTTTGCTTTAAAAGAAATCGCCGTTATGAATGATCGTTATGGTAAGCCGTATATGGTGTTATCCGGGAATGCAGAGAGGGCTTTTATAGCCTCAGGTGCCTCGAAAATTCATGTTTCTCTCACTCATGAACATGATAATGCCCTTGCGATGGTTGTTATTGAGCGGTAGCAACAGTGTAGGGTAGGGTTTAAAAAGTTTTTTGGAGTTAATTGATATGCCGGATCAGAAGGCTCAGAAAATTACATACTTTGTGAAGGAAGCGACTACCTGTCCTATTTGTGAAACAAAGTTTTATAGGGAAGAACTTTACTCTGGTGGTGGAAGACTCGTTGCAGGCGAACTAACCGACGAACTTAGAAGATTGTATGAACCGACTCAAAAGTATGGAGAGCTTTTTCCTCTGGTCTATGTGATATCTGTTTGTCCTGAGTGTTACTATGCCGCTCAACCGCAAGATTTTGTTAGTGTAACGCCTGATATTATTGAGAAAATTAATCTGGATAGGGAAAAAAGGCGAAGTACTATTTCTTTGATATTTCCTCAGTTGAACTTCAATGAGCCCAGAGGATTGGCCGAAGGGATTGCTTCGTACTATTTGGCAGTTATGTCATATGAGTATTTTCCACCCAGTTTAAATCCAACCTTTAAACGGGGGTTATATTCGCTTCGTGCTGCCTGGCTCTTGCAGGATATGCATTCCAGATTTCCAGGGGAGCATTACGATTATGTTTCCCGTCTCTTTTATAGAAAGGCTCAGTTCTTTTATGATAGGGCATACGAGCTGGATATAAGTGGTGATGAATCGCTTGGTGAGGTAAGGAATTTCGGTCCAGATACGGACAAAAATTATGGCTATGATGGTTTTCTTTACCTTCTTTGCCTCTTGCGCTATAAGTACGGGCAGAGGAGAAACCGGGAGAATAGAATAAAGTCTCTTGAAGATTCCAAGAGGATTCTCTCCAAAGTTTTTGGAATAGGTAAAGCCTCGAAGGCAAAGCCTTCAGTTATTCTTGAAAAGGCGAAGGTTCTTTTTGAGAAGATAGGAAACGAGTTGAAAGAGCTTGGTCAGGAAAAATAGTCAGAGTGTTGTGGGTTACACTATGAAAAGGAATATAAAGATTGTGGTGGCGTACGATGGGACAAATTTTTCCGGGTGGCAGGTTCAGAGGGATCAAAGAACTGTGCAAGGGGTTATAGAGGCCGGCCTCAAAAGGATGCATGGACATTCTGTAAAGGTGATTGGAGCGGGGAGAACCGATTCAGGGGTTCACGCTGTAGGACAGGTAGCAAATTTTGTTACGGATATAGATAGTATTCCTGCAGAGAGGTATAAAGATGCTCTTAATTCTTATCTTCCTCATGATGTGCGAGCATTGAAGAGTGAAGAGGTGAATCTTTCTTTTGATTCAAGAAGATGGGCTAAAGCCAGAGTTTACCGATACTATATATTTAACGGCGATGTAGGGTTGCCCCATTTGCGTAACTATTGTATAAAACTGCGTCACAGACCAGATATTACTGCTCTCAACGGCATGGCTTCTCTCTTGGTCGGTGAAAAAGATTTTACCTCATTCTCTGCCGTTCGGGACGGCAATGAGAGTAAAATTAGGCGTGTATATTCGGCTTCGTTCTATCCCGAGGGGAATTTTATTGTGTTTCATATAGTCGCCAATGCTTTCTTATGGAAAATGGTGAGAACTATTGTTGGCACTATACTGGAACTTGAGGAGTCGGGAATGGGAGTCTGTGAGTTCAAGGAAATTTTGGAAAAGAGGGATAGAGCTTTGGCCGGTGCTACGGCACCTGCTCGCGGATTGTTTTTGGAGAGGGTTATATACGATGAAAGAGAGCTATATTGAAAGGTTCTTTGAGTTGACCTATCTGATAGAGGATTATTACAGTGGGGGGGTTAGAAAACAACATTCGTGCATAGATGTGAATGCTGTAGTAGGTGAGATTGGTGTAGAAGAGATGAAGAGGAAAAATGAAACGGGTATAGAAATTACCGATCGAAACGAAACAGAGGGCAAGAGGGATAAAGGTGAACTTATAAGGAGAAGGGAGCAACTTGAGAAAATAGCCAGAGAGGTAAATGCATGTAGGAAATGTGAGTTGGCTAAGACAAGGATAAAACCTGTGCCTGGGGAGGGAGTACTTGATCCCCTAGTTATGATAATAGGGGAGGGACCTGGAGGAGATGAAGATAGAACAGGACGTCCCTTTGTTGGGAGAGCTGGTAAGTATTTGGATAAGTGGTTAAATGCAATAGGATTATCAAGGGAAAAGAACTGCTTTATTGGTAATATAGTAAAGTGTAGGCCTCCTAATAATAGGGATCCCAAGCCGGAGGAATCAAATGCGTGTCTCCCCTATCTTCTTAAGCAGATAGAAATTCTGCAACCTAAGGCTATACTTACAGTGGGGCGGATATCCTCACAGATATTGCTTGGTAGAACAAGTGGCATCGGAAGTTTGCGGGGGAAGGTGTATTACTATATGGATATTCCCCTTGTTCCTACCTATCATCCAAGTGGTGTTCTAAGAAATCCCTCTCTAAGGCCGTATGTATGGGAGGATTTGAAATTACTAAAGTCGGTTATAGAAAAATAGAGGTAGTGAGTTATTGCTGTATTCGATTTAGAGGATATAAAGTTTAGAGGGTGTAAACATACATATGTCTCGATACGCGGAACTTGTTTTTAATCTCCCTGTAAACAGGAGTTTTTTTTATTCGATTGAGGGCTTTACTTCTGTTACTCCCGGTATAAGGGTTTCTGCAGAATTTAGAAGAAGAAAACTGATAGGTTATGTTGTAGGGGTTCACGAAACTCTCCCAGACGAACTTAATGGAGTAGAAATTAAGAGAATCTCCAAAGTTGTCGATGGAAGGCCCGTTTTCAATGATACCCTTTTGGAACTTGCCCGGTGGCTCGCTAATTTTTACCTGTGTAGTTTGGGAGAATCTCTTGGTGCAATGATCCCCGGGGGGAAGAGGGAGAGAGAAATTGCAATTGATCTCCCCGGGAGAGAGGTTAGGGAGAATTTTGAGCTTGCCGATCAGCAGATTAAGGCTCTGGAAAGAATTGCCTCGGTTAATACCGGTTTCTTTTATCTCTATGGCGTGACTGGGTCGGGAAAAACGGAGGTTTACCTTAGGGCCGCAAGGAGTGCCCTTGAGAATAGGAGAGGGATCATATACCTTGTGCCTGAAATTTCACTTACCCATCAGGTGGCAGAACTCTTTCTCGGAGAATTTGGAGATGAGGTTGTTGTTTTGCACTCAGGACTCTCACCCTCTCAAAGGCTTAAGAATTGGTTGAAACTTTTGGAAGGCAAGGCCCATATAGCCATAGGTGCCCGGAGTACTGTATTTGCGCCTGTTAGAAGATTGGGATTAATAATTATAGATGAAGAACATGAGGGGGCATACAAATCCAGTTCGACTCCCAGATATCATGCACGTCAGGTGGCTATGTATCGCTCCAGATTGGAGCATGCAGTCCTTGTTATGGGGAGTGCGACCCCCTCTGTAGAGGCCCGGTACTATATGAATAGGGGGGTTATAGAGGAATTAAGGCTTCCTGTGCGTCTAAGTGGGGGTAAGATGCCTCTGGTGGAGATTGTTGATATGAGAAGAGAGGTTTCTGTACTCTCTAATAAACTCGTTAAGGCTATTGAGGAGGTAAAGACTGAGGGTAAACAAACTATACTCTTCTTGAATCGACGGGGTTTTGCATATCATTTTTACTGTAGAAGTTGCGGTTATGAAATGAAATGTAAAAACTGTTCTGTTCCTATGACTTACCATAAAGATAAAGATCTGATGATCTGCCATTACTGTGGTTATAGAGAAAAACCCATTGAAAAATGCCCGAACTGTGGGTCTTTAGATGTGGGGTATACCGGATTCGGAACCGAAAGAATTGAGGAGGAAATTAAAAGGATATTCCCCGATTTTAGGGTGGAGAGGCTGGACACGGACTCCGTGAGAAAGAAAAATGTGTTAGCTACTCTTTTAAAGAATTTTAAGGATGGTGAGATTGACATACTCCTTGGGACTCAGATGGTGGCCAAAGGGTTAAATTTCCCTGGAGTTAAACTGGTAGGAATAGTTCTCGTGGATACAGATCTACAGCTTCCGGATTTTAGGTCTCAAGAAAAAACCTTCCAATTGGTTGTGCAGGTAGCTGGAAGGGCCGGGAGAGTGATACCCGATGGAAGGGTGATTATCCAGACGTATAGGCCGGATAATGAGGTAATTAGGTTGGCAAGGGATGGGAAGATAGAAGATTTTTATGAGAGGGAATTGGAGCTAAGAAGAGAATTACGGTTTCCCCCGTTTTATCGTCTTCTACGGTTGGTCTTTAGAGGTAGGGATGCTGAAAGAGCAAGGAAATGTGCAGAAAATGCCTCTAATCTCTTGGGTGGGTTTTTTAAGAGATTGGAAAGAGAACGCACCCATGAAACGGGAACGAAGGAGGATGATGTTGAAATTTTGGGACCGGTAGAGGCTCCGGTGTTTGTTATAGCAAGGAATTATAGGTATCAAATTATTGTGCGAGGAAGAGAAATGAAAATCATCCGTAGGTTGGTGAGGAGTGCATTAAAGTCTCTCCGGTGTAAGAATGATGTGTACGTTGAAATAGATGTTGATCCTATTTCTCTGCTTTAGGGCTTTGGTTTGGAATTGACATTCTACTCTCTATTGCGTATTTTACGCTTAGAGGTAAAGAAATGCTTGAAATAGTTACATACGGAAATCCATTACTGAAGAAGCATTCAGTGTTGGTTAGTGATATTAATGAGGATGTTGTACGTTTTATCGATGAGATGTTTGATACAATGTACAGGGGAAAAGGGATAGGTCTGGCCGCTGTTCAGGTAGGGAACCTGAAGAGAATTTTTATCACCCATGCCCCAAAGGACATGCCCAGGGTATTTATTAATCCTGAGATTGTTGAAACTTCGCTGGATGAGGATGTGTATGAAGAGGGATGTTTGAGTATACCGGGAATAAATGCCGATGTGGTTCGTCCCTTTTCCGTTAAAGTGCAGGCGTGGAATGAGAAGGGTAAACCCTTCACTATTGATGCGGATGGGTTGTTGGCCAGAGTTATTCAACACGAATTGGATCATTTAAATGGAATTCTCTTTATTGATAGGTTGAATGATAAGAAGAGAGAGAGACTTCTTAGACACTACAGAAAGAAAGTAAAGGTTTGATGAATATTCTTTTTGCTGGTACCCCCAACATAGCGGCGAAATCTCTGGAGAGGGTTGCGGAGAGCTTTAGAATTGTTGGTGTTTTAACCGCACCTGATAGTGTTGGAGGTAGGGGAAGGAAGGTGCTCCCCCCTCCGGTTAAAGTGATAGCTTTAAGGTTAGGATTGACCCTTTTGCAGCCGGATAGACTTGATGAGGAAGTTATACAGAGAATAGTTTCTCTTAATCCCGATATATTGGTTGTTGTAGCTTATGGAAAAATTTTTAGGGATAATTTTTTAAGAATATTCCCCCTTGGGGGAATAAATCTCCATCCTTCTCTCCTACCCAAATTTAGAGGGCCATCTCCGATTCCTGCGGTTATTCTGGCTGGTGAGAGAGAAACAGGGGTTACGATTCAGAAAATTGCAAAAAAGGTAGACAGTGGTGATATTATCGAACAGATAAAGATAAAACTCGCAGGTGATGAAACTACTCTTTCGTTAACGGATAAGCTGTCCGATATTGGTGCTGATTTATTGGTAAGAGTTCTTTTAAAGTATGAGCGAGGCGAGAAGATTGATTATATTGCACAGAATGAGGGTGAGGCCACCTACTGTAAATTGATTAAGAAGGAAGATGGGAAAATAGATTGGAGGGAAAGTGCCCTTTACATAGATAGGATGGTGAGAGCGTATAATCCATGGCCTAGAGCGTATACTTTCTTGAATGGGAAAACCCTGGTTATACATAGTGGTTTTCCTCTATTGGATTCTGGGGAAGCGAGTATTTTCCCCGATAGTGTGGCGGGAGAGATTGTGAGAATAGATAAAAAACGAGGCATCCTTGTAAAAACGGGTGAGGGAGTTTATTGTATAACAGAGCTTCAGCTTCAATATAAGAAGCTTGTCAATTGGAAGTCGTTTGCAAATGGGTATCCAGGGTTAGTTGGAACCATACTCGGAGGATTGGAATGATCAATTTTAATGTACCTAGAAGGGTTAAAAGAGCTTTGCCGAATAGAGATGACTCTAGAGAGGTAAGAGATTTAAAAATCGCAATTCTTCTGTTTATAAGTCTTTTTAGTTTAATGGTTATTGCAGGAATCGTAGCATTTTTTATTTCCTTGCGGGGGCCAGAGGAAACCTTGGTCCCGAAACTGATCGGTAAGGATTTAATTCCGGCTCTATTGGAGTTGCAAGATAAAGATTTGTATCCTCAAATTCAGGTGAGATATTCTGCGGAATATAGTAGGGGAACGGTAATCTCGCAGAACCCCCTTCCCGGTTCCGTCGTGAGGGCGGGGAGACGTGTTGAAATTATTGTTAGTAAGGGTCCCATTGTGGATAGAGTTGAAAATTTTGTTGGCCAAAATATTAACGATGTAAGGATTCATCTTCAGACTCTCTTTGCGTCTCATAAGGCATTGTTGCGGATTAAGGATAGTGCTCTAATGTATAAGTATGATGAGAGTGCTCCTGGTACGATACTGGCTCAGAAACCAGAGCCAGGGACCCCTATTACAGGTGTTACATATCTACAGTTTGTTGTAAGCAAGGGTCCTAAAGGAGAGGTTGTTGAGGTAGGTAATTATGTCGGAAAGCCCTTCAAAGATGTTATTTCAGAATTAGCCAGTGCAAACATACCCTTTGTTTTTACTGTTAGAGATCCTAAAGAGGGAGAGAAAGGGGGGGTGGTCGTTTCTCAGAGTCCTGACCCCAAGAGTGAAATATCTTACGGATCTGTTGTACAACTGGAGATGACGCGTCCCTTGAGGTTAGAGAAAGGGATGATATTTGGTGTATTTAAACATATACTTCCCGATTATCCGATTATGGTAAGTATAAAACTAGAGGCTCTGATGCCGGATGGCTCAAAGGAAACACTTCTTTCGATGAAGCATCCTGGCGGACCGCTCTCTGTACCCTATATTGTGCCTGAAAACACAGAGCTTATACTGTATCTCTTTGACAAGGAAGAAATTAGACAGAAGGCTGCTTCCGAGATGTAACTGAAATGAAGTGGTGTATAAGTAATTGACATTGTAAAAATGCTTTGGTATATTCAGAGTAGATAAGCGAGCGTCGTATAGTGGTAATACCCGAGCTTCCCAAGCTCGTGCCGGGGGTTCGATTCCCCTCGCTCGCTCTATTTTGTTATGAATGGGAAACCGACTACCTACATTTTTCATATTACAAGAAAAGATGGAAGCCCTTTAATTCTTCACAGTTTTTCAACCCCGGAGAAATTTAAATATGCGCTGGAAAATACCACTGTAAGGGGAAGGTATGGGGAAGAACCCCGTGTGGAAACTTTGACAATGTTCCGAAATGATCTTTACAGATTGACTGAGGTAGCGGTGAAAAATTGGGTTTTTGACCAGCGTTTTATTCCCAAATTTTTAATATCCACGGGAGTTTTTCTTGTTACGTACTTTTTCCTCTCCTACGTTATACGTGATCCTATCCCTTACATCGATGAAACAGTTTTAAGTATTGCAGCCAGTGTTTTTACCTATATATTTATGGGCAAGAAAGACATGAATTCTCAGAAGGCTATGAAAAAGAGAGTGGAGATGAGAACCAAAATAGATAGGATAGAGTTTACAGAGAGTCCCATTGTAAAGAAGGTGGAGGAGTTGCTTCATAGGAGTGAAGGTGCCAGTATGGAAGAGATTTTGAAGAGTATAATTTCTCCTGTAGATTATAAGTTGAATGAAGAGGAGAGGGAAGAAGCTCTCCAGCTTTTAGGAATTCTGGAGAGTAGGTTTAATTCGAGAAAGTTAAAGAGAGCCGAAAAGCGACTGAAACAGCTCCTTGCAAGTAATAGGGATGGGGTTTCTAGTCTCAACGTAATAGATTTCTTTGGAAGTAAAAACATGGATTTTCCCCTCTATGCAGTTTATAAGAGTTTTAAAAAGACAGTTTCAAGTAAAAAATAGTAGAGAATAGAAGATTCTGAGGTTTGTTTTTATCCCTGCTCGATTAATTTCCCTATAATTTTTGAAACCTCTGATGGCTTGACCTTTTTATATATTTTCTCGTTTATGGTTATAATGGGGCCATCATCACACACTCCGGGACAGGGCACCGTT
>Ga0256914_1003821_pt1 | contig 11680 bp, 12 predicted proteins | sample HulkmetaG_FD_191571 | JGI IMG/M metagenome (GOLD analysis project Ga0256914, IMG submission 191571) | Hydrothermal chimney microbial communities from Main Endeavour vent field at the Juan de Fuca Ridge, Pacific Ocean - Hulk | ecosystem: Environmental > Aquatic > Marine > Hydrothermal vents ...
GGTCGGCATCCGTTTCTGAGCGCCGTAAGCCACGGTCGTCGCCTCCCGGCCGGGCACGTCGTGGTTCAGGCTTCCTGCCGTGGCGCCCGCGCCAGCGTGCTGGCGCCCACCGCCCGCAGGCGTCGTGCCGTCTCCGTCAGTGTCGTGTCGTCCAGCCTCTCCATTGCCAGCCGGTATTCGATGCGGCGCTGGTTGAGTCGCATGGAACGCTGGTAGGTGGGATCGTAGTGGGTCTCCAGCAGGTCGGTGACGAAAGCCGGCCATTGGCCCTCGTCCACCAGCCGCTGCCAGCGCATCAGCGTCTCCTGGCCCAGCCTCTCGCGTAGGTGGCCGAGCTTTTTCATCAGCTGTTCCGGGTCTGTGGTGAAATGGTGGTAGTGGTCGAGCAGGTAGGCCACCCTCGCCGGGACGGGGGCGGTGATCTCGATGGCGGGTGCCCGCTTCATCTGCTGCCATAGCGGGGAGGGGCAGTGGATATTGCCGATCTTGACGCTTTCGGCCTCGATCCAGACGATTCGTTCGCAATCGAAACCGTCGAGTTTCCGTGCCAGCAGGGATTCGAAATACTTTTGCGCCGGCTGGGGGGCGTCGGGGTCGGCGCCAAGCAGCGAGCCGCGGTGCCGCGCCATCCCTTCCAGGTCGAGAACCTGTTCGCCCTCGGCCTCGAGCTTTTGCAGCAGCTCGGTCTTGGCCGTTCCGGTGAGCCCGGCGAGGATGACGAGGCGCAGCCGGGGCGCGACTTCTTCGATCAACGTCCGCACCCACTGACGATAGCGTCTGTAGCCCCCTTCGATGACGGTGGTCTCCCAGCCGATGCGCGAGAGGATGGTGGCGAGCGCGCCGGAGCGCTGGCCACCGCGCCAGCAGTAGACCAGCGGGCGATAGTCGCGGGGCTTGTCGTGGAAATGGGTTTGCAACCAGCGGCCGATGTTCTGTGAGATCAATGCCGCGCCGCGCTTCTTGGCCTCGAAGGGGTTGACCTGTTTGTAGCAGGTACCGACCTCGGCGCGCTCGGCATTGTCGAGCACGTAGCAGTTGATGGCGCCGGGGACATGGTCTTCGGCGAATTCGGCCGGCGAGCGTACGTCGATGATCTCGCTGAAACCGTCGAAGTGGTATTCGGTCAGGGACTGGATCGGTCGGGAACTCATGGCTCTCTCAGCAGTTCATTGGCGTCGCGCAGGGTGAGGTATTTCCACGGCAGAGGCAACAGCGCCGGTACCCGCTCCCGATAGCGTCGATAGAGCTCACCGTGTTCGTCGATGAGTTTTCGCTCCTCCAGGCGGCTGCCGATGATGAAGTAGAGCGTGATCAGCAGACAGGTGAGGAACCAGGCCAGCGGCATGTCCCGTGTCCAGATCAGTACGAGACCGAAGAAATACCAGGGATGGCGGACGAAACGGTGGAACGGCGACAGGGTGAAGGGTTCGTCGGCGCAGCCGATACCGCCGCTGCCGCCGCGCAGGCCGAGAAAGGCGGCCATGTCGTAGTGGCGGCTGCTGGCGAGAAAGCCGAGGATGGCGGCCAGCGCCAGCAGGTTCATCAGCCATTGCCCGGCGCCCTGCCATGCCCACAGCGACGGCCCCGGCTGGCGCAGCACGATTGCCAGTGGCAGCAGCAGGGTGACGCTGGCGAACAGGTTGTAGTAGAGGCGGTAGCGCCGCGCGATGGCTGGGCAACAGCGGGCAACCGCGGCCTTGCAGCGCTGGCTGGCCAGCAGCGAGTGCAGTGCAAAATAGAGTAGCCAGGCGGCGATGAGCGAGAGGTATGTGGTCAAGTCGTCCTTCCGTGATGCCTGGGATGGGTGGCCGGGAACCCGGGATTATATCGGCCACGGCCCGGATTTTCGCGATCGAGTCCACCGGCGACGGTTCCGGACCGTGCCGCTGTTGCGATTTCGCATTGTTGCCCCATGGTTTCAGGCAGTAGTTTCTCTTCCAGCATCCAATCTTCGGGAGTTGTGAGCAATGAGTGAAACCACGATCGAAACCAACCGTCTACGGGAATTTCCGGTCTCGTTCTTTGCCATGGTGATGGGGCTGGCGGGACTGACCATCGCCTGGGAGAAGACGGCGGCGATCACCGGCGTCAGTGCCGCCATCGGCCATGGTCTGTTGTGGGTGACGCTGGGGCTTTTCGTGGTGTTGGCAACGCTCTATGCCATCAAGCTCGTCCGCTATCCCGACGCGGTGCGGGCCGAGCTCTCCCATCCGGTGAAGCTGGCGTTCTTCCCCGCCATATCGATTGGCTTGCTGCTGCTGTCCATTGCTGGCCAGCACCATGCGCCGGTGGTGGCGGCCGCCGCCTGGCGGTTGGGCACGGCGCTGCATTTCGTGCTGATGCTCTATATTCTCAATTCGTGGGTCAATCACCCCCATTACAAGATCGTTCACATCAACCCGGCCTGGTTCATTCCGGCCGTCGGCAACGTGCTGGTGCCGATCGCCGGCGTGGGCTTCGGCTACCATGAGATCAGCTGGTTCTTCTTCAGTATCGGCATGCTGTTCTGGGTCGTGTTGCTGACGCTGGTGTTCAACCGGGTGTTGTTCCACGATCCGCTGCCGGCCAAGCTGGAACCGACGCTGTTCATCCTGATCGCGCCGCCGGCGGTGGGTTTCCTGTCGTGGATCAAGCTCACCGGCGCCGTCGATGAGGTGGCGCGGGTGCTCTACTATCTGGCGCTATTTTTCAGCCTGTTCCTGCTGACGCAGGTGAAACGGCTGGCGCGGCTGCCCTTCTTCCTCTCCTGGTGGGCCTATTCCTTTCCGCTGGCGGCCATCACCATCGCCAGCTGGGTGATGTACCAGCAGCTGGGGGGCATCGTCTTTCGCGGTCTGGCGCTGTTTTTCCTGACACTGGTCACGCTGGTGGTTGCGTTGCTGCTGCTCAAGACCGCGCAGGCGGCCAGTGCCGGCAAGATCTGCGTGCCGGAGTAGGGGGGCGAGAGATGAAGGTTGCGGTCACCAGTCAGAATTTCCGTACCATCACCGGCCATGCCGGCAGGACGCGCCGTTTCCTCATCTACGAGGCTGGGCCCGACGGCACCCCACGGGAGGTGGAGCGGCTGGATCTGCCGAAAGAGATGGCGATGCACGCCTGGCCGGGCGGTCCTCATCCGATCGACGTGGCCGACGTATTGATCACGGCCGGCTGTGGCAACGGCTTCGTCAACAAGATGGCGATGCGGAACATCCAGGTGATCCGCACCGCCGAGACCGATCCGGTCACGGCGGTGCGCGCGGTGCTGGAAGGACGGCCGCTGCCACCGCCAGCGCCCTCTTCGCACTGAGCCATCGTCCACGCCATTTTCAGGAAATCCCCCTGTCCGACAGGGTTTGAGCAGGCTTGTAAAACCACGTAACCTAGAGCCTGACTCTGGTTGCGGGTTGAGCTTGCGTGGACCAAAAGATTATCAAGATCGTCGAGGCCGATGCCTGGGAGGGCATTGCCGACTGCCAGCAGTGCTCATTGCGTCACAGCGTGCTGTTCGCCGGATTGGACGAAGAGGATTTCACGCGCCTGCACAGGCCGGTGGAGCAGTTCGTCCTGGCGCCTGGCGAGACGCTCTACGCCGCTGGCGAAGCAGGCAGCAGCATGTTCACCATTCGCAGCGGCCTCATCAAGCTGGTGCAATATCTGCCCGACGGAACCCAACGCATCGTCCGTCTGCTCAAGACCACCGATGTCGTCGGGCTGGAGATCCTCCTCGGCGAGCGTTACCAACACGATGCCATCGCCTTGCAACCGACCGAGTTGTGCCGCTATCCCGCCAAGGCGGTCAATGAACTCTCGATCGAGAACCCGCGCCTGCACCACGACCTGATGGCCCGTTGGCAAAAGGCGCTGACCGATGCCGACGCCTGGGTGACCGAACTTTCCACCGGTTCGGCCAAACAGCGGGTCGCACGGTTGTTGTTGCGGCTGGTACGCGACGAAGACAGCAGCGAATGCCTGCTGTTCGGTCGCGAGGACATGGGGGCGATGCTGGGTATCACGACCGAAACCGCCAGTCGCACGATTGCCGATTTCAAACGCAAGGGGCTGATCGTCGAGACCAGTACCAACCGCTTCATCTGCGATGTCCCCAATCTGGAGCGCCTGCTCGAATCCTGACCGACCGCGGGGCGTCCTTCTTGCGCTGTTTTTGCGGTGAGGAAGGTTCGAATCGCCGGTTGCCCGACAGGGTGCGCAACCACGTCATTGGCATCGTCGGGCGATCACGGCAGTTGACCTGTCGTCGTGAAACCCGCGCGACGCGACACTCGTGATTGCGCTTCTTCAATGAGTGGGGGCAGCGGCGTGCCTAGACTCGTGGCATTCCATGTCACCTGGATCGCCGCCCGATGAAGCAGACCCTCCTGTTGGAAAAATATCCGGTTTACTCGTTGCAAGTGGGTAAGCAAGAGACCACCAAACGCTCCATCGACGAAATCGTCGATTATTTCAAGCGGCACATCGAGTCACATCCTGTCGCCCGTTTCATCGCCGTCTTCGACCACTACGCCCATACGCGGGGGTTGGCCGACGGTTTCATCGACGATGAGATTCTCGATGCCCGGGACGTCATCTTCTGTTTCGGCCTGGCCATTCCCGGACCCGAAGTGATGGCGGTGCGGCCGCGTTCGATCGGTGTCGTCGAACGGGAGAGCGACTATGTCATCAGCTTCATGGAGGCGCCGATGCCGATGGCGAATTCTGCGATGGAGGCATGGGCCAAAGGCCTGAAGGCGCAGTGATCAGATCTCCCAGGTGCCGGCGATCCAGCGGCCGCTGTTGCCCTTGCGCTTGAATTTGCGGCCGTTGGAGTCGAGGCGGAAGTTCCATTCGTCCGAGGCCTGTTCGTTGCGCGGCTGGGCTACCAGGCCAAAGCAGCTGTCGATCGGGCAGGCCTTCGACGGCCGCAGCACCCGATAGCGATAGTATTTGTTTTCGGTGAGGTTCCAGCCGCTGCTGAGCAGGCCCAGTTCGGTCAGGTCGCTGGTGTAGCTGCCGGTTTCGGAGAAGTACTGCTCCTGTAACGTGGCCACTTGTTGCAGTGCCGTCTGCGCTTCCACCCGGCGTGATTTCTTCACGTTGCCCACATAGGATGGATAGGCGATCGATGCCAGTACGGCGATGATGCCGATGGCGATCATCATTTCCACGAGCGTGAAGCCTTTGTTCTTGTGCTTGTCGTTCACTGTGCGTTTCCTCGGTTGGTCAGTCGGTTTCCCGCCAATAGATCGTGTTGGGGTCGCTGCAGCTCTCGCCCGAACTGCTCAGACCGGTCATGAAGCTGGCGCACCCCTGGTTGCCCTTGTCCTCGTCGTTGGGGTCGACGGGTTTGTCGTAGTAGGTGATGTACGGCTGTGGTGCAATGCCGTGGATCCGGTCCTCCAGCAGGGTCGAGCGGTTGTGGTTGTCTTGCTCGGGGTTGCGCAGGGTTTCCAGTGGCGTGCCGTCCAGCAGGTTGATGGCGTAGTAGCGGTTCTTGGTGCCACGCAGCCCACAGAGCACCGAGTCGGCCTGTGAGAACGTCGTGAACAGCAGCTTGTTCTGGAAAATGATCGGAGACGACAGCGACTTCTCGCCGCTGTCGAGCCGGATGTACCAGCCGCTGGCCGCGTTGAGCGCGTTCAGCGCCGCCGTGCGCGAGGCCACCGAATCCCCTTCCTGGATCAGGTTGTCGGTGATGTCGGCCAGATCGGCCTCCGTCAACGGATTCGGCATGACCGCGGGCGCGCCGGTGTCGGCGTTCTCGTCGAAGATCACGAACATACGGTCGGCAATGGTGCTGTTGAGCGGGTGAGCGCGGTAGCCCGAGCCGATGGCGATGGCCAGTTTCTTCTGTCCGTTGTGGTGTACCCAGGCAACGGCCGGCGGGTAGTAGAAGCGGCGGTTGCCGGTGGCCCCGCTGCCACTGAGCGTGGCGAGGCGGTAGGCGTTCAGCGTGCTGGCGTCTTCGATGTCGCTGCCCTCGCTGATGTCCACCCGCCAGAGATTGCCTCCCATGTCGGCAAAATAGATGCGGTCGGCGTAGCCGTTGGCGTTGGTGTCGATGACGCGGACCTCCGACGGAACAGCGTATTTCATCTCCGCCTCGACGACCTCGAAGCGGTTGTCGTTGCCGATGGCATTGAGCCGTTCCCCGGTCAGCGGATCGACGATGTAGATGCCCATGCCACTGGCGTTGCCGCCGGCGGCGCGGGGCTGGTCGCGCAGGTCGTGGGCCGTATCGTAGCCGCCGCCGAAGATCAGTACGGTCCGTTCGTCGCTGCCGCTCTTGACCTTGACGATCGCCGGCGCGGACCAGGTCTGCCCCAGCTTGCCGAAGCCGGGATCGCCCGCCTTGATGCGCCACATCACCTTCGGGCGGTGGGGGTTGGTCACGTCCATTCCGTAGTAGGCCTTGCCTCCCCGGCGCATGCCGAAGAAGAGATAGACCTTGTCGTTACCGTCGATCTCGCCATTGCCGTCGAGATCACGAACCCAGAAGCGCATCTCACCGTCGTTACCGTAGATGTGTTCGTCGGAGACGGGATTGCTCTTGGCGCGAGCCTGTTTGCCCAGATGCTCGTAGGGCATGAAGGCGAAGAGCTCGTTTCCGCCGGTGGTGTCGCCGACCGCGGTCGGTGCATTGACGTCGAAAGCGTGCAGATAGCCCTGGTTGGTGGCGACGAACAGCACCGTTCCGATGTTGCCTCCATAGTCGATCAGTACCGGTGGGGCGTGCAGCGGATCGCCGATGCGGGCGCTGCGCATCCAGGTGATCAGGTTTTTCACATCGCTGTAGGCGCTGTTGCGCGGCAATCCCAGCAGCGTGGCGGCGCGACGTTTGTTGCGTCGTGAGAAGGCGCGGTTGGCGGTGCTCAGGTCGTGGGCGCCGTCGGCGAGGTCCACGTCGTCGTCTTCATCGGGGGCGGTGATGACGTAGAGATTACGGCTGTCCGGGTCGAGCCGGTTCCTCAGCCCGCCGAGCATCAGGTTGCTGCCGTCCGGGGTGGTCGTCCAAAAGCTCTGTGCGCTCTCCTTGAACGTTCTGCTGCCATTGACCTGCTCGGTCGCAACCTGGCCGGTGAGATCGACCAGTACGCCGGCATCGAGGTAGTACCCCTTGATATTGCCTTCCCAGGCAGCCCGCTGGCTCGGTTGGAACATCGGCAGATAACTCTTGTTCGAGGTTTTCAGCGTATTGCGCTGCACCGAGGTGCTGACGCCGGTAAAGGTGCGCGCCTCCTCCGAGACGCTGACGAGGATGTCCTCGATGGCGGAGACCAGGCTGGCGGCATCGTTGGCGGAGTAGGCCTTGCCGCCGCCGTAGTCGGCCACCCGTCGCAGGAAGCGGGTGGCCCTGCTGTCCTGGTCGAGGTGGAAGCCGATGGTGTAGGTGCGTACTCTGGAGTTGGGAATCCCCTCGATCTGGTCGTTCTCGTACAGAAAGCGGGCCAGGTCGGGTGCGCAGCGGCCCCTGTTGGGCAGGCCTGTCGTCGCTTCACAGCGATAGCTGCCGGCGCCGGTGCCCTTTGCGATCAGCGTCTGTACGGCGTCGACCGCGGTGTTCTTGGTGGGCGCGCCATCGGAGAGCAGGACGATGGCATTGGCCTGGCACTCCTTGATCGGCGATTTGTATTTCTTCGGATCGCCATCGTCGAGGGCGATCGGGTTCGCCGCGCGGCGACCGTCACGCCGTCGAGGCCAGTCGCTGTTGCTGCCCCCGGTGTACTGGGGCGGGCGGGCGCGCCGGTTCCAGGTGCCGAAAACGCCGTCGTTGCCCGCGAACGGCTCTTCCCCGCGGAAATAGAGGGCCGCCTCCAGCATCGCATCGGTCGTTGGCGTCCAGCCACCGGCTCTCAACGCGTTGGCCATCCATTTGATGACTTGGGCGTTGCTGGTATTGGCCGGGATGTCGGGGTCGAGATCGTGGGCATCGCCTCTGATGGCGACCACCGGCCATTTGATGCCGCTGCCGTTGTTGCCACCGAAATAGGTGAAGCCGATATTGGGGTCGCCCTCCTGGCTGTCGATCAGCGTGGTGATCGCCTGCTTCATCTGATCGAGGCGGCCATACCACCCCATGCTGCCGGAGACGTCCAGTACCAGCAGGATATTGGCTTCCTTCGGCGCCGAGACCAGTGCCTCGATGTCGTCGGCGTGGCTGGCGCCGATGCCTGCGCAGAACAGGCCCGTGAGCAGGGCGGCGATGTGTTTGACTCGCTTCATGGGAGTGCCTTTGGCGTGATGTTTCTGTCTGTTCATGGTCAGAACGTGCAATTGGGTGCGATGTTGGCTTTGGGCAGTACCAGATAACCGCCGACTTCCACGTTGGTGGTGGCGTTGTGGTTGGGGAGCGCCGCCTTGCCTGCCACCTTGAACTGGTGGTAGACGGCGGTCTGGTTGTTGGCGGCGATGTTGGCGTCGAGCCCGAGGCCGGCGCCCTGGACCTCGCCGGCATAGCAGATCGAAACGGTGACGGGCATGGTGACGTCGTTGGTGTCGTCGCCATCGAGATCACTGTAGTCGGCATCATAGCGGCGGGTTCTCGCCGCCAGCGGTTGTTCGCCGCTGGTCAGATCGTTGACGATGCCGTCCCAGGTCCACTGTCGCTTCACGGCCGAGTTGGCCACCTCGAAGGTGTGGATCTTTGTTCGCAGGTTGCCGGAGACCTTCTCCTGCAGCGTCACCTGACCGAGCATGCTGGTCACCAGCAGGCTCATCAATACCAACATGACCAGTGTCGCCATCAGCACGATGCCGGTCTGCCGTTGTCGAGAGTCTCCGATCCGCTTGCCGGTCTTCATGTCAGATGAACCCGTTGATGTTTGGCAGGTTGATGGTGAAATGGGTCGTTCGCGGCCGCCGCAGCCCCGACTGGAAGGTGATCTCCAGATCGACCACCTGGACACGTTTCCAGTCGGTGACGGCATCGGCGCGCTTGAAGACATCGACGACATCGTCGCCGTCGGAATCGACGCCCCACAGTGCCTGCAGACCGAGAACACGCAGTTGCTGCTCAGGTTTTGCATGGACGTCGCCGATCAGATCGACCGTCTGCGTTGTCGTTCCGTCTCCGTTGTTGCACTGCAACACCTTGTTGTGGGTGAAGAACGTCAGCACCCGCTGCTCGCCCGCCGGTACTTCGTTGCCCAGGCAGTCGATGATGCTGTCGCCACCAAGGAAGCGGATGACCACGGCGTCCCGCGGCATGTTTGCCGTCTGACTGCCAGCCTCCGTCCGGTAGGTGACCTGGTGGGACTGTCGCAGCCCGTAGGCGGCCTGGCCGGCGGCAAAGTAGGGGGCCTTCGCGGGCAAGGCATTCTCCTTGCCGGAGAGGGCGAGAAAATCCATCGGCGTATGTCCGGCCTGACGCAGCAGATGGCCCAGCAACGTGGTCGCCAGCCGCTCGTGGTCGTTCTGGTTGCCTTGGGCCTGCTGGTAGCGGTAGGCCTGCTTGTTGGTGATGAAGATGGTCATCATGCCACCGAGCAAGAACAGCCCGATCAGCATCGAGATCATCAGCTCCACCAGGCCGAAGCCGCCTTCTCTTCTATGTAGTGCCGTCGTCATGGCTGCACCGCGATCCGGTAGTTGAGGGTGCGGACGTTGTTGGCCAGCGGGTCCTGGCCGTTGCGGCTGCTGTAGTAGCTGCCCCTCATCCGCAGGTTCTGGGCCGAGCCTTTCTCCCGCCAGGCGATGTCGATGCTGAAAATGGGGAAGCGTGGACTGGTTGCGGCCTTGATCCGCCGGATCGTTACTTCCGCGCGGGGCAGGCGCGCATCGACCTTGGCCTTCCACCGTTTGAGGTTGTAGGCGACCACCTTGGCCGGTGTGTCGCAGGCGGCATCGACGGTGCAGTCGGCATCGAGCCCGTCGAGCGTGGCGCCAGCATCGCTGCCCGGTTCGAGGTCGTCGATGGTGATGTCGCCGCCGTCGCTGGTGAGCTTGATGGCGAAATCGTCATCCACCGCCTGCCAGTAGTCGGGTACCGCCTTCATGCGGGAGACCAGGTTGGCGGCTTCGATGGCGGCCACGGCGCGGACATTGGACGCGCTGGTGTTGTTGATCGAGAACATCTGCATGCCGGCGATGCCGAGCAGGCCGATGGCACTGATGACCAGCGCGATCAGTACCTCGATGAGCGTGAAGCCCTGTTGCCGGTGGTGTGTTCTGGTGGCCGCCATCGTCATGCCCCGCAATCGATGTTGTCGCCACTGCCGGTTTCGACCACGCCGTCGTCGTTGCTGTCGTAGCCGGCGTGGATGCGGCCGATGGTGGTGACGATGATGGCCCGAGCCGCCTTGCTGTCGTTGTCCGACGGGCAGATTTGGAGGGTTCGGGCGTTGGCTGAAAAACCGTTGCGATTGAACACGATCCGTCCGGCCGTGTCGCCCTGGCGGCGATCGCTCTCGGTCAGCCTGTCGTCGCCGCGCAACGGTTCGTGAACGCGCAGTACCTTCGGGGGGATTTTCGGTGAGGTGCTGTCGTCGCCGAGGTCCCGGACGAGCCAGCCGCGACTCCAGTCGTCACTGGCCTCGCAATCGGTGAAATGGCTGTTGGCGGGGCAGACGACGACGTTGCGGCCCCGCTTGATCGCTTCGCTGCGGGCATATTGGAGATCGGCCACCAGATCGTTGAGGTCGCTCACCATCCGGTTCTGGGTGCTCATCGTCTTGAAGCTGGGCACGGCAACGACGGCCAGAATGGCCACGATGGCCACCGTGGTCAGTAGTTCGATGAGCGTGAGTCCGTCCTGTCTTTTCTTTGTTGTCATTGTTTATTGTTGTTTTTGTTGTCCGGCTGCCGGACGGGCAACGGCGCCGTCATCCGGGCGTTTGTCCGGTTGCCGGGGCGCGTGCCATCGCGGCAGATTCAACAATGGGGACGAGGCCGATCGGAATGAAGCAGGTCACCCCGGATCGTAGTCGGAACGAGGGATCGATGGAGGCGTGAAGGCGGTCCAGCCGAACGGCCGGAAAAGTGGTATGAGCGGTGGTGGAGGGATCGAAGCTGCCCCGGGGCCACGCCCGGAGCAGCCGGTGCTCATCTGAATTCGCGCAGATACCACCACTCGAAGGCGCGTTTCATCCAGTGAAAGGCGATGAACGAGGGCAACACCAGATTGTGTTTTTCGGTGCGCGCCACCAGCATGCCGCTGCGATTGGTATCGACGATGCAGACCAGCTCGTTGCGGAAGCTCTGTTTGGGCGGCAGGCCGTCGAGCTCGCGCAGGATATTGGTGACGGCGGCGGTGGATTGCAGATCGGCCATGTGGGCCTGTTTCGGTTTCCACTCCGGGCCGGGGAAGCTGCCGGAATCGCCGGCCACGTAGATCTTGTCCTGGCCCTCGACGCGGCAGTAGCGGTCCGCCCTGAGCATCCCGCCCGGTGAGCGGGGCAGGTCGGTGTTGTCGAACCAATGGTTGCCGGTCATGCCGGGCATGAAGAGGATCAGGTCGGCCTCGAACTCGCCGCCCTCGGTGATGACGCTCTTCTCGGTAAAGCCCTTCATCTTGTGACCCAGGTGGGTCTCGATGCCCCGTTTCTCCATCTCCCGCAACAACCCCTCGACCGCCATCGGTCCCAGTCGCGCGCCCGGCTTTTCGGCGGGGGTGAAGAACACCAGCCTGAAGTGGCCGCGGCGCCTCTCCTGGCGCAACTGGGTGTCGATGCCGAACAGGAATTCGAACATCGGGCCGCCGCGCATC
>Ga0256914_1003822_pt1 | contig 11679 bp, 11 predicted proteins | sample HulkmetaG_FD_191571 | JGI IMG/M metagenome (GOLD analysis project Ga0256914, IMG submission 191571) | Hydrothermal chimney microbial communities from Main Endeavour vent field at the Juan de Fuca Ridge, Pacific Ocean - Hulk | ecosystem: Environmental > Aquatic > Marine > Hydrothermal vents ...
GTTAATTCGAGAGACAATTTCTATACTTGCCTCCCTTTCATCGAATTCGATTCACTACTCTAATTAACCAAAAAATTTGACAAGCAAATTATCATTTCTCATATCAAAAAAATTTAAAAGGAGATTAAAGTATGAAAAAAATTAGAAAAGTATGTTTAGGAGTCTTTTTTTTATTACTGTTTATTCAGGGATTATTTGCAGAAAATTGCACAGTAAAGGATGTTGCGACATTTAAATCTTCAGGTGGTATTTACTATGCTACATTTAAAGATAGTAAATTATGGCTGTATGAGCCAGGTTATAGTTCAAACTCATTTAAAATTGAAATGGTTGATTTAAATAATCCAATGTCACCTATGTTATTAAGTACATTGAATTTTCAATATAAAGATGCATATTCATATTCAGCAGGTGACCATCTTTTTGATTTTTTAGGTAGCGATTATATTATTGCTGTTGGTACAAACCCTGCTAATTTGATTAATATAGCTTCCAACTCTTCTGCCTATGTTAATTTGAAATCTAATAATGTAGAAAGTGAAGTGTTTTCTTATGGTAATTATGTTTACATGAATGGTAATTCTGATGATTCAATTGATATCTATCAATTAACAGCTAACACTCTTTCATTTTTAAGTTCATTTAAAGCATGTAATAGTGATAAAGAGGTAGCAAAAATATCTTATGCTGGCAATGGATATTTGGGATTATCTTGCAATGATTACAATGAGTCAAAATCATTCCATAAGGTATTTAAGTTAGCATCATCATTACCTACTTTTACAAATTTTGAAATTTTAGATACATCGTCTAATTCTAAAATAGTTTATATTGACAGTACTAATGTGTATTTGTGGTCAACTGATAAAAATGATTATTTAAAAGGTACTCTAAAAATATATAACTTATCACAGAGAAATCTTGTAAATTCAATTCCTATGAATAGTTGTTCGAGACAACCAGCAATTTATGGAGATTATGCAATTTGTGTTAAAGATGAAATGGGATTTATGATTTATGACATGAAATCTAATAGTAAAATTGCAGAGTGGGAGGATAAAGATTCAAATATATGGGGTGTAGTTCCTTTTTCAAAAGATAATGAACTTTATATAGCGTTATGGGCTATCTGGTTAGATAAAAATCAGAATAGTGGTTTTAAAATTTTTAAAATAGATAATTGTCAATCTTCTACATCTCAGCAGACAGAAGAAAATAATGAGTTACCCACAAACTGCTCTGTTTACGATTATAATAGTCAGTCATTTTCCTTGAATTGTATAAATATTGGAAATGAATTTTATTCTGTATCAATGAAGTTAATAGAAGCAACTAAATCACAAATAACATTTCAAATATATAATTATGCTAAGTTAAATTCAGGCTCTTCTGAAAATTGTTCAAATTTTAATTTTTTTACTAATACACTATTTGTACCTTGTATAAAAGTGGGAGAGCAATTGTTTAATTTAGAACTCTATCTTTCTACTCCTGATGGTAAATTAGACTTAAAAGGAGCAAACTACTATTCCAATTAAAGTATAGTTGCACCTGTTCTCAGGTGCAACTTATATAAGTTTACAGTTTAACGTTCATAGTTCAATGTTGAAAAATACTTTAATAACAGTAAGTTAAAGATATTGCAAATGTCATTTCAAGTAGAAAACTGTATTAATATTGAGTGAAAGAATTATTTTCACCATAAAAGTTCTTATTTTGAGGAATTTAGTTCAAAAAATCTTTTGGTTAAAAATAAGAGAATAAGGATAAATTTACTCAGTTGACAAAAAAGGTAAAATAGGTTATCAATCCCTTGAAAATCAAGTATTAGCCGAAGTGGCGGAACTGGTAGACGCGCAGGATTCAGGATCCTGTGGGAGTATTCCTGTAGGGGTTCAAGTCCCCTCTTCGGCACATCCTTTTTACTTTTTCAATAATATTTCTCATTCTTAATAAAATTTAGTTGATTTTTCCTTTCTTTTCCTCTATATAATAACACTGTTTTAAACTATTAAAAATTTTATAGAGGGGGGAGAGCTATGAAAAAGAAGATTTTGTTAATCCTTTTAGGTGTTTTGCTTACTATTGGTTTAATCAATGTAAACATTTATGCATCTAAAAGACCAGTAAAAATAGGTTTTATCTACATTCTGTCAGGACCATTTGCTACATATGGCCAGTTTGCAAAAAAAGGTGCTCTAATGGCTATTGATGAAATCAATAAATCTGGTGGTATTCTCGGACACCCTGTTAAAGCTTATTTTGAAGATTCCACTGCAAAGCCAGCAGTTGCATTAAGAGCTATTAGAAAGCTTGTATTACAGAAAAAGGTGGACATTTTAATAGGACTGGATTCAAGTGGTGTAGCAAAGTCAGTTGTTGGAACAATAGAGCAGCTAAAAACACCACTTATCATTACTCATGCTGCTACTCCTGATGTTACTGGAAAACAATGTAACAGATACACATTTAGAATATCTGTGAACTTGTCACAAAATGTTAAAGCAGCAGCCATTCTTGCATCTAAAATGAAGGCTAAAAAATGGACTACAATTGGACCAGCTTATGCTTTTGGTTTTCAATCCTGGGAATATTTTCAAAAATATTTAAAACAATTGAAACCTGATGCTGAATTTTTCCCAAAAGATAAGGTTGCTTTTCCACCATTTAAAACAACAGATTTTAGCCCTTACATTACAAAAGTTATGAATTCTCATCCTGATGGTGTTTTAATTTCTCTGTGGGGTGGAAATCTCGTTAATTTTATTAGACAAGCAAAAGATATGGGTTTTTTTAATGGAAAATATCAGGTTTTAATTACTCTTGGAGCTGCTATTGAAGTATTATCAGCATTGGGAGACAAAATGCCAGAAGGATTGTGGGTAGGTACAAGATATTGGTTCTTGGCAAATAATTCTAAAGTTAATAAAAAATTTGTAAAAGATTATTATAAAAGATACCATAATTATCCTTCATATAATGCCCATGGAGCCTACAGTGCAGTTTATGTTTATAAAAAAGCAGCAGAAAAGGTTAAGTCTCTTAACAAAGAAAAAATTGTTAAAGCACTTGAAGGTTTATCAATTGAATTACCTGTAGGAAAAATATATATTAGACCACAGGATCACCAGGCAGTTACAGATGCTACCTGGGGTAAAACAAAGTTTACTAAAAAATATCCTTTTGCAATACTTGACCCAATTAAAGTTTTTCCAGGAAAAGAAGTTACAAGACCAGTTACTCTTACAGGATGCAATTTGAAATAGGAAGGTAAACTTTGGAAACATTTGTTTTGAATTTGTTAAATGGATTGAGCTGGGGAATGTTACTTTTTTTAATCTCAGCAGGTTTATCAACTGTTTTTGGTGTCATGGGCATACTTAATTTTGCCCATGGCTCATTTTATATGATTGGTGCATATCTATGTATGGAGATAATGCACATTGTGCCAAATTTCTGGTTGGGACTTATTTTTGCCCCAATTGGAGTTGCTATTCTTGGAATAATTGTGGAAAAAACTCTTTTAAACAAAATTTATAACAGAGATGTTACTTTCCAGTTATTGCTGACATTTGCTATTTTGTTGATTTTAGATGATGCTGTTAGGTTAATCTGGGGTGCTGGTTATCATATAGTTGATCCACCTAAAATATTATCTGGAGTTTTTCATGTTTTCTCAAATACTTATCCAGTTTACAGAGTTTTTATAATAGTTATGGGCCCAGTTGTTGGAATAGGGCTATGGGCTTTTTTCCACTATACAAAGTATGGTAAAATTTTTAGAGCTGCTGCTATGGATAGAGAGATGGCAGAAGGTATTGGCTTAAATGTTCCTGCTATTTTTACTGCTGTGTTTGCTCTTGGTACCTATTTAGCAGGAGTAGGTGGTGCACTTGCGGCACCATTTCAGAGTGTTGCACCTTCTATGGGAGAGAAAATAATTATAGAAAGTTTTATTGTAGTTGTTGTTGGTGGTTTAGGGAGTTTTCCGGGAGCTTTTGTAGGTGCTCTTATGCTTGGACTACTTGAATCATTTGGAACAGAGCTTATTGGTGAAATTCAGATGGCTCTCCCATATATGTTGCTTGCGTTGATTTTGCTGTTTAAACCAACTGGTTTATTTGGGGAAAAATGAATAAAAAGGTTCTATTTGGATTACTCATAATAATTTTGTTTTTAGTACCTTATATATTTTCTGAATACTGGTTGCTTATCTTAAGTGAGATACTTATTATGGGCTTATTTGCTATTAGCTTTAACCTGTTGTTTGGTTATTCTGGATTACTCTCATTTGGGCATGCAGGATTTTTCGGATTAGGTGCATATACAGCAGCTTTACTAATTCAGCATAATATTACTTCAATTGCTATAATTATTTTAGCAGGGATAATTATTACAGCGATAATTTCATTAATCATAGGTTTTTTATCAGTTAAGCATGATGAAATATACTTTGCAATGATTACACTTGCATTTGGAATGATGCTATTTACCATTGCTCACAACTGGACTTCTCTTACAGGTGGAAGTGATGGATTGCCATTGATGACAATGCCAGTAATAAAGATTGCAGGTAAAAAGTTTTCTTTTTTCAACCCATCAGTGATATATTATTTTACCCTGATTATAACAACTATCTCAACTTTCATTTTATACAGAATTGTTAACTCCCATTTTGGGCTTATTCTAACTGGTATGAGGGAGAATAAGGAGAGGCTTATTTTCTCTGGTGCTAATATTAGAAATATTAGATTATTTGCCTTTGTTGTTTCAGCAATATTTTCAGGTATTGCTGGAATTATATTCTGTTTTTTTAGCAGCATGGCAACACCAGAGTCAATGCATTGGAGTTTTTCAGCAAAGCCAGTTATAATGTCTGTGTTAGGTGGAGCTGAAGTTTTTTTGGGACCATTATTTGGCTCTATTGTATTTTATGTTTTGGAGCAGATAATCAGGCAATTTACTGACAATTGGATGATATTTCTTGGCATTTTTTTAATCCCTATAGTCATTTTTTTCCCAAAAGGCATTGTGGGGACTTTTTTAAAAGTATTTAGTAAGGAAAAAGGAGGCAACCATGAGTAAAAAAAATGTTAGTAGAAGAGAATTTATTAAAAAGACAGCAATTACAACAGGTGCTGCTGTTATTGGTTCTCAATTTGGATTTAATATTCTGTCAGCTAAGTCCAAAATAGAACTTACTTTTTCAACTATGTTTCCAACAAGTTATTTCTGGACCCCAATTGCACAAAAATGGTGTAAATACGTTGAAAAAGAGTCAAATGGTGAAGTTAAAATTAAGTTTTTTCACAGTGGACAACTTTTTAAAGCTAAAGCAGAACTTCCAGCATTACAGAGAGGTGAAATTGACATATCCATACCCAATGCAAATTATCAATCTGGTACAATCCCGGGCTCTGATGTTGGTGCCTTACCATTTTTATTAAAAAATGAAGATGACGCATGGCACATTATACAAAAAGGTTTATGGGAGCAGGGTTTAAAACAGAAGTGGTTACAAAAAAATATAAATGTTCTTGCTGAAACTCCTGCTGGAATGTATCAATTTGGTAATATTAGACATGCTATAAAATCTCCTGATGATGTAAAGGGATTAATCTGGGCTGTTTCAAGTAAAGCTCATGCTAAAGCAATTGAAGAGCTTGGTGGATCACCAACATTTATGTCTTCAAGTAGATTATACACAGCATTTCAAAGAAAAACTATAGATGGTTGTTTGAGACCATACCTTACATATTCAGGCAGGAAACTTTATGAAGTTGTTAAATATTTAACTGTTGCTAATGTTGGAAATTATACTATACTTTTATGTTTCAACAATAGAAGGTTTAAATCTCTTCCTTCTGATATAAGAAAGCTATTTGCTACATCAGCAAATAAATGGGCAAAATGGTCTTTTGAAGGTGTTAAAGAAACAAAGAGAAAATCATTGAAACTTTTTAAAGAAAAAGGAATGATTATAAATGAGCTTGATGAAAAAACTTTCAATGAATTTAAAAAACGTCTTGCTCCTGTGTATGAATGGTGGTTAAAGCAGGTACCAGATGGGAAGAAATACATTGATTTTATAGAGAAAAATCATATTTAATTATAAAGCAGAGGTTTTCCTCTGCTTTATAAAATTTATAGAAGTGGAAGTAAAATGAAAGAGAAATTTATTAAATTTATTGATAAAATTAATGAAATAATGGGATTGATTACAGGTTTTGCAACCTTTCTACTTCTTTTAATGGTTTTATGGGGGGTTTTTGCAAGATATGTGTTACGTTCTCCGAGCCATATAGCACTTGAGATTAGTGGGTATTTTATGGTGCTACTTTCATTTTTAGGAGCAGGGTATATTCTGTTAAAGGAAAAGCATGTTAGTGTTCAGGTGCTTACTGTAAAAATTCCTGAAAAATATAAAAATATTCATCAATTAACAATTAATGTTATATTAGCATTATTTTCACTTTTGATTATTTATGAAGGAGTTTCTTTTGTTTACCTTGCTTATACCCAAGATTATCGATCCACAAGTTTGCTGAATTTTCCATTATGGGTTGTATTTTTGACAATTCCTTTTGGAACTTTTTTCTTCTTTTTACAAACAATTAGAAATATTATAAAATGTATAAAAAAATAGTAGGAATGGTTTTATGGATATTTTAATTGCTATTATTATTCTTGGATTTTTGCTTTTATTGCTCCTTTATGGAGTTCCTGTTTTTGCATCGCTTGGTATTAGCAGCGTCGTTGCTATACTTTTAACAAAAGGCTTTGAAGGACTTACTGTTATTCCTGAGATATATTATGAGAAAATGGATAATTTTGTATTGGTTGCTATACCTTTATTCATTCTTATGGGGGAAATACTTTTTCACACAGGTATAGGCACTGATCTTTACAAAATGGCAAGTAGATGGACCAATAGAATTCCTGGTGGCCTTGCTATGGGTACTGTAGTAGCAAGTACAGTTTTTGGAGCAATGTGTGGAGTTAGCGTTGCTGGTGCTGCTACTATTGGCGCATTTGCAGTTCCAGAAATGCTTAGAAGGGGTTATGATAAATCACTTGCTACTGGCTCTGTTGCTGCATCAGGAGCTCTTGCTTTGCTAATTCCTCCAAGCATTGGTTTTATTCTTTATGGTGCAGTTGCTGATGAATCAGTGGGAAGATTGTTTATTGCAGGTATTTTACCAGGAATAATTCTTGCAATATGCATGATGATTTACATATTTGTAGTGGCAATTACCAACCCGGAAAAAGCACCTATACCAGATGAAAAAATAACATGGAAAATGAGGTTTGAATCTCTCTTCAGATGCTGGGCTGCACTGTTTTTAATTATACTTGTACTTGGAAGTATCTACTTTGGTATTGCAACCCCCACAGAATCAGCTGCTATTGGTGCTGCTGGTGCTTTTTTTCTTGCTATTTTTGTCTATAAAAGCCTTAACTGGAAAGTTTTTTTAGATATACTATTATCAACAATGAAAACTACAGGAATGATACTCTTTATTTTTATAAATGCAATGCTTTTTGGATACATTTTAACAAGATTACAGGTTCCTCAGCAGCTTGCAAGCCTTGTTGCAGATGCTCATATGGCAAAATGGGCAGTTTTAACATCAATAATAATTCTTCTAATATTTTTAGGAATGTTTCTTGATGGTGCTTCTGTTATATTAATAGCCACACCTATTCTTTTACCAGTAATTGAAGTTATTGGTTACGATAAACTCTGGTTTGGTGTTATTTTGATGATAACCATTGAAATGGCTGTTATAACCCCGCCTGTTGGCTTAAATCTTTATGTAATTAAAAGCATTGCCCCTGATAATGTTGCATTAAAAGATATAATTTTAGGTGCTTTGCCATTTGTATTTGTTGAGATACTTGTAATAATATTTTTCATTCTGTTTCCAGAAATAGTTTTATGGCTTCCATTAAAAATGTAGGGTAAAATGATTTTAAAAGTAAAAAATCTTGGACATAAATTTGGTAAATTTCAGGTTTTAAAAGGTATCAATCTTGAAGTGGAACAGGGTGTTATTACAGCTCTGATTGGACCTAATGGAGCTGGAAAAACCACCTTCTATAATGTTATTTCAGGTAAATATCAGGCAACAGAAGGAGAAATTTTTTTTAAAAATTTTAATATTACAAAATTACCAGCTTATAAAATAGTTAATCTTGGTCTTGTTCGTTCATTTCAGGTGACGAATATTTTTCCTGACCTATCAGTTATTGAAAATATATTAATCCCATTAATATTACATAATAAAAAAACTTTCTCCATTTTTAGTGCATTAAAAAGGGATAGAGAGCTTTATAAAAGAGCAGAGAATATTTTAGAGAAAATAGGATTATTAGAATATAAGGATAGAAAAGCATCAGAACTATCTTATGGTGATAAAAGATTAATAGAGATTGGAATTGTCCTTTCACGTGAGCCTGAAATGATACTTCTTGATGAACCTACTGCTGGAATGAATCCAGAGGAAACTGAGAAAATGATAAGGATGATTAAAGAGTTAGCATTAAAATTTAATACAACTTTTTTTATAACAGAGCATGATATGAGTGTGGTTTTTGCCTTAGCATCATATATATATGTTTTGCATCAGGGAAGTTTACTATCTGAAGGCACACCTGATGAGATTAGGAATAATCAAGCAGTTAAAGAAGCTTACCTTGGAGGCAGCCTTGATGCTAACAGTAAATGATATACACGTATATATTAAAGAAAGCTATATATTGCAAGGTGTTTCTTTGGAGGTTAATGAAAATGAAATTGTGTGCCTCCTTGGACGAAATGGTGCTGGTAAAACCACTACTTTAAGAAGTATTATGGGATATTTACATCCTAAAAAGGGGAGTATTGTTTTTAATAATAAAAATATAGAGAAAAATCCAGTTTTTGTAAATGTTAGAATGGGATTGGGGTTTGTGCCAGAGGATAGGAGAATTTTTCCTGAGTTAACTGTACATGAAAATCTTGAGGTTGCTTTTATTAACAGAGGAAATAATCAGTGGGAGATTGAGAAAATATATGAGGAAATACCATTATTGAAAGATTTAAGACATAAAAAAGGTGGTGCAATGAGTGGTGGAGAGCAGCAGATAGTGGCAATTGCAAGGGCGCTTGCAACAAATCCTAAGATTTTATTACTTGATGAGCCGTGTGAAGGATTGGCACCTGTAATAGTTGAAAAGTTAGGTGATATAATAATTAAGTTAAAAAAACAGCTACCTGTGCTGCTATCAGAGCAGAATGCATTTTTTGCAATGGATGTTTCTGATAGAGGTTACATTATAGATAAAGGTACTATTAAATATCAGGGAGCAATTTCAGATTTAAAATCAGATTCTGAAATCCAGTCTCGATACCTTGCTGTTTAATCATGTTTTAAAAAATTTTACTAATTTTCAGGTATTACAGTAAAATTGTCAAAAAATACATAAGAATCAGCTTTTGACCAGAGACCGATTTTCCCGGAAATATTTTTTCGATATTTATAATCAATGTATTTTCTATTGTTCAAAAAACCTTTTATTCTGTTATTTTTTATTACAACTTTTAAAATATACCATTTTCTTGATTTATGGTGAACACCTCTAATCCATTGAACTGATGAACGATGTCCTTTTTCCATTTTAAAAAGCACAAGATTTTGCTCAAGAGGATTTGCTCTTATAACAAGATAATCACCATTTGGCTTGATATTAAAAGCAATTCCAGCTGCTCTATCTATTCTTCCACTAATTGATTTGAATGAAACCTCTATAGTGCCATTTTGAAAATTTTTTATCCCTTTATATATGGTAAGTGGAAAATATCTATAAGCTTCAAGATTGTCAAGAAAAAGAGCATATCTTTTACCATAAAGTGCTTTTGCTTTTTGTGCTATTCCTTCAGCCAAGAGACCTCTCTCCCATTTTCTTCCATCTACAGCATACACTAAGTTGTTACCATCTCTGTCAATGTGCCATTTCCCGACAAATGCACTAAAACTTTTTGAAGGAGCACCGAAAATCTCATTGTTAAAATCTAATTTTATAATCTGTTTGGCTGTCAATTGTGATGAAATTAAAAATAAAATCGTAATATAGATTATTTTTTTTACCATTTTCTCATTCTCCTTTTGAAAAGATATATTAATGTAAAAATTATTGGAATTAAAATATAATATGTGTAGTTTATTATTAATTCTCTACTTTTCGGGACAACAAGGGGATATCCCGGGAAATTGGAAATATTGGAAGGTTTGGAAGTTTTAATGTTAGCAAGCCTGAAAATAATAGGAAAAATCTCTTCTTCGCTGTTAGAATATGTAAAAGCTTTTCTACCGTTAATTTTGTAAACAAATTTTCCATAATTTTCCTCAAGCTCTTTATCTTTCATAAAAACCACTTTTACATCTCTTTTTACAAGAAGTAACTTTTGCAAAAAAGAGTTTTCATAATCTTTATACCTTGAATCGTTTTTCCTTAAATATATATCTATTTCAATTAATGGCACTTTCCTTAGATTAGCTACAATTGCATTAGAGAAAGAATTTCTATGGCTCTCTGTAATATCAAAATTAAAACTTGTTTCAAAAATAGAGAATGCTCCTAAAAAAATAATAACAATAGCTGTTGATAAGAGTTTAAAATTTAACTTAATTTGAATCAGGGAGAGAGTCAATAAAATAAAAAAGAGACAAATTGTAAGAAAATAGATTATAGCAGATAGAGAAAAAATCCCTTTTTCAAAATAACTGAGCATTTTGGTAACTGTGTAATTTGAAAGAAATATAGCAAAAGGAGCAACATTCATCTCCTTGCCAAAATCAATTAACCATGAAATCATTATGATAAATATTGCAAAGATAGATGCACTTCCTATTGTTTTGAAAAGAGAACCTGAAAAAAGGGAAACTGTAACAACAAATAAACCGTATAAAAAATATCCTAAAAAAAGCAAGATAATCTCATTTGAAGGGATATGGCCTCCCAAATAGTACCAGATAACAATTGCAGGTAATATCATTAGGAGAAGTAAAAAAAGAAAAAGAATAGAAGCGATTAATTTTGAAATAACAATTTCATTAAAGGAAAATGGAATTTGGAGTAGTAAGGTTATTGTATTTTGTTCTTTTTCAAAGATAATCAGAGGAATAATTAGAAATGGGAAAAAGAGTGAAAATATTAAAAAAAGACTTCCCAATGCAGGCACAAAAATTCCCTGTGAAGGCTCAAAACCAGATGAATAAAGTGGATTGTTAATAGCTGCAACACTTGCTTTGCTATAAATATCAACAGCTGAATAAAAACCGTATCCCAATATAAAGCTGTAAATTATAAGAAAAATAAAGGATGCTCTGCTAAAAAATAGATCTCTAATCTCTTTTTTGATTAAATAATAAAATTTTTTCATTCTTTTTTTAAAAGTTTAATAAAAATTTCCTCAAGAGTTGCATTTTTCACATTGCATTTTTTACTGAGAAATTCTTTATCACCGTAAATAACAGTGTTACCCTGGTTTAAGAGAACAAAAAAATTACAGATTTTTTCTGCATCGTTTAACTGATGTATTGATATTAAAAATGTTCTCTCCTTTTCATTTTCATATTTAATGATTTTAAGAATTTCAATAACCTGTAAGGGATCAAAGCCATCAAATGGTTCATC
>Ga0256914_1003823_pt1 | contig 11677 bp, 9 predicted proteins | sample HulkmetaG_FD_191571 | JGI IMG/M metagenome (GOLD analysis project Ga0256914, IMG submission 191571) | Hydrothermal chimney microbial communities from Main Endeavour vent field at the Juan de Fuca Ridge, Pacific Ocean - Hulk | ecosystem: Environmental > Aquatic > Marine > Hydrothermal vents ...
CTGGGCCGCCCGCACGGCGGCCACGTATCCGCCGGGGCCGCCTCCGATTACGGTGATTCTGGTGGTTGTCATGTCTGGCGCCTCCTTCGGTTCTGATGGTTTCACAAGTAAGTACGGATCGGTCGCTTCCGCGGCCCTGTTCCGCCGGCGCACGCTGTTTCGCCGATCCCCGGAATCCGTGTGCAAGGGATTCCGGCCGCCCGGCGCCGAGTCCAAAGGAGCCTGAAGTCCGCTCGAAATTGACTGTTCACGATGGTGTCAATTCAGGCAGGATCGTTTCACGAAAGTCGCGGTTGGAAGTTCCCACAAAAGCGAACTAGAGTAAACATATCGCAACAAATTGATGTTTTCAATGAAAAAACAAAAAACTTTTGACAATATCCTAAATTCATTTTATCTGATTTACACAATTCTGACAACCGCGGCGGTTCTTTACAACGGATGCAAGGAGGACGATATGCAGCAAGAGATAAAAACCACGCCCCTTCACGACTGGCACACGGCCGAGGGTGCCAACATGGCCGACTTCGGGGGGTATGACATGCCTCTGTGGTACTCGTCGGCCAAGAACGAGCACCTCTCCGTACTGACCGATGCGGGGCTTTTCGACACCAGCCACATGGCCGTCCTGCTGGTGGAGGGCGACGGCGCCCGGGAACTGCTGCAGCTGTGCTTCACCAACGACCTGGAGGCTTGCGTGGGCGCCGCCAAGAAGCCCCTTTACGCCGGCCGCTGCGTTTACGGCGCCTACCTCGACGACGACGGCTGCGTGATTGATGACTCCATCATTTACATGCTGCGCGACGGTTACTACATGGCGGTGGTCAACGCCGGCATGGGCGCCGAGGTGGCCCGCCACCTGGAATCCCGCAGGGGCGGGCGGCAGGCTAGAATCACGGACCTGACGGACCGGTTGGGCAAGATCGACGTCCAGGGGCCCCTGGCCGGCAAGATCATGGGGCGCGTGCTGGCCGACCCGCAGGCGGTTTTCGAGAAGCTTTTCTACTTCTCTTTCAAGGGGTTTTTCGATCCGGACTCCGATCTGTCCGCCGCCGCCAGGCTCAAGGACGGCACGCCGGTGCTGTTTTCGCGTACGGGCTACACCGGTGAGTTCGGTTTCGAAATTTACGTGCAGGTCGACCGGACGGTGGCCGTGTGGGAGCAGATCCTGTCGGCCGCCGGCGATGACCTGTCCCTGACCCCCTGCGGCCTGGCGGCCCGCGATTCCCTGCGCGGCGGGGCCGTGCTGCCCCTGTCCCACCAGGACATCGGCCACTGGCCGTTTATCCACCATCCTTGGGAATTCGCACTGCCCTTCAACGAGGACCGCAGCGGCTTTACCAAGGCGTTCGTGGGTGCCGAGGCGTTGCTGAATATCCAGTCTCCGGAGTACACCTATCCCTTCGTGGGCAACGACCTGCGAAAGGTGTCCACCGGCGACCCGGCGGTGGTGGCGGATGCCGACGGGAACGAAATCGGCCGGGTGCTGACCTGCGTGACCGACATGGGCATCGGGCGCCACGAGGGACGCATTTACAGCATCGCCAGCCCGGACAAACCGGAGGGCTTCAGGCCCAGGGGTCTGAGCTGCGGTTTCATCAAGGTCAAGACGCCGCTGGACTACGGCCAGGCGGTGGAACTGCGTGACATCCGGCGCAAGCTCAAAGCAACGGTGACGGGGGACATCCGGCCGGACCGCACGGCGCGGCGACCCATCTCCGAGATGATCTAAGCGCCGCCGCGCAGGCGCTGAAACCGGGGCGGCCCCCCGCGGCAAAGCCGTGCGGGGGGCGCCCCTTTTTTGTGCCTTGAAAAAAGCAGCCGTTTGCCTTATTTTGCATGGGTGAATCTTCTTCATTTAGCGGATTGAATTTTTCGTCAACCGGGAACCAGGAGGAGGAAGCATGAAAAGACGTGTCGGAAGCACTTCCATGTGGGGGATGATCTGCCTGTCTCTGGCGGTGGCGTTGCTGGCCGCCGGCTGCAGCGGCGGCCAGCTGACCCCCAAGAACGCACCGCCCAAGTTTGCGTGTGTCACCGCAGACGGACAGCTGACCCGGGACATTGCCCCGCAGGCCGAACTGGTGGATTTCACCTGCGCCTTCAAGAAGTGGAAGGGCGCCGAAACCCTGCATTTTTCCGTGACCCTGAAAAACGTCAGCAGTGAGCCCCAGCGGTACCGGGTCAACATTTTCCTGGACAACGGCAAGGCCGTGGGCGGTCTGATTCCCCGCAAGACCAAAAAGGGCCTGGTGCAGCCCGGGCAGACGGCGTCCTTCGTCTACCCGGTCAAGGGTATGACCTCGCAGCCCAAGGCCGTCATCCTGAAGGTCTCCACCGTCGGGAAATAAGGTCGGCGGCGGAAGCCCGCTGTGCCGGAAGACGCATCGTCGGCGCCGCCGGCCGGCAGGCCCACACGAATCGAACCCACATACCAGAAATACCAGCGGAGGACATTTCCATGAGAATCAAGAACGCCCTTATCGTTTTTTTCCTGTGTGCAGTACTGGCCGTAGCCGCGCCGGTGGCGGCCAAGACGACTTTTATCAGCATCGGCACCGGCGGCACCGGCGGCATCTACTATCCATACGGCGGCGGCGTGGCCGAGATCTGGTCCAAGTACGTGCCGGGCGTCAAGGCCGTGGCCGAGGTGACCGGCGCCAGCGTGGAGAACGTCAAGCTGGCCCACAAGGGTGAGACCGTGATCGGCGAGGTCATGGGCGACGTGGCCGCCGCCGGATTCACGGGAGCCGGCAAGTTCAAGGGCAAGAAGCACAACATCCTGTCCATGGCCATCATGTACCCCAACCTGCTGCAGGTGGTCACCCTGAAGAAGAGCGGCATCACCAACATCGAACAGGTCAAGGGGCGCCACATCAGCACCGGCAGCCCGGGCAGCGGCACCAACTTCATGGCCGAGGCGGTTTTCAAGGCCCTGGGCATTCCGCTGGACTCCTACAAGGACAGCCGGCTGTCCTTCACCGAGAGTGCCAATGCCCTGCGCGACGGCACCATCGACGTGGGGATCTGGTCCGTGGGCCCCGGCACCAGCTCCATCCTGGACCTGGCCACCACCCACGACATCCGCATCATCGGCTTCACCCCCGAACAGACCCGGAAGATCCTGGCCGCCAACAAGAACTACTCCGCGGTGGACCTGGCCGCCGGTGTCTACCGCGGCGTCACCAAGCCGGTGCCCACCATCGGCGTCTGGAATGTCATGATCTGCCAGAAATCGCTGGATACCGACCTGGTCTACAAGCTGGTCAAGGCCCTGTATGAACACACCGACTATCTGAAGAAGATCCACCCGTCGGCCGCTTACACCACGCCGGAAAATGCGGTCAAGTACTCTCCCATCCCGCTGCACCCCGGCACCATCAAGTACCTCAAGGAGAAGGGGATCGAGGTCCCGGCCCGACTGGTGCCGGCCTCCTAGCGGATGGCGGGAAACAGCGGGCGGTCCAGGGCGCGCCTGTGGGCGGGCGTCGTCGTCCTGGTGTTGCTGCTGGGGCCGGCAGCCGCCGCCCTGCTGCCCGGCGGACTCGAACTGCGCGTGAACCCGGTCAGGGGCGGCCCGCCGCTGCTGGTGCTGCCCCTGGCGCCGGGCGAGCGCTTCACCATCCACTACTTTCACTCGGTGGAGAACGCCCCCATCTGGGAGACCCACTCGGTGGATGCGCGGGGGCGTATCTACATCGAAGAAGAGCGTTACCTGAAATTCGGGGCCGGCATGGGACGCATGCCCGGGGTGGGCCGCATGGTGATGCGCGGCCCTTACGAAGCCATCGTGGACATGCACATGCCCACCGGCGACTTCATCCTGCGCATCGGCAGCCCCGGGGTGGACCACACGGTCATCTGGCGGGGCACGCGCACCAACCTGTCGGCCCTGGCGCCCCACGTGGCGGTGCGCTTCCACGCCCGGCCGGTGAGCCTGCTCCACCGGTGGTGGCGCAGGTGCTTTCCCGATCCCGCAACGCCGCGGGTCCCTTCGGGGAACGCACCGCGCAGTCCCTGACAAATCCCGACGCGACCGCCCGTGGCGCTGCCTTCTTCGAAAACTCACGGCGACGGTCCGGGGAAGGGGTGCCGCCGGGATCGGCGCGGAGTCGTCGCAACGGATAGCGCCCCTTTTTTTCAAATCGGAGTCGCCGTCATCGTCCCGCGATCGTTGTGCGCGGCGGATGCAAAGGAGTCCCCATGACAGAGGTCGTGCCGGCCGGGGCCGGTCAGGACAAAACCCCGGCTTCGGAACCCATCCCCGAACAGTCCACCTCCCTGGAAAGGGCGACCGCCAGGGTCGTCATGGTGCTGGCCGTCAGCCTGAGCCTCTACCAGCTGTACACGGCCGGCATCACGGCGCTGACGGCGCTGGTGCAGCGCTCCATCCACCTGGGCGCCATCCTGAGCCTGACCTTCCTTTTGAAACCGGCTTTCAAGAAGGTCTCCAAGGCGCGCCTGAACTTCTGGGTGCTGCTGGACTGGTGCCTGGTGGCAGCCGCGGTGTGCTGCACCGCCTACATCGGTTTCAACCTGACGGCCATTTTCGAGCGCCAGGGCGACTGGCTGACCAGCGACCGGGTGGTCAGCATCGTCGGCACCCTGCTGGTGCTCGAGGCTTGCCGCCGGGTGATCGGGCTGATCATGACCGGCATCTGCGTCGTGGCCATGCTCTACGCCTATTTTGGGCCCTACATGCCCGAGCTGATCATCCACAAGGGTTACAGCGTCGAGCGCATCGCCACCACCCTGTGGCTGACCACCGAGGGTATTTTCGGTCTGCCCATCGGCGTGGCGGCCACTTTCGTGTTCGTTTTCGTGCTCTTCGGCGCCTTCCTGGAGACCACCGGCGGTGGGGCCTTTTTCATCGACTTGGCCTACGCCCTGACGGGGCGCTTCTCGGGCGGGCCGGCCAAGACGGCGGTGGTGGCCTCGGGGTTCATGGGCTCGGTGTCGGGATCCGCCGTGGGCAACGTGGTGGCCACGGGTTCGTTCACCATCCCGATGATGAAAAAGGTGGGCTACCGGCCCCACGTGGCCGGGGCGATCGAGGCGGCGGCCTCCACCGGCGGGCAGCTGATGCCGCCCATCATGGGCGCCGGCGCCTTCCTGATGGCCGAGTTCACCAATACCAGTTACCTGACCATCATCAAGGTAGCCCTGGTGCCGGCCATCATGTACTACCTCACGGTGCTGCTGTTCGTGCACTTCGAGGCCAAGAAATTCGGGCTGGAGGGCCAGCCCCGGGAAAACCTGCCCAGGATTTTGCAGGTGATCAAGGACGGCATCCACTTCATCATTCCGGTGGGCATCCTGGTCTACGTGCTGATGGCCAACTACTCGCCCATGATGGCCGGTTTCGTGGCCGTGGTCAGCACCGTGGCCGCCAGCGTGCTGGCCAATGCCGTGCGCTGGCAGGTGGCCAACGCCCACCTGGCCGCCGGCGACGCCGGCCGCCGCAGCGCGTCCGACTTCCTGAAGGGGGAACTGCGCTCCACCCTCAAGGCGCTGGAAAACGGCGCCGTCAGCGCCATCATGGTGTCGGTGGCCTGCGCCGCGGCCGGTATCATCGTGGGAATGGTGACGCTCACCGGCATGGGGCTCAAGTTTTCCAGCCTGGTGCTGGACCTGAGCCTGGGCATCAAGGCGCTGGCCATCCTGCTGATCGGTGCCGCCTCGCTGGTGCTCGGCATGGGACTGCCGGTGACGGCCAGTTACATCGTGCTGGCCACCCTGGCCGGGCCTGCGCTGCTGGACATGGGGGTTCCCCTGCTGGTCTCGCACATGATCGTCTTCTGGTACTCCCAGGACGCCAACGTGACCCCGCCCGTGAGCCTGGCCAGTTTCGCCGGCGCCGGCGTGGCCGGGGCCAATCCCATGCGCACGGCCTTCACCTCCTGGAAACTGGCCAAGGGGCTTTACATCATTCCGCTGGTCATGGCTTATCGCCCGCTGCTGGGCATGGGCAAGGAATACGAGCTGCTGCACGGGCCGGTGATCTTCACCATGGTGACCACCTTCCTGGGGCTCACGGCCTTCGCCGCCGCCCTGGAGCGCTTTTTTTTCCGACGCGCCACCTGGCTGGAAACCATCCTCTTCTGGCTGGCCGCCGCCGGTTTGCTGTGGCCCGACACCTGGGCGGACATTGCCGGTTTGGGGATTTTCCTGCTGGTCATCGGTCTTCAGAAACTGCGAAAGCTTTCCTGAACGCGTGCACTTTATTCAGCGATAGTGTCATCCCCTAGAAAAGGTGCGGGGCCCCGCGGCTGCTTTTTCACAGTCGCGGGGCCCCGCTTTTTCCCAACCGTCCGGGGGCGATTCCCCCGGACGAGTTGTATTTTCCGGATATTTCTCCGGCCGGTCGGGATTATTCCTGCTTGCCGATAGTGGCAGGCTTGATGTTCTTTTGGGCCAGGATCTGGATCATGTTGTTCATCATCTCCAGATGCTTGGCCGGATCGAGCTTGCCTTCGGTGCTGACTTTGGCCCAGAGTTCGGCCTGGCTCATGTTCTGGTGGCATCCCATGCAGGTGCCGGCCCGCAGGATGGTGTCCAGTTCCTGCTTGTTGAACGCCCGGCTCATGGGCCAGTGGGTACCCACGGTGGCCAGCTGGGTGCCGTCGCGTTCCACGATCTTGGACCAGTCAAATTTCAGCTTGGGAATACCGGGGATCTGCACCTTATACTTCGCAGGGATGACCTTGCCGGTCTTGGCGTCGATCAGGTCCTCGACGATGTCCATGGACTGTTTGTTGCCGAAGGAGCCTCCGCCCAGGCCGAGTCCCGCCGACTTCAGGTTGGTATGGCAGGATTCGCAGGTACGCGCCTTGCGCTGGGCCGTGTGCGGCTGAACCGGCGCCATGTCAATGGCCAGCGGGATATGCTTCTGCTTGCGCTGGGCCGCTTCGTCGGGGCTGTCGGCGATCATGTTGTTGACCAGGGTCTTGCCCTCTTCGTTGATCACCGTGTAGGTTACCTGGCAGCCGGGCATCAGGGGCGTTACCCGCCCTTCACCGCCGATTCCCAGCACCGGGTCCTCCCAGCGTAGGTAGGAGCGGGTCTCATAGGGCTTGCCCATGGATTTGATGCCGCCGGTGCCCAGCACGGACTCGGCCGTCTGGCCGTTCTTCTTAATGGCATTCCCGGAGGCCACCCAGTCAATGCCCGAGGGCTGTTTGCCGTCCTTGTCCCGGGAGTAGTCCACTTTCACATGGCAACCGTAGCACTGCGGTACCCACGAGGCGTGGCAGGCGTAGCACTCCATCTTGTCCATGTGGCCCTTGACCGCCGACATGGCGATCGGCGCAGAGGGGTCCTTCCATCTCTTCTCCAGGCTCAGGTTCTTGAGCACCGGCACCTGAAAGTCGTTCCCAGTGGCCGAGTGCACGATGACCTTGTTGCCCCGTCGCACCACGTTGCCGATGGGGTTGCCGCGGCTGGTGAGCACGAAGCCGTCCTCGGGCTCGTAGCGCGTGCCGTACTGCCATCCCAGCTGCAGCCGCTGCTTGGCCACGCCGCGCGGCTTGTTGTCGAGCTTCTTGCCGAACTCGTCACCGTAGCCGACGGGCAGTTCCCAGGGATACTTGTCGGGACGGCCGTGGCAGTCGGTGCACTCGATCTCCACCTGTCCCATGGTGGTGCCGTGCAGGTTGCCGTCACCGTGGATATCCACGCTGGTGTGGCAGTCCTGGCACAACAGGCCGCCCTTGGGGTTCTCCTTGCGGCTCTGGTACTGGTGGTGGAGGTCGTCGGAGATGAAAAGGTACTTTTTGGTGTGCAGCTTGGGCTGTTTCTTGCCCATCTTGTTGAAAGGCGAGCCGTAGGGAAATTCCATCAGGCCCTGGAAGGAGACGCCGATGCGCTTGCCGCGGTTGTGGCAGGAGTTGCAGGACTCCACCGGGATGCCGCCGGTTTTGCGGGTGGCCACAATTTCGTGCTTGAGCATGTGGCCCGGCTGATCCTTGGCGATGGTTTTGTCATTGCCCTCGTACAGGCCGTCGTTGCTGTAGAGCACGTGACAGGCCGAGCAGCCCATTCCGCGGTAGTCGCCGCGTTTCTCCCGGCCGCGTACGCCGATGTGGCAGCGTTGGCAATCATGTCGCTGGTAGGTCAGGGCCGCTTTCTTGGGGTCCTTGTTGATTTCTTCCATGGTGGGCGACGGCAGTTTCTTGAAGCTCGTGGGGTACTGGTCGGGAAAGAGCGCGATCTGTTGCTTCATATAAAGCTTATAAGTTTCGCTGCCGAAGATCGGTTCCTGGCCGTCGATGTCTTCCAGATCGTAGTTGGCCCAGGGGTTCTTGAAGTTGGCCGTTTCGGTGAAGCCCCACGTATGCAGGTTGCCCTGAATTTTGCCGGCCTCGCTGTTCATCAGCGACAGCTTGGCCCGGTAGACGTAGCCCACGTGGCACACACCGCAGGAGTTCTCGGCGATCCAGATGGAACCCGGATCCGGATAATAATCCTTGGGACCCGGCGCTAGTTTCAGCGTCGCCGGAATGCCCTTGTGAGCCTCTTCTTTTACCGTTGCCTTGGGGTTGCCGCCGTGGCACATTACACAGCCGTCCGGGTCGCCGTGCTGGGAACCGTTGGCCTTGATGGTGCGCATCATCTCGCTGTCCGGGGAGCGGATGTCGGCAATGCCTTGGTGGCATTTGGCCGTGGTGCATCCTCCGGCAGCAAGGGCGGACAAGGGCAAGGCGATCAAGCCGCTCAGGAGCAAGGCCGTGAGCAGTACCTGTTTCCCCCTTGTCATACTCCCTCCTTTTTTCCTGCGTGGATGTTCAATGGGTTATAGACGACATTCTCCGCGGGTGTGCGACCACCTCCTTTCTTAATGGGAGTCCTGAAGGTTGACGATGGGAATGGCGCCCTTCAGGAATATCGTGTACATCAGCAGGCCCAGGGCCCAGATGCCGATGCAAATGACGATCTCGTTCAGGGTCGGTACGTACTGCACGAAATCACCCAGCGTCGAGGGGATGAAACCGGGCACGATGAACCCCAGCCCCTTTTCGATCCAGATGCCGACGACGATCATGATGCACGAGGCGATCAGCGCCGTGGGGTTACTGCGCACCGGCGACAGCAGGACCAGGGCGGCCACCACGTTGAGCCCCAGCGAGGTCCAGATCCAGGGGGCCAGCAGGCTCTCGCCGTGCAGGCCGAAGAGGTGGCTGATGTGCACCGCGTCGGCGGAATTTGCGTAGAACTCGGCGAACAGCTCGGATCCCGCCAGGAAGATGTTGATCAGCAGGCTGACCGTTACGATGACGCGCACCTTATCGATCAGCGTGGACTCGAACGAAATGGCCCGCATGCGCTTGAGGATGGTGAACACCAGGATCATGAAGGCCGGACCAGCGGCGAAAGCCGAGGCCAGAAAGCGTGGGGCGATGAGCCCCGTGTTCCAGAAAGGCCGGCCGCCCAGACCCTGGAAGAGGAAAGCCGTGATCATGTGGATGGTGGGTGCCCAGGCGATGGCCAGGAAGACCACCGGCACGTAGAGCGATGGCCGGGGGGTGCGGCCGTGAAAGGTTGTGTAAAGCACGTAAGCGCAGACGTAGAGGTTGAGGAACAGGTAACCGTGCAGCACAATGATGTCCCAAGTCAGCATGGAACCGGGCCAGTTGAAATGGCCGATAAAGGGAATCAGGTGCCAGAAGCGGTCGGGCCTTCCCAGGTCCACGATGACGAAGAGCAGGCACATGATCATGGCGGCAACAGCGAACAGCTCGCTGAAAATAACCACCTTGTGCATTTCACGGTCTTTGAAAATGTAAGCCGGAATGACGACCATGACGGCGGCCGCGGCCATGCCCACCAGGAAAGCGAAGTTGGCGATGTACAAGCCCCAGGAGACCTCGTCGCCCATGCCGGTGGTGGCCAGACCCTGGGCCAGCTGCCGGGCGTAGGCGTTGAGTCCCAGCAGCACCAGCGCCAGCAGGGATGCCACCCATATCCAGTAGGCCCTGCTGCCGTGGAAAATGGATCGGAAACCGTGAAAGAAGAACTGTACCATGACGAGCCCCTACTTGGCGAAAATGTAGTAGAATTTGGGTATCGTGCCCAAGTGCTCCTTGAGAACGTACACGCGTTCCTGTTCGATGATCCTGCGGATCTCGCTGTTGGGGTCCCGCAGGTTGCCGAATTTGCGGGCCCCGGTGGGGCAGACCTCGGCGCAGGCCGGGTAGCGCCCTTTGCGGGTGCGCTGCAGGCAGAAAGTGCACTTTTCCATGACGCCCATGTAGCGCGGCCGGTTGGACAGGTACGCCATGTCCGGATTGATGTCCTCGGCGGCGATCCCGGGCTTGGCGAAGTTGAAGCGCCGGGCGTGGTAGGGGCAGGCGGCCTCGCAGTAGCGGCAGCCGATACACCAGTTGTAGTCGATCACCACGATGCCGTCGGGCTCCTGCCAGGTGGCTTTGACCGGGCAGACCTTGACGCAGGGCGGATTCTTGCACTGCTGGCATTGCACGGGCATGTAGTAGTAGTTGGGGTCGCCGGCCTCTTCCTGGGGATAGTCGTGCACCGAGCTCTCGATGTCGATGCCACGGCCTTCTTTCTTCATCTGCAGCACGCGGATGTACTGGATCTGGGGGTCGCGCGACTGGTTGTTTTCCGCCATGCAGGCGTAGACGCAGCGGCGGCAGCCGATACAGCGGCCGATGTTCAGGGCGTAGGCGAACTCCACGCCGTCCATGGGCGGCGGGTCGCCGATGGTGGCCTTGACGCCATAGGTCTTTTCGATGCTGGCTTCCAGGCGTGCGAAGATGGCTTTCTTGTCCTCGGCGGTCAGTCGTTTGTAGTGCTGCTGCAGGAAGGCGTCCAGCGAGGGGACTTCCCGGGCCCTCAGGAGGGGGGTCATGGCGGCGGCGCCGGCGCCGGCGGCCGCCAGGGTCACCGTCAGGCCGGTGATGAAATCCCTGCGGCTCAGGGGGGCGTGCAGTTTGGGGTCTTTGGCCATCGCGGAATTCCTCTGAAACGCGGTTGAATAACGGGCGGGCGCGGGCGGCGGCCGCTCACGGCCCGGCGGCATACGCCGGACGCCGGATAAACTTGGCCGGCCACACCGGCGGCGGTGCGAAGTCCTTGAACCTGAATTTCGGCGAGTGCGGGTCGTGGCACTGGGTGCACTTGAATGCCACCCGCTCGAAAGGCCCCCTGGGGTCCCACCGCCCCCGCCGCACGCCGTGGGTGCCGGCCTTCCAGTCGTTGTAGATCAGCCCGTGGCAGCGGGCGCACAGCTTCTCCACGTTGACGGCCATGATGCCGGACCCGTCGTCGGCCGCGTACTTGTTGCGGTCCTGAATGAGGTGACAGTTGTAGCAGCGGTCATTGGCGCCGTGGTCGAGCTTGATGGCCGCGTGGGCGAACCGCGGCCGGACCACGTCGGGGTTGGGTGTTCCCACCCAGTAGGCGTGGCATAGGTAGCAGTTGCCCACCATGACCTTGTTTTTCAGTTCCTTGCCGCGGGCGGTTTCGGGCGTGTACCAGGCGGGGTCGAGGGGTGCGGGTTTGGAGGGGCTTTCGGAGGCGCTGAAGAACAGGGCCGCGAAAAGCACGATCATGAAAACACATACAGGGATGGTAATCAGCACTCCCCAATTGCGGTTGCCGCGAGGGCTATCGCTGGAAACGTTCATGTGTCGACTCCGTTTGCAGGCAGACGCACGTC